>Ga0307427_1001677_pt1 | contig 11202 bp, 9 predicted proteins | sample SalMarWE160190MG_FD_202162 | JGI IMG/M metagenome (GOLD analysis project Ga0307427, IMG submission 202162) | Salt marsh sediment microbial communities from the Plum Island Ecosystem LTER, Massachusetts, United States - WE1603-190 | ecosystem: Environmental > Aquatic > Marine > Intertidal zone >... | reverse complement strand
TTAGCCATAGAAATCTGCTGGTGCCTGGCTTTCCCCTCATCAAGGAGTCTTCCCAACCTGTAGGCTAAGAGTTGCCCTTTGGTAATCTCCATCAACATTGTTACAAGTTTATCCTGCACCAATTGGTAGGAAGCGATGGGCGACCCAAACTGTTCCCTTTCCTTAGCGTAATTCAAGGCTGTCTCATAGCAATCCATGGCAGCACCAATCGCTCCCCATGCTATGGCATACCGCGCCTGATTAAGGCACATAAACGTAGACCGCAAACCTGTTGTTTCTGGCAGTGCGTTCTCGCCTGCTATAACGCAGTCTGAAAACCCGAGTTCGCCAACATCGCCGGCTCTCATTGAGCCCTTGTGATCTTGGAAACTTTGAGTGAATCCCTCCGTGCCTCGTTCCACCAGAAACCCTCTTACTCCATCATCCGTCCGCGCCCAAACAACCGCGATATCAGCGACCGACGCTTCGCTTATCCACTGTTTTGTTCCATTGATAACCCATTTGTTGCCATCCTTTCTCGCCACCACTTCCATTGAGGCTACGTCTGAGCCGTAGTTTGGCTCCGTTAGCCCAAAGCACCCTATGACTTCTCCTTTAGCGATGGATGGCAGCCATTTATTCTTCTGCTCTTCGGACCCAAATCTCCATATGGGATACATCACCAATCCCGATTGAACACCGACAAAGCTCCTGAGAGCGCTGTCCACCCTCTCCAGCTCCTGGCATATAAGTCCAAATGTCATATAGTTTGCACCGGCGGCACCATACTCTTTGGGAACAACGGGGCCAATTATACCCAACTCCCCCATCCTGGGAGCAAGTTCCCGCGTATTCAACGGCTCCTCCTGGTGGAAGGCGTTAACAATAAGCGGCTCAATATCTTTTTCCAGGAAATCCCTTACCATGTTTCTGGTCATCTTCTCTTCATCGGAAAGCAACTCATCGATATCATAGTAATCTACACCTTCGAACTTCATGCGAGATTCACCTCCTCAAAGCTTCGTTCTGCACTTCGCCAGCAGCGCTGGCGCAACATGATGGATGGCTTACCGACAAGCTTTACCCTGCTTGTCACGAATACAACCACTGGTTACCAATTACTTTATCTCGTAGGAGCCAAAGATAAAGTCTAAGTCCTCTTCCAACGCCGAGACATTGGCGGGACGAAACAGCTTCTCATCGATATCAAGCATCATTTTCGTTTCACCGATGGCCGACCCCACAATGTGCACCCTTACACACTCCTTTTGCCCTTTGCCTCCCTGGGTAGGCATTTTGAATGTAATAGTCGCCCGGGAAACGTGCGATGACCCTCCGGGAAGCGAGTATGTTTCCAGTTTTCTTTCCCCTAATGTTGCACCCTGCTTTATGACAAGGTCTTGCACCTCGTCATAGAGCATCTCCGGGTTAATGTTCTTGTATGCTTTTTTCACCTGCATTCTTTTCCTTCTCCCTTTCCAAATCTCCACGGTTCATACGATTCCCCAGTCTTTGTAACCCTGCTGTATTATTGCCACATATTCCAGAGAAGGCTGTGTCTCCTCTGATTGCTCCCGCATAATGTAGGTTATGGATTCCACACGCTCAGCATCCTCTGTTATCACCATCTTATTCACCCGATTGTAAATGGTGGGGTAGCCCTCATGCTTATCCAGCGACCTCAAGCATTTGTCCGAAATTTCATAAATAGCTCCGATAACTTTCTCACCTTGAAATGGCCTGATGGTGGCAGTTCCACCGTGCCAATTTCTTGACCATCCAGAAAATATCAGCTTATGATTCGGCAAGGTAGCTACGAATTTGGGCTGACAATCAGGGCAGCGTGCCGACATCTGCCTACGACTTAGATTGGAGGCATAGGCAAAATAATTCATTATGCTCTCTCTCCCCACCTGCCTGACTGGACCTACAGCGTACTTCACGGTATTATAACATCTTGCAGTTCCGTTTATAACTGTTGAAGACGACAAGCCGCTTGTTTGCAGGCTGGCAGGAAAATCCTCTGTGGATTGCGGCCTCTTGGCCTTCCCATCATTGACCCAGCAGATACATTCTGTTACAGTGCACGTTAACTACAGACAATCTACTTATCATCAAGTCAAGGAGCTATGCTCGGCAAGGTACGACAATGAACGATAAAGCTGATACTGTTAAGGAAACAAACCGGTTATTACAAGGCATCGGATGGCTGGCAGATCGACCCCTTTTGACCGAGCTCAGTCTTCTAGCGCTAACGGTTCTTTTCGGGCTACAGGTGCTGAGGATGCTGGTGCCTGGTCTCGTCTGGTTGCTGGGCGACCGAATGGGCTGGAGCGCAATAGAGGCGGGCGGACTTGCCGCCATTATATTCCTCACCGCTTTCCTGGCAGGGCCACTCCGCCGTTTGCTGGGCAACCGCCTGGTAGTGATGGTCACCGCCGGCGGACTAGGTCTATTGCGATTAGTCATGCAGATTTGCCCGGGTATGCCATTGGTCCATCTGATCCTGGCAATGGTGGCAACAGCGCTGTTCGTTCTTTTCCTACCACCTTATCTGCGCAATTTGCGTAGCCGTGGCCGCCGGAGCATGGGCCACCTTGCTCTAGCACTATTAGTGGGTCTGATATTGGATACCGCCATTCACGGCGCCTTTAATACCTATGACATAGGCTGGCAATCAGGTTTGCTGCCCTTGCTATTGACGCTATTCCTGGTACTGGTTCAATGGATAATGTTAGCAGGTATGACGTTCACGAGGAGTGTACATGCTGCCGGGACGCCCGATACCACAGCTCACGGAGTGCCAATGGGAAAGTCGTTTACCTGGTTGGCTATCGGACCCTTCCTGTTCCTTCAGTTGGTGATTTTCCAGAACATAGCCCGTCTGGCAGTGCTAACTGGTTGGCGGCTACCTTTAGCTTTTGGCTGGATACTGCTGGGCCAACTAGTTGGTCTAATCGCCGCCGTATGGGTGCTACGTTGGAGACCGCGGACCTCGTGGCCCCTGGCCCTGATCTGCGGCCTTGGTCTGGTTGTCATTCTGGCGTTACAACACGTTCAAGTCGAGGTGCCAGCAGCCGTACTGTTCCTGGTCGGACAGATACTGTTATCGCTGCTAATCGTTCTGGTTTTCATTGGCATTGGAGAGAGCGCCCCGAAAGCTGGCTTCTCTAGCATCAACGTGGCCAATGGCCTGGGTATGATCCTTTTGCTGCTATTTATCCTCGCCTATTATGCGGTCTATGACATGAATCTTCCTTATAGTAACACCATCATAGAGCCCATAGCAGCTTTCGTTGTGGCAGCCTGCGCCATAGGTGCGTCTACTGGCCTGCGCCAAAGGATAAGGCTCCCCCGCAGGGTATGGCTGGCACCAGCCCTGGCGCTGCTCCTGCTGATAATACCCCTGGTAGGGGCTACCACCTGGCGGGCGCCGACTGCGGTCTCCGGTGAAGGCTTTCCAGTTCGCGTAATGACCTACAATCTGCACAACGGCTTCAACACGGAGGGGCGTCTTGATATGGAGGCGCTGGCCCAGGTCATTGAGGATAGCGATCCTGATATCGTAGCGCTACAAGAGATATCCAGGGGATGGGTAGTCAGCGGCAGACTCGATATGCTGATATGGCTATCGCAGCGGCTCGACTTGCCATATATTTTTGGCCCCACTGCAGACCCCTGCTGGGGAAATGCAATCCTCAGCCGCTACCCTATCGTAGAATATACCCAGCATGATTTGCCGCCTCGCGATCTAATCGTACCACGAGGCTTCACCGCGGCACTGATAGACCTGGGCAACGGCGATAGCCTGTGGGTCATCGCCACCCACTATCATCACATCGAGGGAGACACCGATATTCGCCAGGTTCAATCCCATAGCATCATTGCCTTCTGGGAGGGTGAAGAGCGTACTGTGCTAATGGGAGACCTGAACGCGGAACCCAACGATGTTGAGATGGAGATGCTGCAGACCGTCGGCCTTGCGGATGCTATGGCAGGAATAGACCCTCCAGAATATACTTTCCCCTCGTTCGATCCCGACAGACGTATCGATTATATACGAGTCTCGCCTGACCTAAGTGCCAGCAATGCTCACGTGCCGGTGAGCACCGCCTCTGATCACCTACCCGTAGTCGTAGAAATTGACCGCTAAACCAGGAGGGCAGCTTCCAACCCCATTACAGAGATGGGTGCTGCTCTCGCCTTTGAGATTTCGTTGCCACACGAATCCTTGGGGAGCTTTCCTGTTTAGCTATATTACTCCCTCTCCACTATGGTCGCGATGCCACATCCCGCACCACCGCATAACGTCTGCATACCCCATCTGAGGTTGTTGCGCACCATCCAGTGAACCATCTCGGTGAAGTAGAGGACACCAGAACAGCCTATTGGATGCCCGATGGCTATCGCTCCACCCGTGGGGTTAATTCGCGGGTCGTCATAAGCTATGCCGAACTCGTCACAGAAGGCCATGACTGGTGATGCAAAGGCTTCGTTAGGCTCCCAAACTTCCATATCATCCATGGTGCGCCCGGCACGAGCGAGTGCCTTCTTCATCGCTGGTATTGGGGCAAGAAGCTGTATCTTGGGCTCGCCACCAGCCACCGCCATCGATCTTATGGTCGCCATGGGCTCCAATCCCAATTCCTTCGCCTTCTCCTTTGACATCAGCATGCAGGCTGCCGCACAATCGACAATGCCCGACGAACTCCCGGCGGTCACCTTCCCTCCCTCTTCCGCTTTCTTGAACCTCGGTTCAAGCTTCTGCATCCTCTCCCACGCAGCATCAGGGTTATCCAGTGCCTCAGCCCTTGGGGTCTCATCCTTGTCGACGATCACCGGTGGCTGGCCATCAACCTCCACCTTGGCGGGGATGACCCTCTTCCTGTACCACTCCTCATCTCTGATGGCCTTAACCGCCTTCTGATGGCTCCACAGCCCTAACCTGTCCATGTCCTCGCGCGAATAGTCATATCTCTGGGCAATCGCCTCAGCGGAGAGACCCATGTTCAGAATCTCAGCACCCCCTCTCCTCACAACATCGGGGTGGAAGGACACAGGCAATCCCGCTTTCATCGCCGCCTGAACCTGGGAGCCCATGGCGTAGTGGCTCATGTTCTCCACCCCGCAAGCAATGAAGATGTCGCCGCAGCCGGTCATGATCGCCTGTGCCTGAGAGTTGACCGCCTGGAGGCCCCCATTGCAGTAGCGGTCAATTGTCCAACCGGGAACCTCGTCTGGGAGCCCCGATGCCAGAACGGCAAACCTACCGATATTTCCCCCTTGCTCGCCGATTTGCATCGAGCACCCACAGGCTACATCCTCGATCCAAAGAGGATCGAATTCGGGGCACTTCTCCTTCACACGCGCCATCAATCCCTGTATCGCCTGGGCGATGAGGACTTGCGCCGAGACGTTCATGTAGGCCCCGGCCTTCTCCATCCCCTTCCATCCCGACTTCCCGCTTGGAAGCCGGACCGCATCTACGACCACAGCTTCAGTTAGTTCTTTCAACTTTTCCCCTCCTTAATATTATCTCTAAGAAGCCTCCATATTATCTGCTTAGCTTCCATTACCACCCTCGCTGCTTCCCGTCCAAATCGACCCGTATCGTCTTAGCGTACACTATGCAGTAGTATACCATCTTATGCTGGCAAAGACAGCTTAAAAGAGCGCAGGCCTCATTTTTTTCAGACGTTGCCAAGACACTATTTTTATTGATATTGACAGTAGATAGGAACGAGCCTAGACTTATCATTGGATATGGATATACGAAATCTGAATAGTGCCCTGGAAGGACAATGATAGATAAGGAAAAAGGAAATGAGTTTTAAAAATGAACCACAGCAAAAGATTGATATTGAATAAGTAGAAGAGGTTCATACCAAACCAGTTTTATACAATTTGAATAGTCCCCAATAATTGACATAAAAATTACCAATTGCGATGGAAAAGGTCAGACATCCGGTCAATCAAAAAGATGGGAGGCTACAGTCTGGATTTGCTTAAAGATCAGGGAAGATAGAGTTTGGAAAGCAACTTGGTTTTCAACAGGGCTTGGAGGACTTATTACGGCATATGGAAGTGCCCTGACTGAAATGGTGAAAGGGAAAACAATAAGCGAAGCTTTGCGGATTCAAGCCGAGGATATATCTACAAGTTTGGATTTACATGAAACTGGATTTGGAGCTTGGTTTACAAGAACATTAGTAGAGGCAATCAACAATTACAATATTTATAAGTCAGCTCCATGGAAGAGAATGTATGAAAAGAAATATTAGAAGAATGGGGAAAGGAGGTGAAAGTATGGAATTGTTAATAGCTTTCAGTACCGATGATGGTGAGAATTTGAACAATGGTCATGCAGGTGACGCCAAGTATTTCTATCTCTATAACTTTTTCGATAATAAGGAAGAGTTTGTTGAACAAAGAATGAATATCGAATTGAGGAGAGATCAATCTCTAAAACCTGGAAGTCCAGAAATGGCCAAGGCTAGAGCTGCTGTTTTTAAGAACTTGGATGCATTGGTTGGTAAGGAATTCGGCCCAGGTCTTCCCAATTTGTTGAAGCAATTTGTCTGTGTATTGATAAGGGTAGACACTATCAGTAAGGCAATTGAAGTCGTGCGTAACAATCTGGACAGAATAAGGGAAGAGAAGGAGAAAAAAGAAGGTAGAAAACATATTGTGCTGAGACCATAGCGGATAGTAGAGACCAATTGCAAAGATGGAGGTTGGAAGTTATTCTAAACAAGTAAAATAGCAGCAGAATAAGGGCGTTTTTTTAAACTTTAACAATGGAAGGTAAATAGAAAATGGTAGCTAGAACAGACGTTAAAGAAAAGATAAAGAAAATTTATGAGGTTTTGCCCAAATTGGATGACCAGCGATGTGGTTATAAAACTTGTGGGAAATTTGCTAAGGCAGTAGCTGAAGGAAAGGCGCCATGTTATGGATGTGTTAGTGGTGGGCCGGAGGTAGCTGCTAAAGTGTGTGAAATTATGGGAGCCAGAGTCCCTGAACAAGCAACTCGTCAGTCTGGCATTAATGCTGGATTTTACCAGCCCGCATTCGGTGGAGGTGGAAGGGTAGGAAGGGGCATGGGGCAAGGTTTTGGTAAAGGTCGGGGCATTGGACCAGGCCGAGGTATGGGTCGAGGTGGTGGCATGGGCCGAGGTTTTGGCAGGGGGCGACCTAGAAGATAAAGTAGAAAAAGGCAATAGTAGATTCCCTAATCATCGGTGGATTTAAGGAAGGATAAATGTTCCCGATAATAAAAAATCAGAGAAGGACTAAAGTTTTTTATGCTTTAACCTCGATAATCTACGACTCAATAAATCCTCACATCTACACAAAAGAAATGAAAGATATTCTAATTAAAGAGATCGAGGGAGATAAGATATTGGATGTTGGAGTTGGAACTGGTTATACCACTAGGGAATCTGAAATAGCAATTGGGATAGATATATCCAAAAGGATGCTGTTTCGAGCTAATGATTATAGAGGCTCTTTAATTTTGGCTGATGCTCTCTATGCGCCCTTTATACCAGGAACTTTCGATACCATTATCTCTGCTGGCTCTCTTTATTATTTCCCTGAGCCCTTGGAAGGATTAAGAATATTTCATTCCTTGCTAAAGGCAAACGGGGTAGTTCTGTACCTCGGCCCAAATATAAAATTTTTAAAGTTGTTGGTTCAGGTCTACAACCAAGCAGAGCTAGAAGAATTGTTTGGACATAGTAGATTTAGAATTGAGAAAATAATGGAGGTAGGACGGGGTAACATTGCCTATTTTGCTAAGGCGAGGAAGCAAAGAGAGCATACCGGGTAGTGCCAGATAGTCAGAATAGGGATTAGAATATTTAGAGAAAGTAGAGAGAAAATGTTGTGTTTCAATGGATGTCATTCAGTCAGCTTGCTACCCAGTCACTATTTTGGGGACATTTACAGTAGATAGAGTACGAGCCTAGACTTATCGTTAAATATGGATACACGAAATCTGAATAGTGCCCTGGAAACCTTATTAAAAGAAAACGCCGTCAACCAGTTGGCAAAGATCTTAGCCTACGCCTCAAAAAAAGGCAGGATCTCCTACGAAGAGGCAGAACACGTACTTGATGATGACCCCGAGGATGCTTTGATTCTAGCTGAGCAGCAGAGGTTACTGATTCCGCTGAGATCAGTCAAAGATACGCTGGAATGGGATCATTCAGTTTTACTTCTCAAACCAGGTGAAATTTACAAGATGCCCAACGTGGTTAGGTATTTAGTAGAACAAGCTAGTAGAACCGGTCAATGGGATCCAGAATATGCTGTGGCCCAGATCTTCAGGGAGATGGGAGAGCCAAGCTGGAATATAATGCCAGCATTGGTTAAGAAACTGGGAGAGGAAGCTAGCTATAACAAGCTCAATGCTGTTCAGATAAAGCAAGTATGTAGCCAGCTTGGGCTGGGAGGTAGGGTGGATTCACTAATCGCTGGACTCAAGGGAGCTGGAGCGATGAGCCCTAAGTTGAGTTCGATTGTTGAAGTGATCAGGGCAGGATCACCTATATATGAACTCAATCCCTCTCTTTTCATGTCGACATCTGGCAACGCAACCTCCACTTGATACTATTTCACTGCCTGTTAGAGCACGTCATTGCCATCCTTCAATACCGGCCTATTTGACATCTTCCTAAGTGCCTGAGATAATTTGGTAACCCCATGGCCCTGGTTGGGCTCATGGCGGAGATGATATGTCCCAAGAAGAGAGCCTCATTCTTGCTGCTTTGCTCCACGATGTAGGTAAGTTCTGGCAACGAACTTCTCACCCGCTCGAACGGAAGGACCAAGCCCATGCCCTCCTCTCCCATCAGTTTATTCTGGACCACTTTGGCCAGAAATGGAGCCAAAGCGCCAGCCTGGCATCTGCACATCACCAACCTGACGATTACCTGGGCAAGTTGATTCAGCTTGCAGACCATCTATCGTCCCAAGAAAGGGATCACCAAGAGGAGGGCAACCCCGCTGTCAAACAGCTCCTGTCGGTCTTCTCGCAGGTTGGCTCCGGTAGCAGCCCTTATTATCTGCCTCTAAAGCCTCTGGACATTCACAGGGATCCTATCTTTCCCAAGCAAGAGACAGACAAGGAACCAGAGAAGTCCTACACTGCATTGTGGGATAACTTTGTCCAAGAAACGGCAACGGTCACGGGACTGTATGGGACAGATTTCCCAGCACTCATCAATACGTTTTATCACCTTCTGTGCAAGTTCACCTGGTGCATCCCCAGCGCCTACAATGCGGACATCCCCGATGTCTCGCTGTTTGACCATCTCCGCACCACATGCGCCATCGCCCTCAGCCTATATCGCTCCGGCATCTCTGAGGCTGATGTGGATTTACTGCTCGCAGGCAGCTCTGATGCAGCGAAAGAGAAACAGTACCTGTCCCTGATAGGCGGCGATATTTGCGGCGTGCAGCGTTTTCTCTACACACAAACTTCCAGGGGGGTAGCCAAAGGGATTCGCGGGCGCTCGTTCTATCTGGAGCTCCTGACTGAGTTAGCAGCCCTTTGGCTGTCACGCCAGTTAGGGCTCTACACCATCAACCTGCTCTATGTCGGCGGGGGGCACTTTTATATTCTAGCCCACCACATAGACGGTCAGACGCTATCATCTCTACGTAGGGATTTTTCACAGGCGCTATTAGAGCATCACCACGGTGCGCTGCACCTGGCTCTTGCAACTCAAGAACTGTGCCCGCAGGACTTCGGCCATTTCTCCAAAGCATTGGCTGGTGTACACAAACAGCTTGGCTGGGCAAAGCGGCGGCCATTTGGCGACCTGGCACCAGGGAAATTCTACGAAGAGATTCTCAAACCAAAAGGTGCCAGAGAACCTGCAGACGTATGCGCGGTGTGCGGGGCTGAGGGTGCGCACCATAAGCTCGGAGAGGGAGAGGAGAGAGAATGTGACCTGTGCCATTCTCTCAAGCACCTGGGAGAGCAACTGGCGGATGCCAACTACCTCCTTATCGCCCCCAGACAAGAGGGACGGCAAGATGTTCAGGTTCAAGGATGGCAAAAGCTCTTTTTCTTTGGCCTAGGATTTGTGGTGAAGCTCTTGGATGAACCCCATCACTCGGATTTGAACAGGCTTGGCCCAGGGGCGACATTGCTGCGACTGAACTCCACCGACTTTCTGAGCACCGAGGTAGTCAACGCTATCAAGACCGTGAAGAATCCACCAGCGCTTGGGTTTCGTTTTCTAGCCCAGGCGTCACCACGAAAGAAGGTGGAGCCTGCAGAGATTGCGGATTTTGAGACCGTGGCCCAGGCTTCTGAAGGAGTGCCTTTATTGGGTGTCTTGCGCATGGACGTGGACGACGTAGGATGGCTTTTCCAGCATGGGCTTGGCGAAGATGCCAGCATATCCAGAGTCTGCTCAATGAGTTTCCTTCTCCGTCTTTTTTTCGAGGGCTGGCTCAATAGCCTGTGTACCAGGTGGAACCCCCATGACGGGAAAGACAAGGTCTACGCCATCTATTCCGGGGGTGATGACCTTCTTATCACCAGCAGTTGGAGTGAGATAGCCGAACTTGCCTGGAATATACACCGCGACTTTTCAGAGTTTACTTGCTATAACCCCCAGGTGCACATCTCCGGCGGTACGACAGTCGATGACCCCCACCTCCCTCTGTATCAACTAATTAAAGCAGCTACAGAATCTTTGGAGAGCGGCGCCAAAAGAATGCCGGGGAAGAACGCCTTCACCTTCCTCGGCCAAACGCTCAACTGGTCACAGTTTCAGAAGGCGGGCGAGTGGCGCGATATCTTGAAGAGTATAATAGCCATCAATGGACGGATTGAAAAGGATAAGGCGCCTCGAACCGTCCTTAATCTTTTGATGGAGCTTCACCAAAGCTACCTCGAAGGACAGAGTATGAATGACAGCAGGCGGCTGTTCCATGGGCCAACGATTCACTACGGCCCCTGGATGTGGCACGCAGCCTATCATCTTTCCCGTATGATGGAAGGGGTAGAAGGCCCGGCCCAGGCCCAACTAGCAGAGATAAGGGAAGCTCTAATGCAAGCCGAGCGCCTGTCAGTTGAGCTTCCCCAGCTAGCACTGGCGGCACGGTGGGTGGAACTGCTCACTCGCACGGAGGGACTATGACGCAGGTGGAAGGGTCTTCAGCGGAGTCTCAGCCACAAAAGGAACCGGCGTCTTCAGAGGAACT
>Ga0307427_1001676_pt1 | contig 11209 bp, 16 predicted proteins | sample SalMarWE160190MG_FD_202162 | JGI IMG/M metagenome (GOLD analysis project Ga0307427, IMG submission 202162) | Salt marsh sediment microbial communities from the Plum Island Ecosystem LTER, Massachusetts, United States - WE1603-190 | ecosystem: Environmental > Aquatic > Marine > Intertidal zone >... | reverse complement strand
GTCAGCCAACAGCCGGCCAAGCACAGAAGAGTAGTCAGCCAACAGCCGGCCAAGCACAGAAGAGTAGTCAGCCAACAGCCGGCCAAGCACAGAAGAGTAGTCAGCCAACAGCCGGCCAAGCACAGAACAGTAGTCAGCCAACAGCCGGCCAAGCACAGAAGAGTAGTCAGTCAACAGCCACGTGAGCACAGAACAGTAGCCGGCCAAGCACAGAAGAGTAGTCACCCAACAGCCAGGTGAGCACAGAGCAGTAGCCAGCCAAGCACACAAGAGTAGTCACCCAACAGCCACGTGAGCACAGAACAGTAGCCGGCCAAGCACAGAAGAGTAGTCACCCAACAGCCAGGTGAGCACAGAACAGTAGCCGGCCAAGCACAGAAGAGTAGTCACCCAACAGCCAGGTGAGCACAGAGCAGTAGCCGGCCAAGCACAGAAGAGTAGTCACCCAACAGCCAGGTGAGCACAGAGCAGTAGCCAGCCAAGCACACAAGAGTAGTCACCCAACAGCCAGGTGAGCACAGAGCAGTAGCCACCCAAGCACACAAGACTAGTCACCCAACAGCCAGGTGAGCACAGAGCAGTAGCCAGCCAAGCACAGAAGAGTAGTCAGGCAACACCCAGGTCAGCACAGAGCAGTAGGCGGCCAAGCGCAAGGAAAAAGCGCAGGAGAAGCGCGGGAGCACCGCAGGGGAAACGCGGGAAAAACAAAACAGCAGGGCGGGAAAAACAAAACAGAAACGCGGGAGAAGCCAGGCAGAAACAAAACAGCAGGGCGGGAAAAGCGCGGGAGAAACAAGGAAAAAGCGCGGGAGAAGCGCGGGAGCACCGCAGGGGAAACGCGGGAAAAACAAAACAGAAACGCGGGAGAAGCCAGGCAGAAACAAAACAGCAGGGCGGGAAAAGCGCGGGAGAAACAAAACAGAAGCGCGGGAGAAGCGAGGAATAAACGCCGGAGAAACGCGGGAGAAGCGAGGAATAAACGCCGGAGAAGCGCGGGAGCAAGAGAAGGTAAACACGCGAAAGAAAGAAGAAAAGCCAGCGAGGAAGACGCAACGCCAACGTTGTGCGAACGACGAAGCTACGAGCGATGTCGGTCACCGAAAGTCGGTGCGCAAATGAACACCGAGAGCGCCGCCGTAACGCGAAGGCTGTCAACTCGAAGGCTTCTGGTTGGGTGGTTGTCGGGGCTTAGTGGGTCGGCTTCTTTGGGAGTTGTGTGGTTCTTGATCCTGAGTTGTGTTCTTTTGCCCAACCCGTTGACGATAGAAGCCCTGTTTTTCGCGTGTCGGGGGCCAGGCTGAAGCCTCAGAAACCGGACCAGGAAACCCCCACGCAGAGGGGGAGAAGGGGGGAAATTTCTAGGAGCGGGAGGAACCCGTGTTTGGGCGACACGGCGCATTCTATCTGGGGCGTCCCTCCGGAGCCCACCCGTAGTCTTGCCGAGGGTGTGACGGTGGTGTCCAGTCCCATCCCAGTCCCATCCCAGTTCCATCCCAGTTCCATCTACCCCCTACCTACCCCCTACCTAGCCCCGACCTACCCCCGACACCTTGTGGGGGATTCTTCCACCCAGCGCCCAAGCGCGACCCTATACACCCCCACCGTGAAGCTCGAGTATCCCCTCGACGCCGAGACCAAAGGACGCGACTCCGATATCATTTAAGGCCCTGGCCGACGTTCCGGCGTCCGCCGGCCGGGGCAACCTCCCGCGGAAGGACGCCGCCATGCCCTTAGACCTTTGCTACAACGTGACCACCCTCGACCTGTGCAATCTGCTCGAAGCCACCTTCCACTACCACCTCCTTCCGATCATTTACGCGTGGAACGCCATACGCAAGGAGTCGCAGACTCCGGAGGCCCCGCTGCTACTCGCCCTGACGGTATACGGCGAAGCGCGAGGCGAACCCTTGGCCGGCCAGTGCGCGGTGATTGACGTCATCGTGAACCGGGCCCGGCGCCGCCGGACCCCCAACATTGACGACATCATGCTGCACGCGTTCCAGTTCTCCTCGCTCAACAAAGGCAACCACTCGCTGAATGAAGCGAGCCAGGCCGGGGAACAACTCATCACTCATTGGCTACGCTTCGCCGACACCGCATTCAGAGCAATCTACTCCGGCACATGGGTCCCGGAAGTCCCCGAAGCAACCCTGTACTGCACAGAGGACGCCTTGCAGCAACAGCTACGCCGCTGGCTCCGCTACGAAAAACCCCACTGGGACTTCAGTAAGATCCATCCCGCCGGCTATATCGGCAACCACTACTTCTTTGAGGAGGCATAGCCATGCCGGATCCCGACCTGCTAACGATCAACCTCCAGCACCTGAAAAACCTCGTCACCTTACTGCGCCACGCAAAGCACCTCCTAGGCCCACCAATCATGCACCACCCTGAAAAGGTTGACCTCGCAATCGCTAAAATCACCCACGTCGCCGAGCAACTCACCGAGGACATCATGCAAGGCGAGGCCCCGATCGTTCTACGATCGGAGGACCAGCACAGCGACACACTCAGAGCAGGACCATGACGTGATCCCTCTCTGCCCCCTCTGCCTATCACCACGCCTCTGCCTCAGCCAGCCCCACCCCGGTCCCCCAAAAATCCTTGACGCCTACTACGAGTGCCCACGCTGTAAATCTGTGTTCTCAAAGGACTCCGCCATCCAAGCCCCCAGCACCGGCAACGACTGTCGCGTCTGCAATCGCACTGACGCAGCGCTTCGCCGTACCCAAGACTTCTGGGTTCGCATCGATCTCTGCTCACGTTGCGCCTAGCCCCCGTAAAGAGAGACCCCACACACAGACGCGAAGTCCATGTGCGGGGTCCAAGCAAGAGCGCCAATGTATCGGGCTAACCTCTAGGCTGATCCCATTCTACCCCAAAAAAAGGGCCGCGAGACGGGTGACCGCCAACCTCGAGGCCAAGGGATCGATGCCTTAACATTGCCCCGATACGTCTCTGGGGCATCCTACAGTCCGACACCCCCCTGGGTTTGTCAAGTTTCGTCTTGCATTCGCGCCCGAGTTCCGCTACGATACGGACGCTGGTTTACATAATGTACGTTGTACGAATTATGCGAAGTTCCCTACCGTGTCCTATAATCCCTCTTTTGTACGTGTGCCCTCATTACTTGACAAGACACTCTGCGTCACCCAAGAACCCGTTCGTCGATCCTACGGTCGTTTCCCGCTCCTCTCCGCATCTCCAATCCCTTATCCATGTGTGTGTCATCCCTTCTGTTCTTCCTTCTTTTCCAACTTCTTAAAGAGCTTCCGAATAAGGGCGCCCGGGCAACTGTCCTACCTAGTGGGACACCCGGTGTCCTTCTACCTTGGACACCCCTGTCCTACCTACGACGACACCTCTTCTCCCGCCTCCATGCTCCGCGCCCGGAGCTCGTACACAAACGTCAGCCCCGGACTCCTCTCCACGACCACCACCTCCCGCCCGGCCCGCATCCTTCGAAGTGCCCGCTCCACCCCGGTCCGCGATAGCCCCGTGGCCCACGCAAGCTCACGGATGCTGATTTGCGCCCGCTTCACGTGATGACCCTCGATCGTGTGCGCGAGCACCCACCAAACGAGCCCCGCTCCCCGCCCGTACTTCCGTACGATCGCGCGCAGCCCTCCGCGGACTACCCAATGCGGTGTCTTGCCCCAGCCCCCCCCAGGCAAGTCTTTCAGGCCGATCCTGCGAGCCTCCCTATCCTTCCCCCCTGCGCCTCGGCTATCCTGTGTCACGACAAAAAAATCTCCTTCCGGTTTTGCTCCGGTCGATCCTAACCGACCCCTTCACCGAGCCGCTAGGAGACAGACTCCTCCCGAGCCGCCAGGCCCACCACCTGTCGGCTCTTTCTCAACCATAGCACACACACCCCCGTCACGTGAAACTACCCTTCATCCTTGATCCTTGACCCTTCACACTTTCTTCTCATGTCCCTCACCCTCCACGTCGAACACACGCGTATCGTCATCGCTGTCCCCGACGGGGACGGCCTCGAGGTCTACGACCACCCTGGAACTCTCCGCATCCGCCTCCGCCACGTTGATGCGCCGGAGAACGGCCAGCCCTACGCGCGCGAATCCCGAGACTTCCTCCGGAGCCTGTGCCTCGGGAAAGTGCTCAAGTTCACGATTGCGAAGTGGGACTGTTACGGGCGTGCGGTCACGGACGTCAGGCTCGAAGACGGGCGAAACCCCTCCACCGCCCTGGTCGCCGCCGGCTTAGCCTGGTGGTATCGAAAGTATTCGCGAAACGACTTCATCGGAGACCTGGAAAAGTTCGCCAGGAAAAACAAACGAGGACTCTGGAAGGATCCCAACCCAACCCCACCCTGGGAATACCGAAAGGCAAGAAAACTCAGGAGCCAAAAATAATGCTGATGTACGGCCTTCGGCCCGGGCCACCCGACTCCCTCGAAAGCAAGATCAGTCGCACGACGCCATCCCCCCACCGCATCCACGCGCCGTAATTGCCGGCAGGCGTCGCAATCCACTTCCCCGCCATCAGCGAACAATCCCACGAATACCATGCATCTCCCACGTCAACCAACGTCGTATCTTCAGCCACCGCAACAAAATCCACCCCGGCCTGCCCCCCATCCACACCCCAGGCTACCCCCGTTACGCGGTCATTCCACGTCGCTTCCATCTCCCCCCACTCCGTCAATCCCTCATGAGCATCCACATCGCCCGCAAACGTCATCACAATGCAATACAACCACACTCCGGCACTGGACACGACGGCTGCAGTCGGGATCTCGGACAAGTCCCACTCCAGCAAACTAAACCTTCTGATCCCCCCAGTCCCGTAAATCTGCAGGTAATCACTACCCCCGTAATTCGTATCGGCTACAGCTTCATTACCATACGTGTCCGCATCCGCCACCCCCGTCCACCCAACCGTATCGCGCTCAGCGTCCAAGTAATCAATTTGCTGACTGCTCGGCCGCCCGGATCCGTCGATAATCCTGTAAACAAAGAAATACCTCTTTTCCGCTACATCGAGATCCCCGTTCAGCCAAATAATGTAGGGCCACTCATTCGCCGCCATTAAGTGGTCCACGTACCTGCGCCGGCTAGGACAGAAATTCCGGTTCGTGCTCTGTGGATCCACCCGCGACAAGCAGATCATCTGATCCCCAGTCGGCCGCGGATCGGCATCGACCACGATGCCCCAGGGTTCTTGCGTAAAAGTCAGAGTAGGGTAATACGCGCATGACGGATCAATCGGCGGCCCGAGGTGCAGACCAAGGCCCTTTCGCTGTCTGTGGATGCCGAACTTCATGAACCAACGAGCAGCATCCAGGTAAACCCGTCGGCCCCAGCGATCGCGCACCGGCCACGCCCGCGCGAAATCAAGCCACTGAGCCCGCCGCGCCGGCGTGATCCCCGCGTCCGTTTCCCACGTCGTGTAAACCGCCGTCATCGCGTCCTGCCAAGCAGTTTGTTCCCCGCTCGGCGAGAGCGCCGCCCCAGGGGCAGCCCTGGTGTAAAGCCCGTAGGGATTACGCGCGTACACCAGGGCTCCTTGCTTCCCGCTTGCATCCTGTGAAAAGAGAGGTCCTTCAACCTTCGCCACAATCCCTCACCTTCCAAGAAACCATTCACCCACCAGCTGGATAACTCACATCCGTGTGACCAAAAATCCAATCTGTTAAAAGCCCCAATTCATCCATGCACTTATACCGCCATGGATACCTAGCGCTCACCGGCTTCATCACCTCAGTCCCCCACATCACCTCCGGCCACACATCATCCGAACTTCTCCAACGCGTCTGCTCCCACCGAAATCGCCTCGACATCCGTGACAGCGGCTGAGGCGAAGGCACACGTCCCCACATAAACCGCTGTTGACGAAGCGGCAACACCGTCGGCCGCCCCTCAATCCCCATCGCCGTCCGCCTCACCGCAAACTTCGAGAAATAATCTGACCTCCCCCTTGGAGGCGGTCTCCGAACAATCGGCAGCCCAGCCCGTCTTCGATTCGTGTTAATCCGATTAAACGCACCGAACCCGCACAGCCGATGCAAACTACCCACCCGGAGCTCCGTCCCGTACATCCGCCCATACTCGTCCCACAGCAAAATCTCCTCAACCGTCAAATCCTGATACGCCCGCACAACCTCTTGAAAAACGGATCGATGAAGCGACTGCGCAACCGTCACCGTCCCCACAGGTTGCCCCTTCGCCTGCACGTACGCCCCGAACGGCCCTCGAGCGAAAGTCATCCCACCGATCGACCCGCTTGCTTCCCGACAGCCCAGCGGATCCTTCACTTTTGCCACTTCACACTCCAAATCGATCCGTTTTCACCCTTCACCCTTCACCCTTCACACTTTCCCTTCACCCTTTATACTTATCCCACTCCTCAACCAAATATCTCCACGGAAGCCCCTTCTTCATTTCATCTTTATTCCACTGTCCCCATGCAAACCAATGACTCCACTCCGTTCGCTCCCCCATCACCGGGTTCTCAATCGCTCCCAGGTCAGTGTTCACGACCGGATCCGCCATCGTATGCCCACCCGTAAACACCGGAATCCCCGCAATCGTAAGATCCACCGCCAGGTTGCTATCAAACGTCACCCCAGCCCACACCCCCTGCGCCAACAGATCATCCAGCGACGCCCTCGAAAAAGTCATCCTATTTCCCGCCACCCGGTTGATATCCGCAAATACCTTCAACACATTCTTATGATCATGCGGATGCGGCTTAAACACCATCGGCCGCCTCGTCAACTTTGAAATCCTCTTAATCGCCACGGGAAACCACCTGCTTCTATCCTCCGCAGGAACACTCACCGTCATCGGCCGCCTATGCGGTTGAAACCCAATCAGGATCACCTTCCCATCCTTGCGCCACGGCTTCAGTTTCACATTCAGGGCATTCCACCGCTCCGGACCCCGTCCTTTCAATCCGACGTGTTCCCCGTACGCATGCAACCCATTCCGCGCCACCCCCCAGTACGAAACACCCTCATTCGTAGCCCCGCCCTCGAACCTCGAGGAATTCCAACCCTTACGCCGTCGAACGAACCCATCCGAGATGCAGAGGAACAAAATCCCCGCCGCACGCAAATCCTTATGAATCCGCCCAACATTCCCCCCCGCTCCGATCGTCACTGCTGCATCGCACTTTTCCCTACCCCGATAACTCACCACAGGCCGCACTACAACCTTGTGTCCGAACCGCCCCACTCCTTGCGCAAAGCACTCCGTCAAGCCTTGGAACTCCGAGTGATAAACAACAACCCGCAATTTTCACACCCCCGTCTGCACGTCCCCGAAATACTCATCATCGACCAGCCCCCACGCATCTCCAGCTTGCGCCCTACACCAATGCCGTTCCGGCACCGGGTACGGCCCAGGGATGTACGCAACCATGATCGGGCTTAACGTCGGAAATTTGTAGATATGATGAAACAGCAGAGGCCGTGGTGGACTATCGCTCGAAATCGGACGATGCAATTTACGCTGGACAATAAAGTATTCGTCCCCTGTCGGACCAACGTCGAACGCCAAAAAAAAGGCCCCCGTAGGCTCATGAAACCACACGTTAAACGAAGGGGTATACGTAGGCACGTCGTCCGGAGGCGGCGCGTCAATTCTGGCACGCTCCGAAAGCAAGAGCCGTGAGTTAAGGCGCGTAAACCAATTGAACCCCGTCCACCGGATATAATCCCCGTATTTATCGACCCCAGGAAACTCTTCGCCGAACGTATCCCAAGCCGCTTGCTCGGAACTATCCAATTGTCTCCACGCCTTAACAATTTCAAGGTTATTCACCCCGAACTTCTGTTTCACCACGCGCCAGCGTTGCACCGGCGCCGTCGCTGCTCGAGCACCATCCTGGCTAAACAGCCGAACACCAACGATCCCCCCTTTCTTGTCTCTCCATTTAAAGTCCAGGGGATCCTTGATCTTCGCCACGCCATCACCACCACCTCGAACACTCAATCACGATATCGATACAGGAAACACCGTCCACCGCCTCCGCGCCCCCGCACGACCCACACTATCCACCGCCCACGTAAAAACCTGCACCAGCGAATCCCCGTGCGACAAGTCAGCATACGGCACCAGCTCATACGGACTTAAATCCGCAGACTCAATCTCACCCGTGGTCAGAACCCGCATTTTCGGTGACCGACTAGACTTTGGCATATTCGGAGTGAACGAATACCAAATCCTCTCATTCCCCACCGGCGCAGGATTATAATCCAAGTCGATATTCCCCCCCGACGTCAGGTCCTGCTCTACCCAAAACCAAGGGTTATAGTCGCAATTCGGATTCACCGGCGGAGTAGCAATCGACGGTTGAACCAACCGATTCATCCAAATGTTCAACCGCACATACCAGTTCAAACCCGTGATGTGGATCCTGTACCCCAACTTACCCGGAACCGTCCACATCCGCCCAAACTCAACCCATTCATCAATCTGCGCCTCCGTCAAATCCTGGTACTCGCGCGACAAATGTTGAACCCGCAGCCGATGCTGCATCTGCGCTATCGTCCGAGGATCCACGCAGAACCCCTTGGCCCGCTCAATCCAACCAGACGCGGACCGCCCCGCCGTAATCCCGCCAACGGATCCACTCGCCTGTCGCGCTCCAAACGGATCTCGAACCACTGCCATTTAAATCGACCCCCTTTCCTAACCAGTACCACGACTAGGAGACGGAAACCGGGTACACGGTAAATCTCTGCCTCGGCGTCGCCCGCCCCGCCGTGTCCACCGCGAAAATCAAGAACTGCACCAGCGAGTCACCGTACGACAAGTCCGCGTACGAAATCAACGTGAACGGACTCGCGTCCCCGCTGTCCACCTTATCTCGCAACCGGATCGACTTCTTTGCGAACAGCGACGACTTAGGCAGATTGTTGCTCCACATGCACCAGATCCGCTCGTTGCCTACCGGTGCCACATCGTACGTCAACTCGATATCCCCGCCGCTCGCAATGTCCTGAGCCACCGCAAGAGCCGGGGTATAATCGGAGTTCGGGTTCAGAGGCGGAGTAGTTGCGGACGCCACGTCGATCGCCTTCAGCCGAGCGTTCAGCGATTCATACCAATTCAGGCCAGTCACGTTAATCGAATCTCCAAACGAATCGCTTACAGGCCAATCGCGACCGAAATCAACCCACTCCTGGATCTGCGCCGCCGTCAAATCCTGGAACTCACGCACCAGAATCTGAAAGTCATAACGACGCTCTTGCTGGCTACTCGTCCGAGGCTGCACCGGACTCGACTTCGAGCGCAGGTATTTACCCATCGTATTTTGGGAGGCGGTCATTCCTCCCACTGAACCCCGCGCGTCTCTGGCTCCAAACGGGTCTTTAACCTTGGCCATGTTTATGTCCCACCTTTCTTGGTTTTTCCTTTCATAGCCGATCGTTCCTGATCGGCTCTTTTCGCTACCTCATCTGCCCGACGCCCAGCCATCAGCTCAACGATGACATCCATCACCAAGTTCAGTATTCGCCACCAAGGAATGCTCATGTTCTTCTCCTAAGCAATTAGTATACACTGGCAGCCAGGCAAAGCGCAACTCAGAGCGGAATGAAGAACCGCCAGAAGCGAACCGCCGTCTGCCGACAGTACAAATCTAGTGCCCACACATGGATGTGTAAACTCGTGCTCGTCAGGATCGGTGGCAGCCCCGCGTCCGGATCCGCCGCCCCCGCCGCCCCCGTGATAAGCTGCGGACTCGAGTACCCTTCGTGAAAATTGTGGCTCACCCTCCCCTCCACCGGCCGCATCGCTCCTCGAGGTCGATTCCTTGCCTGCCGAACAATGATCCGATGATACGTAGGTATCGCCGGTGACCAGGAAAGTAACCCTCCGTTCACAGTCCACTCGATACCCAGCTCCGGACTGTACGAACACGAAGGGCTCAGAGGAACCCCAAAGTACACAGTCACCTCCCAGCCTCGATACCTCAATGACCTCAACTCGTGCCTCAGGTAAGCCCCGCGCCCTGTCAAACAACCCCCAGCACCATTCCCGCCAAACTTTCGCGCAAACTCATTCCAGCCCGCTCGCTCGGCTTCGGTGATGGAATCCCACCGGTTCGAACACCACGAAAAAACCTCCCGACGATCCCACGTTTGCAGTTTCGATTTCGGATCGCACTGGTTATTCCACCCCCGAAGGTTCGTCCCGCGCCGGCCGCGAACAGCCACCAGGGACCCGCACATCCCCGACGCCTCAGAACAGTGAAACGGATCCCTAGTCAGTGCCACCGTCTAACCTCTACCCTCCACCCTACCACACCCTGTAGGGGCAGCCCTACGTGGCTGCCCTCCACTCTCCAACCACGGAGGACGCTCCACCATGATCCTAGTCATCTCGCCCAACATCACCCTAACGGATGAAGTCCCCCAAGCCGCCCACGGCAACCCCGTCGCCCTCTTGACCCTCGGAGAATTCTCCATCCTAGCCGCACCCAACACCCCTGTGAGACTCACCACAGGCTGGACAACCCCCGCATCCTACGTAATGAACTGGCTGGAGACTGCCACCCCAACGCTCGACGATCGACAATTCGCCTCCCGGTTCATTAATCCGACCTGGACAACCCCCGCCCCCTAAACCAATGATTTCCAAGCCTACGGCAAAGACCATTTCCAAGCCTACGGCAAAGACCATTTCCAAGGCTACATTCCGGCGAAAAAAGAGAGGAACGCGCCAACGGTAAGGCTGTTGTCACGCCCCTCTCCAAACTTTTTTTCGCCTCCATTCCGACGGTCGGCTACTCCTAACCGAGTTGAAAGTCTTTTTTTTCCCTAAGGAAGTGAAGGGAAAAAAAAGTTTTTAAAGGGAAGGGACAAAGAGAAACGACAGTTCTCAGTTCTCAGTTTTCACCGGCAGCCGAGGCCTCCACGACTGTAGATTATCCACACTTTCGAACCGTTTTCGCACATATCCTGTAGCGACCAGCCTATGACACCACCGGTTCACTCCTCCAACGCCCGTCCACACACCTATAATTAACCGTCTATCCGTATTCAATCCATGTAAGCCAACAGCCAGCCAAGCACAGAACAGTAGTCAGCCAACAGCCGGCCAAGCACAGAACAGTAGTCAGCCAACAGCCGGCCAAGCACAGAAGAGTAGTCAGCCAACAGCCGGCCAAGCACAGAAGAGTAGTCAGCCAACAGCCGGCCAAGCACAGAAGAGTAGTCAGCCAACAGCCGGCCAAGCAC
>Ga0307427_1001673_pt1 | contig 11227 bp, 9 predicted proteins | sample SalMarWE160190MG_FD_202162 | JGI IMG/M metagenome (GOLD analysis project Ga0307427, IMG submission 202162) | Salt marsh sediment microbial communities from the Plum Island Ecosystem LTER, Massachusetts, United States - WE1603-190 | ecosystem: Environmental > Aquatic > Marine > Intertidal zone >... | reverse complement strand
CCGCCGCGAAGAACAGGCCAGCTTGTCTCCTGGTGGCCTGGGAAGGCCACCAGGCGGAGCGTGTTGGACGCACCCGGAGCGTTGCGAGGAGTGTACCGGATTGTCTGAAAGGGACGTGAACATCCTGGGCGTCGGCAACCCGCTGATGGGCGACGACGGCGTCGGCCCTGCGGCCATCGAACGCCTGGGCGCGCGCGGCGTGCCCCGGGGCGTTCACCTGTGGGACGCCGGCTTGGCCGTCTCCGACGTGCTCGTGGTGCTCGACCCGGCTGACCCGCTCATCGTCATCGACGCCGTCCACGGCGGCGGCCGCCCGGGCGACGTCCACCGCATCCGTCTCGACGTGCTCGCCCTCGACGCCCCCGGCGCCCGGCACATGCTCTCGCTGCACGACGTGAGCGTCGTCCCGTCGCTTCAGATGGAAATCCTTTCCGGGCGCGTGTTCGCCGACGTGACCGTTTTTGGCATCGAGCCGGGCGCCTGCGAGTGGGGCAACGGCCTCTCGCCCGCCGCCGCCGGCGCCCTCGAACACGTAGTCGATGAGATCCTGACGCATGTGAGGAACGAGCCCGCCGCACACGAGCCCGCCGCACACGAGCCCGCCGCATCCGAGCCCGCCGCGGCAGCGGCGGGGCACGTTCCCAACCTTGGCACCTTACGCGCCGAAGCAGGAGACGCACCGCCATGAACGCAACCGAACGTAAACCCAACGACGAAATCCTCGAATCCCTGGGAGACGCCGCCAAGGTCTTCATCCTCGGATGCCAGGGCTGCCCCATCGGCTGCGAGACGGGCGGCCAGCCGTGGGTCAACGAGATGACCGACCTCCTGACCGGCGCCGGCAAAACGGTCACGGGCTCGGCCCTGGTGGACATGATTTGCAACAAGGCCATCGTCGGGATCAAACTCGGCCGCCTCATCGACCAGATTGAGCCTGCCGATGCCATTCTCGTGGGCTCGTGCGGCGTGGGGGTCCAGGCCGTCGGCAACATGATCGGACGCCGGGCCGTCCCCGCCATGGACACCATCTGCATGGGCGATTACCAGGGCCTGTGGCCGAGCGAGGAACGCTGCGCCGAGTGCGGTGAATGTATCCTCGCCTATACGGGCGGCCTCTGCCCCGTGACCTTGTGCGCCAAGGGTCTGATGAACGGGCAGTGCGGCGGGACGGGCGACGACGGGTCCTGCGAGGTCTCGCCGGACCAACCGTGCGGCTGGCACAAGATCTACGAGCGGCTGCGCGACCTGGGCCGCCTCGACGACCTGCGGCGGCTCAATGCGCCGCGCGACTACCGCAAACGCAAGATCACCGACGAGAACCGGCGGACCATCCGCTGGGCCCTGGAGGTCGCCAAACAGGAAGAGGAGGCCGAGGCCGCCGCTACGTAGCCGCCGCCATGCGCGACGGGTCTCCGGACCCGCCGCGCCAAGTGAAGAGCGAGAGCCACTGAACCGGGACCGGGACGAAACCATGAGCCAATTCAAAGAGCGCTTGGACGCGGGTGAGTTCGTCGTCACGGGCGAGATCGGTCCCCCCAAAGGCACCAACGTCGAGCCCTGCATCCACGAGGCCGAGCAGTTTCTCAAGGGCAACGTCACTGCCGTCAACGTCACCGACATCCAGACGGCCGTCATGCGGACCGGGTCCATGGTCGGCTGCAAACTGCTGCTGGACCGTGGCATCGAACCCGTGTTCCAGATGGTCTGCCGCGACCGCAACCGCCTGGCTCTCCAGAGCGATCTCTTGAGCGCCGCCGTCCTGGGCATCGAGAACGTCCTCGCCCTGACCGGCGACCACGTCGTGATGGGCGACCACAAGGACGCCAAGCCCGTGTACGACCTCGATTCCGTGGGGTTGCTTCAGGCCATCTCGAACCTCGAGGCCGGTACCGATATGGGCCTCGACATGAAGGGCAACCCGAACGAACTCGACGGCACGCCCACGTTCTTCAAGGGCTGTTGCACGACGCCGTGCGGCCCGGACCCCGAGGCCCAGATCATTAAACTCGAAAAGAAGGTCGAGGCCGGCGCCCAGTTCGTCCAGACCCAGGCCGTCTACGACCCCGCCACGTTCGAGACGTTTATGAAAAGCATCGAGCACGTGAAGGTCCCCGTGCTCGTGGGCATCGTGGTCCTGAAGTCCGCCGGCATGGCCAAGTACATGAACCGCAGTGTGCCGGGCGTCCAGGTGCCGGAGGCCATCATCCAGCGGATGGCCGACGCCGCCAAGGAGGACCGCAAGAAGGTGGCGGCCGAGGTCGCAGGCCGTCTCGTCCGCGAAATGAAACCCATGTGCCAGGGCGCCCACCTCATGACACTCGGCTGGGACGACGTTGTGCCCGACATCCTTGCCGGCGCCGGCCTGGAGAACTAACGGGTTTAGGTAAGTCTTGCGCGGGGGTTCTCCGCAACCACCGCGCTTTCGACGCGACTGTCGCGGCGGGTGCGGAGACCCGCCGCGCCCGACCACGAGCCCGACCACGAGCCCGACCACGAGCCCGACCACGAGCCCGACCGCGAGCCCGACCGCGAGCCCGACCGCGAGCCCGACCGCGAGCCCGACCGCGAGCCCGACCGCGAGCCCGACCGCGAGCCCGAGCGCGAGCCCGAGCGCGAGCCCGAGCGCGAGCCCGACCGCGAGCCCGAGCGCGAGCCCGACGCGGGAGCGTCGGGTTACCGCGTCACACGATGAACTGCTCGATGCCGAACGTGCCCCGTTGCTCCCGCAGCGGGCTCGATGCCTCACAAGCAACGTACCCGGTGGCCTTCGAAGGAGAAAACCATGTCAGCGAAACTGATTGACGGCGAAGCCCTTGCGGCGCAAATCAGGGCCGACCTTGCGAAGGACATTGAGGCCATCAAGGAGGAGACCGGCTCGCCGCCCAAACTCGCCAGCCTGCTGGTCGGCTCGAACCCCGGCGCACGCATCTACAGCCGCAGTCAGGCCAAATCGTGCGAAGAGGCCGGCATCGCCTACGAACTCGTCGAACTGCCCGACGAGACGACCGCCGACGTGCTGGCCGCCAAGATCGATTCTCTCGGCGCCGAGCCCTCCGTCAACGGCATCCTGCTCCAGATGCCGCTCCCGGAAGGCGTCAACGCCCGCGACATGGCCGAGCGCATCCCCCCCGCCAAAGACGTCGAAGGCATCACCGCCGCCAACCTCGGCAAACTCCTGTTTTACGAGGGGGCCGAACTCATCCCGTGCACGGCGGCCGCCGCCTACGAACTCATCACGTTCTCGGGCGCCGAAATCAAGGGCGCCGAGTGCGTCGTTGTCGGCCACTCGCCCATCGTCGGCAAGCCCGTCGTCTGCCTCATCGTAAACGACCTGGGGACGTGCACCTGCTGCCACATCGGCACCCGCGACACGAAGGCTCACACGTCGAAGGCCGAGATCCTCGTCGTCGCCGCCGGCGTGGCGGGCCTGATTACGGGCGAGCACGTCATGCCCGGCGCCACGGTCATCGACGTCGGCATCAACCGCGTGCCGGTGCTCGATGAAAACGGCGACCCCGTCCTCAACGAAAAGGGCCGCAAGAAAATGAAGACCGTCGGCGACGTCGACTTCGATTCGGCCGTCGAGGTCGCCGGGGCCATCACGCCCGTGCCCGGCGGCGTGGGGCCCGTGACGGTGGCGATCCTGCTTCGCAACACCGTCCGCGCCGCCCTCGCCCAGGTGGGCTGACTCTTGAATCTGAAACGTGACAACACGGTCGCGCGGTCCCTACGGGGCGCGCTTCACTTCGCGAAGCGGCTGGTCGGCAGATTCGGAACCTGCCGGCAATCTGCGGCCGCTCCGGTGGCGGAGGGGGTGTCGTGGCACAGCGATTAGGTCACATTTGCGGGCCGTTGACAGGTGCTTGGGCGTGGGGGCCTCGACGGCCTCCCTCTCCCCCTTCCGTCCCCCCAGAGGGGGGAGACGCCGGCCTGGGCTTCCGGGCACAAGCGGGACGAAAGGCGTGGCGCGACCCTTTTTATGGGCAACATGGCCTCTGGTGCGAAACCGGGCAGAGGCGGGGCTTCTCAGGCCGGTTCGTCTTGACTTCCGCCGGGCGGGTGCATATGCTTCTTGAGGCTGCTTGCGGCTGGTTCCTTTCGCGGGCTTCGGTCCTGCCTGAGAGCAGACATCCCGGTTCACGAAGTGTACAAGTCGCGATCCCGTGCTTCGCCAGCACCACGCGGGGGGTGTTCTCGTGCGCCGCAGCAAGCCGCGCCGAGGGTGCCGCCGCAGGTGGGGGGTCCTTCAAGAACGGTCTCGGCCCATGAAGATCGCCATCAGCGGGAAAGGCGGCGTCGGAAAGACGACGGTCACCGCCCTGTGGGGCCGCACGCTGGCAGACGAGGGACGCGACGTCTTTCTCGTCGATGCCGACCCGGACGCGAACCTTGCGGCGGCCCTCGGCGTGCCGGCGTCGGACCTGCCTACTCCCCTGATTACGTTGAAAGACCTCATCAAGGAGCGCACCGGGGCCGACCCTGACCGGGTGGGCCAGTATTTCCAGTTGAACCCGAAGGTGTCGGACCTGCCCGACGCCTATTCGGTGACGGTTGCCGGCGTCCGACTGCTCGTGCTCGGCGGCATCCGCGGCGGGGGGAAAGGGTGCGCGTGCCCGCAGGGCGCGTTCCTCAAGGCGATGATGCGGCACCTGATGCTCCAAGGCCGGGACGTCCTGCTCCTGGACATGGAGGCGGGCCTGGAGTTCCTCGGCCGGGCGAGCGTGATGGGGACCGACGCCCTCGTGGCGGTGGTCGAGCCGGGCAGGCGGAGCCTCGATACGGCCGAGGCGGTCGCCCGGATGGGCCGAGAGATCGGCGTCAAGCGGTTCGCAGCCGTCCTCAACAAGGTGACCGACCCGGCCCAGGTTGAGACGGTCCGGGCGGGGCTGCCCGAGGGGATGGTCCTTCTGGGCCACGTTCCGTACAGCCCTGCTCTCCAACAGGCGGACTTGGAGGGCCGGTCGGTCCTGGGCGTGGACCCGGTGGCCGAGACGGCCCTGGCCGAAGCCAAGGCGAAACTCGAAGCGCTGCTCGCCTCCTCTGCGGTGGCGAGAGGCTGACAATGTCGGAGACCGTGAGGAGATGGCTGATGGATCCGAAAGAGTGCAGTTGTGACCCGGCCGCCCAGGACATGCTCGGCCGCATGGCCGAAGCGGGCATCGAAACCGCGTGGGACCGGCTTGCGGCACAGTCGCCGCAGTGCAAGTTCGGCAAGCAGGGCCTCTGCTGCCGCATCTGCAATATGGGACCCTGCCGCATCATCCCCGGCAAGCCGGGCAAGGAGCGCGGCGTGTGCGGCGCCGACGCCGACACGATCATCGCGCGCAACTTCCTTCGGGCCGTTGCCGGCGGCGCCAGCGCCCACTCGGATCACGGTCGCGGCGTGGCGCACGCGTTTCTGGCGATGGCGCGTGGTGAGGCGCCCGACTACGGCATCAAGGACCGCGAGAAACTCATCTCGACGGCCAAGATCATGGGGGTCGAGACCGAGGGGCGCGACGACAAGGCCATCGCCGAAGACCTGGGCGAACAGGCCCTCGCCGAGTTCGGCAAACCGCACGGCACCCAGCGGATGGCCGACCGCGCTCCCGAGGCCCGAAAGGCCGTCTGGAAGAAACTCGGCGTCACGCCGCGCGCCGTGGACCGCGAAATCGTCGAGGCCCTGCACAGGACGCATCTGGGCGTGGACCAGGAGTACAAAAGCATCCTGCGTCACGCCAGCCGATGCGCCCTCGGCGACGGATGGGGCGGGTCGATGATCGGCACCGAACTCCAGGACATCATGTTCGGCAGGCCGGTGCCGGCGCGGGGTGAGATCAACCTCGGCGTCTTCAAGGAAGATCACGTGAACCTTGCCGTCCACGGCCACGAGCCGCTGCTGTCGGAGATGGTGGCCGCCGCCGCTAACCTGCCCGAACTGGTGGACGAGGCCAAGAAGGCCGGCGCCGCCGGCATTAACGTGGTCGGCATCTGCTGCACCGCCAACGAACTGCTGATGCGCCACGGTCTTCCCGTGGCCGGCAATTTCCTGAGCCAGGAACTCGCCGTCGCCACCGGCGCCGTGGACCTCATGTGCGTGGACATCCAGTGCATCATGCAGAGCCTCTCGGAACTCGTTAAAAGTTATCATACAAAACTCATCACGACCTCCGAGAAGGCCCACATGCCCGGCGTCGAGCACGTCGAGATGGAAGAGGCCCGGGCCATGGAGGTCGGCAAACAGATCGTCCGCATGGCCGTCGAGGCCTACGGGAACCGAAAGGGCGACGTCTACATCCCCGACGACGTCGGCGAGGCCGTTGTCGGCTTCAGCCACGAGACGATCAACTACATGCTCGGCGGGCGATTCCGTTCGTCGTACCGCCCTCTGAACGACAACATCATCAACGGGCGTATCCGCGGCGTCGTCGGCGTCGTCGGGTGCACGAACCCCAAGGTCCGGCACGACTGGGGACACACCGGACTGGTCAGGGAGTTGATCAAGCGCGACATGCTGGTCGTAACAACCGGCTGTGCCCAGATCGCTTGCGGCAAGTTGGATCTGCTGAGGCCGGAGGCGGCCGAACTGGCCGGCCCGGGCCTGCGCGAGGTCTGCGAGGCCGTCGGCATGCCGCCCGTCCTGGCGGTCGGGTCCTGCGTCGATAACAGCCGCATCCTCATCGCCTGCACCGAGATGGTCCGCGAAGGCGGCCTCGGTGAAGACATCTCCGAACTACCGGTGGCGGGGGCGTGCCTGGAGCACATTACCGAGAAGGCCATCTCCATCGGCCATTATTTCGTCGCCTCCGGCGCCCTGGTCGTCTTCTCGGAGAGCCTCTTCCCGGTCTGGTCGGAGTCGAACGTCGCGACGTACCTCTTTGAGGAGATCGAGACGGAACTCGGAGGCAAGTGGGCCGTCGAGGACGACCCCGTCAAGGCGGCCGAACTCATCCACGCCCATATCGAGGCCAAACGCGACGCCCTCGGCATCAACCAGGAACGCGAACGCAAACTCTTCGACATGGAGGATCGGCGCAAACTCGAAGTGTAGCCGTCGGCGCAGCGCCGGCACCCGCGCCGCGCCGGCCGCCGTGGCGGGCCGGGCGCGCCCGTTAGCCGCGGCGATTGCGCCGCGCGTTGACAGGAAGTCACCAGGAGAGGTCGATAAAGGAGCCATCGATGTCCCGGATCATCGCAGCAGCCGCCATCCGAGGCGCACACAGCCTCGCCAAACAGGCCGAGGACATGCTCGAGAAGGCCGTCAAGGAGCACGGCGAAGACCACGCCGTCGAGTTCCCCAACACCGGCTACTTCATCCCGATCATCTACGCGATGATGGGCCACGAGGTCAAGACGCTCGCCGACTTCCGGCCGGTCATGGAGGAGATCCAGAGCCTGCTCCCGCCGCTGGTTGACGACAAACTCTGGCTGCCGTACCTCGGCCCCGCCCTCGATGCCGGAATGGCCACGCTCTACGCCGAGGAGATTATTGAGGCCTGTAAGTACCTCATCGGTCCGAACCCGGTCTCCGGCATCTGGCTGGGTGCCGCCGACGACATGATCCTGCGGGAGCGGGGCATCCAGTTCGTGGACGGCACGGCGCCGGGGTTTGCCGCCATTGCCGGCGCGGCTCCGGATGTCGAGACGGCGGTCGAGATTGCACGCAAGTGCCAGGAGCGAAGCCTGTACGTCTTCATGTGCTCGGAGGACCACGGCACGTCGTTCTCGCAGCAGTTGGAGGAGGCGGGTGTCCAGATGGGGTGGGAAACGCGGCTGGTGCCGTTCGGACCGGACATTACGGCGGCGATCTACGCCTTGGGGTTTGCGACGCGTGTGGCGTTGAGTTTCGGCGGCGTCCAGCCCGGCGACTTCCGCCGCAACCTCCTGTATAACAAGGCCCGCGTCTTTGCTTTTGTCATGGCGCTCGGCAAGGTCACGGACGAGTGGTATGCCACCGCCGCCGGCGCCATCAACTTCGGCTTCCCGACGATCGCCGACTCCGACATCCCCGAGATCCTGCCCACCGGCGTCTGCACCTACGAGCACGTCGTCTCGAACGTCCCGCACTCCGAGATCGTCGAGAAGGCCATCGAGGTGCGGGGTCTCAAGATCAAGGTCGCCGAGGTGCCGGTCCCCGTTGCCTTCAGCCCGGCCTTCGAGGGCGAACGCATCCGCAAGGAAGAGATGCAAGTCGAGTTCGGAGGCAACCGGACCCCCGCCTTCGAGTGGCTGACCACCTTGCCCATGGACCAGGTCGAGGACGGCAAGGTCGAGGTCATCGGTCCCGAGGCCGACAGCGTGGAAGAAGGGGGACAGATGCCGCTCGGCATTGTCATCGAGGTGGCCGGACGCAAGATGCAGCCCGACTTCGAGCCCGTCCTGGAACGCCACACCCACACCTTCCTCAACCACCCCCAGGGCCTCTGGCACATGGGACAGAGGGACATCAACTGGGTCCGCATCTCGAAGGACGCCTTCAAGGCGGGCCTCAGGATCGAGCACATCGGCAAGATCCTCCACGCCATGCTCCACGAGGTGTTCTCGGTCATCGTCGATAAGGTCCAGGTCAAACTCTACACCGAGGAAGAGAAAGTTATCGAGATGCACGAAAAGGCCCGGCAGGTGTTTGTCGAACGCGACGCGCGCCTGGCCGACATGACCGACGAATCCGTCGACGTCTTCTACTCCTGCACCCTGTGCCAGTCGTTCGCGCCCAACCACGTCTGTATCATCACCCCCCAGCATCCCGGACTGTGCGGCGCCTACAACTGGCTCGACGGCCGGGCCGCCTACGAGATCAACCCCGCAGGGCCAAACCAGCCCGTCCCGAAGGGCGCCGCCGTGGACGAAACCCTCGGCCAGTGGGAGAAGATCAACCAGTTCATCGTCGAGAAGAGCCAGGGCACCATCGAGAGAATGAGCGCTTACTCGATGATCACCGACCCGATGACCTCATGCGGATGCTTCGAGTGCATCTCGGCCGTCCTGCCCTCCACCAACGGCATCATGATTGTGCCGCGCGAATACGCCGAGATGACGCCCTGCGGCATGAAGTTCTCGACGGCCGCCGGCACGGTGGGCGGCGGGCGCCAAACGCCCGGATTCAGCGGCCATTCCAGGCAGTACATCGTCAGCCCCAAGTTCATCCTCGCCGACGGCGGATTCAAGCGGATCGTCTGGATGCCCAAGATGCTCAAGGAGGCCCTGCACGACGTCCTCGTCGCCCGCGCCGACGAACTCGGCCTCGGCGGCGAGGAGTTCCTCAACAGAATCGCCGACGAGTCTGTCGCCGCGACCGAGGAAGAGGCCCTCGAACATATTACCAAGGCCGAGCATCCGGCCCTCACGATGGACCCGATGTTCTAGCCGCGCACAGCAGAATATCCGAGCCGCGACCGTAAGGGAGCGGGGGGGGCACGGCAGTCCCGGCCCACGCGCCGCTTACTGACGTGCGCGGCTAGTGATGTTGCCGGGGCACGCCCCGGCCTACAGGTTTCTCGAACGCGCCCGGCGCGCCGGGACACCGCGCAAAGCGTGGCGTAGCCCGAACCCAGCCAGTTTGATAGGATGTGCCGTCGGTCGGGCCGCGAAAGACCGGCCTGAGACAGCAAGGGAGAACCGACTATGGCCCTCAGCGGACTCGACATCTTCAAACTGCTCCCCAAGACCAACTGCAAGAAATGCGGTATGCCGACGTGCCTGGCCTTCGCCATGGCCTTGGCCCAGAAAAAGGTCAGCCTGGATCAGTGCCCCGACGCCAGCGACGAGGCCCGCCAGGCCCTCGCCGCCGCCGCCGAACCGCCGATGCGCTCGGTCACCTTCGGCACGGGAGACGGCCAGTGCAAGGTCGGCGGAGAGACCGTTCTGTTTCGCCACGAGGAGAAGTTTCACAGCCCGACCGCCATCGCCATCACGCTGCCCGATAATCTCGACGCCGCCGCCATGAAACAGAAGGCCGACACGATCAAGGGCTTCGCCTTCGAGCGGATCGGCCAGCCGATGCCCGTCGAGGCCGTCGCCGTGATGAACGCCTCCGGCGACCCCGCCAGGTTCGCCGCCGCCGCCGAGACCGCCAAGACGACCGGCAAGGCCATCATCCTCGTGACCGAATCACCCGACGCCGCTGCGGCCGCCGTCGACAAGGTCAAGGACGCCAAGCCCCTCCTCTGTGCCGCCACCGCTGAGACGGCCGACGCCATGGCCAAGGTGGCCTCGGACGCCGCCTGTCCGCTCGTGGCGCGGGCCGCCGACCCGGAGGCCCTGGCCGACCTGACCGAGAAACTGAAAGGCGCCGGTTGCGAGCAACTGGTCCTGTGGCTCGACGCCCCGGACGGATGGGCCGAAATGACCGGTATGACCCTGGTCCGCAACCTCGCCCTGAGAAGCGCGTTTCGGCCCCTCGGGTTCCCCACCATCGTCTTCGCCGCCGACGGCGAGCCCGAGGACCAGATCGGCCGGGCCGCCGCCCTCCTGTGCAAGTACGCCGGCATCGTCGTCGTTGAAACCGTCGAGCCGTGGGCCCTGCTGCCGCTTCTCACCAGCCGACAGAATATCTACACCGACCCGCAGAAACCCGTCCAGGTCAAGCCCGACCTGTACCCCGTCGGCGAGGCCGACGAAAACAGCCCCGTCCTGTTCACCACGAACTTCTCCCTGACCTACTACACCGTCGAGGGCGACATTGAGGCCAGTCGCATTCCCTCCTGGATCCTCTGCGTCGATACCGAAGGCACCAGCGTCCTGACCGCCTACTCCGGCGACAAACTCAACGAGAGCACCGTCGCCAAGGCCATGAAGGACGCCGATGTGGAATCGAAGGTCAAGCACCGCAAACTTATCATCCCCGGATACGTCGCGGTGATGAGCGGCAAACTGGAAGAGGCAACCGGATGGGAGATCATGGTCGGACCACGCGAATCCAACGTCATCCCACGGTACCTCAAGGAGGTCTGGACCTCCTGATCCTGCTACGCTATGAGACCTTTCAGCGAGGCCGCCCGCCGGCCGGGAAAAAAACGGGTCAGGGCCACTTGGCGGTCAAACCGGGGCCGGTTCCGGTTTGACCAGCTAAGAGGCCGTTTGAACGTCTTCGGTGCTGGCAAAGCCAAACCATTCAAAGCCAAACCGAACGGCTGGTTTGGCATTGAATATGGCCCTGACCCGCTTTTTTCCCGGCCGAGCGACAACCGGGCAAACGCACAAGTAGCGCAGTAGTACCAAGCGAGGTGAGATAAGTCGTGGGCGGCGG
>Ga0307427_1001672_pt1 | contig 11228 bp, 9 predicted proteins | sample SalMarWE160190MG_FD_202162 | JGI IMG/M metagenome (GOLD analysis project Ga0307427, IMG submission 202162) | Salt marsh sediment microbial communities from the Plum Island Ecosystem LTER, Massachusetts, United States - WE1603-190 | ecosystem: Environmental > Aquatic > Marine > Intertidal zone >... | reverse complement strand
TGAAAATTGCGGACCACCCAACAGGAAAGGATGGAAACGATGAAACGACCGATGATTTCCGGATTGCTTGTGGCGGCACTGATTGCCGGCTGTGCGACGCTTTCGCCCCTGGCGCCGGCCCAGGAGAAGCCGCCCGACGTTCTCATTATCCACGCCGGCGGCACCCCCGTGACCGAGAAGGTCACACCGGCAAACGTGGATGCCGTCTCGTGCCCGACACCGACGGCCGTCAACTGTAAGACCCTGGCCGAGCAGACGGCCGCGGCCCTTCGCGGCAAAGGCCTCAGCGCCGGAGCCGTAGCGGCCGGCGAGGTCGAGAGCCGCGACGAGATTCTCAGCGCCCGCCTGGTCGTGCTCGCCAGCCCGTCCTATTTCTGCGATGTGAGTTGGAAGATGCACAAGATGTTCGACGAGCGGTTTTTCGAGATCTTCGTCGCGGGGGGCGAGCGGCTCGCAAAGAAACCTTTTGCCGCCCTCATCATGGGCAAGTCCGAACCGAAGTGCGCAAAATCCGTCGAGGCCGTGGCGAGCATTGTCAAGGCCTGTAACGGCACGCCGGGCCCCAGCACGATCGTTCTGGTAAGCGACGGCGCCGACGAGGTCAAGGGAAAGGTCGACAAGTTCGCCAAGGAGATCGCCGGCCGGTTGAAATGATCGCTGGGGCTCGCCGCCTGGAGTGCGGCGACGTGTCTGGCCGCTGCGCGCACCACGTCACGCCTGCGGCGGAACGGCCACCCGGCCCTACCGCCCGATGAGCACCGCCCGGGCCACGTACTGGCCGACAAACAGCACGGCGAACAGCACGACCAGCCAGTGCAGTTCCCTCGCGCGTCCGGTCACGGTCTTCAGGAGCGCGTACGAGATGAATCCCCATGCGATGCCATCGGTGATCGAGAAACTGAATTGCATGATCACAATCGCCAGAAACGCCGGAATCGCCTCGGTGTAATCGCTCCACCGGATCTTGGCCACGCTGCCCACCATCATCACGCCAATGAGGATCAGCACCGGCGCGACCACCGGCCGGAACGGCACCACCGCGACCTCGCCGGCCGCCACCTGGACGAGCGCCTCGCCCGTCTCGACGTGGACAAACTGAACACCCGCACCGATCACATGAACGAGCGGCGAAACGAGCAGGACCAGCAGCAGGCACACGCCCGTGACGATCGCCGCCAGGCCCGTCCGCGCCCCCGACTGGACCCCCGCCGCGCTCTCGACGTACGTCGTGATCGTACTCGTGCCGCCGAGCGACCCGGCCACCGTGCCGACGGCGTCGGAGAACAACGCCAATCGAGCGCGCGGCAGCCTGCCACGCGCATCCAGGAAGCCTCCCCGCTCGCCGACGCCGATGAGCGTGCCAACCGTGTCGAACATATCGAGAAAGAAGAAGATGAAGATGACGAGCAGGACGCTCGTAAGCGGCCGGTTGTGGAACAGGTCCCCTGACCTGGTGAGTGCTGCGCCGAGCGTCTCGGCGGGCCAATCGGGCATATCCCACGTCTCGGGCAGTTCGGCCAGCATCATCTTCACCTTCCGCGGATCGACGGCGGCAACCGGATCGGCCATGCCCCGGGCCAGCGCGCCGGCACGCTCGCCGATCTTCGAGGCAGGGATCACCTGCAACCCGTTCGCCGGCCGGTACCGGAGGCCCCCGCCCCAACTCGCGGCCAACGCGATGATCGCCGTTCCGAGGATCCCGGCCAGAATCGCACCCTTGAAACGCAGCGACACCAGGACGGCCGTCAGAACCACCCCCGCCAGCGACACCAGAACCACCGGGCTGGTCAGGGGGCCCAACTGGACGAGCGTGGCATGGCTGTTCTGGACAATGCCTCCCCACTGGAGGCCGACGAAGGCAATCAGCAGCCCGATGCCCACGGCGATGGCGTACTTCAGGCCCTCCGGCACCGCGTGCATGACGGTCGCACGCAGACCGAAGAAACTCAGCACCAGAAACGCCGCACCCGCAATGAGATTCGCCGTCAGGGCCTCGTACCACGCAAACCCCATCCCAAGGCAAACCGTGTAGGCGAAGAAGAAGTTCGTGCCCATCCCCGGCGCCAGGGCAAACGGGTAGTTTGCCAGCAGCCCCATCAGAAAACACGCCAGCGCCGAGCAAACGCACGTGGCCACGAAGACGTCGTTGCGGGGCATCCCGGCGTCGTGCAGAACCGCCGGCTGAACGAACACGATGTACGAGAGCGTCAGGAATGTCACCACGCCGCCGCGAATCTCCGACCCGACGGTCGTGCGATGCTCGCGAAGATGGAACATGGGCTGCACCCTCCGGGGCGCAACGAAAGACGGACCGCCCCCCGCCATGCCGGCCGCCGCATTCCAAGAGAAAGACGAGGGGACGGGTTGCCCCGTCCCCTCGTGTCACGGTGTCCCGGAACGCACTGCATCCGCCCCTTGACCCACCGTCATCGAAACGCTTTTTACTCGCGGCCCATCCGTCCGGGCACGGCGCCCGATGCGCAGCCAAGACCTGGGCCGGCATTCGCGGCACAGGTCTCACCCGCCTTCCCGGCCAAACGGCGTCGCGCCGGGGCGAATCTCTTCGGATACGATGCCCTACTTGGAGGGCATGAGTTTGGCGATTGCGGCCGCCAGTTCTTTCAGGCTCTTCTTGTCGGTCGTGTAGACAACCGATTTGCCCTGGCGCGTCCCAATGACCAGACGCCCCATCCGCAACAGGCCGAGGTGGTGGCTGACGGTCGGCTGCTTCAGCCCCAGCGCGTTGCACAGCGCGGTCACGTTTTTCGGGCCGGCCGCCAACATCTTCAAAACGCCCAGCCGTGTGGGGTCTGAGAGCAACGCAAAGCCACGCGCCCACTCCGACAACTCTACCTTCGCTTTAGCGCCGATTTTCTTCGCCATAGATCCTGCCCTTTCCTTGCCTTGCCCCCCGTAGAGATTATAAATCGTAACCCCCGTCACTGCAAACGGCAAAGCCCCAATTGGACAACCCTCACCCGTCCGTTGGGGATGACAAACACAAGTGCGGCATTATACCAATCTGCTAATCCACGGCAAGTGCTAATATTCAAAAAAATCTCGGTCCCCTGCCGATTCGGACATCGAGCGAAATGAAACCCCCGGCATGCTCCACTCATCGGGGGCAGCAAAGGCAGGCTTCAGCGCTCAAGCAAGCCGACCGCACCCCGCGGCCCGTACAAAAATGGTGGGCGATACTGGACTTGAACCAGTGACCTCCTGCGTGTCGAGCAGGCGCTCTAGCCATCTGAGCTAATCGCCCACCGGGTTGGCCCGGATAAGCATACTCGCGCCGGCCGAGGTGTCAAGGCCAAATCGCCACGCCATCCTGATGCGCACGCGCTGCCGACCGCAATCCTTAACGCAATCGCAACGCCATCTGTCGCACGCCCGCCAGCACGTCCTCGCCCACCACGCCGCGCGAGAAGTCCGTCGTCGGGTCGTCCGGCACAAGTCCCAGGACGGGCACCCCGGTCACGCGCTGGATCTCGTCCGGACCGGTCAACTGGGCCACGTCGGCTGTATCGTGCTGGTAGCGGTTAACGGCAATGCCGAGCACCTCCAATCCCCTGGCCCGCAGCACCTCGACCGTCATGGCCGTGTGGTTGATCGTCCCCAACGTCGGCCGCGCCACCACCAGGACCGGCAGGTTGAAACGTTGAGCCAGATCCGCCACACTCCGCTTGGGCGTCACCGGGCAGAGCGCCCCGCCGATGCCTTCGACGAGCATAACGTCGTGAGCCTTCCTGAGCCGATCCCACGCCCGCCACATCGGCGCCAGGTCCAGTTTGACGCCGGCCCTGGCCGCTGCGATCGTCGGCGCCAGCGGTTCGGCGAGACAGATTGGCGAAATCTCCTCCAGCGGCTCCGGCGCATCGGCCGCCTTCGCCAGGAACTCCGCATCCTCCGACACCAACCCCTCCCGCCTCCGGACACAGCCGGTCGCCACGGGCTTCATCACGCCGACGTTTACGCCGTCGGCGCGAAGGACCATCGCGATCGCCGCCGTGACGATGGTCTTGCCGACCTCCGTGTCGGTCCCCGTGATGAACAGGCCCTTCTTCACGCGTCGGTCACCTCTGCAATAGCGGCGCCGGCAACCTCGACGAGCCGCGCCAGACTCTCGTCGCTGATGCAGTACGGCGGCATAAGAACCACCACGTCGCCGAGCGGCCTGATCCAGACACCGCGCTTCCGGGCCGCGACACAGACGTTCCACCCCCGCCTCTCCCCGGGCGGGTACGGCTCGCGGGTCCTGGAATCCGCAACCAGTTCGATACCTACCATCAAGCCGCGCCGGCGTACCTGGCCGACGTGGGACATGGCCGCCAGCGGCGCCAGTGCTTGCGCGAGCGCGGCCTGGAGTTCGCCAATGCGCTCAAGCACGCCGTCCTTCTCAAACACGTCCAGACTGGCCACGCCCGCCGCACACGCCAGAGCGTTGCCGGTGTAGGTGTGTCCGTGGAAGAACGTGCGGCCGTCGGTGTGACGCCCGAGGAACGCCTCGTAGATGGCGTCCGTCGCAAGGGTGGCTGCCAGCGGCAGGTACCCGCCGCTGATACCCTTCGCCAGGCACATGAGGTCCGGCCTTACGCCCTCGTGCTCGCAGGCAAACATGCGGCCGGTCCGGCCGAAGCCGGTCGCCACCTCGTCGCAGATGAGCAGGACGTCGCGTGCGCGGCAGGCGTCGGCGACTCGCGTCAGGTAGCCATCGGGATGTGTAATCATGCCGCCCGCCCCCTGGACCAGCGGTTCCAGGATGACGGCGGCCACCTCGTCGGCGCGGGCCGACAGAATCTCTTCCATCGCCCCCGCGCACGCCACGCCGCACGTTGCGGCATCCTCCCGGAGCGGACAGCGGTAGCAATACGGCGACGGCGCACGGATGGTCTCGAACAGGAGCGGCCGATACATGGAATGAAACAGGTCGATTCCACCGACACTCACCGCCCCAAGCGTGTCCCCATGATACGCAAGGTCGAGGCACACGAACTTCGTCTTCTCGGGCCGGGGAGGCCGGCACTGCCGCCAGTACTGAAACGCCATCTTCAGCGCCACTTCGACCGCCGTCGCGCCGGAGTCGGAATAGAAGACGCGCGTAAGCCCGTCGGGGGTGATGGCGGCCAGACGCTCAGCCAGTTCGATGGAAGGCGCCGACGCCAGGCCAAGCAGTGTCGAATGGGCGACGCGGTCCAGTTGGGCCCGGATCGCTTCATCAATCTCCCGCCGCCGATGGCCGTGCAGGTTGCACCACAGGCTCGAGGCGCCATCGATATACCGGTTGCCCTCGGTGTCGATGAGGAACTCGCGCTCGCCGGACGCGATGACGACGGGGTCGCCGCCCACCCACTCCGCCATCTGCGTGAACGGGTGCCACAGGTGGGCCTCGTCGGCCCGCCGGAGACGCGATGACAGGTCGCTTGGTTCGCTCATGACGCCGACGGCAGCCTCACAGTCAGCCGCGTTCCAATGGCCGCGCCCAATCGAAGGGCGGCGCTCTGACGGTTGACCGCCACTTCCACCAGGTCCGCGCTGCCGACGTAGGCCAGCAGCATGCCTGCGGCCACGTCGCAGTAGGCCCGGCGCAGTCCGCGGATGACGGCTCCCGAGATGTATATTTCAACGGCCGCCGGGTCTCGCTCCATCAGCATCTCGCCGGCGACGTTCGTGACGAGGTTGCCGAACGGGTCCACGTGAAGCACGTGGCCGCGGATGGTGTTCTCCTCGCGCTCGGGCAGCGGCACGTCGAACCGTTCGATGGTCTCGACCTGCGGGCCGAGACTGTCAACGGCCGTGCCCGACGCCAGTGCCGCCGCAAGCGGTGCAAAGATGTCCCGGCCGTGAAACGTGCTCGAGACCTCGGATCGGAAGAAACTCTCGTTCTCGACTGCCACAACCCGGCTTTCCGGCGCCGACCCGCCCAACAGCATCCGCCGCTGCGCCACCAGCGTCAGCAGACCGTTATCGGGCGCCAGGTAGAGGTATCCGCCCGCCTCGGCCGCCAGCACACGCCGGGGCCCACCCACTTCCGGGTCCACCACCGCCACGTGAACCGTGCCCTCCGGGAAAGCCGGCGCCGCCGACGCCAGCATGAACGCCGCCATGTGGACGTCGTGGCGCGGTACGGCGTGCGACATGTCCACGACGACGGCGCCCGGAACCCGTTCGAGAATCACGCCCTTCATCTGCGCCGGATACGTGCTCGCCACGCCAAAATCCGTCAGCAGCGTAATGACCTCGGCCACCGCGCACCTCCTTCCCGGTCGGCGATTATCCCGAACTGCGGCAGCCAGGTCAAGCAAGCCCCGTCCGCGGCCGCCTTGACCCTTCGGCCGGTGGCCATTATAGTGGCCTCTCCATCGGGAAGGCGACCGACTGCCGACACTCGATGGCACGGTCCTTCTGCGAGAGAAGGAGTCCTCCGGCATGACGGAACCGACGGGCGCGGACGTGGTCATCGTGGGCAGCGGCGGCGCTGCGCTTCGGGCGGCGCTGGCGGCCGACGACGCGGGCGCCGGCGTCCTCGTCCTGACCAAGGGCGAACTCGGCAAGGCCGGCGTCACCGCCCTGGCCTGCTCCGACCGGATGGCGTTCCACGCGACGCTCGAACACACCGAGCCCGGCGGGCCCGACGCCTGGCGGTACCACGCCGAGGACATCTACCGCATCGGCGGGCGCGTCTCCGACGCGAGCCTCGCAAGGATTCTCGCCCGGGGCGCCTGCGAGGCGTTCCATTACCTCGACCGTCTGGGCGTGCCTTTCGTCAAGAACGACGACGGCCTGGCCGACCAGTTCGTGACCGACGGGTCGAAATATGCCCGCGCGTGCTACACGGGCCCGTACACGGCCAACCACATCCACGAGGCGTTGCGGAACGAGTTCACGCGGCGCCGCCTGGCGATTATCGAGAACGTGATGGCCACCGACCTGGCGCTGGACGCATCGGGGCGCGTCGCCGGCGTGCGCCTGGCGGACGCTCGGAATCTGGAATCTGAAATCTCAAATCAAAGGACCATCGCCGCCGGGGCCGTAGTCCTTGCGACCGGCGGGGCGGGCGAGGTCTTCGAAGTCAACGTCTTTCCCGAAGGCATGACCGGCGACGGCCACGCCATGGCCTACCGGGCCGGTGCGGAACTGGTGAACCTGGAGTTCATCCAGATCGGCCTCTCGAGCGTCAAGACGAAACTCGCCTGCTCCGGCAGCCTCATGCGCGCCCTGCCGCGACTTGTCACCGAGGACGACCGCGAGTTCCTCTTCGACTACTTCCCGGACGGCGCCTCGCCCGAGGACGTGTACGCGCTCCTCTTCATGAAGGGGGCCTCGTGGCCGCTCTCGTATCGCGACGAGAGCCACACCATCGACATCGCCGTCTTCTCCGAGATGCAGAATGGCCACACCGTGTACATGGACTTCTCGAAGAACCCGAAGCGGCTCGACATGTCGAAACTCGACTCGGACCTGTGGTCGAAGTACCCGAAGATCGCCGACCTGCCCCTGACCGAACCGCCCCTGGCCGCCTCGCCGCTCGAGCGCCTCAAGGCCATCAACCTGCCGAGCGTGGCGTGGCTGGCCGAACGCGGCATCGATCTCGAAAAGGGTGACCGCATCGAACTGGCCCCCGCCTGCCAACACTTCCAGGGCGGCGTCAAGGTCAACGAGAAGGCACAGACAACGGTGCCGGGCCTGTTTGCGTGCGGCGAGGTCGCGGGAGGCCAGCACGGCGCGAACCGTCCCGGCGGCAACGCGCTCATGGACAGCCAGGTCATGGGCAAGATCGCCGGCGAGCAGGCTGCCGCCCTCGCGGCGACATCGAAACCAGGCAAGTCCGTCGAGACGGCCGGCGAGAAAACGGATACCAGCGGCGAGGCCATCGACGTTCGCCAGGTCCGCAGGGCCATCCAGCACCTGATGACCATGCGGGCGGGCGTCAAGCGCACCGCCGCCGGCGTGGAAGACGGCCTGAAGGAACTCGCCGAACTCAACGCACGCCCGTGGGATGCGGGCGCGGCGGACGAGGAGTTCCTCGCCGAAACCCGCAGCATCGCCCAGGTGGCCGAGATGGTCCTGGCGGCCTGCGGCACGCGGACCGAGAGCCGCGGGCCTCATCTCTACTTTGATTCTCCGGATTCCGTCGAGCCGCTGCCTCGCCAGGATCCCGACTGGAGGAAATGCCTCGTCATTCGCCGCGGAGACGACGGCTGTGTGGTCGTCGAGCAGCGCCGGCCGGTTGAGCCGGACTGGGAACTCGTCCAGCAGATCGAGGACGCATGAGGCAGGCCGGGTGGCATCGCCACGCCCGCCACGGCGGGTAAACTTGCGTGGCCATGAGCGCAGCCTGCGCCGCGCGGCGACCTGCCCAGGTCGGCGCAACAATCCGACAAGTTCCTGTGCGGGTGGGCACTGGCTGACAAGCAGCCAGTGGCACGCCGCAAATGAGCACTGACACAGCGCAAGCGCAAACGTCATGTCCGACACGCGAGAACAACTCGACCACATGGTCCGGACGCAACTCGAGAGCCGCAGCATCCGCGGGCCCCGTGTTCTGGAGGCCTTTCGCCGGATCGACCGTGCCCGCTTCGTCCCGGCCGACGAGCAGCGGTCGGCGTACGGTGACTTTCCGCTGGCCATCGGTCTCGGTCAGACGATCAGCCAGCCGTACATCGTCGCCCTGATGACGCAGACCCTGGCGCTCGAAGGGCCGGAACGGGTGCTCGAGGTGGGCACCGGATCGGGCTACCAGACGGCCGTGTTGGCCGAACTGGCGGCCGACGTGTACACCATCGAGGTCCGCGAGTCGCTTCAGACGAAGGCTCGCCGGGTGCTCGAATCGCTCGGCTGCGACAACGTGCACTACCGCGCGGGCGACGGCCGGGCAGGATGGCCGGAGGAAGCGCCGTTCGACCGCATCCTGTGCGCTGCGGCCGCCGAAGAGGTGCCGCAGCCGTGGATCGACCAGTTGGCCGACGGCGGGCTCATCGTCACGCCGGTGGGCAGGCCGGGAGCGCAGATTCTCGTGAAGATCGCGAAGCGGGGCGAGGAACTCGAACACCACGAGTTCTGCCCCTGCCGCTTCGTCCCCCTCGTCGGCGGCGACGAAGGGCTGTGAACGGGTCAGGAATCCTGAGACTGCCTTGAGCCAAGCAGAACGGCCCGCAAAACTCGTGATCGTCCCAACGACGCGGCCGCCGAAAGGAGAAGAGATGGCACATACAACTACCCGCCGCTCGTTCCTGAAACGCCTTGCGGGTGGTGCGGCAGCGATGACTGTGGTCCCGCTGGCGGCGTCGTGCGCTGGCCAATCCCATGCCCGTGAAGCGTCGCTCGCCGACAGGCCGAACGTCATCCTTGCCATGACCGACGATCAGGGGTGGGGCGACACCGGCTACAACGGCCACAAAACCCTGAAGACCCCTACGCTCGATGCGATGGCCCGCTCGGGCCTGCGATTCAACCGCTTCTACTCCGGGGCGCCCGTCTGCTCGCCGACGCGCGGAAGCGCCGTCACCGGGCGGCATCCGTACCGGTACGGCATCTTCTTTGCGAACGTCGGACACATGAGGCCGGAAGAGATCACGCTGGCCGAAGCCCTCAAGACGCAGGGCTATGCGACGGGCCACTTCGGCAAGTGGCACCTCGGAACGCTCACCAAGACGGAGAAGGAATCGAATCGCGGGGGGCCGAAAGGCACCGCCCACTACTCGCCGCCGTGGGACAACGGCTTCGATGTCTGTTTCTCGACCGAGGCCAAGGTGCCGACCTGGAACCCCATGCTCAAACCCGGCGCCGATGAGCCCTACGGCACGTCCTACTGGACCGGACCCGGGAAGAAGACCACCGAGAACCTCGGGGGAGACGATTCGCGCATCATCATGGACCGGGCCATCCCCTTCATCCGCGACGCCGTCCGACGCCGCAAACCGTTCCTGGCGGTCGTCTGGTTCCATACGCCGCACGAGCCGGTCGTCGCCGGACCGAAACACCTCGCGATGTACCAAGGCGTCAACAATCAGAAGGAGCGGCACTACTACGGGTGCCTGACGGCAATGGACGAGCAGATGGGACGCCTGCAAAACGAACTGCGCGACCTCGGCATCGCCGAGAACACGATGTTCTGGTTCTGCGCCGACAACGGCCCCGAACACAAGACGGGGCCCGGTTCGACGGGCGGCCTTCGCGGCCGCAAGCGAAGCCTTTTCGAGGGCGGCGTCCGCGTGCCGGGTCTCCTCCAGTGGCCCGCACGCATCAGGAAGCCGCGCACGACGGAGGTCCCCTGCTCCACGTGTGACTACTTCCCGACGGTTCTCGACGCCCTCGGCTTCAAGATGAAGGGCCAACCCGAACCGCTCGACGGCGTCAGCCTGCTGCCGCTCATCGAGGGCAAGATGACGGAGCGGCCGCACCCCCTGGGCTTCGAGTCGAGCGGTCAGATCGCCCTCATTGACAACCGATACAAACTCATCAGCCAAAACAAGGGCAAGACGTGGATGCTGTTCGACCTGGTCGCCGACCGGTCCGAGACGAAAGACCTCGCCGCCGAGAAGCCCGAGATCCTCGAGAAGATGAAGGCAACGCTCAACGCCTGGCGGGTCTCATGCAAGGACAGCCTCGCGGGAAAGGACTACCGCAAGTCCTGAAAGGCCCGGATAGTCCGCCCACGCCAAACAGAGAAACGCGCAGACGCCGCTCACCATCGGCAAAGGCAAGAAGCACGGACCTCGCGAGGATTACAGGACGACCTCGACGTCCAACGCCGGCACGGACAAAACGTCCACGAGTCCGTCCTCGGCGTCGAGGGCTGACGCGGCGGCCATCGTGTCGGACGACGCTCGCAGACTCATTTCGAGCGGCGACCAGGACGGGGACGCCGGCGCGGCCGGCTGCTGTTCGGTGGCAGTGTTGGCGGCGCGCCGCAGGGGCAGCACATGGCCACGCAAGTTTACCCGCCGTGGCGGGCGTGGCCATGCCACCCGGCCAACGTCGCGCTGCGTGTCGCGCGGCCGTATCACACCCTCGGCTGTGGCCGCCGCGGATCCGGCCAGCAGGTCCACCTCCGGCGCGTCGGTCAGCGCGAGCGGCGAGGGGGCGCCGGGGGCCATGCCTCCGCCGCTCGCCGTCGGAAGGTCTTCCAGATGGGCGCCCGACGTGATCGCCGCAGAGTAGCGCGACGTGAAACCGTTGATGTCCCACGAGTTGACCGTCCCGTTCGGCTCCTCCTCCTCCATGCCGAA
>Ga0307427_1001670_pt1 | contig 11233 bp, 9 predicted proteins | sample SalMarWE160190MG_FD_202162 | JGI IMG/M metagenome (GOLD analysis project Ga0307427, IMG submission 202162) | Salt marsh sediment microbial communities from the Plum Island Ecosystem LTER, Massachusetts, United States - WE1603-190 | ecosystem: Environmental > Aquatic > Marine > Intertidal zone >... | reverse complement strand
ACGAGCCTTGATCGCATGGCCGACGTGCTGGGGCTTGACCTGGTGGTGCGCAAGCCGAAGCGGAAACGTGGACCGAAATCCAAGAAAGGCAGGTGACTCGTGGCAAGCGTAGGGAGTGACTCTGGCGGCCGTAAGCGCATCCTCTTTGTGGCGGGCGACGGCAGGCGCAAAACGATTCGCCTGGGCAAGATGAGCAAGCGACAGGCCGAGAGCGCCAAGCGGTTCATCGAAGACCTGATAGCCTGCCAAGTTGCCGGAACGTCGCCGAAGAACACGACGGCGGAATGGCTGGCGGCCGCGCCCGACCGCTTACGGAAGCGCCTGGCCGCCGTGTCCCTGTTGACCGTTGAGGATGCCCCGGAGCCGGAGCCGACACTGGCCCTGGGGGCGTTTCTCGACGCCTACCTGGCCGGGCGCGTGGACCTGAAGCCGAGCACTCACATCGCCCTGGGCCAGACGGTTCGATTCCTGGTGAAGTTCTTCGGCCCCGACAAGCCCTTGCGGGACATCCGGCCGGGGGACGCCGACCTATGGCGGCTGTTCTTGATTGGCCGAGGCTTGGCGGATAACACCGTCCGACGGCGGAGCGGGGCGGCCAGGCAATTCTTCCGGGCGGCCGTGCGCCGGGGCCTGGTGACGTCCAACCCGTTCGCGGACCTCACGGCGGCCGTCCAGGGGAATCCCGCGCGAGACCGCTTCATCACCCGCGACGTGGCGCAGGCGGTGCTTGACGCCTGCCCCGGTTGCCAGTGGCGGTTGATCTTCGCCCTGGCGCGGTTCGGGGGCCTGCGGATTCCGTCCGAACTCATGGGCCTGACGTGGGCCGATATTCATTGGGCCGAAGCGCGGTTTACCGTCCACAGCCCCAAGACTGAACACCATCCAGGGAAGGCGACGCGCGAAGTGCCCCTCTTCCCCGAACTGGTGCCGCACCTGCGCGAGGCGTTTGAGCAGGCCGAGCCGGGAACCGAGCACGTGATCACGAGCCACCGGCACAGCAACGCGAACCTGAGTACCCAGTTGCGCCGCATCCTACGGCGGGCGGGCATCGAACCCTGGCCGAAACTGTTCCAGAACCTGCGGGCGACACGGCAGACGGAACTTGCCGAGCACTTCCCGATGCACGTCGTCTGCGCCTGGATCGGCAACAGCCGGGCTATCGCCCTGGAACACTACTTGCAGGTGACCGCCGACCACTACCGCCGCGCGGCACAGATTCCGGCACAGTACCTGCACGTATCAAGCGGAACTGAGCGGAAAGCGGAGACCGCCGACGTGCAGAAAAGGCCCGGTTTACCGCAGGATTCCGAACCATACGAGAGTGTACATATCAATCAAGTGGGCGTTACAGGACTTGAACCTGTGACCTCCTCCTTGTAAGAGAGGCGCTCTAGCCGGCTGAGCTAAACGCCCACCTCCGCCAGCACGCGAAGTATAGCCCGTTGCCGTGGAGCATGCAAGGGCCGCGTCTCACCGGAGGATCCGCCCGCAAGATAGGTTGACTTACACCCGAAAGACCGCTACAGTCTGTGTCCTCAGACGCGGACCACGAACCGGGCACGGGTGGAGACATGGGGGACTCAGGGTGGGCGTCGACGCCGAATTCGTCAGAGGGTTGATCCTGCGCCTGCCCGTGATCCTCTTCGCCCTGACCATCCACGAGTTCATGCACGGCTTCGCCGCGTACCGGTGCGGCGACGATACGGCCTACCGCGCAGGCAGATTGACGCTGAATCCCCTCGCTCATTTGGACGTGCTCGGCACAATCTGCCTGATGTTCGGCCCCATCGGGTGGGCCAAGCCTGTACCGGTCAACCCGTACAACTACGGCCACCCGCGGCGCGACGACATCATCGTCAGCGGGGCGGGCATTGCGGCCAACTTTACGCTGGGCATCGTGTGTGCTTTCGTGCTGCGGTTTTTTGGCGCGCAACTGGCGGGCATCTCCGAAGTCGGCCAGACGCTGTACTGGCTGGTGTTCTTGGGCAGCCTGATAAATTTCGGTCTTGCCGTCTTCAACCTGCTGCCGATTCCGCCGCTCGACGGGTCGCACATTCTTGAGAACCTGCTGCCGGCGGGCGCCGCCATCCGGTTCGCCGAGTTCAGGCGCCATGGAGTGTTTATCCTGTTGGCCTTCGTCCTGGCGAACCGATTTATCGGCGAGGCCCTCGGCTTCAGCCTCCTGGGCTACCCGATCTTCGGGCTGGTGGAGATCTTCTCTGGTTTGGACCTGGTTTAGGCGTAGGGTGGGTGCTCCGCACCCACCATCATGGTCATGCGAAGGGACATCGACCCGCGGTGGGTGCTCCGCACCCACCATCATGGTCACGCGAAGGGACATCGACCCGCGGTGGGTGCAAAGCACCCACCCTACGGCTGGTGGAGATCTTCTCTGGTTTGGACCTGGTTTAGGAACGGGAAGGACACACGATGGGCGAGGCAGGCGGCGGTCGAAAGCGTATCCTGAGCGGCGTGCGCCCCACGGGGCGGCTCCACCTGGGGAACCTGGTCGGGGCCCTCTCGAACTGGCGCGCCCTCCAGGACGACTACGACTGTTTCTTCATGATCGCCGACTACCACGCCCTGATGAGCGAGTACGAGAGCCCCGCCGCCATCTCCGCCAGTGCGCGGGAGGTGCTCATCGACTTCGTCTCGTGCGGCCTGGACCCGGAGCGGAGCGTCCTCTTCCGCCAGAGCGACGTGCCGGGGCACGCAGAACTGCACCTCATCCTCTCCTGTTATACGCCAATCGGGTGGCTCGAGCGTTGCCCCACGTACAAGGAGCAACTGAGGCAACTCAAGAACAAGGACATTCACAACTACGCCTTCCTCGGTTACCCCGTGCTTCAGGCGGCCGACATCGCTATCTACAGGGCCCATCTCGTGCCGGTCGGCGACGACCAGTTGCCGCACTTGGAACTGACCCGCGAGGTCGTCCGCCGGTTCAACTCGCTGACCGGCGCTCAGGTCCTCATCGAGCCGCAGGCCAAACTGACCAGCAGCCCGCGACTGCTCGGCACGGACCGACGTAAGATGTCCAAGAGTTACCACAACCAGATCGACATCGCCGACGAGGCCGACACGATCCGCAAGAAGGTCCGCTCGATGATCACCGACCCGAAACGGATCAGGCGCGACGACGTCGGCCACCCCGAGGAGTGCAACGTCTGCGACTACCACAAGACCTTCGCGCCGGATGAGGCCGACGAGGTGGCCGAGAAATGCCGCACCGCCGCCTGGGGATGCACCGACTGCAAGGCCCGTCTGGCCGACATCCTCATCGAGTACCTGAAGGAACCGCGCGAGAAACGCGCCGAACTCGAAGCCGATCCCGACCGCCTCCAGGCCATCCTTGCAGACGGCGCCGAACGCGCCAAAGCCGTGGCCGACGAAACCCTCCGCGAGGTCAAGAACCTGACGGGGCTCGGCGGATGGTAGTCTCGCGCCGCGCGCGGCGGGCCGGGCCGAGCCGCCCCCGAACACGATCGCTGCCATGACCTACAAAGTCGAACTCGACATCTACAACGGGCCGATGGACCTCTTGCTGTACCTCATCCGGCGCGAGGAGGTCGAGATCACGGATCTTCCCGTCGCCCGCATCGCCGACCAGTACATCGAGTACCTCGACGTGCTCAAGGGCCTCGACATCGAACTGGCGGGTGAGTTTGTGGTCATGGCCGCCACGTTGCTCGAACTCAAGAGCCGAGCGCTCCTGCCGCGCCCGCCCGAACTCGAGGACGAAGAGGAAGGCGACGTCGAGGACCCGCGCGAGACGCTCATCCGGCAACTCATCGACTACCGCCGCTTCAAGGAGGCCGCCGGCCTCCTCGGCGACCGCGGACGCGAGATGGCTCGCCGGTTCCCCCGACAGTTCGACTCTCACCTCCTGAAAGAAATTGAAGCCGGGGCCGAGGACATCCCGCCCGAAGACCTCCTCCAGGGCACCGAGGTCTGGGACCTCATCAGCGCCTTCGGCAACGTGGTCCGCACACTGGGCTACTCGCGGCCGCGAGAGGTCGTCTACAACGACACGCCGGTTGAGGAAGCGGCCAACGAACTCGTCCAGCGGCTCGAAGCCGAGAAGTCCGTCCTGTTCACCGACCTGTTTGCCGGCGGCCGCAGCCTCAACTACTGCATCGCCATGTTCCTGGCTATCCTGGAACTCGTTCGGCGGCGGCGCATCGGCGCCGAGCAGGGCGAGAACTTCATGGACCTGAGGGTTTACCTGCGCGACGCGGCGGCCGAGGAACCCGTCAAGAGACGGCGGCCCAGCGGCGCCGGGGCGTCGCGCGACGCCCTCAAACGAAAGCACCCGCGGCGGCCCTCCGCCCAGCAGGTCGGCAACGTCCGCCGCATCATGGACGAGGTGGAACTCGAAAAGACCGAGTTCGACAAGGCCCTCGACGCGATCGACGTCCCCGAGGTCGAGCCGTTTCACCCCCTCTATTCCGAGGCCGAACTGATGGGCCGCGCCGACGAACCCGAAAGCGACCACGCGGTTGAACCCGAAACGCCCCAGCCGGACGAGAACGGCAACCAGCCCGCTGAAGGGGCCTAGCCCGCCGCAAACAGGCCGCGCAAAACATGGCACAAGATGTGGCCGGCGCTCTGCCGGCCCTGATACAATGGATTCGCCGGAGGCACGGTAGTCAGGGGTCAATCATGAAGTTGAAGTTCCCGGTCATCGACGCCGACACACCCGAGACGGTCGACCTGACCGAAAACGCGCGACTCGTCCTCGAGAAGCGCTACCTGAAGAAGGACGATCGCGGCTCTCCCATCGAGTCGCCGGAAGACATGTTCCGCCGGGTGGCGGCCAACGTGGCCCAAGCCGAGATGACCTGGGGCAACCCGCGCCTGGTCCACCTGGCGGAGGAAGAGTTCTACGGCATGATGGGGCGGCTGGAGTTCCTGCCGAACTCGCCGACGCTGATGAACGCCGGACGCCGGCTCCAGCAACTCGCCGCCTGTTTCGTCCTGCCCGTGCCGGACGACATCGAAAAAATCTTCGACGCCATCAAGTACGCCGCCATCATCCACAAGTCGGGCGGCGGAACAGGCTTTTCGTTCAGCCGCATCCGACCCGTCGACGACCTCGTCGAGTCGAGCCGCGGACGCGCATCCGGCCCCATCTCATTCATGAAGGTCTTCAACTACGCCACCGGCGCCATCAACCAGGGAGGCTTCCGACGCGGCGCGAACATGGGCGTCCTGCGGTGCGACCATCCCGACGTCGAGGCCTTCGCCTGCGCCAAACACCAGGAAGGCGAACTCGAGAACTTCAATATCTCCATCGCCTGCACCCGCACCTTCATGGACGCCGTGCGCAACGGCAGGTCCTTCGACCTCGTCAATCCTCACGGTGGCCGCATCGTCATGCGCAAGCCCGCCCGCAAAATATGGGAGACCATGGCCGAGCAGGCCCACGCGGGCGGCGATCCCGGCGCCGTCTTCCTCGACCATATCAACGCCGACAACCCCACGCCACGCCTCGGACGCATCGAGTGCACGAACCCCTGCGGCGAGCAGCCCCTGCTGCCCTACGAGGCCTGCAACCTCGGCTCGATCAACCTCGGAAAGGTCGTCGATAACGGCCGCATCGATTGGGATCACCTCGGGGCAATCGTCCGCCAGGCCGTCCGGTTCCTCGACGACTGCATCCAGATGAGCCGCTATCCCCTGCCACAGATCCAAGACATGGTGATGGGGAACCGCAAAATCGGCCTCGGCGTCATGGGCTTTGCCGATATGCTCCTGCTGCTGGGCGTCCCGTACGATTCGGCCAAGTCGCTGGAGATTGCCCGCGACGTGATGAACTTCGTCAAGGGCGAGGCCGACCGCGCGAGCGCCTCTCTGGCCGAGGACCGCGGCCCCTTTCCGAACATCCGCGGCTCGATCTACGACCGGCCCGAATCACCCGCCTACCGAAACGCCTGCCGCACCACGGTTGCCCCCACCGGCACCCTCTCGATCATCGCGGGGTGCTCCTCCGGCATCGAGCCGATCTTCGCCCTGGCCATGGAACGCCACGTGCTGGACGGCGCGCGGCTGTTCGAGGTCCACCGCATCTTCGAGGAGGTGGCGAAGGAGCGCGGGTTCTGGTCGCGGGCCCTCCTCGACCGCGTGGCCGCCGCGCCGTCGCTCAAGAAGGTGAAGGGCGTTCCGAAGAATGTGGCCCGGCTGTTCGTCACGGCCCACGAGATCGCCCCGAAGTGGCACGTCGAGGTCCAGGCGGCGTTCCAGAAACACGTCGATAACGCCGTCTCGAAGACCGTCAACCTGCCGCACGAGGCGACCGTCGAGGACGTGGCCGACGTCTACTGGATGGCCTACGAGATGGGCTGCAAAGGCATCACCGTCTATCGCGACCGCAGCCGCACCGAACAGGTCCTCGTCCGCCTTGCCGCCCCCGGCGCGGAACTCGAACCCACACCCCTTTCCTGCAACCGCCCGGAGTTGTGCGGGGGGATTTGAAAAGCAGGCTGGAGGCCGGAGGCTGGAGACCGAAGGTACGAAGGATCAGCGGCGCAGGGAGCGGATGAGGCCGTTCAACACCTTGGAGGTTTCCTCAGAGGCGGCGTGCAGTCGCCCATGCGATTCGTCGTCGAGATACCGCAGCCGTCGGGCAAGGGAGACCTGATACTCAAGTTCTCGCGCCGAGCCGTAGGCCATGTCCAGGAAACGCAAGTAGTCGGCTTCGGAGTTCCTCGCACACCCCTCCACAATGTCGGATGCCACCGAGACGGCGGCCCGGCGCATCTGGGCTTTCAGCCCGAACTGTTCCTCCTTCGGAAACGCCTTGGTGCCCTGATACACGGCCAGCGCCAGTCTGTCCGCCAACTCAAACGCCCGCAGTTTGACGTGGTCTCTCATCGCTCATCCACAGCCCACGAGTGCCGACCCAGCACAGATCACCCCGCCGTGCCTCCAGTCTCCAGCCTCGTCGCCTTGGTAGGGCCGAGACAACAGCCGCAGTCACTTTGCCGCCGCTTTCGTCGCGGACTTCTTCGGAGGCTTCTTCTTGCGCACGCCGCGGCCGAACTTGCCGCCGTTCGCTTGGACGCCGGCTTCGGCAAGCGCGGCCAGACGCTTCACCACGTCCGGGTTGGCGGCGGCGGCGTCCGTCTTCTCGCTGATGTCGGCCTTCAGGTCATAGAGTTGGTGCGGCCGGCCGGGCTGGCCGTCGGCACCCTTGGCGTAGAGGATGGCCTTCCACTTGCCGGAGCGGACGGCTTCGAGCGTCGTGCCGCGATAGTAGAAGAACGCATCGTGCGGCGTCTTGGCGCCGGGCCGGGTCATCAACGCCGAGATGTCCTTGCCGTTGAGTTCGTATCCGCCGGGCAGGTCGGCGCCGGCGAGTTTCGCAAACGTCGGCAGCAGGTCCATCGTCAGGGCCGTCTCGGCGCAGACCGCGGCGGCGGGAATCGTGCCGGGCCAACGCATGATGCACGGTTCGCGGAAACCGCCCTCGTACGTCGAGAACTTGCCGTCGCGAAGCGGCAGCGAACAACCGCCGTGCGCCTTCTTCGACAGCCACGGCCCGTTGTCGGACGTGTAGATGACGAGGGTCTTCGAGTCGAGACCGAGTTCCTTGAGGGTCTTGAGGATTTCGCCCGTGCTCCAGTCAATCTCCTCGATGACGTCGCCGTACAGACCGCCGGCCGACCGGCCCTTGAACGTCTCGCTCGCGGCAAGCGGCACGTGCGGCATGGTGTGCGGCACGTAAAGGAAGAATGGCTTGTCCTTGTTCGCCTTGAGAAAAGCGACGGCCTCCTCGGTGTACCGCTGCGTCAGCGTCGCCTGGTTCGCCGGTTCTTCGACCGTCTCGGTGTTCCGCATCAGCGGCGTCGGACGCATGTCGTTCGAGTACGGAATGCCGAAGTAAGAATCGAAGCCGTGGAACGTCGGCAGGTGCGGCGGCTTGTGCCCCAGGTGCCACTTGCCGATGCACGTCGTCGCGTAGCCGCGGGTTTTGAGCACGTCGGCAATCGTCTTCATGCCCGGTTTCAGCCCCGTCTTGTCGCGCGGGAAGAGGACCCGCGTGACGCCCGTCCGCGTCGGATAGCAGCCCGTCAGCAAGGCTGCACGCGACGGCGAGCAGACCGACGCCGCTACGTAGAAATCGGTGAACTTCATGCCCTCGGCGGCCATCCGGTCGAGGTTCGGCGTCTTGATCTTCGGCGCCCCGAAACAGCCGACGTCCTGGTACCCCTGATCGTCGGTGAAGATGACGACGAAGTTGGGCCGGTCGCCTGCCACCTTGGCAAAAGCCCATGCCGGCAGACTCGCCGCCGCCGCGCCGCCGGCCAGGGCCCTAAGAAAGTCCCGCCGATTCACTGATGCCTGGTCACCTCCCATGCTCGCACCTCCTCGCCTGCGCTGCATTCAAAGAGAAACCCCCTCGCGCAAGAGGGGGTTTGTTGGACTTCCGTCTGTGGAGCGCGGCATCACCGGTGATACCATTGCGTGAGGTGCGTCGGGCGCTCCGACAGCAAGACCGCCGCATCCACGTCCTCCTCGAAACCCAGCAGGTCGGCATCGGTCACCCGCCGATACGTCATCTGACGATACCGGCCGTGCGATGTCTGCTCACCACACCCCACCGCCACCATCGAAACGAGCAAAAGCCCCGCTACAATCAGGCAAAGACGCTTCATGGCTCAACTCTCCTCCGGACGTCCCAGGACGCACCGTTCGCCCCAACACACAGCATCCTAGCGCGACGGCCCGGGCGTGTCAACAAGAAAAATCGACTGGCTTCCGGGGCGAGGGCCAACCGTCTTTGCCTTGAACCCGCACGACGTTGAGAGAAGAACAGGGCACGCTGAGGACCGTTCGCGGCCAGCCCGCGCCCCCTCCTCAACCAGCACCGATTCCTCGCACCAAGCCGCCCGGCCGCCAAGAACAGGCCGCCTGATTGTGGTTTTTCGTTGCGGCCTTGCGGCATTGCGTGCGATTCCTCCCCTTACATTCCGCCGCGTCGATAAGACTTACGTCAAATTGCCGTTTGCCGGAACCCCCGAAAACGCGCTTTTTGGAGTCCGAATCTGCGTTTTTGGGCCGCCAGGGGCGATTGGGCCGTTTTTTGTTAAGATAGGTAACGCAAAACTTTCGCCGTTTTCGTCCTTTTTCGTCCTTTTTCATCGTTTTTCGTCCTTTTTGCTTCTTTTTGATCCGTTTTTGAGGCGTTTTTGCGGAGGCAAAATTGATGTAAGTCACCCATGCCAAAATGGCAGGCCGACCCGGCGGCCGCAGAGGCCCGAAAAGTTGTTAGAGTTCTAACAAAATCCGGTGTGGGGCGCACTTTTTGTTAGAGTTCTAACAAAACGGCCGAAAAACAGGGAACAGGGGCCGGGGAATGGGGAATAGGGGTGGAAGAGAGGCGTTCATGCCCTTTTAGCCGCGACCCGAAGGGGAGCGCGTGCCTTGCGGATTGCGGATTGAACGGCAACGGCTTTGAACGCAGAGGACGCTGAGAACGCAGAGAACGGCCTGAATCCGGGTAACGACAAACGGCAGCGGCCCTTTTAGCCGCGACCCGAAGGGGAGCGCGTGCATTGCGGATTGAACGGCAACGGCTTTGAACGGGAGATGAGGTGTGTGATGCTATAACCGCCGGTGTCGCTGGGGCGTGAAGCTCCTTGCCCTGGAGGTTACGATGGGTGTGACGTTGAACCCTCGAACGCCCCAGGGGCAAGGAGCATGCGATGCATTATGTCGGAATCGATCTGCACAAGCGAGACTTGGTGATGGCCGTCGAGGACGACCGGGGGCCGGTCGGCAAGCCGCGGCGCATCACGTGCCGCGACGAAGCGGCCATCGTGAAGGCGTTCCGGAAACTGCGTCCGTTCCGGGCGGTCATCGAGGCGTCCTCGAGTTACCGGTGGCTGTACGACCTGCTCGAGCCGCTGGGCGCGGTCGTCCTGGCGCACCCGCTCAAACTGCGGGCCATTGTAACGGCCCGTGCGAAGACGGACAAGTTGGATGCGGCGCTTCTGGCGCGGTTGCTTCGGGCAGGCCTGGTGCCGGCATCGTACGTGCCGCCGCAGCGGTATCAGGTGCTTCGCGAGGTGACGCGGGCGCGGGCGCGTCTGGTTCGCTGCGCGACGCTGGCGAAGAACCAGGTGCACTATCTGCTGGCGAGCCGCAACCTGCACCCGCCGTACCGGAACGTCTTCTCGAAGGCGGGGTGTCGATGGCTGGCGAAGCAGGACCTGGGCATGGGGGGGAATCTGATCCGGGACGAACTCGTGCGTCGTCTGGATTACTTCGACCGGGAGCGTCTGGCGTTGGACGATTGGCTGGCGACGTGGTCGGAGACGTTTCCGGAGGTGGCGGCGGTGAAGTGCCTGTACGGGTTCGGGCTGTACTCGGCGTTGCTGGTGGTGGCGGAGATCGCGGAATCGAATCGGTTCGGTGACGCGCGTCAGGTGGGGGCGTGGGCGGGTCTGACGGCACGGGTGCACCAGTCGGGCGGCCACGCCTACCATGGCCGAATCTCGAAGCAGGGGTCGCGGTGGCTGCGATGGATTCTGGTGCAGGCGGCGATGAAGGTGGTCCGGAAGGACCGGGCGTTGGGGAACTTCTACCGTCGGGTGCGGAGACGTTCGGGCCGAAACGCCGCCCGCGTGGCGGTGGCACGGAAACTGGCGGGCATCTGCTGGGTGCGTCTGAAGCGGTGGCACGCCGAGCACGCGGCCGTCTGAGGGAGGTGAGAAGCGAGGAACAAGACGCGTGCCTGATGGAGGTCGTACGGGGCCCGTTCCTGGTGACTGGCGAGGAAGACGCTCACAGAGGAGCACCACCGACAGCCGTCTTCGATGCGCCGCGAGTGTGATTGGGCCCGTACGACCCGCGACAAGAATCATGCACGGTCCGAACGACAGACCTCGGACACGGTGCGAATGGGTGTCTGTAAGGCACGCGATACAGCAACGGCAACAGCAAAGACAACAGCCACGACTCTTCACCAGGGAAACGACAACAACGACAACAGCGAACGACTCCGTGGACGGACTTCCGGGGCAAAATCGCCCTTGACACGAGGGCGGTTATGGGTGTCACCGGAACTCTCACGGAACTCTGCCCGGATCCCTGCAATTCCGTATCCTGTCTGGAACTACCCACCCCTGTTGCGTTTCAGAGTTGAATCCGCGCCGAAAAATCCCCTTGACATTCTTGGCGATTTGGTATAATAGTAAAGGATGATAAGGAAAGGACCAGTCATGGACCC
>Ga0307427_1001667_pt1 | contig 11250 bp, 9 predicted proteins | sample SalMarWE160190MG_FD_202162 | JGI IMG/M metagenome (GOLD analysis project Ga0307427, IMG submission 202162) | Salt marsh sediment microbial communities from the Plum Island Ecosystem LTER, Massachusetts, United States - WE1603-190 | ecosystem: Environmental > Aquatic > Marine > Intertidal zone >... | reverse complement strand
AGTTGACATAACAATAGATGAGTATAAAGTGCTTCCTATGTTGGATGAAAGAATATATGGTGAATATTTATTCTTATATGTGATGAATACTCTTAAGAGATGGAATCCTACCACACTTGAATATGACCTTGGTTTAGAATTTGACCTTCCAGACTTAAAAAGTGATATAAATGTAGAAATACACAAAGATGATGGTATGGGTGGTTCTTATGAGATCACAAAAATAAGAGGAACAAAAATAAACAATCAAGTAAGATATAAATACACAAGTGAATTATCACATATAGAATTCAATGCAGACAACTTCCCATTAAGCCATTACCTAAAAATAAACGTTGATGGTAATTATGGTAAATTATATGGGTGGGATGAACTCAATGCACTGATGATAACTACAGATCACAGATTTACCGGAAATGAATGGATAATCGAAGAACCTGCTACTATAGATAAAGTTCTTAATAACATAGTACAGACAACTGACCCCTATGCTGCAGATAAAGGAGGTTTGGCGATAGCATATTTACCATTTTATTCTACAGTTGGCAATTTTTTCCCATTAACCATAAATGGTTTTTATGGGCTTGATTTGTTATACTGGTTTCAAGAAGGTGGAGGATTGAATTATTATGATGACTTGTCAAAATTATTAAGTTTTTCTGCTATAAACAATAATATAAAAGAAAATTTGCATGTTGAATATAAGCGATGTGAAAATGGTGAAATATTTGACAATAACGACATAAATCTTAGATTTATAGAACCAGATGAAATAACAAAACTGACTGATTATGAATTGGAAGAAGAAAATTTAATATCACCAAAATTACCAGAAGAGAACATAAAAGATTATAAGTATGTTGATAAGGTAATAAATGAAACTTTGTATAGATATTCCGGATTTTACAATCCAAAAATGAAAAAGATATTTTATTTTCTGGATGATGATGTTGAAATGGTATGGAGCTTATATAACAAGACTTGGGGTTCTGTGAATAAAATATGGAAAAACCCATTATCAGGAGAATTCACATCGACTCAAACACCGGAAGAACTTAACGAAGATAAAATTCCATATTCAGATATATTATACAATAAAAACATAAAATTAGACACTTCCCATAGAGATTTTGGGTTTATTAAAAATCTCTATATGCATAAAATAGGAAACCCAGACATAATAAGTGTGGATGATCCTGTTTATAAAAACAATAATGAAATAGCAATAGCTGAGACAGACCTTGAAATATTTGCTTCTCAATGGGATGCATATTATAATAAATTGTTTATCAATAAATCTTCGTTTATTGATGTGTATGGAACTAATAATCTTATTGATATTAAATCATTTTTTGGCACAAAAATGATAACACTGGAAAATGAAATATCAGTTGATGATTATAATAAAATACAAGAAGATGTCAATATATCCAGTGTTGCTTATTTAATGTCTGACAATGATTTAGTCTATGAAAAAACTCCAGATAGATTAAATATACGAATATCTCATAATTCAATATTGAAAAATTATCTATATGATAATATAAAAGATGAATTCATAAGATATGTTAACTTTTTTAATACTGATTTCCAGAATGATGATGATGCTATAAATTTTTATATAAACAATAATCTATTACCGATATACAGGATTGATAAAATTGTTCTTTATGTTAAGACCCATAATGATGAAAATATCGATATAATAAATAATGAAAAGAATGAATTAATATTACTGAAAAATGGGTACACTGAAAACAAAAATTTCAAATCCCAAGAAATAGTAAATGGGGAGACATTGTTGGTAATGACTACCAATAAAGAATTGGAGTATTCAGTAAACATCAAATTTTCTTTAAAAATAATATAGGATGCCAGAAGATCAAGTATACCCAAGCATAACATTTAAAAGATCGGAAATAGCAGATGAATTGGGAACTGTAGTAGAAAAAACCAATTACAATTTCGATCAAATAGCCATGTTCAGTGATCTGGTGAAACCAAGAAAAGTTGAACAAGGTGAAAGAGGCATACCCGGAGCTACTGGCATAGGACTACCCGGAGAAAAAGGTGAAAGAGGCTCTGTGATACATTATTCTGGTATATCAATACCAGATAGTGCACCTGTCTCAGACCCAGAACATCTTGTTGATGATACAGTTATAGATAGTGTTCCAAAATTCATGAGAGTTGTAGAAGATGGTCTTGGAAACAAATATTATGAATTACAGATAAATCTTGCTGCTATTCTATCTACAGATTATCTTATTAATCAATACGATTATTTGACTGGTAGCGGAACTGCTATTACAACTTACATACAAAGGAATTGGTCTGGTTCACCTAGTCCGGGAGACCCCGGTTCAGAAAATTTAGCGCTTGTAAAAAGAGTTGATGATAATATATCAGAGTTTTACAGGTTGATGGTTGGTACTGATAGATATTTAAATGACCCAACTGACATTTCTCTTTATTTAGCGAATATTCTTCCAGAAGACGGTATAGATGCCAACGATCCATCGTTGCCACAATATTCCCAAATTGGTCTTAAATATAGACCAAATGCTACCAGTAATCTAACTGTAAATACAGTATTTGTAAAATACCATGAATCAGGTAACAAATGGGTTTATTCTCTTATAAATTCTGGTGTTGGTATGTATGCGGAATATGATACTATAGACCCATTACAAAATTCAGTTTATCTTCGTGGCAGAAAAGTAAAAATGATTGGAAATACTGCCAATATAAACCCATCTAACATAATCAATTATCTGGAAGTAGATGTTGACACCATTGGTGATATAACAATGTCTTCCAATGCAGATTTTGCGATAGAATCAGACACTGCATTAAACCTAAATGCACCAATAATAAGCCTAAATGCAACAAATATTGATGTGATATCCAATAATGTGGTATTTGATGCAACAAACATCTTTGTTGATTCAGAATTCACAATAGCAGTGGATAAGGCTATTACAATAGAACGGTCTGGTGTTGGTAATAGGTTTTTTGCAGGAAGAATTGGAGCAACTAGTGATGCCATATATCTTGGTAATGCCGATGATGAACTCCGAATTTATGGTGATAGGGTTGTTGTAAATACTCCAATAATTCCAGCGTATGGTATAGAAAGCGATGTTGGTTTAGCTATGTTAAGTTATCTCGGCAGTGCGGTGATATTAGGAGATGTTACAGGTTCAGTTCAAATAGCAACAGCAGCCAATGATATCATACATAATAGAGCATCAGTTCCTTACATAGTGTGGGATGAATATAATATGGGTGCTGGTGGTGGTCTTGATGCTGATACAGTTGACACATTGCATGCCGACCAATTCATAAGGTCTGATGTTGATGATGATTTTATTGGAACATTAAATTATTCTCCCGGCACAGGTGATATAATAGCAATTGGTGGTGCAACATTTGTATCAAGAAATAGTGCTGGTGGTGCTATTATTGGTGCTAATCAAGGAACAGCGTTAGTTGCTGGTGGTGCAAGGGTAGCGGTTGCGACCAATGTGAATATGGTTGACCCGGATGCCCATGTTGGTGCTGGTGATGCAGTGTTCTTATATTCTAATTTGGATGCTGGTTGGGCTAGTAGACACACAGTAGAATTCAGAAATACTGGTCAGATGTATGTAGATGGCTCATTAGTGTGGCATGCTGCCAATGATGGTGCTGGTACTGGTCTCGATGCTGATTTGTTAGATGGTTTTCAAGGTGCACAGTATCTAAGGTCTGACGTTGATGATACCATGACCGGAGTATTAACCATAACCCAAAATATACGCCACAATACACCAACTGGTGCTGTAGTATCATTTGGTGCTAAATCATTCATAAGAAGAACAACATCAGGTGGAGCAGCATCAATAGGTGCTGATGAAAGTCTCATATTGAGTTCTGGAGAAGCCCAAGCCATAATTGAGGCCAATGTTACATTAACTTCTGAAAATATTGAAATAGGTTCTGATAATTATATCAAATTTTACACTGGTTTACAAAGTGGGTGGGGCAGTAGAAAAGAAATGTTATTTAATACTGCTGGTGAACTTTTTGTTGACAATTACAGAGTATTAAGGACTGATGATGAAGGTCATGGTAATGGTATCGATGCTGATACCTTAGATGGTCAACATGGTTCTTATTACAGAAATGCCAGTAATTTGAATGCTGGAACTGTAAATTTGAATAGACTTCCGGGCAGATTGGTTACAAAAAGAGTAACAATTGGTTTTGAAGATTATGGATATATCGGATACGATGAATCAGATTATTATATAGATATTAGTGGACAATATCATTCTGACCCACTTTATACAAATTTATTTACTGTACCAGCAAGATCAAAAATAGTGCATACAATTTTAAGGGTTACACGTACAATAGACATGGATGCTCCATTTGTTTCTATGCTGGTGATGGTTGGTCACCCTGCAGACCCGGATGATTATATACCATGGTTGGAAATTGATGTGTTGAATGAATATACAGAAACTGATCATCAACCATACAATTTGGGAAGCAGAACTGTCAGACTCACTGCTCAAATACACACATATGGTGGTGCTGAATGGACGGATATGACAGAAGGTCAATGGGAACTTTGTATGTCATATATACAATATAGCTAAAAATAAAAATATGAAAGTACAAACACTTATAGTTGAGAAAAATGAATTAACAGATTTGTATCTGAAATGTATGAACTCATTTATACTTCATGGTGTTGATGTTGATTTATACACATACGATGTTGATAATATAAAAAAAGAATGTAAAAGACTAGCACCGGAAATAAATGTGTTGAATGGGTCTGCTATTTTAGATAAAAAATATATCAATAAATGTAAAACCACAAGAGTATTCTCAAATCATTTCAGATACACCATGTTATTGAAAAACAAAGGATGGTGGGTAGATGCCGATAATATAATGATATCTGATTTTGATAATGAAGGTAAAGATTTTTTGATGGCTTCATATGAAATAAAAAATCGTGGTATTTCAGCCGGGAATGGGAATGTGATGTATTATAATGGTGGAAAAACAGGAACATTGGTATTAAATGAACTTGTTGATATGGTAGAGAACCCAAAAGAAGAAGTAAAAGAATATAAGAATGGTGGGGCTTATTTCTTCTTGAATCATGAAAAAATTAAAGCTAATTTGGCAGATATCGGAACATTTAACCCAATGAGTTTTTGGCAAAAAAAGGATTTTTATATCACATTCACAACCGCCACCATGGAATTACTGGAAAATGCTAGTATGATACACACATGGGCTGTTACTAGGGGCACATCTTTATTGGTGGAAGATAGCCTTGCTAAGATACTTCTTGATTATATGGACAAAGGTGAAAAAATAACCAGAACGAAATTGAGGAATAAATGTTCCAAGATAATGAAAACATATAATATAAAAAAGCCGAACCAAGATGGAAGATTGGTTCGGCCTCGTATTGTACCTGACATACCGACAATTTAAACTGCCTTTATATACCTGTCAAGGTTTGTGTTTAAAATGAGATCATTCTCATTGATTTGGTACTGTATTCTCTGAACCTGCATGGCTTTGATACCATTGTTCATTTCACTGAATGTTTTGTTCATTTCGAACTTTTTGACCTCCTTAGTTTTCCTGTCATAAACAAAAATGGTAGTATCCATTTTTTCCTGTTCGATACCCAATTCTGTGATCAGGTTCTGCACTTCGGGATTTTCTGAGTGTCTCTTCACAATAAACTCAGTTTTGCCACTGCCAAATTTAACGGTGTCGAATTCTATTGTGTTTTCAACAACTTTGGCCTTTCCGTGGTCGTTGTCAGATTTCAAGTGATAATATCCACCTTGGAATTTTGTAACTCTGGGATTATCGCTTGTTTTGAAAACTCCCCTGTCAATAAGAGAAAGAACTACTTTCTTCTTCATTTCATTTTGATCTTTCATTTGCTTCTTTTTTGAATTAGAAAAATATTATTATTTACGTAAAACTTTTATTACAGCCACTTCACCTTCGGAAGTGTATACTCTCAAGAAGTATGTTCCTACATTGTAATCTATTAATGATACCGATTGTTCGGTTGTGTTTTCTAAAAGAGAACCCATCACACTGTAAATTTCAGAATGGTCATAATTATCAACATCTATGGTAATCCAATCACTAGTAGGATTAGGATAAACATTAATATTATCAAGGATGGTTTCATCGATAGCTGTTGCTTGGCAATCAGCAAGACCTTCATTATAAGCAGCAAGATATCCATTATTATATGGAGCAACTGTATCAACAGAAGCAACACCAGCATCGAAATAACTATCTGTATCAACAGAAGCAACACCAGCAGTGTAACCAGCATCGAAATAACTATCTGTGTTAACAGAAGCAACACCAGCATCGAAATAACTATCTGTGTTAACAGAAGCAACACCAGCAGCATGACCTTCATTCCAGATGGCATCATTGTCTATTGAGGCAACACCATCCATAAATCCATCATTATAAATAGCAGTGCTGTCAACAACAACACATTGAGATAAACCATATACAACACCATTATTATAAGGAACGGTTGTATCAACAGAAGCGACACCAATTGCCATACCATCAACTAAACCTTCTGTGTATATTACTAATGAATCAACAGAAGCAACACCATTATTGTATGGGGCAACTGTGTCAACAGAGGCAATACCAGCATCAACACCATTATTATAATAAATGGTTGTATCAACAGAGGCAATACCAGCAGCAACACCATTAGGATAACCAGAATCGTATCCAGTTATAAAACCAATGTCATATTGAGACTGGTTTATAATGCCTTCATCAATAGTGAATACTATGGAATCTATGGTGAATTGACCGTCAACAACAACAAAACTAAAAGCAGTGAGATTATAATCAGCATCAGCTTCATCGTAGAAATTATAACCATTTCCGGCCATACCATAATAACCAATACCGCCACTTGCAGATGTCAAATCGGAATAATCGGAGTTTGTAAACATTGAAACATGTCTGTAATCACCAATCCAAGATGCACCGAATAATCTTACCTGTGAACAACGCACAGGAGCATTAAACGATATTGTAAGAGTAGAATCAACATTTACTATCATACCACCAGAAAAAATAGCGGTGTTATTAGTGATAGTAGCGTTGTTTAAATCATAATTCAGTGGATATTTATCCACACTAAGATTCTGACCACTTAAACTAAGTGTGATCAAACTTAACAAAATAATTGATTTTAAATTTTTCATGACGTTCATTATTTTAATTGTTTCTACATAAAATACTGCAAACAACGTGCCAAACCTTTCTCGGAAAGATGTCGCTTGTATATTTTTGGAACGCCCGTTATGAAAGAGATGTGGAGGTAATATTCTGAGGCACATACTGACAAGGTGTCATGTCATATGACAGAAAGTCATTGACTGACACCTTGTCATGTCATGAAAATTATTTCTGAAAGTCTTCCGGGATATCTATTTTTAATATGAATTTGTCTCTGTGTGTGGTATTTTGTCTATCATCTACAAACATCACAATATCAGCAGTACGTGCTGCTTTTAAAACACCAACATTTAACCTAGCAAAATTAACCTTACTACCTTCACATTCTTTGAATTGTGGTAATATATCATTGGAATCTACATAAAGTACATTTGCTTTGGTTTTGAACATATCATTAAAAATTTATTGAAAATTCAGAATCTTCATCTTCTGGTTTATTATTGTTAATATATCTATCTAATTGTAGATAGGTTTTAAGTTCATGCTGGTCTAAGATAATCTTACCATCATCCATAGCTTTCTGTAACTTATTGGTGATAACTCCTTTTTCAGCAGGGAACACATGAGTTATTGCCTTACTGTATCCTTTTTTCACTTCTCCACCTTCTTTCTCAATGATTTTCTCAATTTCCTTGTCTCTCCATCTAGTGAAAACACAAACCCAACCAACACATTTACCATCAATATTTGGTTTTTCAGCTTTATCTGTTTCTGTTTTTAAAATGAAAAATTGCAATATTTCTTCATAAAAATTGTAAAATGGTTCGACACCTTTAAGGTATGTTAAAGCAGATTTTTCGGCTATGCCGGGTAATTTTGTGAGATCGTCTGGTATTACAACAACATCAAAATAAGAAACCCCATCGCTGATACGACCACTCACATAATCAAATATAATACCCAATTTATCAGAACCCATTTTTGGGAAAAATCCTGATGCATGCATCAAATCAACGATGGTGATATCATGAAGACAATTATGTAATGCATTCCATGTATTTTCTGCTTTTGATTTTGCAAATCCATCCATGTTAGAAAAATGATTTACATCAATTTCCAGTATTGTTTTAATATTATCATAACCAAGATCATAAAGCATTTCGAAGGTTGAGCTTCCTACACCCTTAGCACCCATTGTTTTGAAAAAAGCAACTATTCGTCTAAGTGCCTTTCCATCACATTCTGGATTTATACACATCAGATTAACTTTTTCACCTTTATCATTTTCACTAAGTTCTGTCTCACTGCTACATATTGGACATGCGTGTGGTATAATCCCATATTCTTGAGCCATTTTGAATCTAATATTCATATCGGCTGATTTTTCTGATAATTTACCAAGGTCTCCATATGGGTCATTACCAGATATTACTTTGGAAAGTCTTGGAATTATCATACCAGACCTTTTAACCTCTATTTTTGCTCCAACATGCACCCCGGATTCCAAAACAAATTTTGCGTTGTCAACATAACATTTTTGTACGGTAGCACCATTCAATCTTACAGGTTCAAACCAACATCGTGGCGCAAGAACGCCAAACTTTGTAATTTCCCAAGTCAGATCGGTACAAATAGTTTCCGCTCTATCTTCAAAGTCTCCTTTGTATGCTCTTGCATAAACGGGGTTATTTGTACCAGTTTCCCGACCCAATTCCCTTCTTTTAATACAATCATCCACATCGATAACTATACCATCAATTTCATAATGTTCAGACCACATTTTAAAAAGCTGATCTAATTTTTCTTCCGTTATTTCTGAAAATCTAAGCTTTTGAAATGGTATCTTTACATTGTTGATTTTATTCAACGTGGCTAATTGTATTGCTTTATCCCACGCATATTCATCAACCCCCTCATGTTTTGGTATGAGAGAAAACCTAATGAAATCTGCATGATATAAATCATCTGATGCGCTTGATAATGGATTTGTTTTACCGGAAATTGTGTTTCTGGCATTTTCATATTTATCGGCAAGATGTTTTTCGAATGATTTTCTACTATACACTAGTTCACCAACACTATAATAATCATGCGGAGTACCATCAACAGATATTTTCTTATAATGGTGATCTACTTGATACCCCATGTTACCTTCACCCTTTTTCCAAGCTGGTTTATGGCCTGTTACAGATTCATCAACAAGAAGCATAACGCCATCATATTTCCCAGAACACACAAAATAATAATCATGTAGGTTATATTTATCAACCCATTTCAAGAAATGATAATAAGCAGACCCATCTTTATCTCTAGAAAGTTTTGTGAGAGATGCTATGTTTACTGGTAGTTCAACCTGTGTAGCTCCTTCAATAGGAGTATAATCCTTATCAATAAGAACAGGATTATTTGGGTCTAATTTCTCCAATTTTTTAACCATTACATCAAATTCTCTATCGCTAATTTTTGGAGTACCCATTCTGTACATTTTATTGTAATACAGAATATCCGAACATAATTCGGTTATGATTGCTTGCTTGTCATCCATAATTTGAAGTTTTTATATACATTTTATTTAATATGTCTGAATTATTAAAGATTCATTCATATAATATATTACAAACATCGTGCCATAAATGATTGACATGACAAAATGTCATCAAACTTTTGTCGTATTTAATCTGAAATTATTTATGCTATGATATCCATTTCTACCTTTAACAGCAATCTTGTTATTAAATTTGTCTATATTGCTACATTTACAAACGGCATTCCTGCCTATATCATCACAAGGTATGATGCAAGTGAGTTTATCACCAACGGAAACTTTATTTATTAGCATGTGAGAATTAACTTCTGCTTCCAATTTTTTTAATAAATCTTTTGGTAATATTTCTCTTGCTTTTTTGTAAAAGACATACATTGTTGATGCTGTTCTTACATAAGATATATCATCATTTATTTTTTTGATGATTTTGTTGCATTCTGCAATATCGTCTTGTATTAATTCGATATTTAATATGTGTGTTTTGCTGGCTATAGACCTTTTGAGTTGAATCTTTTTATCCTCAGCCTGATCTTTGAATACACACAATTTACCAATAAGCTGTTCTGTCCTGTTTACATCATCTATGATATCACAGAAATTTTCCATAGCTATGGATTCTACATAGTCAGAAATTCGCTTCGATGTGTCGGTCATTTTACAGAGTTGTGTATTTTAATTATTGTGGAATTTGTTAAGCAATATTGACCATTTCCAAAATGGTCAATTATGTTTTTTCGACACATATTGTCAAGTGTTTTTTTGTATATATCATGGACTGATGTAGGAGTCCAATAACCAATTTTTTGACAATTCATTAATATTAACGTAATTATATCCTTTTGGTTGCAAGAATTAAATATACCACATAAATCTAAAGAATTGGCCTGTGGTATTTCAAGAGGTCTAAACTTCCTTTTTAATTCAATATTTTTCACTTAAGCAATCTAAAGATATCTGGCTGTTCCCTCACCGCCACATTCTGGACACGTTTGGCCATCTTTGTACATGGGGTTTTTTAGTTTTCCTTCACCTTTGCATCTTTTGCATTTTTTAGCAACAGGTTTTTTCTCCTTCTTTATTTCACTTACGTCTTGTTTTTGTTTAGCCATTTTTATAAAAATTGGGTGTATAAAAATTATGTATTTAAAACGTTTTCAAACGTTTCATGAAATATTTTATTTGTGGGTCTATCTTTATGTCTTCTTTAGTAAGTTTTCTGGCTAATGTTATGCCCTCAAATGTTCTACATCTAGATAGAGCCACATAAACTTGTCCATGATCAAAAGCAGGATTATCACCAAAATCTATGTGAGCTTTATCAAGAGTACATCCCTGACTTTTGTGTATACTAATACCAAACGCAACTTTTATTGGGAATTGTACAAAAGTTCCAACCACTTTTGATGTCAGGCTACCACTTGATCTATCATAATCATATTTATATTGTTCAT
>Ga0307427_1001665_pt1 | contig 11262 bp, 10 predicted proteins | sample SalMarWE160190MG_FD_202162 | JGI IMG/M metagenome (GOLD analysis project Ga0307427, IMG submission 202162) | Salt marsh sediment microbial communities from the Plum Island Ecosystem LTER, Massachusetts, United States - WE1603-190 | ecosystem: Environmental > Aquatic > Marine > Intertidal zone >... | reverse complement strand
ATTATGAACGGTAACATTTTCCCTGGCTGGCTCAGGAGGATCTAAAAGTCCTTCAGAGCTGCAGCAATGAAGCAACAGAGTACTATCTTCGGGCCTGATTGTATAAATACAACTTTCATATTTAAAATAGAATTTTATTACTGCAACTGCTATTCTATAAAGATTATTGAGGGTGGCGAATTCCTGGGCCAGGTCAAAGAAGGCAAAGATGGCCATTGATTCCTTGGAACTAAATTTATAGGCGGTATAATCCTGCCCTTTCTTTTTTAAAAGTTTGAATGCCTGATCCAGGTCGTGAGTCAAGAGTTCCTCCTCTGTCTTTATGGTTAAGAGATGGCCTTCTATATATCTCGGACCTTTTCATATCTATTTTTTAATAATAGCAGATTGCATCTCTATTGAAAAGTTAAACTTTAATGAGTAATACTTGGGTTAAGCGGTTCACCGTTCACAGTTCCCGGTTGAGACGTCCTAACTGGCTGTTCGCAAAAGGAAAATACGTTGATAAGTACAAATGTTATGTTTCGCCCAATGGGTGAAAGAGCCTAATCTAAGTCACTCCTCAGGCGGCATGAATGAAGTTAAGAATATCAGTCCCGATGTAATCGGGATAACCTTTGAACCCCTGGCCCAGACCTGATTTGATAGGCTATTGCGCAACATAAACGGTTAGTCAAATACTCCAACGGCAGCAGATTATAAGAAACAAGTCGCACCCCTGGCCCAGACCTGTCCCGATACAATCGGGATTAGGCTGTATTGCCAGGACTTATAGATAATATAGAAATTGCAATATTTGCCAAGGAAGTCGCGCCAGGGCGGGCAAAGCGGGCTTGAATCGCGATTTCATCGGGAAACCCTGGAACCGCCCACTTCAGCTAATATTAATAGGCTCTTGTTTAGGGATAGAGAACAATAGATATGATTAAAGAAGATAGATCCATACAGAGAAGATGGGACGGAACTGCCTTTGAACCAGATCCATATCTTTGGTCTCAATTAAAAAAAGAAAACCCAGAAGAAATTTGCCATAAGGCCCTTGTGACCTATGAGCACGAAAAAGGATTTTTGCTTCCTTTTTTAAACCAGACCTTTCAGATCTTACCAGCGAAAAGATCTATTATTTCTTTATGTAGACATGCCCCTCAAATTAAATCATTTGAACTTGATCTTATTATTCTCACCTATCTGCTCAGAGTGAAGGCAATAGATATACGTGGAAAAATAGTCAACGAAAAACAAATTCCTGGTGGGGAGACATTTTTTCGCGGGCCTCACTCTCTTAACACACGCCCTATGGAGGGAATATTCGGGGAGGACCGTGATGCATTTCTTTCAGTTGGTAAGAAACTTAACGGTAAGGTGAGGAAATTAGGAGATGCTGGTATTTGTTTACCTGTGTTGCCGAGGGTACCCGTGACCTTGATTCTTTGGGTAAAGGATGATGAATTTCCAGCAGAGATCAAGGTAGGTTTTGATAGCACTATATCAAATCATCTTCCATTGGATATTATTTGGGCTATGATAAATGTAATTTCTCAATGGATGACACTATACGTATAAACTATCATGACCTATCGGCGACAACTAAGGATGAAAAGTTAAAAGTCAGTTGTCAGCTGTCCGTAGTCCGTTGCAAAAAACAACTGACAACTGACAACTTTCATATAAAAAAAAGAAGGCGATCAGCAATCAGCGTTTGTGTGCTGAATGGTTACGATCAAGCGATTGCCTCTTTTATGATTGGCTCAAATTGATCAATCAGCCTGAGCGCTATATTGTTTTGGGTGGACACAATCTTTTTAAGAATATCATTATTGATTAATGGGTTAATCAATACAGCCCTTAACACTACTATTCTTTGGGGCCTGTACCGGGTTGACTCCAGGATGGTTCTTGAGACAAAGGTAGTATCATCCTGGCGTATGGACTTTTGTAATAGTATATTTAAGTTATTGAGCACGCTATTTACTTTTTGTATTTTCTTTGTAAGATTTTTTTTATGGTTATTATTAGAGAGAGTTTTTTTTCTTTCTGCCCATCCATTCAATTTCTCCATTATCTTTTTCGGAACAAGGCGATAGTTCAGGATAAAAAGCTCAGGATGGTTCAATACCTCAAAGTTTCCAGATTCCTCTAATATTTTCTTGAAGGTAGATGTTGCTTCCTGTGCCTGACCAAAAAGCAATCTATAGCCATCTCTTCCTATAATTTTCAGTGAAGCCCATGGCTTTAAGCATGCAAAAGGCCTTGATCCCTCTATAGTAAAACGACCTGTGTCAACGCTATCTGGGCGATTTACATACTGAGAAATGGTTTTGAGATGATTCAGATCTTTTTCGTTGCGGAAAACGACAATACCCATTGCCATGGGGCAGTAAAGCAATTTATGTGCATCCACAGCCACAGAATCCGCCTTTTCTATTCCCCGAAAGAGTGATTTGTATTCATCGACTATCAAGGCAGCGCCCCCCCAGGCAGCATCTACGTGGAAGTATGCATTTTCCTCCCTGGCAATATCACCAAGCTCCATAAGATTATCTATATTACCTGTCTCGGTCGTGCCAGCAATACCTATTATGGACATAATCTTTGTTTTTTTACCTTTTTCCAGATCACTTCTTTTGATATTTTGTATAGTTTTTCTCAAGGCCTTGATGTTAATCCGGTTATTGGTGTCTACTGGTATGTATATAACATTTTTTTCTCCAAGGCCGAGAAGATTTGCTGCTTTTCTAATTGAATAATGACCTCTTCTGGAAACAAGTACAACCATTTTTGAGTAGCCATAATAATTCAATGCACCTTCCACCCCAATCTTTCTAATACCGGGAAAATTTCTATCGGCTGGAAAGGCCCTTTCCCTGGCAACCATCAACGCAGTCAGGTTGCTTATTGTGCCTCCTGATGTAATATTGCCAAGAGCAATCCTGGGATTCTGAATATTTTTACGATAAAATGTATCGTCACGATTAAAAATAATCCTGTGCATCCAGGCAATAAGCTCTCTTTCTACAAAACTGGAGGCCTTTGCAGTCTCTATTTTTACCTGATTCTGGTTTAGTGCAGCGATAATTATCTCTAAAAGTATCATAAAATAGGGGATGGCACTGGTCATATGCCCAATATAGTGAGGACTTCCGATCTTAACAGAATGAACAGTAACCTTGTCTTTGATTTCTTGGAGCACATCCCTGATAAGATGGGGTTCTTCAGGTGTTGAGATCTGATCAAAGATTTGGGCTAATTCAGGCAGTGTTATTCTTTTATGAAGGCCTTTTTTCTCCTGAAAAAACTCATGGATCATCTCTAAGACGGCATGCCCAAACTCCATAAATTTATCTGGAGAGTCAGGCATAATAAATAGTTTACGAAGATAATCTAAACTGGATTCAACCTTTTTCACCTATATTCTCCTTTTTCCAGATTTATAAACCGTATTTTTCCAGGAAGCTAAAATTGCCAAAAGATAAAGAATTTCTCCTGTTAGTAATGCCTCATATCTGTATGGCAACGGCATATGTTGATGAAGACTGACCCCAGTGTCCCTCATGAAAGAATAAAGGATTATAAGGGTACCGATTATTGTCATGACCCAGGCTAAGGATGATGGCTGGAAATCATATCCTTTTTTGAAAAGAAATAAAATAAAGAGGCCAGCTAAAATCATCATTATGGCAATGGTTACAGGAGCAATTACAGGGCCAATCCATGGAAGGGGTATTAGAAATAGGATGTCCCAATCCAATAGAGATAACGGCCATCCAATGGCTATCTTGAGCCATATGTAATAAAATATGTCCCAGGAACCAAAGAAGATAAGGAAATAGGCGAATTTTTCCCAGAACCTTTTGCCGATGAGTGCACTTACCGAGATGAGCATTAAAATGGTTGCCGCTTCTCTTCCAATCTCAATCACAAAATGCCGTATAGATATCATCTCCAGGGGGAATGAAAAACCTTCTGGGTAGTAAAGGGCCCGTAAGTATATGACTACCCCTGCTTCCACAAGGGCCATAGTTATGCTGAAGGTTATTATCCAGAAAAGCCTTCTCATTATTTTAGTCCCTTGGAATGGCAAGCATTCTCTCTATTGCCTTTATCGCCCTTACCCTTATGCCTTCAGCTACCTTTATAACTGGAGAAATATGTAAAAGAGATTTCACTATATCTGTTAGGTGAATCTTTTTCATATCTGTACAGATCATTTTTTCATCAGCAGGGATAAAGAGTTTATCTGGATTCTGAGTTTTTAGGGTATGAATTATACCTGTTTCTGTTCCTATGATAAACTCCATATGTTGAGTTTTTCTTACATAATCAAGCATTCCCGAGGTACTCTTGGCCTCATCTGCAAGGTAAATCACTTCTGGTCTACACTCAGGATGGGCCAAAAACAGTGCCTCAGGATAGTCATTCTTGACTTTTTTTACCTGCTCGGGTGTCAACCTATCATGATAAGGACAGAATCCTTCCCAATAAATTATCTTCTTATCTGTGTATCTCTGGGTATATTGGGCGAGGTTCCTATCAGGAGTCATAAGTATAGTGTCGTGGTTAACAAGTGATTTAACCACTTGTATAGCATTGGCTGATGTACAGCAGATATCGCTTTCTGCCTTAACTGAGGCAGGGGAATTGACATAACTGACTACCGGAATTCCAGGTAACTCCTTTTTCTTCTTGACTAATGCTTGGGCGGTTATCATATCGGCCATAGGACAGCCAGCCGATATAACTGGCAGGAGGACTGTCTTGTCTGGACATACAATAGAGGCTGTCTCTGCCATAAAATGAACGCCACAGAAAACTATTATTTCGGCATTTGTTGTGGACGCCTCAATTGATAACCCTAAAGAATCTCCAGTTAAATCAGCTATATCCTGTATCTCTGGCCTTTCATAATTATGGACTAAAAGAATAGCATTTTTTTTCTTTAGAAGTCGTCTTATCTCTTTCTGTAATTCTTTTATACCCATTAATAACCCTCTCTTTTCATCGTAATAATTCAGCTATACTTTGGACAGGATAACAGGATTAACAAGATAATTTTTAAATCCTGTTTATCGCTTATAATAAATCCTTAATTTTACGCTTTATCTCAACTTTCCTTTCACCAAAATTAAGTATCAAGCCCACTGGTTTTCCTGTTGCAACAAGGTAATTAACTAATTGTACTTCATGGGCTTTAACAATTCGTCTTACTGACTTCAGTTCCAAAATAATCCTATTATTGACAATAATATCAGCTACAAATTCACCTACAATTTCATTATCATAGTAGACTCTAATGGGGTTTTGTGATTCTGCATCAAGCTCTGCTTTACGTAGTTCTATAAGCATACATTTTTCATATACACTCTCAAGAAACCCAAATCCCATTCTATTATAAACACGATAGGCACATCCGATAATTTTTTCTGTCAATTCTTTATGTTCCATTTTAACCTCCTTCAGGTTGTGATAGATTTTTTGATTAACTGGATTTATATCATGTTTATCCTGTTATCCTGTCAAATATTTTTCCTGTGGTGAACTCTGACCTTCCCGGAAATTTTCTATCAGTTTAAGAGGATTAGCAGTGTCATATAAGTTTTCCAGACCAGGTATATCTTTCCATCTCCTGTGCAACCAAAACCAATGTTGGGGATATTTCCTGATATAATCTTCAAAAATTTGATTTATTTTCCGAGTATTTTTCTTTAGATCGCTCTCCTCATTAGACGTACAAACCAGTTTTAAAGCTTCATTTATCTCTATCCTATATCTTCCCGGTCCCTTTCTTATAACAAATAAGGGTACTATGCTGGCCCCTGTACGCCTTGCAAGAAGTGGAGCTGTTATATGTGTCTGGGATGGAATACCAAAAAAATCAACCACTATTCCATGCCTACCAACCCTTGGATTGCCACCTGCCTTCTGATCGGCAAGGGTTACCGCAATAGCATTTTTTAGGAGCAACTGGTGCATGGTATGTATAGCGCCGTCAGGCCGCCCAATAATTACACCAAGCTTATTAAAAGTGGAGCTCAGAAGGCGTTCCAGGTAAGGGTTATCTAACTCCCTTATCACAGCAACCATTGGAGGAATACTCAGGTAAGACAGATATCTAAAAAGGTAAAAATTTCCAAAATGTCCTATGACTGCGATTGTACCCTTGCCCCTTTTTATTGATTTCATTAGATTTGATGATCCTGTAATCTCAATATATTTATGATAGTTTTCAGGGGTAATTGTTTTGTTTAATTTCAAAAGGTCGAAAATATACATGGCAAGATGTTCACAACTTTCTCTGCCAAGGATTTCTCTTTTTTTATTATCCAGCTTCCTTCCAAAAACTACGGATATATTGGCATTGACAAATCTGTGCCGGGTCCTGTCAATAAGGTAATATGCCCTCCCTAATAAGGTGCCAAAAAAGGCAACTAACCGAAATGGCAGGAGATAGATTACCAACAGAAATGAACGGAAAACTACATAGACCAAAAAGTTTATCAGCATAATTTTTTTAGCATCACTTCTCATCGTTATTGATGTAGCAACTCAGGAAAGCTACGTCAACAATGAAAAGTTACGGCATATCTTGACACCCTTATATTGTTACAGTAACCTTAAAAGGTTATCACTTTTAATAAAATTACTATATGCTTTAGAGTGATTTCTTTATAAAGCCACTATTTAAGGGAAGGTAGAAATTATGAAAGAGGCAATGCTCTATGAAAAGCTCTCTGACAATAGGGTAACGTGCAATCTTTGCAATCATCGTTGTACTATAAAGGATGGGAACTATGGAATCTGCGGCGTGAGGCAAAATATTGATGGTTCTCTCTTTAGCCTTGTGTATGATAAAATCGTGACATCACATATCGACCCTATTGAAAAAAAACCCCTCTTCCAATTCTATCCAGGCTCCAAGGCCTATTCCATCGCAACTGTTGGATGTAACTTCATATGTAAGCATTGCCAGAACTTTGATATATCCCAATTGCCAATGGAGAAAAAGGGATACATTGTTGGCGAAAACATTTCCCCGGAGGAAATAGTAAGGGAGGCAGATAGTTCTGGCTGTAAATCGATTGCCTATACCTATACTGAGCCTACTATATTTTTTGAGCTTGCCTATGACACAGCAAGGATAGCTCACCCGAAAGGAATTAAAAACATCTTTGTGAGTAATGGATTTATGACCCCTGAGGCCTTGAGTGAGATCTCACCTTACCTTGATGGTATTAATATTGATTTAAAGGCCTTTACCGATACATTTTACAAAGAGATATGCGGTGGTCGAGTGAAGCCGGTTCTGGAAAACATTAAATTCGCTAAAGAGCTGGGAATATGGGTTGAGGTAACAACCCTGATTATTCCGACACTTAATGATAGCAAGGATGAGTTACAGCAGATAGCCGAGTTTATAAGAGATGTAGATAAAGATATTCCCTGGCACATCTCACAATTCTATCCAACATATAAATTGACAACCCTACCAAGGACACCAGTAGAAACATTGCATATAGCAAGAGAAATAGGCATAGAGGCCGGTCTCCATTATGTTTTTGAGGGAAATGTGCCTGGAAGGGGGAATGAAAATACATATTGTTATAAATGCGGGGAGCTATTGATTGAAAGATGGGGCTATTCGATCGTTAAAAATATAATAGAGGATGGACATTGCCCCTCCTGTAAGAGTTCTGTCGCAGGTGTTGGTTTATAACAGATTAGTTTGATTGGTTTCATTAGTTGTATTGGTTAAATTGGTTCACAACAAACCTGGCAAACTCAAGAAAATGACATGGAAAAACAAAGAGATAAAAAATTTGGAATTGGTAAAAAACTCCTCGTTTACTTCTTAGTGCTGTCTTTGCTGCCTTTAATAATCGGCGGAACTATTTCTTTTTATATCACCAAAAATCAATGTGAAAAAAATACAAAGGCACACTTGAGTGACCTTGCCAGGGATTGTGGAAGGAAAATATCCTATTATGTAAGTTCACGCTATCAAGACATCAAATTGCTTTCTCAATCTGATGTTTTTGAGAGTAATGATATAAACCAAAAACAAAAATATATAGAAGGGGCCTTAAGATCTTATCCCTTTTATGATGTAATTACCTTAATTGATAAAAATGGAATAATTATGGCATGCACCCAAAAAGAATATATTGGTCAATCAAGAGCTGATTGCATATGGTTTAAAAAGACAATTCAATGCAGGCAAGATGATGTTATTCCATTAGATGCCTATCGTGCAGAAACAGCAGGATGGAAGATGGTGATCGGATTTAATACTCCAATAACAGATGAAAATAATAGGGAGATTATTGGGGTTTTGGCTACCAGAGTACGTATGGGCCACATTATAGAGCGAATAAAAGCATTGGATGAAAGAATTGTGGGTGATAATAACGCATACCTGCTCAACAAAAGAGGTGAAATATTAGCAGGCCCCAATGAAAAGGAATTTCTTAATATTCACCACCTACATGAATTTTCAGTAGTGAGGGATTTGCTCGCTGGCAAAACAGGGATTACGGAATATAAAAACGATCAGGGAGAAGATGTTATCAGCGCCCGGTATGCCCTCGAGGGAGATGGCGCTTTTAATGGTTGGGGCTGGGGAATTATGATGAGTGAATTTGCTTCAGAGGCCTTTAAAGCAGCGTATATAATACGTAATACAATGATTACATTGGTGTTAGTTATAGCCTTTTTGGTAACAATGCTTGCTATATTTATTTCTAAAAGGTTTTCAAGGCCTATTATAGAGGTATCGGAATCAGCATTGCGAATCTCTCAAGGAGATTTGAAACCTGTCAAGATTAACTATGATGCAAAGGATGAAATAGGTGATCTTGTTGGTGTGTTTAATAAAATGGCGGAAGACTTACGTACTACAACCGTTTCCCGTGATTCTCTCACTAAAGAAATTGCTGAACGAAAATGGGCGGAGGAGGCGCTTAAAAAAAGCGAGGAGAAATTAAAGAATATATTGCATGGCTCACCTATCCCAACATTTGTTATTGATAACATCCACAGAGTTATTTACTGGAATAGGGCCCTGGAAGAGTATAGCGGGATCAAGTCCAAGGATATAGTTCGCACTGATCGGCATTGGAAGCCCTTCTACAATGAAAAGAGGCCATGCATGGCTGATCTTCTGGTAGATGGAAAGATAGATGATATTCCTCAGTGGTATCCAGGAAAATACAGGGCCTCTGATCTCACAGATGGGGCATTTGAGGCCATAGATTATTTTCCCCGGCTTAGCCATGGCGGGAAATGGCTCCATTTTACAGCAGCCCCAATCAAGGACTCTAAAGGAAGATTAATTGGTGCCGTAGAAACCCTCCAAGACATAACTGAGACAAAGAAGGCTGAGGAGCAGATAAAGTTATTATCGAGGCAGAATATAGAGATCCAGGAAAGGGAGAGAGAGGCGTTATCAAGGGAGGTTCATGATAACATTGGTCAACTATTAAGCGCATTAAAGATGGGTCTTTCCAGGACGAATAAAAAGATACCAGGTGAGTTCTCTGCCATAAAGGATGGATTAAGTGAGCTTTCATTTATTGCAAATAAAACCATACGGGAAATAAGGGAACTTTCTCATGCACTGCACCCACCTTTAATTGAAGACCTGGGGCTTGTGTCTGCTCTGGAGGAGCTTTGTCAAGACTTTAAATCATACTCAGAGATTAAAATTGAATGGGATATTGAACAAATCCAAAAACCTCTTCAATCTATAACCAGTATAACTATATACAGACTTTTCCAGGAAGGGTTAAATAATATTGTAAAACATAGCAGGGCAACAAAGGCCTATTTAACTCTAACATCATCAGAGAGCACAATAAATGCAATTATTGAAGATAATGGTGTAGGATTTTTAGCGGATAATGTTCTTTCCCCTTTACAGACAAAATCTCTTGGCCTCATTAGCATGAAAGAGAGATTGGCCCTTATCGGGGGAGAATTAAAGATCATATCCAGCCCAGGAAAGGGAACAAAAATTATAGCATGTTTAAAAAAGGAGTAAGGCTATGAAAGATAAGATTAAAATTATTCTGGCTGATGACCATCGGATCTTCCGGAAAGGTCTAAAATCACTCCTTTCAGAAAGAGAAAACATTGAGGTTTTGGCAGAGGCTGACAACGGAGATGAGGCCTTTGAGGCGGCCAGAAAATACAAGCCAGAAATAGTTCTTATGGATATAGCGATGCCAAAGATGGATGGGATAGAGGCCACCCGCCAGATAAGGGAACGACTTCCAGACACAGAGGTGGTTATTCTCTCTATGCATGCCAAAAAGGCATATATCGATCAGGTTTTAAAGGCAGGCGCAAAAGGATATGTTCTCAAGGATTCTGATGAAGAAAATTTGCTGTCTGCTATAAACACTGTCCACAATGGTGGCTATTATCTTGACTCCCCTATTGCAGATCAGGTTTTATCTGATTATTTCAGGGGCAAGTCAAAAAGAGAGCTAAAAAAACAGTCAGACCCTCTATCAGAGAGGGAGAGGGAGGTGCTCAGGCTTCTGGCTGAAGGGCATTCCAATCAGGAGGTGGCCGATACCTTATATATAAGCAGGAAAACAGTAGAAAACCACAGGGCAAATATTGTCCGTAAGACAGGGGCTCAAGGTCAGGTAGGGCTCACAAAATATGCTGCCCGCATAGGGCTTATTGATTTAGATTTGTGGGAATAGCTTAGTTCTTTTGTAACTACTCAGGTTGTTAGGTCCACGGTTCAAGGTTCACGGTTGGCTCATTTTTTTATATTCCTTGAGCCTGTCGAGAGCCTCTAGGTCGAACGAGTAATTAATGAATCCACGAACTGTGCATCACGTGTCCTCCTAACTTTTTCATAAAGATTTTTGAATTCATTGGACGATAAGTATTTTTAAGGGGTTATTAGGTTAAATGTTTCCCGATGAAATCTTGATGGGTTGCATTATCTTCATACTTGTCTATGTTCATCGTTTTCTAACCTTGAACCGTGAACCCCTGAACTTTGAACCTGAATAGTAACGTTCTTTTTATACTAATCAACACTCCATTATTCCAATATTCCATCTCCCTGTCGCAGGGCAAGATCGGCTACAAAGAAAAAACCTAAAATTCTACACATTAGGCGGATATATTATGAGACGTTAAGTAGGTATTTTTCCCTACCAGAGATAGGGAATAGGCGCAAAATAAAACCACACCCACGCATAAATGGGTGTGGTTTTATTGTTTTTGAGTAAAGTGCCGGATTGAAAC
>Ga0307427_1001663_pt1 | contig 11270 bp, 8 predicted proteins | sample SalMarWE160190MG_FD_202162 | JGI IMG/M metagenome (GOLD analysis project Ga0307427, IMG submission 202162) | Salt marsh sediment microbial communities from the Plum Island Ecosystem LTER, Massachusetts, United States - WE1603-190 | ecosystem: Environmental > Aquatic > Marine > Intertidal zone >... | reverse complement strand
GTGCCAGTCCTCTACTTATACTTTCTCGCTCTTCGTTTCCTAATCTTTTGTATTTTTGTTTTTGCATACGAATGATTTTATCACCTCATCCGTTGCACTAAATCCTTGAATCCAAGTTGAAAAAAACAAGCTCGAAATTAATATAATGGCAAAATTAAGTGCAAAGATGAATGCCGTAGCCAATCATTTAGGTAAAAATAATAAATTAAATGATCAAGAGTTAAAACCAATTAGGCACATAGCACAGACAGATTCTTTTCTTGGGACAACTCTATCGACTTTACATCAATATATTCATAACCAACATTTTTTTCCTTCACCAGGTGATTTATTATCTGGTTGGGATAATTTAGAAAAATTCTTTGTTGTTATTTGGGAATAAAGAGAAAGTATGGCTTTTTTATCTCCCCTTCGTTACCCTGGTGGAAAAGGTAGGATAGCAAATTATATTAAATTAATTTTCCTCTATAATGATTTAATGGGGGGTATTTATATCGAACCTTATGCTGGTGGGGCAGCAGTTGCTTTAGATCTCCTTTTCAATAAATATGCAACATCAATCTATATTAATGATATTTCAAAATCAATTTTTGCAATATGGTTCTCGATTCTAAATTATCCTGACGAGTTTTGTTCGTTAATAAAGGATACGAAAATCACAATTAAGGAATGGGAAAGACAGAAAGAATTACAAAAAAATAAAGATAACATTTCTTTGTTAGAATTAGGTTTTTCAACCTTTTTCTTAAACCGGACCAATTATTCTGGAATTATTGAAGGTGGTGTTATTGGAGGAAAGAAACAATCTGGTTCGTATAAATTAAATGCTAGATTCAATAAGAAAAATCTTATAAATCGAATTGAGAGAATAGCTAATCACGCAGAAAGTATTAATGTGTTTAATTATGATGCTGAAGATTTTATTGACATTATTACTGACGAAATTCCAGAAAAATCTTTAATTTATTTAGATCCCCCCTATTACAAAAAGGGGAGGAAATTATACGAAAACTATTATGATCATAAAGATCATGTAAGGATATCGAAAAAAATTAGTAGTATATATAAAAATTGGATAATTTCGTACGATAGAACTATGGAGATTGAAAAAATGTATTCAGACTTTAGTAAAATTTACTTCAGCTTGGGATACAGTGCAGCTGAAATATATAAGGGAAACGAAGTTATGTATTTTAGTAATGGGTTAATTATTCCGCAAAACAAGCTGCCTTGCAAAGTGACAGAAACTATTTTGAATGAATTTGCGCACCAAACATGACGCGGCTTTGATGATTGGTGCACGGGAAGGCATCGCGCATCCTACGGCTGGTTCCATACTTATCTCTACTCCCTTTACAAGCTTGCTCTTGAGCCAGAAAATTGATAAACTAAGATAACTGGACCCCATCAATTCTGCCCATTTTTATCTGACATTGCTTCACATAGAGACCATCAGTGTGCTCCGAGTTTGTCTTTTTCCTATGTATCTCAGGAGAACCTACAATGATCAAAAAAATAACCCCCCTCCATTATTTGATTGTTTTTTTGTTGATCACCTTCTTGTTAGTGGGGTGTAACCCCTCATTTTCGACTCCCACACTCCCCCAGCTTTCCACAGATGAAGCCGACAGCCTTGATACGCTTGATCCGTTTGGCTGTTTTCCTGTGGGCTGCGACCTCCCGCCCGGCATGAAAGAACTTTGCGAGGATTACCAGGCAGGGACCATCTCCTGGCCTGCTGATTGCGCTGAAATGCCCGGGGAAGGCTGCCAAAAGCTGTGCGAATCCGAGAAGGCAGCCGTGGGCATTGACCTGCCGATGACGGTTGTGGATGGCTACCAACTGGGTTGGATGAAACCGCTGCAGTTGGATGACAACCTTGGGGATGTCTCCCGCAGCGATTTTTCATGGGCGTACAATACGCCGGTGGTAGACAATGACGGTAACGTGCTGCTGATTTATTCGGCGCTTGATGAGGGAAAATCTTCATTTTACCGGTTTTGGGATGGTGAGCATCTCACAGACCCGCAGCCTTGGGAAGGACCGCAGGGCGTCCAAAGTCGTGTTTATGACAGCCAAAACCTGCTGCACATCATCAGTGTGGAAAACAAGGACGACCCGGATCAATATCTGGCGCATTCGATTTGGGATGGCGAGACTTTCATCAGCCAACAAGATATTTTTCGGGCGCAGCTCATCCAGCCTGAATTTCTTTCAGACAATCTGGTCATTGATGAACAAGATCATTTGCACCTGGTTTTCTATGAAAAAAGCCAGGGTGTATGGGAGGTTATGTATTCAATCTTCGATGGTAATGTCTGGTTTGAACCGATCAACCTCAGTCATAACGTCATGGGCTCGGTGGGGCCGACAATTGATATCGGCGATGATGGGCGATTGTTTGTGATCTGGCAAGAGGGTACCCCTGATAGCCCGGTCGAAACGACTGTATCTCATACTCTTTTTACAGTTTTTGAAGACGGCGAGTGGACGGAGCCGACCCCAGGCGGCTTAGGTGTGGTCAAAGTTGACAGCAAGGGTATTGTCCATTCATTAAGTGAAAACCTGTACACCTTTTGGGATGGCAATGTCTGGTCGGATCCTGTGATGATCGATTACCACGGTCAGGCGACAGCCATGTATCACTATATCATCGATCCGCAGGACAATCTCGTTTTTGTGTGGAACCGTTATAACACTTTGGAAGAACCAACGGCTGAGGGCTACTCTATGACCCGGGAATTGATGTCCCGTGTGAAGTATGCTGATGGCTCATGGAGCCCGGTGATATCCCTGGGCGTTTGGGATACAACACCCTCGTATAACGAAGTGCACACAATCCTGGCGGTGGATGGAGCGGGTGTGATCCATGCTGCAACATCCGGGAATTTTGAGGGCGGCTTGCGTCAATATTACTTTAATACAGGTGCGCCGGTTAAGGATGAATCGCTGGCTCATTTGGAAGTCATGCCGCCGCAGTCGGCTTGGTCTCCTTATCCATCAACAGAACCCGATCCCGCTACTGTTGTTTCTGCTGAAGGATGGCATGAATTACAGCCTTTTGGCTTTTCAAGTCCCTACCCTCTGCAGTTAGATTTTCAAATCGACAATTTGGGCAATCTGCACGCTGTTTGGCGGGGGTTGGACGGAGCTGATTATGAGATCTTTTATTCCAGCTATGACGGCTCAAGTTGGCTTGACCCGTTGAATATCTCCAATCGGATGGGCTATGATTATGACCCAAAATTAACTATGGATGAGTCCGGTGCGTTGTTCGCCGGTTGGGTGGGCTCCGTCCCGGGGACAACCGCTGCCTTTTCAGCGAAAAATGATGGGACAGCCTGGAGTGACCCCCTGCGCCTATCGGAAAAAATCACCTGGCAGATGACGTCAGCTTTGATCGACCTAACCATATCAAAGGAAAATGTTACGCGACCATCGCTTGCTGCTGGACGGGAAGGTCAGGTCGTCATGGGGTGGGAACACATCTCAGATGGCGTGAGCAATACGATCGCTTGTGTTTTACGGGATAGTGGGGGGTGGGAGCGGGAGCAGATCCCGCTTGAGGAGACTCATTTCCCTTATGCGGGTGAAAGGGTTGCGATGGATTTTGACCCTGCCGGCAACCTGCACCTCGTATTTACCTACAGCGGCACGATGGAAGGGTTTGATGAGGGCATTTATTTGAAGGCTCAGTTGGTCCACACTTTTTATGATGGGTCAAACTGGTCTGATCCCGTAATGCTCTTCCCGATAGATCCTGACGCCAACCCGTATCATAATATGGCTTTTCAGAGTGCAATCGCCGCGCATTCCTCGGATATGATTATTGTTGTTTTCTCCATGCGCCCCTTTGATCGCCATTTTTCGCCCTATAGAATTGATAATGAAGACAGTAACGCGTACTTTGTTTATTGGGATGGCGTTGACTGGTCGCAACCTCAGCGCCTGGATGACGGCACGGCTTTTGGCCCTTCTTTTGTGGATAGTGCGAAGGGTCCAGAGGGTAAGACCTATGTCGTTTGGTCAAAATATGATACGTACAGCAAACACTACACGGTGTATACCACTACTTTTTCAGACACGACACAAGGGGAGGTGGTCAAGATTTGGGAATCAACAAACGAGCAGGAGGCTTTCCCAATTTTGAAACCGGCGATTTCCGTTAATAACGCTGGTGTGGTGGCGATCGCTTTTGAATATGAGGACGAGGGTATCTGGACGGGTCTTTTCACGATGAGCGAGTGATCTCAGGCTGTGGGGGGTGCACCTTTTTTGTGCGCACCAGATATGACGCGCTTATTGTTATTGGTGCGCAGGAGAGCACTGCGCACCCTACAGCAAGCCCTTAAAATTTGATAACGGGGGTTTACAAACCAGAAAAATATTGGGTAATATCAAAATATGAACAACAAATCGAATAATAAAAAGGTATTGTCCCCAGAGCAGGGTGAAAAACTCCTTGAAACAATTAAAACCCGCTTTGAAGCGCATATGCCCCGCCATGAAGGCTTGAACTGGTCTGAGGTGCAATTCAGGCTGGAAGCCCATCCGGAGAAGCTGTGGTCCCTCAACGAGATGGAACGCACCGGCGGAGAGCCGGATATCGTTGGACGGGATGAAAAGACGGAAGAATTCATCTTCTATGATTGTTCTCCGGAAAGCCCCGAAGGTCGCAGAAGCCTATGTTACGACCGTGGAGCTTGGGAAGCGCGTAAATCCAATAAGCCCGAAGATAATGCCATTGATATGGCGGCAGCTATGGGTGTTGAGCTGTTGACGGAAGAACAGTATTATCAACTCCAGGAGCTTGGCGAGTTTGATACCAAGACCTCAAGCTGGCTTAAGACGCCCCCCGATGTTCGGAAACTGGGTGGGGCGATCTATGGCGACCGCCGCTTCGGTAGAGTGTTCATCTACCACAACGGTGCAGATTCATATTACAGCAGCAGGGGGTTCAGAGGTGTATTGCGGGTGTAATTTTAGATGTAGGGTGTGCACCTCTTTTGTGCGCACCAGACATGACGCAACCTAGATTGTTGGTGGGCAGGAAAGCTCTGCCCACCCTACAGTTTTACAGCAGCAGGGGGTTTAGAGGCGTGTTGAAGGTTTAGGTTGATTTGGCGCGCAGGAAGGAACTGCGCACCCACCTTTTTTCCTATTGAAATTTTCATCCGTATCATACTACAATAGACCTATGCTGTTGAGTGGGTAGGGTTGGATTGAGTATGTGGATCTATCAGGGAAAGGAAATGAGCCATGTCATTTGAACATGAAGGAAAGCATAAGAATACGCTGATCATCGCCCTGCTGGCGGTCATGTCGATTCTGCTGTTAATTTGGATCATCCTATCGGTGCGCTCCACAGCGCTCGTGCGGGAGACGGAGCAGGGCATTGAAGACCTGTTGGCGATGGGGTCGGATGAGCTTTCAAATGAAAAGTTGCGCCAGGAGATCCGAAACCTGATCATTGAGAACAATCAACTGGTCAGCCCTTGGCAGCAGATTTCCTCTTATGCCACCGTGTTTACCGTGATCGTGGCCATCATCGGCGCCTTCACCACCATCTGGAAGCAGTTCTCTGAACAGCAGCGAGACCGCGAGCAGCGCGAGGCTGAGAGCATGCGGCGGCTTGATGAGAAATTTTCCTCCCTCGTGCAGGACCTGGGGTCGGATAACACTTCCCTCAAGGTCAGCGCGGTGGTCTCCCTGCTGACCTTCCTGAAGGAGGAGTACGCCCAGTTTCACGAGCAGGTTTATCTTGTCCTGCTGGCAAATTTGAAGATCAAGCAGGACCTGCAGGTCAACCGTCTGTTGATCCGGGCTTTTGAAAAAGCCCTCCAGCTCAAGCTGGAAGGGAAACCGCCATCGGAATCTCTGGACCTGACCCATACCTGTCTGTATCACATAGACCTATCCAAGTTGGATTTGACATCGGCGGATATGGCTTTCGCTGACCTGCAGTCAGCGAGTTTTAGGGGAACCAAATTATTCCGCGTCAAAGGTTACCAGACCAAGTTCACCAAGGCGACTTTTACGGGCGCAGACTTAGGTGAAGCGCGACTGATGGAATCAGACCTGGAAAGCGCACACCTGCACAACACAACACTGGTCGCTTCAAACCTCAAAAAGACCAATCTTAAGTGCGCTCAATTTTATGGGGCGAAGATGCAGTCCGCCCATCTTGAGGGTGCCGACCTGCGCGGGGCGTGTTTTGAGCAGGCTAACCTTAATGATGCCTATTTCAATGGGGCCACATTTGATCAAAACGCGCTGAGAAGTATCATCAAAGCCTATCACTGGCAGAAGGCATACTTTGATGAGGATGTAAAGGAAAAGCTCGAAGCGATGTCACAGGAATAAAAAAGCCTGGGACAAGCAGTACCGCACATTTTGATCTGATGGTACCACCTGCCCCAGGTAATTTCATCATAACTTAAAACGCGGAGAAAAGTCAATAAAATTAATAGAATACTCGCAGCAGACGGACACCGCACCTGCCCGGCCTAAGCCGGGCAAACACTGATGGCACCACCCACTGCGAGTAATTAAATAATACAGGATGATGACAGCAGAGTCAACGATTGAATTCTTACTCTGTAAGAATGATGGATTTTATAAGTGTCAATGCATCGTGAATAATTTCAGAAGAGTTCAATTTGTCCGCTGTAATCTTCAAACGAATAATCCTTCAGCCATTGAGTGACGTCTTCGGCGGGCATGGGCCTGGCAAAGTAAAAGCCTTGGGCGTATCCGCAGCCCGCTGCCCGCAGCCACTTGAAGGTTTCTTGAGTCTCCACCCCCTCAGCAATCACATTCAATCCCAAAGCTTTTGCGCTGGTGATGATCGCCCGCACGATCTCCTGGTCTTCTTTTGATTGGTGTAGATTGCGGATGAAATCCAGGTCAATCTTGAGGTAATCCACGGGAAGGTTTTTGAGATAATTCAATGAGGAATAGCCTGTGCCGAAGTCATCAATGGCGAGCTTAAATCCAATTTCTTTCATTTGCGTCAGACTCAATAAGGCTTCTTCCGGGTCCAACATAATAACAGATTCGGTGATCTCGAACATTACTTGCTGTGGGGAGATATGATGTTGATCCAGCAGCTTAATGATTGGCTTCTCAAATTTGATATGATTCAATCCCCTGGCGGAGATGTTGATGGAGCAGGATAAGTCATGGCTGTTATCGGACCAGGTTTTAACTTGCTGAAAGACGGTGTCAATCAGCCATTCCTGAAAGGCGTACATCAAAGAAGTGTTTTCCATATATGGGATGAACTCAGCAGGGGGGAGTAACCCCCTTTCAGGGTGCATCCAGCGGATCAACGCTTCCAAACCCGCGATTGTGCCATTCATGATATTGAGAATTGGTTGATAATAGACTTTGAATTGATTCTCTTTAATAGCAGTATTAACGCTGCCCAACAGTGCCAATCTGTTTTTGCTTAATAGATTAGAAGGTTCTTCAAAAACCCAATAATCCACTCTTTTCTTTTGCGCTGTGAGGGCTGCATTTCTTGCTTTACGAATGATGATGGTGGGATTGGTGGCTTGATCCGGACAGGTCGCCACCCCAATACTGATATCCAGGAAGATGGGCACATCGTCGAGTTCAAAAGGATCATGGATGATCTGCTGAATACTTTGAATGGTTTCATGGATCTGAGTGTCTGTGTTATAAAAATGAAAGACCAATCCCATCATTGAAGGCACCAACTCACACACGGAAACAGTTGGAATCCCTTGATTAACTCTTTGGGAAAACTGGTTTGTAAGGGTTGCGGCATTTTCCATCCCAAAGGTATCACTGATTTCATAAAAATTATTTATATTTAGAACGAAAAGAGTGGTTATTTTCTCAGGGCCGATTTCTTGATTCATCCGTTGAATTAATAATTCAAGATACGAAAGGTTGGGCAATCCCGTCAGCGGGTTGTGATAAAATTGCCATTCGATTTTTCTGAGTTGATTGTCAACAATAGTGGTGACAAAGCCCAGAAAGCCACCTGTCAGAGTGAAAATAATCAAGCGATATAACCAATTGATAGTGCTCTGCATTTCACCAGTATTGACATTTAAGGGCATGATGGGGCCTAATACCAAACCGCCGATAATTCCTGCGAGAATCCCCCCGGGTATTCTAAAAAATAACGCCGCCAGAATAATGGCAATATACATGGAGTGTGAATAGACATAAGTGATACCGCCGGTGGCGTAAACGAAGAAATATGTGCCGATGATCAACAGGAGAATAACAATAAGAATGAAAACCCCCCTGGCTCCTTTTGGGCGAAACCAGCCGTCGAAGCGCGAAAAATTTTGAAGTTTAAACTCTTCCATAGCCACTTTCATTCAGGAGTAAGATAAATGATTAATAACAATTTGACCTGTCTACCAGTATTTAGAAAGCAGCCGAGAGTTGTTTGTGAATAATATTTGCCAATATAATATGGCTTTCTAAATCATCTTGTAGATATCATTTTATCATAAAGATGGCTCAATGTTTCATTTTTCTAATCATTTTTTGGGGTTATTATTTTAGGGTTTCAGTGTTAATGCATGATATAATGAGTTGTTTGTGTGTTGCTTATTAATTGAAAATATTATCTAAACCTTAAAAGTTGCCGTGTCAGTATTTTCTAAATAGTGTCTGTAACCTTTTTCCGGTTTTAGAAGATATTCTGACCTCTGCTTTACAATCAAACTGAATTATAAAAATGTTTGAAAGAACAATCCTTATTATTGCCCTCATCACCACAGCATTAACCATGCTGATTTTATCTTTTATCTCCTGGCGCCGGAGGGCGTCTGGGGCGGCGGCGGTATATCTTTCGATTAGCTTGTTTTCTGTATTCATTTATAGTTTTGGATACGCAATGGAACTGCAAAGCGAGACGCTGCGGGCAGCCATGTTTTGGGTACGTTTTCAACATTGGGGGATTGATTTTATTGCCCCTTCCTGGCTCTTATTTGCGTTGGCGGTCTCTGGTTATGAGAAGTGGATTTCGAAGAAATTGATCATTGCCATTTTTATCCTTCCAGTGGTCCTTTTCCTGGTTTCACAGACGCTGGGCTGGCTTAACCTCGGTCATCACAACCCACGTATGGACCTGAGCGGTCCCTTTCCTATTTTTATTTATGACCGAAACATCTACAACTATGTCATCGTTGGGTATTACAGCCTTTGTTTGGGAATCAGCCTGCTCATATTTTTGATCATGTACTTTCGATCTGTCTCTTCATTTAGGAATCAAGTGGTTATCTACCTGCTTGGCTCACTGCTGCCGTGGTTAGCCCTAATCCTCTACAATTTAAATTTATTTACTTCGAATATTGATTTAACACCTCTTGCATTAGGTGTAAGCGGTGTTCTATTCACGGTTGGGTTCACAAAATACAAAATACTGGATATTATCCCCCTGGCAAGAGATATCATTTTTGAAAATATGAAAGAGGGAGCTCTAGTCCTGGATATGGAAAACAGAATCATAGATTTCAATCCAGCTTTACAGGCAATTTTTCCTCAAATGAAAGAGCAGGATGTTGGATCGCCCTTCAGGGATGTATTTTCGGAATACCTGCTATTAACCGAGCTGATTGATCAAGGACAGAAAGATCGGATAGAATTTCAGGTTGGGGAGGGGGACACAGCATCGTTTTATCGCGTGAGATTATCAATTATCGAGAATAACAAAGGTAGACCAACCGGCAAGATGATTAGCTTCTATGAGTTCACAGAAGAAAAGCGCTTGATGGATGATCTAGAGAGGCTTGCTGCCACAGATGGATTAACCGGCATTTACAACCGGCAGCATTTTGATCATCTCGTTCGAAAAGAAATCGCAAGGGTTAATCGCTATGGGGGAGAGCTTTCAATGTTGATGCTGGACCTTGATAAATTTAAATCTATCAATGACACCTATGGTCATGTAGCAGGTGACAAAGCGTTAATAGCCGTTGTTGACACTTTCAATAATATCTTGCGCGAATCAGATATTCTGGCGCGGTTTGGGGGAGAGGAATTTGTGATCTTAGCTATCCAGACAAACTTTTCAGAGGCAAAGACCCTGGCTGAGAGGCTTCGCCTGGCCTTAGAGAGTAAGACGTTTGATATTGAGGGGTATGAGATCCAAATTTTAGCCAGTTTTGGCGTCACCCATATCGATTCGGGGGAGGATGTGACACCTGAAAAGTTTTACAAATGGGTGGATCGGGGCGTTTATAAAGCAAAAGACATGGGCGGTAATAGAGTTTGTGTTTCCCTTCCCTCCGATGCGGAATAGGTTTTAAACGAAGAACAACCCCTATCATTATCGTTTTCATTTTTTTCTTGTGGGGATTCAAAGGGTAGAATTTAAATGTCAAAAAAGTTCTTAATAATGTGACCCGACAAATGAGAGGTGATTATGGTGAAGGATAAGCTTGGAATCTATAAGCAAAAGCGTGATTTTAACAAGACGCCTGAGCCAGGCGAGGAAGAAGCGCGTTTTGATTGGGCGCAAGGGCGGCCGATTTTCGTGATCCAAAAACATCAGGCGTCCACTCTCCATTATGATTTTCGCATAGAAGTGGATGGCGTGCTTAAGTCATGGGCGGTGCCAAAGGGGCCTTCCACAGATCCAAGCGTGAAACGCCTGGCAGTACCAACTGAGGATCATCCTTTGGGATATGCCGATTTTGAGGGGACCATACCTGAAGATGAGTACGGGGGCGGGACGGTGATGGTTTGGGATCGCGGAACGTATCGTAATTTGAAAGAGAAAGAAGAAGGTGAAGAAGCCAAGTCTATTGAGCAGCAGCTTAAGGAAGGACATGTGACCATCTGGCTGGAAGGGGAGAAGATCTCCGGCGGGTACGCGCTGATCCGCACAGGTGAGGGTGACAAAGCACGCTGGCTGTTGATCAAAATGGACGATGAGAAAGCGGATGCCCGGCGCAACCCCACCTCCACGGAGACGAAGTCGGTGAAAACAGGGCGGTCGCTTGACGAGATTCGTTCATGAATGGGCGGTTTGTTTCGTATAGCTAGTCCAGTATTCGCAGACAAACAATTGTTATAATGAGAATATAACGAGAAAGCCATTTGGGGATTTAGGTTACACCAAAAATGCGGCGCTGACAAGGCGCCGCATTTTTCTAACTTGGATTCAAGGATTTAGTGCAACGGATGAGGTGATAAAATCATTCGTATGCAAAAACAAAAATACAAAAGATTAGGAAACGAAGAGCGAGAAAGTATAAGTAGAGGACTGGCACAAAAGAGAA
>Ga0307427_1001662_pt1 | contig 11281 bp, 6 predicted proteins | sample SalMarWE160190MG_FD_202162 | JGI IMG/M metagenome (GOLD analysis project Ga0307427, IMG submission 202162) | Salt marsh sediment microbial communities from the Plum Island Ecosystem LTER, Massachusetts, United States - WE1603-190 | ecosystem: Environmental > Aquatic > Marine > Intertidal zone >... | reverse complement strand
TGCACAAGTCGACCGGACAGGCCGTCGTCACCCTCGACGGCCGCTCCATCTACCTGGGCAAGCACGACACGCCCGCGAGCCACGCCGAGTACAACCGACTCACCGGCATCTGGCTCGCCAACGGCCGCCACCTGCCGGCGGAGCGCGATGGCCCGCCCCAGGATTTCGCGGTCAATGAACTGCTCATCCGCTACTGGCGATGGGCCCAGGGCTACTACGTCAAGGACGGCGAGCCCTCGACCGAACTGACCTGTATCAGGTCTGCCATGCGCCACCTGAAGGCCACGTACGGAGACACGCCGGCCGCCGACTTCGGCCCGCTGTGCCTGAAGACCGTCCGCCAGAAGATGGTCGAGACCGGCCTATCGCGCGGCGTCGTCAACGGCTACGTGGGACGCCTCAAGCGGGTCTTCAAGTGGGGGGTATCGGAGGCCCTCGTGCCGCCCAGCGTGTACCAGGGCATCGCCTGCGTGGTGGGTCTCAAGCGGGGCCGGTGCACGGCACGCGAAAACGAACCGGTCAAGCCCGTCGCCGAGGCGTGGGTCCGCAAGACGATGGAGCACCTGCCCCCGACCGTAGCCGCGATGGTCGAGGTCCAGATGTTGACGGGCATGCGGTCGGGCGAGATGTGTATCATGCGGCCGATGGACGTGGACAAGCGCGGCAGGGTCTGGCTCTACACGCCGACGACGCACAAGACGGCCCACCACGGGCACCGGCGGGTCGTGCCGATTGGTCCGAAGGCCCAGAAGGTGCTCGGGCCCGCCCTCGAACAGGCCGTGAAGCGCGGCGGCACCGAGGCGTTCGTGTTCTCGCCGGCCGAGGTCCAGGCGGGGCGGAACGCCGAGAAGCGGCGACGCCGCGCGACGCCCGTCCAGCCTTCACAGATGAACCGCCGGAAGCGGCGTCCGAAGAGGAAGCCGCGCGACCGGTACGACGCCGGCACATACCGCCGCGCCATCGAGTACGCTCTCGCCGCGGCCAACCGGGCGGGCGTATCGGTTCCACACTGGCACCCGCACCAGTTGAGACACACGGCCGCGACCCATATCCGCCAGGAGATGGGCCTGGATGCGGCACGGGCGGTGCTGGGTCATCGGACGCTCGCCGTCACGGACACTTACGCCGAAATCGACCAGGCGCTCGCCACCGAGGTGGCACAGAGATTGGGGTAAGACGAAAACGACCTCGCCGCGCCCCGTGAGGGGCAGCGTCCCGCGCGGCGCGCATTCCCAGCGCGCAGGTTGCCCGGTACGCCATCACTCGCCATCACTCGACAAGACGAGGTGTTAGGTAACACGAGGGGCGGGGGCGCGCAACTCGCGCACTTGTCGCCACTTGGCACGACTTGTCCATACCTGACAATGGTGGAGCCGAGGGGACTCGAACCCCTGACCTGCTGATTGCGAACCAACTGCCCTCAAACCCTAAGTCGCGCAAGGACAAAGCCTTAGACGCTGCGCCCATCGACCTTTCAGCGCATTTGCAGCGCGCCGGAAACAGGCCCGGAAACGCCGCCCGAATTGGCCGAAACCGACGCCGTCTGGCTTCACCTGTCCGAAGCCGTCAAGGCCGGCATCATGGCCATGGTCAGGGCTTCCGCCGGCCCGTGAGACGGTCGTGGCCCGCCCTGGCCGAGCCAACGAACTCGACCGCGCCTTGCCGCTTCAGAGCCGCCAAATCCCGCTTGGCCGTAGGTACCGAGACCTTCAGCCGCTTCGCGCTGTCCGGCGCCCGAAGGCCACCGTCCTCACCCAGGACGGCCAAGACCCGCCGCCGGCGTTCTGATACAGTATCACGTGAAGGGCCCGTCTTGGCACAGGCTGATACGGATGATGCTGATTCTTCGCCCGTCAGGTCGCGGGCCTCGATCCACTGCCTGAGGCAGTAGCCGTGCCGCCGGTCGTTGGTAATGACGTCCTGTGGGCTTGCGGCAACGCTTCGCCCGTCGCTCAACCGCCTGGCGCCACCTCATAAGCCCGGGGTCGCGGTTTCGAAGCCGTTCTGTGCTGCTGTGAGGTGGACATCACAGAAGGCCGTGCAACGCGGCCCTTGAATCCGCGCAGGCAACGGTCTAGTATCCCTGCATATTGCGGACCCGGTATCCACCGAGCCCGTCAGATACCCGCCGGCCGGCAGGCGGAGCAAACCGGAATGGACAGCGAACAGGCACAATACGCCGCCCTTCGCGAGCGCGTCAAAGAGTTGACCTGCCTGTACGGCCTGGCGCAACTCGCCGAGCGCCCAGGCATAACGGTGGAGGAGATTCTCCAGGGCATCGTGGAGTTGTTGCCCGCCGCCTGGCAGTACCCGGAGATCACGGCAGGGCGGATTGCCATCGACGGCCGATCCTATGTCACCGCCGGTTTCGAGGAAGCCGACCAGATGCAGTCCGCCCCGATCGTGGTGAGTGGCAAACGGCGCGGCAGGGTTGACGTGGTGTACGTTCGGGAAAGGCCGGCGTTGGATGAAGGCCCGTTTCTGAAGGAAGAGCGGAGCCTGATCGACGCCATTGCCCGGCACATTGCGCTCCTCCTGGAGCGGCGGGAGGCCGACCAGGACCGGTTCCGCCTCCAGGAGCAACTTCGCCATGCCGAACGCCTGGCAACGGTCGGGCAACTGGCGGCCGGCGTGGCGCACGAGTTGAACGAGCCGTTGGGCAACATTCTCGGCTTTGCCCAACTGGCCGGCAAACACCCTGGTCTTCCCGAGCAGGTCGGCCGGGACCTGGAGAAGATTGTGGCCACGTCACTCCACGCTCGCCAGATCATCAACAACCTGATGCTGTTCTCGCGTCAGATGCCCCCCCAGAAGACTCGTGTAGACCTCAACACGGTGCTCGAAGAAGGACTGGACTTCCTGGGGCCGCGTTGCGCGAAGAACGGCATAGCGGTGGTGCGGAAGTTGTCGCCCGAACTGCCGGAGATCCCCGCCGATGCCTCGCAGTTGCGCCAGGTCTTCGTCAACCTGGTGGTCAACGCCATTTACGCCATGCCGCGAGGCGGCTCCCTCACGGTCACCACGCGGGCATCCGGCGACCGCGTTGTGCTCAGCGTCGAAGATACCGGGATTGGCATGAGCCGGGAGGCACTCAAGCAAATCTTTATCCCGTTTTTCACAACCAAGGACGTTGACGAGGGCACGGGGCTGGGCCTTCCCGTCGTCCATGGGATTGTGACATCCCACGACGGGACGATCCACGTCGAGAGCGCTCCGGGCCAAGGCGCCCGCTTCGACATCGAGTTGCCGATGGCCGGCGACGAAGACACAAAGGAAGACCCGACGGATGATGCCGCCAAGTGAAAAACCCTCCATCCTTGTTGTCGACGATGTGCCGAACACGGTCGAAGTCCTGCAGCGGAACCTCACCGCCCAAGGATACACCGTCTTCACAGCGCCTGGTGCGACCGAGGCGATCCGGATCACCGAAAGCACGCCGATCGACCTGGTCATAACCGACCTGAAGATGCCGAAGGTAAGCGGCATCGACCTGGTGCGCCATGTCCGGGAGAACCTCAAGGACACCGAAGTGATCATGATCACCGGCTATCCTTCAATCGAAGGCGCTGTCGAAGCCGTCAAAATGGGCGCCCAGGAGTACCTGCCCAAGCCGTTCACCGACGAGGAGTTGCTCGCCGCCGTTCGGCGGGCCCTGGACAAACTCCATATGCGGCAGGCGGGTCGGGCCGCCGTTTTGGCGGCACCCCCCAGGCCGTACGGACTTATTGGTGAGTCGTCGCCGATGCGCGAGGTCCTCAAGGCCATAAGCAAGGCCGCATCGGCCTCCGCGACGGTCCTCATCACCGGCGAAAGCGGCACGGGCAAGGAACTTGTCGCCCGGGCGATCCATTACAGCAGCAACCGGTCGTCGACGGCCTTCGTGCCGGTCAATTGCGGCGGCATCCCGGAGGGCCTGCTCGAGAGCGAGTTGTTCGGCCACGTGAAGGGGGCGTTCACGGGCGCCGACGAGTCCCGCGCGGGGTTTTTCCAGACCGCCGACGGCGGCACGATCTTCCTCGACGAGATCAGCGAAACCAGCCTCGGCATGCAGGTGAAACTGCTCCGCGTCCTTCAGGACGGAGAAATCTACATGGTCGGGGCCGACCGCAGCAGACGGGTCGACGTGCGGGTCCTGGCCTCGACGAACAAGTCGCTGACCGATCTCGTGAAGAGGGGCCTGTTCCGGGAGGACCTGTACTTCCGCCTCAACGTGGTCTCAATCGAATTGCCGCCGCTGCGCGACCGCGGCGACGACATCCTGCTGCTTACCCATTATTTCGCCAGGAAGTACGGCAGGGAACTGGGCCGCCCGACGCCGCGATTCTCCGACGGGGCGCTGCACGTGCTGAGGCACGGTTACCACTGGCCGGGCAACGTGCGCGAACTGGAGAATGTTATCCACCGGCTGGCTGTCATGACGGAGGGCCAGGGCATCGACGTGCCGGACCTGCCGGCGCCGCTGCGCTTCAGTGCTCTCCGCCGGCCGGACCTCAGCCGCCCGCTGGCCGAAATCGAGGCCGAGTACATCCGCAACATCCTGGCCGGCGTCGGTGGCAACAAGACGAAGGCAGCGGAAATCCTCCAGATCGACCGCAAGACCCTGCGCAAGAAGATGGAGAAGGCCGACGGGCAATCCTGCCTTTGACTGCCGCGCGATTGGGGAGTTTCGCCCCAGCGGCCCGAAACTCCCCGCCGGACCGGCCGCCCGCCTGAGGTCCGCCGTCGCCTTTGGCACGCCTCGCGAGCGGCGAAACAAATCGTAAATCCCGTTATTTCCGGAACTTGCGCGAAACCCGCCATCTCCCCCTGAGTGCCATAAGCAAACGGCACGCGCCTTGCTACAAGGGCAGAGTAACCGCTGCCGCGCAAATCGGTCTTGGGGCGGCGGCTCCCTGCCGGCGGAGAGGCCCGTGCAGGGGTTGGGAGTTTCCCAGACGAAGGAGATGATACCATGTCCCAAGGGCGCCCCGCTCCCAACCCGCCGGACGTCGCCGGGCCGTACCGCGACCTCTGCTCAACGTGCATTCATGCTGAGGAGTGCGGCAATCGCAGCACGCCGGAGTGCCCCATTCTCTTCTGTGAGATGTTCGAGGTCCCCGCTTCGCCGTTGGCCGTCACTGCGGCGGCGGCCCGAGAACCGGCCGACCGGCAGGACGCAGGTGACTATAAAGGGCTGTGCATGAATTGCGAAAATCGCCGGACCTGCACGCTGCGCGAACCGGAAGGCGGGGTCTGGCACTGCGAGGAGTACCGGTAAGATGACCCAAGCCGCCGCGGAACCAGACCCGCGCGCAGCGCCCGTCCCGGACGAAGTCGATCCGGAGCAGATCCGGCGAATCGTGGCGAAGCACCGCGAGGACCGCGGCGGGTTGATCGCCGTGCTTCAGGATATCCAGACGCTGCATGGGTATCTTCCCGAAGACGCCCTGCGAATGGTGGCCGAAGAGACCGGCCGCTCCCTCGTGGATATCTACGGCGCCGCCACGTTCTACCGTTCGTTTACGCTCCAGCCGCGAGGCAGGCACCTGATCTGCGCGTGTCTCGGAACGGCCTGCCACGTCCGCGGCGCGCCGAGGGTCGTAGAGGAGTTCGAGCGCCAACTCGGCGTCAAGGCCGGGGAAACGACCTCCGACAAGGAGTTCACGCTGGAGACGGTTAACTGCCTCGGCGCCTGTGCCTTGGGGCCGATAGTTGTCGTGGACGGGCATTACTTCTGCAACGTGCGGAAGTTCGGCGTGGCCGACATTCTTGAAAAGGCCCGGCGCGGTGTGGATGAAACAAGACCCGAGGACGACGAAACGGTCTTTCCGCTGGAAGTCAACTGTCCACGATGCAATCACAGCCTCATGGACCCCGGCATCCCGGTTGACGGACTCCCGTCCATTCGGGTGACGGTGAATTTCAGAAACGTCCTCAGCCCGGTGAATCTCTCCTCGCTCTACGGCAGTTTCCACAGCGCGGGTGGGGCGGAGATTCCGGAAGGCGCTGTTTGCGAGTTCTTTTGTCCGCACTGTCACGGTCGGTTGGGCGGTCCGTCGCGCTGCACAGAATGCCGCGCGCCGATGATCCCGATGGTTGTCCGCGGCGGGGGGATGGTTCAGATATGTGCCCGGCGCGGTTGCCGCGGGCACCGACTTGACCTGGATGGCGTAAACGCATAGGCCAATATGAGCCTGCCGCGCACTCGGAACGCACCAGAAGAACGCAGGAACCGTTCATGACAAGACTGAAGTCCGTTGAGGGATTCAAGGCGCTGTGCGAGCGGCTGCGCGCGGGAACCGGGACGCATCTTCCCACCATTGTCATTCCGGCCGGCACATGCGGCCTGGCCAGCGGGGCCGGCGATCTGGTCCGCGTGGCCAAGCGCGAAATCCTGGCCAAGGGCCTCATCGACAAGGTCCGCCTGCGGGTCACCGGGTGCCACGGCTTTTGTCAGTTGGAGCCGTCGGTGCTGATCGAGCCGCGGCGCACCTTCTACCCTAAAGTCACCCTGGAGGCGATGGCGCGCATCGTCGAAGCCGTCGCCGACGCCGAGGTGCTGACCGAACTGCTTTTCGTCGATCCGGAAACCGGCGAGGTGCTGGAAAAGCAGGACGACATCCCCTTTTTCAGAAAGCAAGTTCGCAGGTTGCTCGCCCGCAACGAGAAGGTCGATCCGATCCGCATCTACCATTACTTCGAGATCGGCGGCTACGAGCCGTTGGTGAAGGTCTTGGAGCGGGGCAGTGGCGATTGGATAATCCAAGAGGTCAAGGATTCCGGCCTTCGTGGGCGCGGAGGCGGCGGTTTCCCCACCGGCCTGAAATGGGAACTGCTCGCGAAGCAGCCGAGCCGCGGCGGTAAGTTCATCGTCTGCAACGCCGACGAGGGCGACCCCGGCGCCTACATGGACCGCAGCCTCCTGGAAGGCAACCCGCACAGCATCATTGAGGGGATGCTCATCGGCGCCTATGCCACCGGGGCCACGGAAGGCATCGTGTACGTCCGGGCGGAGTATCCGCTGGCAATCCGCCACCTGACGGTCGCCCTGGAGCAGGCACGCGAGCACGGGCTGCTGGGCGAGAATATCCTCGGCACGGACTTCTCCTTCCGTCTTCGAATCGTCAAGGGCGCCGGTGCGTTCGTCTGCGGCGAAGAGACCGCACTCATACGCTCCATCGAGGGCAAGATGGGCGAGCCGCGGCAGCGACCCCCGTATCCCATCCAAAAGGGCATCGATGGCAAGCCCACAGCCATCAACAACGTCGAGACCTGGGCCAACATCCCCGTCATCATCCGCCAAGGCGCCGCCCAGTTCGCCAAGATCGGAACGAAGGGCAACAGCGGGACGAAGATCTTCAGCCTCGTCGGCAAGATCAAGAACACCGGACTCGTCGAGGTGCCCATGGGCATGACCGTCGGCCAAATCGTTTACGACATCGGCGGCGGCGCGGTCGGCAAGGCACGCATCAAGGCGGTCCAGACCGGCGGACCATCGGGGGGGTGCATCCCCGCCGCCATGTTCGACCTGCCGATCGACTATGACAGCCTGGCCGAGGCAGGCTCCATCATGGGTTCCGGCGGCATGATCGTCATGGACGAGAACACCTGCATGGTCGACGTCGCCAAGTACTTCATGAACTTTCTGAAGGACGAGTCGTGCGGCAAGTGCTTCACGTGCCGCAAGGGCACGCAGCGGATGCACGAAATCCTCGACGACATCTCAAAGGGCAAGGCCGCGCCCCGGCACCTGGACCTCCTGGAGGAGTTGGCGCTTGCCGTGAAGGACACGACGATGTGCGGCCTGGGGCAGACGGCGCCGAATCCCGTTCTGAGCACGCTGCGCCACTTCCGCGGCGAGTACGAACGCCACGTCGTGGACAAGAAGTGCGATGCGCTGGTCTGCACGGAACTGGTCGGCGCACCCTGCCAGGCCGCCTGCCCGCTGGACACCCAGGCTTGGCGCTACGTGGCACTCATCGAGAAAGGCAAGTACGACGAAGCCTACCAGGTCATTCGCCGGGCCAACCCGTTTCCGTCGGTCTGTGCCCGCGTCTGCGACCGCAAGTGCGAACAGCGATGCCAACTCGGAACCAGCGGCGACGAACCCGTGGCGATCCGGGCCTTGAAGCGGTTCGTCACCGACCGCGTCAGTCCATCGGCCTACAAGCCGCCGCCGACCGCACGAGGCGCGAAAGGCTCGGGCAAGGTGGCCGTCGTGGGCGCGGGGCCCGCGGGCCTTGCCGCAGCGCACTACCTCTCGATGCTCGGACACCGCGTCACGGTCTTCGAGGCCGAAGCCGAGGCGGGAGGCATGCTCATCAGTTGCATCCCCGCCTACCGCCTTCCCCGCAGCATCGCGCGGCAAGAGGTGGACTCGCTCCTCGACGACGACCACATCACGCTTCGGTGCGGTGCGGCGCTGGGGCGGGACGTGACCCTCGACGACCTCTTCGCCGACGGTTTCCAGGCCGTTTTCCTCGCCATGGGAGCCGCCACGAGTTGGACACTGGACCTGCAGGGCGAAGACTTTGCCGGCGTGTACTCCTCGATGGAGTTCCTCAAGGCGTTCAACCTGCAGGGCGAGGAACTGGCAGGCGGGCACGTGGCCGTCATCGGCGGCGGCAACTCGGCCGTGGACGCCGCACGCGTCGCCATCCGCCAGGAGAACGTGCAGTCCGTCAGCCTGCTCTACCGCCGAACCGACCAGGAGATGCCCGCCTACGCCGAGGAGGTCGAGGCGGCCATCGAGGAGGGCATCAAACTCGAAACGCTCGTCTCCCCGGTCAGAATCCGCTACATCGAGGCGGCACGCAAGGAGGGGATCCGCGTCGAGACGATGGTCCAGCCCGTGCGGATCTACTCCCAGGAAGGACGCCTCGTCGGAATCGAGTGCATCCGGAACCAACTCGGCAAGGTCGATGCGAGCGGCCGGCGCCGACCCATCCCCGTTTCCGGTTCGGAGTTCAGTATTTCTCTAAATACCCTGATCGTGGCCATCGGCGAACGACCGGACAGCGACTGCCTTGCCACAATGGGGCTCCAGACGGACAAGGGCGGGCGTCTGCCCGTGGATCCGAGAACCCTCGCAGCGAACCGGGAGGGGGTCTTCGCCGGCGGTGACCTCGTGACGGGTCCGAATACCGTCGCCGACGCCATCGCCGCCGGCAAGAAGGCCGCCGCCGTGATCCACCGCCACCTCCGCGGCGAAGACCTGGTCCAGGAGCCACACATCCGGTTGCCGGAGGAGTTCATCGAACCCGCCGAAGCGGGCGACGAGGAGGGCGAGCGGGCCGCCCGGGCCGAGCCACCCACCATCCCCGTCGAATCGCGACGGAAGAACTTCACCGAGGTCGAGATGGCTCTTTCGACCCAACAGGCCCACGCCGAAGCGCGACGGTGCTTGAGATGCGACCTGGCCTTCACGCAGCCCCCGCCGGGGGAGGAGAACCCTTGCGCGGCAGTCGAGGGAGCATCCGCATGATCACGTTGACCATAAACGGACTGGATGTCTCGGTCGAGGAAGGTACGACGCCAGGTTCCTGGGCTTTCCCATCCCCACGCTCTGCCACAGGGACGGCCTGTCGCCCTACGGGGCGTGCCGGTTGTGTGTGGTCGAGATCGGCGAGGGCCCGAAGGCCAGGTTGGTCTCGTCCTGCACGTACCCGGCCGAGGAAGGGCTCAAGGTGCGGACGGCATCCTCGCGCGTGCTGCGCGCCCGGTTGATGGTTCTGGAACTCCTGCTGGCCTCGTGCCCGCAGTCGAAGACGATCCAGGACCTCGCCTCGGCCCACGGCGTGCGACAGCAGCGCTTCCGGCAGGAGCAGGAGGACTGCATTCTGTGCGGCCTGTGCGTGCGGATGTGCGAGGAGCAGATGATGGCCAAGGCCATCGGCTTTCGCGGGCGCGGCCAGGCGCGGAGCATCGGCACGCCTTTCGACGTCAAGTCGGACGTCTGCCGGCAGTGCGGCGGCTGCATGTACGTCTGCCCGGCCTGCCAACTTCGCTGCACGTATACCGAGCCGGAGAAGGCCATCTGTGGCGCCTGTGCGAACCTGCCCCCGCCCTGCATCGAAAAGGACCCGTTCGACGACATGATGTGCTACATGGACCCCTGTGTGGCATGTGAGATAGCACGAGATGAGTAACCTGTAAAGGAGCGGACTTCGATGATAACGACGCTTTCCAAACCGAACGCCTCGGCGGCCACCCTCACGAAGAACCGCACGGAGGGCTCCGTCGTGCCCTCGTCCGGCATGTGCGCGACCTGCGTGGACGGCTGCATCGGAATGTGCGAGATCGGCAAGAGCGCCTATCGCGGACACGAGGTCATCTATCCGCAGCCGTTCGGCATGATTACCACGGCGGCCGAAAAGGCGTATCCCGTCGACTACTCCCACTTCAATATCATGGGAACCGCCGCCGGAGCCCACGGCATCGAGGCCGACAGCGACAAGGCTATCTTCCCCGCGGTCAACCTCGAGGTCGCGTTCGGCCGCGACGGCGGCATCACGTTCCGCCGGCCGTGGATCATCCCCGGCATCGGATCGACCAACATCGCCAAGAACAACTGGGAAGGACTGGCCATCGGATCGGCACTCGCGGGCACCGGCCTTACCATCGGCGAGAACGTCGTCGGCATGGACCCGGAGGCCGTGTTCAAGAACGGCCGGGTGGTGGACACGGCAGACCTGAAGCGACGCGTCCAACTCTACAAAGACCATCAGCGCGACGGCTGCGGCGCCATCATCGTGCAGGCGAACATCGAGGACACACGCCTGGGCACCCAGGAGTACGCCATCGAGAAACTCGGCGTCCGGTGCGTGGAACTCAAATGGGGCCAGGGCGCCAAGGACATCGGCGGCGAGGTCAAAATCCGCGACCTCAAGAAGGCCCAACTCCTGCACGAGCGAGGCTATCTTGTCCTGCCGGACCCGACCGACCACGACGTCATCAAGGAGTTCGAGCGGGGCGCGTTCAAGGAGTTCGAGCGGCACTCCCGCGTCGGCATGGTGACCGAGGAGGCCTTCGCCCGGCGGGTCGAACAGTTACGCAAAGCCGGCGCCAAGTACATCTTCCTCAAGACCGGCGCGTACCGGCCGGCCGACCTCGCGCGGGCCGTCCTGTTCTGCTCGCGATACAAACTCGACCTGCTGACCGTGGACGGCGCGGGCGGCGGGACGGGCATGAGCCCGTGGCGGATGATGAACGAGTGGGGCATGCCGCCCGTATACCTGCACTCGCTGCTGTACCGCTACGCCAAGAAACTGGCCGACAAGGGCGAGCACCTGCCTGCGATCGC
>Ga0307427_1001659_pt1 | contig 11287 bp, 29 predicted proteins | sample SalMarWE160190MG_FD_202162 | JGI IMG/M metagenome (GOLD analysis project Ga0307427, IMG submission 202162) | Salt marsh sediment microbial communities from the Plum Island Ecosystem LTER, Massachusetts, United States - WE1603-190 | ecosystem: Environmental > Aquatic > Marine > Intertidal zone >... | reverse complement strand
AGCATAGCTTCCAACACAATGCCTCATTGTTGTGCCTTCATCCACTAAATCTTGTGCAGTTCGCATTTGAATGAATTCGAATCCATCATATTTTTTGTCGGGACTGATAAATTCTTCAAATATTGAGTTTCTATATTTCTTTATAGTTACTCTATCTCTATTAATGATCTCAGCAAGTTTATCATGAAGATGTCTAATTCCATTATTGGAGTTCAACTTATTAGGCCTCACACGAATTCCTAATTGACTTGCCATATTATATATATCATACCAAGTATCCCACCTTGGAAGCGCAACATCAATTGTGACTATCTTTTTATACATTTTTATATAAGAGTCTAAAATGATAAAAAATTGATCTGAATCAAAGTCACTATCATGGGCGTTTAATTCATTTTGATTACGAAGCATAAGATTTAATATTCTATTAACATTATTAATCATATCAGTAACTACATCAGATGAATTGTTAGTATTAATAGTTTGGGCAACCCAATGATATAGGTTTTTACTTATTAAATCTTTATTTGTAGCGTGGAGCCATTCTGATAAAAACATATCACCCATGCGATTTGTATTAAGTAGTTTGATAAAGAATTTACTATATCCTTTACCAAGTATAGTTTTAATCGCAGTTTTCATGTGATTACTTTTTCGTAGGTTCGGCACTAACTGATATATAGTTTTCTTTCGCATAGCTTTCGACTGTGATTTTACTTCTGCTAAAGTTCTATTATAATTACCATGTGATCCAAAGATTATTTTTTCTTGGAATTGTAAATCACCTAATACAGCCCATATATTTTGTATTAAATTATAATTTAACCATTTTATTGGTTGCCCGACTCTATGTTGCAGAATGATAGCAGCAAGGCTCATTTTTCGGAATGTTTGCATTTTCATTTCTTCTACATCTATTACAACTTTATATGATTCAGATGTAATAAAAGTAGAAGGAGTAGGTTTAATGCTTTTTTCGTCTAAGAGGACTAAGTCAGGAACATCTTTTTTAGCAGCCTCTAAAATCGTATTTATAAACTTATTAGTTATTCGTATAGATATATCACTCCAGCTATAGCTATTACTAGATAACGTATTAAACGCCTTCTGTATTGAATTATGAAAATGAGACCCCTTTTTAAATCTATCATTCTTTACTTTTTTAATTTTATATAATTGTTTAGTTTTTGTGTTATAAGTCCATATGATAAGATGCTTTTTAAGTTCACTTGTAACATTACGTTTTCTATCAAATCTATACATTGCTTTTTGGAGTCGAATAAAATGATCCTTTTTAGAGAACCTATGTTTTTGTATTAAGCAAACATATCTATTATAGTCGTATGGATTATTGTTATGTGTATCAGAGCCTGTAAATTTATAGAAAGTATGTTCACCTTGCCATGTTCCACTGCCAGGTAGTAAGAATCTATTCGGAGGTAAAAGTTGAAGAACAGAAGAATTGTAATTAGGATTAGGTGCGTCTACATACTCAGGTTTTAAGTTGACTTCTCTTATATTTTTGTTATTATCATTATCACGAAGAGCATTTATCCAGGCATCTGTCTCGTCTAAACTAACATCCATATTTTCTTTATCATGAACAAAATCTATAATATCATTTTCTGATTCGCTATCATTTTCTTTCCTTGTGTTATTAACTTGGTCAGCGTAGTATCTTTCATTATAACGTTCTTTAAGATTATCTATTGTATCTCTAACATCTACAAATTTTTCAAACAAAGGATTTTCTTCAAGCACAAGTCGATAGTCAAATATATATTTATTTAGCATTGATATCACCTTCCTTTCTTATTATAGCTTGATGGATTTCTGTTTTAATAACCCAATGAATTAAATGAAACAAGGTTTTCTCATAAATATAAGATATTATTCTTGCGATTTTCTCGCCGCAGATTTTACATAATCGGCAGTAGATATGTAATGGATTAGTATTATGAGAATACTTATTAATTGTTTTTAGAGCTACCATTAAATATACCTCCTTTCTTGTTAAAACTGTGTAGCTTTCCATCTTTTTGTTAGAATACGAAAACAATGTGGCCCAAAACCTCTTTCGATAGACTTTGGATCTGTTAATCTTTGCCCGCATCTACCGCATTTACTATCATGATAGAAAACAATCTTTTCCGGCAAAGAGTTTGAAAGCATTTTTTTCCACAAGTATTCAAAGGATTTATTGATTATGGAATCTTTTGTAAATTGCCCATTACGTATTCCTAACCTATATATGCCATCCTTTGCATGTGGGAAAATAGTGCCAAGAAAACAATATTTGCTTTTCTTATTTGTAGCCCAAACGAACCAGGGACTTTTTTCCTTTGGCCGAATGACATGAAATGTTAGTTTATTATTTGTTACTACATTCATAACAGTAAAATATGAATTTCCTGCTAGAATAAATCTTCTAATTTTATCGTGTTCTATAATATAACTATTCATTTTTATTTCCTTTATCTTTTAATACTTCTACTATCCAAGTATTTGCCATAATTGCCGCCGATTTATACATATGAGCTTCTTGAGGATACAATTTCATATGATCATTTACCCATCTATCTCCGCGCTCTAGAATATATTTCCATCTATTACGAGGATCAGTTTTTAGTCTTTCATCACTAATTGTTTTTGCTACTTCTTTCATGTATGCTAATAAAGACTTAGCTATTTCGAGGCGCTTTTTATCAGCCTTTTCCTTTTTTTCTTTTCTAGTCATTCTACAAACACCCCCTTTCTTCTAGATCATCATCGTCCGATTCTGTATAATTTGGGTTTTCAACATATTTAAAATCACGGCGAGGTGCGGATTTTCCACATATTGGGCAAATCATTGGTGCCATATCCCGAAATGCTTGTGATATTATTTTAGACATGTTTGAATCGGCAATGATAGTAGCATCTGCATATTTATTGCATGTGGCTAATGTAGCTTTTCCCAATCCTCTAATTATGATTTTAAAATTTACGTTTCCATCGCCCCAGTCGTCCTGAACATCATTTACAAATATATCGAATAGAGCTGTATCGTCTTTAATGTCAGGGTTTTCTTCACCAGTATATGGACTAATGTTACAAACAGATACTAGAACTGTTGTATACCTTTTTAGTTGCATATCGCGTTTAAAATAGTATGGGAGTTTAGAATATGGAATTTCAGCATGGTAATACCCACTTTCATCTTGACCAAAAATATATGGTAACAAATCTTTTATTTCATTTATATTATAATCTGACATATTATTAATACCTCCTTTTTATTTGTTTATGGGAGCCCGAAGGCTCCCGTGTTTATTATTTACGATAAACAATGTTTACATCTATGTAGGCCGGTAACGGTATCATTTGGTATATACCCGGTAAGGATATTTTTGCCGGCATGAGAACATCCCTTCCTATGAATAGTCATTGTACTAAGATTAAGAGAATGAGTTATATGTTTCTTTTCAATCTCTTTTATTACATCCTCCTTGGAAGCCTTTGTGAGATTGTAATATTTTCTCATACCAACTTGCATGATCTGAGGTGATACACTCTTTTTTAGAGAAGCTAATACATTTTTACCATACCTGCCTAATTCTTCCAGCCCTTTTTTTACATCGCCTTCTTCTGTTTTACAAACAATACATACTGGCATAATACTTTCTCCTTTCCTTGCGTTTAAAATGTTAATTCTTTTCCTATATATATAAACTGCAGATAGTACTCCTTCGGAATAAATTACTTTATCAGAACTACGTGCTTGTAGCTAATCATGTAGTTATTGCTAAGAGTTTTAGGAATACTATCTACAGGAACACAGTTTTTACCTAGCATATGTTCTACCATCTACTTCAGCCTCTTCTTTACTTTTGAAAAAGACTGTGTTGTTGGCAGAAATCCTTTTTGCGATAGGAGAATCAACATCATGAAATATCTTAGAGCTTTTACTTGCTACATAGAGCCATGTAATGTCCTTTGATTGAATGATGTTCACTGAATCCCCAAGTTTAAAGGTCATTTTACGTATATGCTCCCTTTTTGGCTTGACTTTTGTCATCCGCTCCTTTGCCTTGATTGCTTCTTCTGCCAGCCTATTAACTTCATCTATCATAGTTTGAGTTGGCTTTGTAGTAATGCAATCAATATCTACCCTGAATCCTCCAGACTTTGTGTTGATTTGAGCTACATCTACAGGATAAGATTTAACCTCTTTATGCTGTAGCACGGTCTGATGTCCAGGCCTTCTAAAATAATGGGTTACTACTCCTTTCAAAACAGCACGATCAAACAATCTATTTTTACTAAGAGTAAACTCTACTTCTGTACCTAATGGAAATTGAAAAATAGTATTATCCATTATACTACACCTCCTTTTAAGGTTAACGATTTAGCCTATATAGGTTGCTTTTTGCCAAATGCCTCTGGATGTGTCTTTTTATATTCTTTGAGAGATTTTTTCTCGTGTTTTTGGAATTTCCGATTCATCTCCATTTGTCTCTTATAATTCTCCATAGTTTGCCAATATACGCCTTCATTATCAGGATCAAGGTGCCCTTTTGGAATAATTACAGGTATGATCCCAAAGGATGTTCTAGCAAAGTATATGATGTGCTGATTAGGAATATCCTGAGCAGGAATTTCTTCGGCAACTCCTATAGCCATTACACCAAATATTGCTACTAGTAATAATGTTATTATGAAAAACAATTTTCTCATTTCTTTTCCACCTCCTTTTTATATGTGTTGCCTTCTTTTTTAATAGTACTTGGTGGCGAAGTATGAAGAAAGCAATCCCGAACGTTTATAGAACCGTATTTATTCATTCGGTATCTTTTGTTCGCCATTAACCAATTCATTTTAGACATTTTTTACCCCCTTTCTATTAAAGTAAAGAAGTTTTCCTTTACCAGTAGGATTTGCAGATTTCACTTTCTGCTGAACCTTCACATAATCGATAAATTCCGCGAGTCTATTAAATATATCTTTCTTCTTTTTACTGTCCATAATAGACCATTCCTCCAGTTAATTTATAATAGATTAGTAATCCAAAGCTTATAAGATTTAAAGCAATCAATCCATATATCCATATACTTAATATTATAGTAGCTGCTTTACTCATTTTCTTTGGCTACCTCCTTTGCCTTTGGATTCTTTCTAAGTTTAACTACATCACGAAGCATGAATCCATGTTTTAATGGTTTTACTTTTGAAAACTCAACATGATCTTTATCGCATTTAGATAAAGGTATCATGCCACCATTGCCGGCGTGTATTCCAATTATCTCACGCACATATACTTCTTTTATTTCTTTAGCAGTAAATGTCATTCTTTTTCACCTCCTTTTTTAAGATTTTTGAATAGCTCTTTCTTTTTCATTGTATTTTCGCGCCTTTTTTCCAAAATGAATTCAAGTATCTTATCTTCGCAATCTTTACAACAAAAAAGACCTTCGCTACCCGTTAGATAAAGATTGATATGCCTTACATCTATTGGGTTTTTAAGACACATCATACACATTCCTTTAAATCGTTCCATTTGTTCACCTCCTTTCCTTTATTTTAGTTATTGCCCAATCCCAAAAACAACTAGGGATTCTGAGAACAGTCATCACACAAGCCATGAAAACAGCAAGTGATGGCAGTGCAAAAATAAGCAATCCGAGCACTATTAATAATACCCATTCCCATTTATATAATTTTCTATTCATTTTACCTCCTTTAAAAGTTAAAGGCAGCCCGAAGGCTGCCCAATTAACTACGCTCCTCCTATCCGTGCTGATCGTGGATCACCACCTTCATTTCTAATTTTGGCTCTAAGTACTCTGTATTTATTATAAGCTGATAAGCTCATACCGCGGGTTTTTTTAACCCAACATTCCCAACAGAGTATAAATGATCCATCTGGTTTTCTCTCAACAACATTCTTCTTGAGAGGTTTCCGACAATCCGGATTTCCACATCTGACTTCGCTTAATTCTCTAAAATCATAAGGCTTTTTTGCCATTATAAATCATCTCCCTTTCTATAGTCTTTACTAAAGGTTTAATGTTATAATGTTTTAAAGCATTCATTAACGCATACTTTTGAGCATATGTTAGTCCTCTGATTGTTGGGCCTTGTCGCCCATCCGGTCTTGGTACTGTTACGTCATACATTGTTTATTTTTACCTCCTTTCTTTGTTTTACGTTTAACCTCCATTTATTTGAAGGCTGACAACAGAACTCATTTACAAGCCCTCTTTCACGACGAAGATTAATAACCTTGCATCTATATCTTTCCCCGTCCCAAAATAGTTCAGGACATTTCTTTATAGGTCCATGTAGTTCCATTGCCAATGAACACGGCATTTCCCAACAACAATACCCACATCCTACACATTTTAACATATTTCATTCACCTCCTTTTTGTTTTGTCGGTTTAAGAAATATCTAATTATAAACCTTTTAATACGTTCTCTTAAAGACTTCATTTTCCGTTCTCTATAAAACCTGTTTAAATCTCTTTGGTTTGCTGCTTCTTCCTCCCATTTTGATAAATCTACATTTGAACCGTATTGTGTTTTCATAGCCCTATTGTTTCCACGTTTATTCCATGTTTTTGAACGTTTTCCCATTCTATTTCACCTCCTTTTGTTGATTTACTTGTTTAATCGCCCATTATTATAAGTACTATAATTAGGCATATGAGTAACGATAAATAAATACCTATTCCCATTATTAATTACCTCCTTTCCATTTATATAAGATTCCGCCTAATTCACCGCAATTAAGATAGTTAGGATTATTATCAATTACTACTCCTTCCACTTTACTATCTGCCTTTTTTCCGCCGTAGAAATGAAAAGAATCGAATATGTTTTTAAATGGTTCCAGATTCATTAGTGTTTTTTCTTGCAGATTGTAGTTCCTATTAGTCCATAATCTCAATGCATACTTGTCCATGTTATTCGCAAAGAACTTCAATAACTTCGTATTCAATGGTGCTGGTGGAGATATACTAACAAGTTTAGTATACCACTCAAACAAAAAGTCAGGAAATAGTGACCTGTGTGGTGGAAGTTTCAATCGTGATAAACGCTCAAATAGCATTATTTCAAAACGATTAGGAATTAATACCCCATCAAAGTCAATATTTACTAATAGCTTTTTCATAATTCACCTCCTTTTTTGCTATTTCTTCAAGCTTCTCTTTATGCTCAGTACAATAGGGAAATCCTTCAACAAGCCATTCTGGCATTTCAAAGCAGTCGTCGTATGAGCAAGATCCCATCCGTAGTAATTCATTTTTTCTAAGTTTTTCAATTTGTAATTTCATCTTTTACCTCCTTTCCTCTTCTTAAGATAGAGTTAATTGTAACTGAATGAAATTTAATAATTCTATCAATTAAAAATGGATCTATTTCCAACCTCATTAGTTTCTTCTTTAATTCTTTTTGTTTCTTAGTCATTATAATTTTATACCCCCTTTCATTAGAATTTACCCCACTACATGTATATACAATTTCGTTATATACACATATAGGGGGATAAATCCCCCTTAGAATGTTTATTCTACATCCCCTGCTTTAACTTTCTTCTTTGACTGTTTCTGCTGGCCTACTCTGATTCTTTTCTCTTCAATTTCAGTAATAGGTCTACGGATTTCTTTGTAGTTGCAATAACCATATCTTTCTCTTGCAAGCACCCCTTCGTCTGCAAAAACAGTGCATTCACCGTTTGAATCTACTGCAGGACAAGTGAAGCCATCATTCTTTGCTATAGTACATTGCATAATGAATACCTCCTTTCTTATTAGATTTGAGGGTTAATTCCCTCTATAAGAATTCTTCTAAGAATCCTTGTAGAGAAAGGGGGACTGAATGTCCCCCGATCAATTAGAATTTAGGTGCTCTTCTACTACCCATAAAACCCATGGTTTCACGAGTTCGTATAGTTAATGGGGTGTCTTCGAACTCTTCTACATCAACACTGTTTCCCCAAACACCTTCTTTATCAACACTAAAATCCTCTCCAGCATCCAAATTCAATGCGGAGATAACTTCAGGATTATCGAGAAGTCCCAAATCCTTTGCAATCATTCTATCTATATAAATGTCTTCTATGGTTCTCATCTAATTCACCTCCTTCCTATATTTTTTAAAATCTTTTTCTTTGAGTGTGCTGGTGAAAAACTCTTCAAATCTTTGGTCTTCCATCATTTCAAACTCACCACTATTCATTCTATTTTCAAACTCTAAGTCTTTCTCATAAGTTAATGATTCTTCTTCTACTTTTTCTGTGTAATCTGCAAATTCTTCCATACTCATGACTAATACTCCTTTTTTTAGTTAAAAGTTTATATTTATACCCCTTTAAAATGTCATTTAGACAAGGGGGGCTATAATTAAATATATAAGTTAGTTTATATCATCATATATATAGGGACCCTGGTAAAGAATTTGGCGTTTAATGTTTGTTTGACCACGATATTTTTTTAATTTCAGTCTAGCAAAATTGAAAAAATATTCTATAATATATATAGACAAGTATTATTCTAGAAAGGGGTGAAAAATGAAAAAATTATTATATTTTTTAGCAATATTCTTTATAATTATAGGTTTTATGGCGTGTTCTACCATTAAACCCACTATAAGTAACAATGTTAAACAGCCTGAAATTATTAAGCAGGGAGCCTATAACACTACCACTATATTATTTTACAGTAACCATGATAAAAAGGTAATAGAACAAGTAATAAAAATTCCTAAAGAAATCCCTATGAATTTTACAACAAACTTAGCTTATAATGAAATTTTTCCGTGGAGCGAGTATATATGTGAAATTAGATTTTCAGAAAGTAAAAATTCGTTACCTTTTTATAGTATTTTTGCTCTTTATAGCTATAATAAAGTCTTGGCCATAACTAAAGTTAATGGTTTAGATACTACTAAATGTTTAAAAGAACAAGTTTTATTTTGGGTATATAAAGATGGAAATCCTATAAAAGCAACCATAGAAGAGTTTAAAAGGGTGCTAACAGTAATAGAAATTATGCCAAAGGAACCAGTATAATTAAGGAGAAAGAATTATGAAATTAGAATTAGAAGAAGGCATTAAAATAAGTATACATAATAAAGACTATGCCAGAGGATGTTACTACCCAGAAGATGACTGGGATATTGAAGCAGTTGCTACGACTTATGAAAAAGCTATAGAACGAATTATTCCTAAATACATAGAATTTGGCATTTATCCATCTGGTAATTACATATCAGATGTTAAGTATGTTACTTATAATAACAAACAATACGTAGTAGATGATACTGATAAAACATCGCCTATACTTATAAATAAAGATATAGTAGCTGATATTAAAAACCACCCTTTATTTAAAAAATTATCTACAGAAAAGAACTACAAAATAGCTAAAGAAACAGCAAATAAGTTAAAAAAAGAAGTTGAGGAAAACGAAAAAAACGAAAAAAAACTTCTAGAGAAATTAAAGAAAAAATATAATGAATAGCATAATAACATCAATAAAGAATATACTTCGTTGGATACCCATTATATGGAAAGATAGGGATTGGGACCATACTTTTCTATATATAATATTATATTTTAAACTATCTAACATGGAAAAATATTTAAGAAAATATGGACATAGCACGAATGCTGAAAAAGACGCAGATAAAATTAAAGTATGTATTAATCTTTTAAAACGATTAATGGACGATGAGTATTATGATATGGTATTTAAGAAACATCATGAAAAATGGGGAGAACCAAAATTCAATTGGTTTGATTTAAAAGATAAACCAGGTTACAGTGAATTAAAAATTAAAAGACCAAATGTAATTACAAAAAAGGATGAGGAAATAGAAAAGAATGGGTATAATCGTTTAATGCAAGTTGAAAACAACTTAAGACAACAAGATATTGATTATTTATTTAGTACAATAAAAAAATATCACCAAGGATGGTGGGATTAAATGTTAGAGAATATAATTGTTCTTATAGTACTATTAGGTACTGTTGCTTTTATATGTGGAGTGTATAAATTAGTAAGTTATATATTAGATAAAACATGGAAAAACACAGAAAAAGAATAATGAATAATGAAAACACTACTAGACATAGTTGTTTTTCTTACACTATTATATATGGCTATATTAGTAATTAGAAGTATGTAAAAAATAAGGGCGGGATTAAAATGACTAAAGAAACAATAGTAATAATGCCATATTATAAAAAAGATGAAATAGAATATGCATTAAACTTTATAGTACGTAATAAGATAATAGATAGTATGTCTATAGAAGCAGTACACGTAGATAAACTATCTGTTTTCTTTATATCATTAAAAATTACACTAAAAGGTAAATCAAAGAAAGTTATAGATCGTATACTTGGTAGTTTAGAAGAAGAGTGTAAGTTATCAAGAAGTAAATACTATGTATAAATATATAATAGTATATTATACTACTACTATATTATTATTATACTAAAGATATGGATAAAACCCAAATATTTCATAATAATATAAAAAATTTGATACGAAAAATATCAAGTGAAATGCGTATTACCACTGAATTCGTAGAAGAGGTATTAGAAAAGTACACAGATTTTTTAGACATAGACTGTTCTTGGAATATTGGTAATAACAGAATAATAATAGGAAAGTATCTAAACGATGAGAATATGCTGATCTCATTTTTTCATGAAATAGGACATCAATTAATTTCAAAAAAATATATAAATAAATGGGAATATAACACACTAATGATAGAGTTAGAATGCTGGAATATCGGAATAGAAGAAGCACGTAATCGAGGCATATTATTTTCAGACAATGCCATCAAATTCGGATTTGAAAAAGCATTAACTTATAGTGGGCATGACGAAAGGGAGCATGTAAATTGGAAAGAGGTTTATGGTAAAAAGTTAATTACAAACAAGTTAGGCGGACAGATATTAAATTTATAAAAGGAGTAAAATAACGGAATTATATAGATGTTATTATTGTGGTGAAATAGAATTAAGCACAAGATGTGTTAACAAATTTAGATTTAATGGAAATCATATAGTAAAAAACAATATAATAATCAATAAATTTACAAAAAATTAGAACGAGGTATATAACATTTGGTTTAGGGTATTTGTACTTGGTGAACAAACTAACTAAGTATATAAAAAAAATGAAAACAAATAACTTTTACCCACCGAAATTTTTAGTATAAAGGAGGATAGGAATGGATAGTTTAAGAGAGGCTTTAAAACAGGCTTTAAAAAAGGATAATGTAGTTATGAG
>Ga0307427_1001652_pt1 | contig 11305 bp, 14 predicted proteins | sample SalMarWE160190MG_FD_202162 | JGI IMG/M metagenome (GOLD analysis project Ga0307427, IMG submission 202162) | Salt marsh sediment microbial communities from the Plum Island Ecosystem LTER, Massachusetts, United States - WE1603-190 | ecosystem: Environmental > Aquatic > Marine > Intertidal zone >... | reverse complement strand
TCCAAGCCCAGCTCCAACAGCTTGGAGCTCGTGGATACAGCCGTCAGGCTCGGGCACACGGTTGTGGACGCCCCCACCGAGGACGTCTCCTCGTGGGTGAGCAACGAGGGGTCAAGGTTCTGGGTCGGCCGCGAGGAGGTGACGGACGCCGACATCTGCTTCCTCCGCAGCTACGGGGGCGGCTCATGCGAGCAGATAACGCGCCGCATAAGCCTCCTGGAGCACATGGAGTTCGCCGGCATCAAGGTCATCAACAGCAGCTACCCGTTCAGGCGGGCAAGGGACAAGTACGCCACCCAGTACACGCTGCAGACGAACGGGGTCCCCGTGCCCTCCACCTACACGACGGAGAGCCTCGCGAGGGCCTACGAGATGACCACGAAGATGGGGGAGGTTGTATACAAGCCCATCCTTGGCAGCATGGGCAGGGGCAGCATGAGGTTTCAGGACACGGACCTCGCCTACAACGCGTACCGCACCCTGGACAGGCTCCATCACCCGTTGTTGATCCAGAAATACGTTCAGAACCCTGGCAGAGACATCAGGGTCTTCGTCATAGGCGGCGAGGTCGTGGGTGCCGTCTACAAGTACCTCCCAGAGCACTCGTGGAAGAGCAACGTGGCGCAGGGCGGCAGGATGGTAGAAGAGTCTATGAGCGATGAAGTGCTGGAGCTGGGGTTAAGAGCAGCGGAGGTCATCGAGCTGGATTACTCCGGCGTCGACATACTCGAGGGCCCCGAGGGGCCTGTGGTGCTAGAGGTGAACGCGTCCCCAGGGTGGCAGGGGATCAAACGGGCAACCGGCAGGGACTACGCCAAGATGATAGTGGAATACGGGGTCTCACAGGTTGAGTGACAGCCTGTCAAAGATACCCATAAAGATCACATTGATCGATAGGGGAGAAGCGACTGGCTACCTGAACAGGCTCACGGCGCCCCTGACCGTGGGGGAGATACTGAAGACGCTGCCCCTCAACACCAGGACCTCCTCGGCCATGGGCTTCGTCTCCATAATCGTCGGCATTCAGAGGGGCGTCGAGAAGCCGGTCGACCAGGTGAAGGCGGGGACCATGGGGTACTGGCCCCGAGGAGACGCGATAACCATTTACCCGGAAGACATGAGGCCCTACGGGCCCGTGAACAGGATAGGCGTCGTAGAGGACGGCCTAGAACTGTTCAACGGGCTTAGAAGCGGCAGTAGGATAATTATAGAGAGAACCTAGTCCATCTTAAAGGCGTAGACTTTGAGGTTGTGGCTTCTCGCGGCCAGCTCCAGGGTCCCGTTATCCTCCAGTTCCTTGAGCATCTTCTTGGCGACGCTAACCTTCAGGTTGAACTTGGAGGCGACGCCGGTGGGAGTGATGGCCTTCATCCCCTTCAGGGCGCCCATCACCTCGTCGCTGGTGGCGTCGGGTATCTCGACGGCGCCGATGATCTTGTTCCTCTTATCCTTGGCCTTCTGGTCTGTCTTGTCCTTCGCCGACTGCTGCTTCTCCATCTTCTTCAAGCTTTTCTTGCCTGGCATGACGTTTTCACCGTTGAAAAGACTGGATGTCCCTGATAAACCCTGCGTCTAGAAGTACTTCTTGATCTCCTCGACGGTCAGAGTCTTGAATTTTTGTTCTATGGATATCGTGGAGATGTTCAGGTCTTCGGGTGTGAGTTCCTCGTCAGCTGCCTCCTTGAGGGACTCTATGGCGAGGGCCGTGGCCTCGTCGAGGTTCATGCCCTCCCTGTACTGGTCGTGGAGCACCTTCATGGCCTTCTCGCTGTTGCGGCCTATGGCGTGGGCCTTGTGGCCGCGGTAGCTGCCGCTGGGGTCCGTCGAGATGAGGCTGACCCTGTGGTTGTCGACGCCGCCGAAGATGATGCTGACGCCGAAGGGTCTGACGCCCGAGTTCTGGGTGTAGGTCTGGAGGAGGTCGCCGACGCTGCTGGTGAGGCTCTCGATGTCCACCGGCTCGTCGTAGGTCATCCTGTTGCCCTGGGACACGTACCTGGCCTGCCGGACTAGCACCCTCGCGTCGGGGCTCAGGCCGGCGATGGCTACGGCGACGTGCTCGTCGATCTTGTATATCTTCTTGCTGTTTATCTGGGCCGCCAGCCTGCTCTGTTTGGGCTCTATGGCGGCCAGGACGACGCCCTCGGGGCTCTTGACGCCGACTATGGGGCTGCCCCTCTTGACTAGCTCCAGCGCGTACTCGACCTGGTAGATGCGGCCCTCTGGGGAGAATATGGTGATGGCTCCGTCGTACTCTCTTCCACGTGACAACCTGTTCAGCCCTGTGTTATCTATTGGAATGAAACCGGCTATTTAAACCCAAGGCTTCCATGTTTAGCACGATCTTTCAATTGAGTCATTCTATTCATTCGAACATTTTATTACAAGTTTCCGGAAACACGTGTGTAGGTAGTTTAGACATGGTGAAGAGAGCGGCTGTGTTGGGCTGTGGCAGCGGAGGCATGATCTTGGACTCAGGGGCTTCAAGGTGAACCTCTTCGACTTCCCCGAGTTCAGCGCGAACCTGAAGATGGTCGAGGCGAAGGGGTCCATCGAAGCATATGGCAATCTTGAGGGAAAAGTGGAGCCTGACGTATTGACGACCGACATGGCGGAGGCCGTGGAGGGCGCAGACGCCATATTCTTGACTATCAGGGCATACGGGGCTGAGAGGTTCATCTTTGAGGCTGCTAGGCACATGGAACCGGGGCAGGTGATAATGAACTGGTCTTCCTACCTGGCGGCACTCAGGACATACGTGGGGTTCAAGGAACTCGCGCCAGAGGACACCGTCCTGGGGGAGGGCGCCATCCTGTCGTACTTCATTAAGCCAACTGCGCCCGGGGTGCTGAACGTTTTCGGGGTCAAGGCCCCTCTCTGGGCCGCGGCGATGCCGGGAAATAAGACGCCTCTGCTGATGAAGAAGGTCAAGGAGTTCTTCCCCAACTGCGAGGCTGCTGTAAACGTGCTCTACACGAGCCTGACGAACCCGAACCTGCAGGTACACGTGCCGCCTGCGCTGCTCAACACCGGGCTCTGGGAGAAGACAGGTGGGGACCTTGAGTTCTACGGTACGCTGATGACGCCGAAGGTTGCCCACGTGATGGATCTCATCGATAAAGAGAGGATCGCCGTCGGTAAGGCGCTGGGGCTGGAACTGCTCCCCAAACCGGAGGTGCTCAAGATGGAGTACGGCCAGTACGGCGTCAAAGGTGAGACCATGTACGAAGTCTACAGCACCTTCGCGAGCCACCGAAGCTGGAGGCCCGGCCTAAGCCTGGACGACTTCGCCGCCAAGACCGCTTTCGGGGAGGACCTTCTCTACGGGTACGTCTTCCTATCAGACCTCGGGGACGAGTTCGACATACCGACGCCAGCCATCGATACCATGGTTGACCTCGCGGAGATCGTGCTACAGAGAGACTTCTGGAGCGAGGGGGCCTCCGCCGAGAGCCTCGGCCTAGGCGGCATGACCTCGGAACAAATAGTGGACTACGTCATGACCGGGAAATAACGTCCACTTTTCCCTTCCTCGGTTCTCTCTTCCCGATTCTGGATACCCTCAAATAGCCATCGGCACCAGTATTCTGGGATACGAGATCGTTGGGAATGCCAACATCTCCGACAGGCGGGGCCTAGAGTAACTCCTTTTCCATAAAAAAGAACTGGGATTTACTTCTTGTTCTCCCAGTAAGCCTCGGCTTCGTGCTCTAGCTTCAGGAGCCTCGTGTAGTAGTCTGGGAACTCGTTCAGGTGAGCTAACGCTATCTTACCGGTCTTGACGGGGTCGTCGTCCGTGACGTTGGTGTGGGGGTCCACCTTTCCGTGTTCCAGCTCCACATCCATCCCGACCCTGAACTGTTCCACGTCGAACCTGCTCCAGTCGACGCCCAGTTTCTCGCCTACCTTCTTGGCCTGTTCGGCCGTGAAGACCTTCTTCGGAGACATGGTTACCGATCCTCTGGAATGGTTAAAGGGTTTCTGATGGTCAGGGCTTCTTGACCGTGTGGTAGTTCCAGTTTTTCTGGATAACCGGCTTCGCCTTGGAGTAGGACTCGGCCTGTTTTAGGGCGTTCTTTGCGGATAATATTGTCTGCTCAGCTTTACCTATCTCCGTCTGTTTTGTGCCTGTCTGGGCTATACGTTTCTGAGCCTTGGGTCCGGGCGTGGGTCGGGGTTTAATCTCTGTTTTTGGTTTCTCTATTTTGACTTCCTTGGGTTTGTTGGTGGTGGATATGAACCTGCCTTTAGCATCCTTCTCGGTGTACGCGACGCCCTTGACATGTTTCAATGCCTTGACCTTCTCCGGTGTGTCGGCCTTATAGAAACTGAGCTCTGTCCTGTACTCGGATAATATCTTTTTCAGGTTCCGCGTGGGCTTCCCCTGAGCCTCACGTTGACCTATCCTCATTTGAATACCTTTGATGCGGTTCTGGGCATTGGTGATCTGCCGTTTACTCACCTGGAACGCCTCCTTATCTGGGCGGTTGTCGGCACCAAGGGCCTCTGGATCTTGGCCACACCCTCACGTAACGCGCCCGTCAGGGTGCCGCCTCCTACGTTGTAAGTCTCCTTGCCGTCTGGGAAGAAGAACGAGACATTAAACTGAGCTGGACCACCGGGATTGTGTCCTATGGTGGGGTGTGGGTTTCCCGGCTTCTTGCCGTGGCCTCATTCATAGTTTTTTATCTCTACCCCAGCCCGTATATGGCTGCTAACCTGGTACTTGTATGGCCTTTTTCTCACTTGGAACGCCTCCGTTTACGGGCCTGATCCCTCCAGTAAGCATGAAGCGGGTCGTTTACGATGCGTTTGGGTCCGCGTTTCTTCTCGCGGGGCTTGGTTTTGGAGGTCATGGACATCTGAGAAGTCTAAGACGTATGATATATATAATGCTTACCAATATTTGAGTAACTACCAAAAATTGTGTTGAGGGTATAAGGACTTATGCTCTTCAGCTCGTCCAGGACATCTGAGACAATCGCCCCTCAACAATTCAAAAGGTTTTGAGTATAAGATTTTATACTGACAGGCACCGGGTATAAGGATTTATATTTTTTTCACCTGAGTTTTATGGACCGTCAAGCTATACCTTTAAGAAAGAGGCTAACGGCGGTTTCTGCCGCGCCCCGTCTTCTTGGTGTCTGTGCAGCCTCCGCGTCCCCGGTTCGCCCGGGTTCCGCCTCCGCTGCCGTCACGTTTAGGCTTTCCCTTTGACATAATACTTTATTCCTCTGGGCGTGGCTTAACTGTTTCCTTCTGGTCACCTGAGAGAGACAATTCAACAGTGTTGAGTATAAGGCTTTATACCTAAATTTAATATCTCTTAGCTAACACTTATATGTTTGTGTGTTGAGTCATAGTTGAGCAACATGAACGACTATAAGGGTGGCGTCATTGAGTCCCTTATGTACGGCATACACGTTATCGAGAACATGGCCCGGGAGAAGGCACTAGAGAACCTAAAGCGTGCGCTGGTCACGGTGAATATCGGCATAGTTGAGGATTTTGCACGTAAAACAGGCGGTAAGCTATCATAACTGAAACGGTTAAGCTGGAACTCGAGATCCCGAAAAAGGTGTGGGACTGTCTGGTTTACTATATGCGGTACACGATACACTGGTGCGGCGAGGAGATGGTGGAGAGGGCCGCCGCCGGGTACATCAACCGGATGATAAAGGATTACCTGGAGATGGAGGCCGACCACCCATCCGACGCAGAGGACTATATCAAGCACGTCATGAGGACTGATCACCTACCGGACCTGTAATTTTTTTTAGCTGGGTCATGCCCTGGTATAAGAATTTATACTCAATCAACAATTAACATTGGAGGATAACTATGATAGATGAAGAAGTGTATGCGATTAAACACAGGCGAGCTGGGGATTCACCTGACATAGGGAGAGAATTAAATAAAAGGGATAAAGAAGGGTGGGATCTGGTTAATACTTATGTATATGATGATCGTCTCTACATGATATTTAAGAAAAAAAATAAATAAAAAAGAAACGGTGGGTTAGTTACAGTCGCCTTGTAACATTTAGCTGGGTGGTGTTTCTATGGGCGGCACTCATCTGGTGGTGATCCACGGCCTCGGGCGTTTTAGGGTAGTATTCTAAGTCAACGTTATGATGTTGGGGTTACCCCCTGAGTCCACGCACGTGGCCAGCACCACCGACGTGGGAGGCCCGCCCTGCAGAAACTTACCTTCCTGAAGAGCCTTCTTCATGAATAGAAGATGGCGTCCAAGGTACTTATTCCCTGTAGGCGAAGCCTATCCACGGCTCGAAGAGGGCGCCGGGAACGTAGTCTCTCTCCCGTCCATAACGTGCCAACGGCTTCGTCAAGTGCCTGTGCGCGTCCCTGTCAGGCAGGTATACACCGGGTCTTAGTTCTCTAGCCTCGACGATTACCTCCTTCGCCAGTTCTCCGTCCCTGTAGCCGCACTTCTTGCACCTGTAACCCTGTCCGGAGCCCATGGACTCTGTTCCGCCGCCGCACTCCGGGCACCTAGGGTTCTTTAACTTGACTTTCTCCGCCAGGCTCAACACCTCCAGCTTCTCCGTGTTCAGGGTGAGCCCGGGGCTCATGGGGCGGACGCCGCCGTAGACCTTGACCTCGTCACCGGGGATGAGCCGCCGGACGACGTGCCTGAAGCTCCCGGTGGGCTCGTAGGCGGCGCAGTCTGCCTCGCCTGAGCCGTCTCTGACCTTGAAGATGACGTGGCTCCCCGTGATTGTCTCCGGTTTCGACGCTACGGCTCCCATGATTATCGCGGGGTTGTACGGCGTGAGGCTGCTTATCGGCGCCGTGGACGCGAAGTGGGCGTCAGTTCCCTGGTTGCTCCTGTAGATCATCCACCGCTCCACAGGCTCCAGCTCCTCGACCATGCTGAAGGCTCTGTAGACGGCTTCGGGGGACTCGCCTCTGACGCCGTAGAGAACCGGGTCAGGCCCATGCGGCGTAATGAGCGGTTTCCCCCTCTCGTCTACGTTGTTGAACGTGGAGCCGTTGGTGGCCTCGTCCATCCTCCTCACGGACGCCGCGTCCACCCTCCGAGGGGAGCCCCAGTTTTCTGGTGTGCGGTAGGTGATCAGCTCATAGGTGTGGTCGCCGCGGAGGGTTCCTCCTATCGCCGCGAGGGCCCCGATGATGCCCCTGCCGTTCTTCCACGCGAAGGCGTGCATCCCGTGATCCCTGATGAGTTCCTCGGCTTCCTCTCTCTCGACCATCTGCCTCACGACTTTCCCCGAGAAGCTGGCTACCTCCTCCGGGACCTCACCGAAGTGGAAAACGGCCCCCGGGTTCGTGTTCTCGCACCTGAACTGCCCGTACCGCTCCACCAGATCCAAGGTGCATTTTATCGCCTCGTCCTCCTGCCTCTCATCGACCTCGACCCTGAGGCACACCGCGGCGTTTCCCCTGGTCTTCCAAGGCGTGTTGGGGTTCAGCCTGATCAGGATTGGGTAGTCGATAAACTTGGTCCCCAGCCTTCGCAGCCGTTCGGCTAGCAACGCCGCCACGTAGGTGGTGCACCCGCCCTCGGGGCTGTCGGTGTCGTCCAGGCCGATGTGGAGCCTCAACTGGGTTCGAACACTGCTATGGGCTGGATTGTAAAAAGGTTGCTAAAAAATAGGATGGGGGATTAGACTACGATCATGGTAAGAGTGCTTCGCACCTTGTCGAGGCGACGGATCTTCCAGCTTATGATGTCCTTGAGCTCCTGCATCGTCTCCGTCTCGATGCGGGCGATGATGTCGTATACGCCGTAAACCATGTGGGCCTCCTTGACCTCTCCGATCTCCTTCAGCCCCTTCAGTACTTCACTCTCTGCCCCGATCTCCGCGTTAATCAGGACGAACGCCGTGGCCAAAATCTGCACCGAGAATACTTGAGTTTTAGGGAATTTAAAAGTTATCAGAAGCAACGACTCCTAGGTATATAAGGACTGAGCAGGATTGCCGACGCTAAGAATCAACGACGAAGAGCTGGACGCTGAGCTTATCCTCTTCGACCTAGACGGGACCCTGGTCGACGACCAGGCAAGGTACAGGCGGCTCGCCGAGAATAGGATGAAAGCCATGACCAGAAATGTCAGCAAGGAGGCGGCGGAGACCTGGGCCCGCCTCGAGGGAGTGGACCCGGAGAGCCTCCTGGTCGACATGAACGGTCCCCTGAGCAAGGCGCCGCGCAGGGAAGACCTCGCCGTCGCGGCGGTCGCCCTCTATCTCCACGGCCACCCCTGGCACAGGGCCCGCGAGCTGTCCAAGGCCATCTACGACGAGGCCGACGAGATCCAGAGACGGAGCTACACTCCCCGATTCTTCCCCGGCGCCAGAGAGGCGCTTGAAGGGCTGAGGTCCAGGGGCTTCAGGCTCGGGGTAGCCACCAACGGTGAGGCGAGCCTCACCCGGGGAGTCCTGGAGACTCTGGGGGCCCTCGAACTGTTTGACGTGGTGGTGGGCGCCGACATGGTGAACGAGGGGAAACCTGCCCCCGACATGATACTCAAGGCGTGCGAGCTCGCCGGAGCTTCGCCGGAGAAGACCGTCTACGTCGGAGACCAGCCCACGGACGCGCAGGCGGCGAGGAATGCGGGGGTCGCATACGTCGTGGGAGTTGGCAGCACTGAGTTGCTTGACGCGGGGGCAGACGCCGTAGTGGACTCTGTCTCCGAGCTTGCGTGAGGCTTTTAACCGGGGAGAAGCCGACTAAAGAATAATTAGAATATTATCGTAACAGAGAGTACAAAACAGGATTCTAAGGGGATACGCGCAGAGTTTATTTAAAATCACGTCCATAGTAAACCCTGATGGAACGAAGAGTTCTAGGTAAGACAAACCACAGGAGCTCCATTGTCACGCTGGGAGGCGCCGTCTTCATCTACCCCGTAGAGCAGGAGAAGGGAGACGCCTTCGTGAAACACGCCCTAGACAGCGGCGTGAACCACATCGACGTCGCCCCCACCTACGGTGACGCTGAGATGAAGCTCGGCAAATGGGTGAAGGAGTACCGGGACGACGTCTTCCTCGGCTGCAAGACCAGGAAGAGGACAAAGAAAGAGGCCGAGGAGGAGCTGCGGCGGAGCCTTGAACGCCTGCAGACCGACTATTTCGACCTCTACCAGTTCCACGGCCTCGACACCCCCGGGGACCTGGCGACGGTCGTGGGGGAGGCCGGGGCACTGCAGGCGTTCAAGGAGGCGAAAGAGGAGGGGCTGATAAACCACATAGGGATCACGAGCCACAACCCCGTGAACATCCTCAAGGCCTTCGAACTCCATGACTTCGACACGGTCCTACTCCCAGTGAACTACGTTCTCCGCGCTCACCCTGAGCCACAGAACGACTACGAGCCCATCCTCGAGAAGGCCAAGGAGAGGAACATCGGGGTGATAGCCATGAAATCCATAGCCAAGGGGCCCTATCCCACGGAGGAGAGGACCCGGAACACATGGTATCAGCCCTTCACCACCCGCGATGAGATCGAGGAGGCCCTCAGGTTCACCCTCTCGCAGCCGGTGACGACGGCCGCCACCTCATCGGACATGGAGATAGCGAGGATGCAGATCGAGGTAGCTGAGAACTTCAGCCCCATGGAGCTGATGGAACAGCGGGAGCTACTGATGAAAGCTTCAGACTACAAGCCCCTCTTCCCGAGAAGCTGATGAAACTCCTGATATAAATGAAAAAGGGAGGGTTTATTCTTACCATTTCTCGCTGGTGTAGTAGGTGTTAGGAGTCTTGATCCTGAAAGGCTCCTTCCCCTCCACCACCCGCAGCACGTTGTCGATGGCGACTTCGACCATGTAGCTTAGGGCCCCGGGGGTCGAGCCTATGTGGGGGGTCATCACGACGTTGTCGAGGCTCCTGAGGGGGCTGTCTTTCTCTAGGGGCTCGATCTCGAAGACGTCGAGGCCGGCGCCGCTTATCTTCTCCTGCTTCAACGCCTTGATGAGGGCTTTCTGGTCCACCACCGGCCCCCTTGACGTGTTGATGAGTATGGCCGTGGGCTTCATCAGGCTGAGCTCGCGTTCGCCTATTAGGTGCCTCGTCTCCTCGTTCAGGGGTGTGTGCGTCGTCACTACGTCGGACTCCTTCAGTAGGGTCTCCATGTCCACAAGCTTGCCCCCGAACTGCTCGGCTCGGTCGGGTATGATGTAGGGGTCGCACGCGAGTATCCTCATGTTGAACGCGTTCCTACCGATCTGGGCTACCCGGCTCCCGATGGCTCCGAGGCCGATGATGCCCAGGGTGCTCCCCCGGATCTCTACCTGCCTCTCGATGTGATACCTGGCCCAGCCTCCGTCCCTGAGCAGACGGTCGTGAGCGGATATCCTCCTCGCCACGTCCAGTATGAGTCCGAAAACCAGCTCGGCGACGCTGTTCGCGTTCGCCTCCGCTACGTTGCAGATGATGATCCCGTTGGCGGCTGCTGTGTCCACGTCTATGCGGTCGTACCCGACGCTCGTCGTCTGGATCATCTTGAGCCGCTTCGCCCGGTTGATCATCTCCGAGGACACGGGAGCCCCCGTGATGATGACCTCTACGTCCTCGGCTTTCGCGGCCAGGACACCCTGATCCTCATCGCTCGTCAGATCGACCTTGGCTTTCTCTGCCAGCGCCTGGTAGTTCTTTGATTCTTCTATGTTCTGGGCCCATCTCCCGGCTATGAATAGAATTTTCATAATTACCAATAGGTGAAGACTAAATATAATATCTCAGATCGTAGAGACAGTAGTAAAGAAAGGTATGTGATAGTGAATGGTAATACTGGGTGAGTGCCTCACCGTCTCCGAGATGATCGCCGTGGAGATGAACTCGGAGTATCTCGGCGTCTCGACGCAGATGCTCATGGAGGCGGCGGGCAAATCCGTGGCCGATGAGACAGCGAAGCGCTTCAAACCGGGCTCCAGGATAGTCGTCGCGTCGGGGCTCAGCGGCAACGGCGGTGACGGCTTCGTGGCCGCCCGCCACCTCGCGGGCATGGGCTACGACGTAGAGGTACTCGTCCTCGGAGACCCCGCGGACATCACGCTGGAGAATACCCGCGTCAACTACGAGGCAGTCAGGAAAATGAGTTCCAGCGTCGATCTCACAGTCATCAAGGACTCGTCCCTCATACCCGAGATCAAGGCCGACGCCATCGTAGACGGTTTGATAGGGACAAGCATGAAGGGGGTTTTGCGGCCGCCGTATCTACAGATGGTCCAAGCGATGAACCGCGCCGAGGCGTACAGGATAGCCATAGACTTACCGACCGGGCTGGTCGCCGACACCGGTGTTGCCCACGGGGAGTGCGTG
>Ga0307427_1001650_pt1 | contig 11310 bp, 8 predicted proteins | sample SalMarWE160190MG_FD_202162 | JGI IMG/M metagenome (GOLD analysis project Ga0307427, IMG submission 202162) | Salt marsh sediment microbial communities from the Plum Island Ecosystem LTER, Massachusetts, United States - WE1603-190 | ecosystem: Environmental > Aquatic > Marine > Intertidal zone >... | reverse complement strand
CTGCTTGTCAGCCAGTGTCGCCAAGCTGGGGGGACGCACTGGCGGGCAAGCCGCCAGTGGCACCCATCGTTTTACATGAAACAGAGCACTGGGAAGGCCGCCGCGCAATTCGTGCAACAGGCTCCACTACCAGCGATAGTCAACCGTGTACGTAACCTGCGCCTTGCCGTCGGCCGCAACCGGCAAGGCGAACTCGATGGTCGTGGCGTCGATCTTCTTGAAGGGGTGGCTCTTGGCGGCGATGGTCCACTGGCCGCCGCGTGTCAGGTGTTCGCGTACCAGGACGGTTACGGCCTCGTTCTTGTGGTTGCGGATGTCGATTGTAATCTTTTCCTGTCGCCAGCGTTTTTCCTGTTTGCGGTCGGTGACGGTTTTTTCGCCCACGATGTCGAAGGCGTCGCCGACGTAGAGTTTCAGTTCCTCGTCCTTGGGGGTGTGGTCGATCTGGTCCTCGCCGACGAACTCCAGGTCGCCGTCGTCGGCGTCACACTTGTAGCAGCGGACCTTGCCCTTCGGCAGGGGCATGCCGAGTTTGGCCGCCTTCGAGTTCTTGAACTCGATGAAGACGTTGACCTTGTACGTGTTGGACTGGCCGTATCGGCGGTGCCAGTACCGGCCGCCCGGCTCGAAGACGTAGCGTTTGATGACCGGCACGTCGGCGGCGGTCAGGAGTTCGACCTGCTTGATCTGGTTGTCGTTGACGGTCGTGGGGCGGTCGAGTGTATACATGTGATACTCGAAGAAGGTTTTTTCGACGAAGCCGCCGACGCCGCCGGCCTTACGCGCCCGATTGGCCCCCAACATCACGGCCGCCTGGGGCTGGGGCGGCGGCTGGATGCGCCGGACGTCGCCCGCCATCAGTTTCAGTTTGGCGTCCTTGAAGCCGGCCCCGCACTGGTTCGTGAGGGTGACCCAGCCGGAGAGGTCCATCTTCGTGTCGTCCGGGCTCACGACGGCCGAGTAGTCGGCCCGCCACGAGAGGCCCGTCGTCTGGTACGTGACCTGCGTCAGGTGGTCGCCGGGCCTGGCGCTTGCGACCTTCCAGACGAGCGTCGGCCGCGTGAGCAGCCCTTCGGGCAACTTGCCGAACTCAATGTTCTGAACGTTGTCCGGACGCTGGACCATGTAGAGGCTCGCGCGCCCCTGGATGACCAACTGCGTCGGGTCGAACGACAGGAGCGTGCCGTCGTACTTGCGGCCGTCCTTGGTGATGACGGCGATGGCGCGGTCGATGTATTTGTCGAGGAGTTTGTCGGCGCTGACGAGGTCGAACTCGTAGTTCTGTTCCAGCACGGTCGTGCCCTGCGGGTCGGTCAGGCTCTTGAAGTGGACGCTGGTGGGGTCGATTCTTTTGGCCACGTCGCGGAACTGGATCGTCGAGACCTTCTCGGGCAGTTTCAGCGTGCGGACCTCCTTGACGACGGCGAAGTTCTGGTTATAGACCGTCAGCGCCACGCCTTCCTTCGGCGGTGCGGCGGCCCGGAGGGGCACGGCCGCCAAGAGGAGCACCGCAACGGTCGCAAGCGCCAATCGGTTGGGCGTTCTCATCGTCAACTCCTTTGCTCGCCGAACGGGCGTCGGGCCCTCAGTAACTCGAGTAACTGAAGTAGTGGACCGTGTAGGTGACCTCCTCCTCGCCGTCCTTCGGCACGGTCAGCGCGTATTCGATGGTCGAGGCATCGACTTTCGTGTGCTTGCGGCTTTCCTTGACGATTCGCCAGGTGCGGTTGCTCTTTTCGGCCAGCGGTTCGCGGACGCGGACGGCGATCGCGCGGTCCTTGTGGTTGCGGACGCGGAAGCGGACGCTCACATCGCACCACCATTGGCCGTGGCTGTCGTCGCCGCTCTTGTAATCGGTGACGGCCCGCTCGGCGACGATATCGAACGCATCGCCGATGTAGAGGCGTGCGGTCTCGTCGCGCGGGGTGTGGTCGATGCTGTCCTGGCCGATGAACTCGGCCTGGTCGTCCGCCTGGTCGCACTTGTAAACGCGGACCTTGCCCTTCGGCAGGGCCATGCCGAGGTGCGCCTCCTTGGCGTTCTCGAACACCACGTACACGCGAACCTTGCAGGGCATGTCTCCGAGGCGGGGCTTCCAGGGATCGGGTTCCCTTTGGGCGTAGCGGCGTTCCTTCGCCGTCGGCCGCATGACGACGTATTCCTGCTCGACGGGCACCTCGGCGGCCGAGAGGAGTTGCACCTGCTTAACCTCGTTGTTGGCGAGCGTCGTCGGGTAGGGGAGGGTGTAGAGGTGGTACTCGAAGAAGGCCTTCTCCTCGACTTTTTTCCTCTCCTGGATATCGCCGAACGACCCCCCGCCCGCCATGGCGTATCCCTCTTTCTTGCGTTCCGGCCCGCGGACGTTGCCGGCAATGAGTTTGACGCGGGCCTCCGGGAACGTGACGCCGCACTCGTTCTTCAGGGTGACCCAGCCGTCGAGGTCCATGCGGGTTTCGTCGGGGCTGAGGGTGGCGATGTAGTCGGCCTCCCAGTTCAGGTCGAACGTCTGGTAGGTGACCTTGGCCAGGTGTGGCCCCGGCTTGGCGGTGTGCATCTTCCAGACGAGCATGGGCTTGGTGATAAGGCCTTCCGGCAGGCGGTCGAGATTGTATCGCCGAACGTTCCATTCAAGTATTTGGATGCCCGTGTCGGTGTCCAGGATCGGTCCGCCGCGCCGGTGGGCCAGCAGCGTGCCGCGCAGTTCCTTCCCCTCCGGGTCCACCACGGTGATCTCGTGGTCGATGTAGGCGTCGAGGACCTTGTCGGTGCTGACCAGGTCGTACTTGTAGTTCTGCTCCAGGACGTAGGTGCCGTCCGGGTCGGTCAGGCTCTCGAAGCGTACGGTGCGCGGGTCGAGCCCGGCCGCCACGTTGCGGAACTGGATGGTAGCAACCTTCTCGGGCAACTTGACTTGCCGCACCTCCCGGACAACGCCGAAGTTGCTGTTGTAAAGCGTCAGTCGGAAACCTTCCTCCCCCGGCGCAGGGGCCGCATACGCCACCGTGCCGCCAAGGACCATCGCTGCCGCAACAAACGGGACCACCCAACAGGAGTGCCTCATGGCCGTCTCCTTCCCGAAGTTCGGACCGCCCGACACCCCATACCGAATCGGCGAGGGCGCGGCAAAACCGCCCTTCCATCATACCCGTTTGACAGGCCGAGTGCAGGGAAGTTTCGGGAAACGGAAAGGCGCGGCGAGCCGGGCAGCCGGTTGGCGACAACTGATTGGGCTCGTAGCCCAAGCGCTTGCGCCGCTTACTTACGTGCGCGGCTGGTTTTCTCACGTGGCTGGTCGGGCGCGAGTGTGACTAGCCGCGAGCGTAAGCGAGCGGGTGAGGCGGCAGTGCATGCTTTCGCCAGCGAAAGCATGGCACCCGGCTTTCGCCAGCGAAAGCATGGCACCCGGCATGGCACCCGGCTGGTTTTCTCACGTGGCTGGTCGGGCGCGAGTGTGACTAGCCGCGAGCGTAAGCGAGCGGGTGCCGTTCTCGCCACAGCAAGAGACTTACGTAAGTCCGCTTAGGGCAACGGACCCGTGTCAGTCGGCGTGGTTGTACACGTCCCAGCCGAGGTAGGTGTCGAGGGCGTCTTCGATGGCGGCGGCCACCTGACCCATCGCGATGGCCACGTGATGTTCGAACCCCAGGCCGCAGATGTACTGGAGCAGGGCCTGGAGGTCGGGGATCTCGGCCACGCCGTAGCCGCCGAACGTCACCAGCGGGTCGGCCGTCAGCCGCCCTTCGCCGACGTAGGCCCGCATCTCGCCGGCGATGTCGTCGGTGGCTACGCGGCAGTAGGTGAACGGCCCCTTGTTGAGGCGGCCCACGATGCAGCCGCACGTGTTCTCGACCCCGACGCTCTCGGCGATGATCTCATGGACGGCCATCTTGTGCTTCGCAAAGAGGCTCTTCGGCAGGTTCGAGCAGTGGAACAGGACGCACTTGTTCGGATCGTCGCCGTAGTTGTTGTTCCAGTCGACGATGGCGGCCGGGCTTTCGGTGGCATAGCGGAGGGCGAGCATGCCCACCAGCCCCGTGATGTCCACCTCGCAGGCGCTGGGCAGCAGCGCGTCGCTCATCATGCTCATGACGGTACATGGCACGATGCCGTAGAACTCTTCGATCGCGGACCAGCACTGGATGGCCGTGCCGGCCAGCCCTAAGTCCTTCATCCAGCGGCCGACGACGACGGCGAAGCGGGCCATGCGGTCCAGGGCGGCTTCGGGGATGGCCGAGCAGTCGGTGTAGGCCTTGATGGCGCCGAGTTTGCTCCGGACGGCGGCGTCGCCCTTCTTCAGGGCCCCTGCCCGCCCGAAGATCTCCGACAGGTCGATCGTCTCGACGGAGATGCCGTTGGCCTCCAGCAGTTTCTCGGAGAACCGGACCGTGTTGAACGGCCCGGTCCGCGCGCCCACGGCTCCCAGCCGCGCGCCGCGAAGACCCCGCACCACGCGGCAGGTGGCGCCGAAACGCGCCAGGTCCGCGCGGAACGATTTCGAGTCGGGGTCCACGGTGTGCAGGTCGGTCAGCGAGAAGTCGATGTCGTACTGGTCGAGGTTGTTGCAGACGCTCATCTTGCCGCAGAAGGCGTCGCGGCGGTTCTCGACCGTCATCTTCTTGGCATCGTCGGGCCAGGCGTGCACGAGGACCGGCACGTCGAGGCCACAGAAGCGAAGGGCATTGGCGACGGCCTTCTCGTCGCCGAAGTTCGGCAGCGTCACGAGGACGCCGTCGATCCGGTCGGCGTTCTTCTTAAAGAGGTCGGCGCAGGCGCGGGCGTCGGCCAGGGTCTCGACCGCCCCACCGGTGGCGTCGCGCGCCGCCAGGCAGACGGAGTTGAAGCCTTCCTCCTTCAGGATTCTGAGGATGGTTTTGCGTCCCTCGTGCGCCAGGTGCGTCGGGAAGAATCCCCGCGTTCCGACGAGGACGCCGAGAGTGGTTTTCTTGGCCATGGGTGGCTCCTTGTGCAGATGCAAAGCCTCGGACGGTCGACCGTGCCCCGCTGCTCCCGCGGCGGGATCGCGTACACGCCCATCGAGCGTACAGCAGGCGTGCGGCCAAGGCAACGCTTTTCGCGGCCGGTCACGTCCTTGACACTCCCGCAGGCGCCGCCGACAATGGTCCTCGGTTTGTCGCACCCGGAATCCATGGATGGCTGCACGTAGAAAGAAAAGGCGCCCGAGCGCGAGCGCCCGGCCCAAGGGGAGCCCGCGCGCCGAGAAACGCGCCGGCGAGGGTCGGCCCGAGCGGTCGCTTGCCCGCGGGCTGGCGATGCTGTTTCTGCCGCCGGTGGCTTCGGCGCTTCTGCTGACACTGGCGTTTCCGCCGGCGGAGATCTCGTGGCTGGCGCACCTGGCGCTCGCGCCGCTGCTGGTGACGGCGGTGCGGGCCCGTTCGACGCGCGACGCCTTCTGGGCCGCCTTCGCCGGCGGGCTCGTCTTCTTCGCCGTCAACCTCTACTGGGTCCAGCCCGTGACGACGGCCGGGTACGTGGCGCTCGTGCCTTACATGTCGCTGTACTGGGCGGTGGGCGCGTGGCTGGTTCGGCGGATCGGCCGGGCGGTGCCCGTGCCGATGGCCGTTGTGGCGCCGACCGTGTGGGTGGCGCTCGAGTTCGTTCGCGGCTGGATGCTGACGGGCCTGCCGTGGTTGTTCGTCGGCCACACGCAGTACGAGAACTTGGTCTTGATTCAGACGGCCGACGCCGTCGGCGCCTACGGCGCCACGTTCCTGTGCCTCACGACGTCGGGCCTGGTCGCCGACCTGCTGGTCCGGCCGCTGGTTGTGCCGAGCGCGGCGGGTGCGCAGGCCGGCCGCGCAAACGCTTCGGAGGCAAAGGCGCTGCATCTCAGCCGCACCATCATCGTGGCCGGCGCCGTCACGCTTGTCACCTGGGCCGGCACGGTCGGCTACGGCGTGTGGCGGCTGAGCCAGGACGCGGCTCGCGAGGGGCCCGTGGTGGCGTCGATCCAGACGGCCGTGCCGCAAGAGGTCAAGCGCCAGGCCCGGCACAAGCAGATTCTCGAGTTGGAGGAGCGTCTCCTGAGCCGGCAGATCGACCTGACGGAGTCGGCCTTGGCGCTAGCGAAGCAGCGCGACCTCCGGGTGGACCTCATCGTGTGGCCCGAGACGATGGTTCCCGGCGTCATGAACGAGCAGTTCCTTGACGGGGATTGGGTTGACCGTATCGAGAACGCCGACGCCCAGTGCCGCTATGCCGCTCTCCGCCAGCGTTACCGCGGCTACTGGTCACGGGTTCGCGAGATGGCTTGCCGGGCCGGCTCGCCGATCCTGTTCGGCGCGCACAACCAGGAGGTGGAGCGCATAGCGCGGCTGCCGGGCAACCTGTTCGTCCCTCGCGGTCCGCGGTACAACACGGCGTTTCTGGTCTCGCCGCAAACGAAGCCTTACGCGGCCGACCGGACGTACTCGAAGGTCCACCTCGTCCCGTTCGGCGAGTTCCTGCCCTTCCAGAGTTGGCCGTGGCTGTACAAGCGGCTTCAGTCGTTCACGCCGTACCATTACGACTACAGCCTGACGCCCGGCGACCCGGGCCAGGCGCCGTTCACGCTAACGTTCGACGGGCGCGAGTCGCGGTTCCAGGTGGCCATCTGCTACGAGGACGCCATGGCTTACCGCATCCGCGAAATGGTGCGGCCAAGCGCCGGCGACGAGCCCATGCCGCGCGGTGGTGCCGAGCCCATGCCGCGCGGTGGTGCCGAGCCCATGCCGCGCGGTGGCTCTCCTGAGCCACCGCGCCGAGACGTGGATGGCGCGGCAGGTCAGGAGACCCGCCGCGCGAGACCTCGGCTAGCCCTGGCGCCCGGCGCGGCCAACAAGGCCGTGGACTTCATCGTCAACATCTCGAACGACGGCTGGTTCGTCGGAGGCTGGCTTGCCGACGACGGCACGTACGAACTGGATCAGCACCTGAACCTGTGCGTGTTCCGGGCGGTCGAGAACCGCGTGGCCGTCGTCCGGAGCGTCAACACCGGCATCAGCGCCATCATTTCCCCGACCGGCCGCATCGAGCAGGTCGTGGCCGATGCCGACGGACGCCGCCGCAACCTCTCGGGCCGGATCGTCGGACGGATCACGCTCGACCGACGCCGCGCACCGTACACCGATATCGGCGACGTGTTCGCGGGGGCCTGCATCATCGCAACCGTCGCGCTGGTCTCGCCGATAGCCGTCAGACGGTTCCACAAGCGAAAGGAGACCGTAGCGTGAAACGCCTGCTCATTCTGTCAGCGGTGATCGCGGTGTCGTCGTGCGGCTGTGAGGAACCGGCCCACCGCGACCTGACGGGTCCCGCGGGGGAAGACGTCCCGTACCTGGCGTTGGTGGCGGCGCTGCGGTCGGGCCAGCCGCCGCTCCAGGCGTTGGCGGCCGAGACGTTCATGGAGGCCGACCGCCAGCCGCCGATCCAGGACGTCGAGGCCCTGGCGGGCGCGCGCGACCCGCGCGTCCGCACCACGGCGGTGGCGCTGCTGGGCACGATGCGTCAGCACGGGTCTATCGCCCTGTTTCAGCGTAAACTGCGCGACGCCGACCCCGCCGTCCAGTTGGCGGCCCATTTCGCCCTGGCCATGACGGGCGAGCCGGCGCGGGTGACAGGCCTGCGCGACGGGCTGGCCTCGCCGAACGTCGCGCTCCGCCGCACCGCCGCCTGGCTCCTCGGCCTGATGGGCAACCGGACGGCCGTCGGCCTGCTCAAGGTCAAACTCAACGACCCCGATGCCGTGGTCGTGCTCCGGGCGGCCGAGGCGATGCACCGGCTTGGCTCGAGGGACGGCCTCGAACGGGTCCGGACGCTGACGGGCCACGAGCGGCACCAGATCCGGTACTACGCGACGCGTCTGCTCGGGCGGATGGGCGACGAGTCAGACATCCCGCGGCTGGGGCGTCTGTGCCAAAGCCGGTTCCTCGACGTCAAGTTTGCCGCCATTGCCGCCCTTGCCCAACGGGGCGACCTGAAGCGAATCGGAATGCTCCTGGACCTGGCCGAGGTGCCCGAGCCCGACACGCGGGTGGTGGCCGTCCGGGAACTGGGCGAGACGGGTTACAGCCCCGCCATCGAACGGCTGGCGAAACTGCTCCACAGCCGTCTTCCCCTGGAACGGACGGCGGCGGCGGCGTCGATCCTGCGGATTCGGTCGGCCGAGGCGTTCTGGCGGACGAAGATTCTGGTGGATCAGCCGGCCGGCGCCACCCCGCCGGCGCCGCCGACGCCGCTGCCGTCGCGGCGTCGGAGCGGCCGTTAGCCCTACTATGCTACGTTCCGCGCGGCGGCCTTCCCAGGCCGCCGCGAACGCAGTTTATGCCTGTTCCTGGTGGCCTGGGAAGGCCACCAGGCGGACAAAAAGGCGAAGTAGCGTAGGCCGGGGCAGAGCAACGCGCCGCCCCGGCGATGGCTGCCGGCACCGCTGCCGGGGCGCGCCCCGGCCTACGGGCTCCTGGCCAGGCAAGCGTGGCGATGCCCCCCGGCCACCCTGTTTTGCGGGACGGGGCACGCTTCAACCGCTCCCGGCCCCCGGCGGCCGGCAACCGCGCCGTTCGTAATTCCTTGCGAGAACCGAATTTTTGCTTGACGGTTCACGAGGGGCAACTAGAATCGACCTTCTCCACCAGGAACACAGGGGTTGGGGCGGGGGGGGTGTGTCTACAGGCGAGATGAGCAAAGGAACCGGAGGCGGTCTCTCGCGCCAGCGCGGGCAGCCGGCGGCTTCTGAAAGGAGAAGACCTTGAGCACGTTGGGGAAAATTCTCACGGTTCTGGTGGTCCTTGTGTCCATTGCGGTCGGCGTGCTCGTGACTACCGAGGTCGTCCTCCGCGAGAACTGGCGGCAGCGCTATGAAGAGGAGCACCGTCAGTTCGACAAGGCCCTCCAGCAGCGCGACAAGTACATGCAACAGCGCGACGCCGTCCAGGGCAAGTGGGACGCCGACGCCGCCCTCAAGCAGCAGCAGATCGAGACCTTCAACAACGAACTCGCCCTCATCAAGAACACCAACACCACGCTCCGGGGCGAGAACGAGAATCAGGAAAAGCGGCTCCAGGAACTCACCACGGCTCTCGAAGGCCTGAAGGTGAGTCTCGCCAAGGAGGTGGCCGACCGAAACGCCTGGCGAAAAGAACGCGACGACGCCAGAAAAGAAAAAGACGACCTCCTGACGATGTACACCCAACTGGAGGCGAAGTATCGGGCCGCCCTGGCCGACCTGTCGAACTCCAAGGAGAACCTCCTCCAGACGGCCGAGAGACTGGCTGCCGCCGAGAGCCGGCTCGAGCACATCAGGGTGACTTATCCCGATGTCAAGCCTCCTGAAGAGGTCCCCGCCCTCCCGACCGCCAAGGTCCAGGGCATGGTCACCAAGGCCGACAACGAGGCCCGCGTGGCCGAGATCAACCTCGGGACCGACGACGGCGTCGTCAAAGGCATGAAATTCTTCGTCTACAACAAGGGCGAAAACAAGTACCTGGCCACGCTGCTGGTGAACATGGTGTCGAACAACAGCGCGGCGGGTGAACTCAGTGTGATCCGCGGTACCGTGAAGGTGAACGACCATGTCACAAATCGGTTCGAGTAGCGGCGTTCGGGTTGCGGCCCAGCCGATGAGCAACATCTATACGGTTCTGCTTCTGCTCGGGGCCGTTGCCCTCGTGGCAACCGCGATCATGCTCGCCGTCACGATGAACCACCGGTACGGGTGCGTTCTGGGCGTGACGGACGCGGGCAAGCAGGCCAAGAGAGAGCCCGCCGTCCAGAAGCGCCGTCAGGACTCGGTCTGGGCGGAACTGGAGCAGGTCGACAAGGCCATCAAGGAGTTCCCGGAGGGGGTCGCGGCGCCGCCCGTCGGAGGCACAACGCCGGCTCCGGCTGCGCCGCCGGCACCAACGCCTCCCGTCGCTCCGTCCGCACCAACACCTCCCGCTCCGGAACCGACGCCGCCGGCGCCCGCAGGGGGAGCAACGCCCCCGGCCGGTACGCCCGCGGGCGCACCGGCTGCCAACTGATCTGCCGGACGAGCCGATCTTGAGCGTTGGCCGGCACGTGCGCCGCCCCGTTGCGGCGTGAGGGCCGGCGCGGGGACCAGGATGATCTTCGACCGCATCATCGGCCTCTTCTCGGCCGACATGGGCATCGACCTCGGTACCGCCACGACTCTGGTCTACGTCCGCGGCCAGGGCATCGTCCTGTGCGAACCCTCCGTGGTGGCCGTCAGCAAAGACACCGGACGGGTACTGCTGGACGGCATGGCCGTCGGCGACATCGCCAAGAAGATGCTCGGCAGGACCCCGGGGTCGATTGCAGCAGTGCGGCCGATGCGGACCGGCGTCATCGCCGATTTCGACATCACCGAGGCGATGCTCAGTTACTTCATCCGCCGCGTCCACGGACGGGGGGCCTTCATCCGCCCGCGAGTGGTCATCGCCATTCCGTCCGGCATCACGGCCGTTGAGAAACGGGCTGTCAACCTGAGCGCCAAACGGGCCGGCGCCCGCAAGGTCCACCTGATCGAAGAGCCCATGGCGGCCGCCATCGGCGCCGGGCTGCCCATCGACGAGGCGACCGGCAGCATGATTGTGGATGTGGGCGGCGGCACGACCGAGGTGGCCGTCATCAGCCTGGCCGACGTCGCGTGCAGCGAATCGATCCGCGTGGCCGGCGACAACCTCGACACCGCCATCATCGAGTACATGAAGCGGACCTACAGCCTCCTGATCGGCGAGCAAACCGCCGAGCGGATAAAAATCGAGATCGGAAGCGCCGCGCCACTGAAGGATGAACTCGAAATGGAGGTCGGCGGACGCGACCTCATCGCAGGACTGCCGCGCATCACCACCGTCACCAGCCAGGAAATCCGCGAAGCCCTCGGCGAGACCGTCCAGGCCATGGTCGAGACCATCAAGCGGACCCTCGAAAAGACCAAGCCGGAACTGTCGGCCGACCTCGTCCATAATGGGATCACGATGTGCGGCGGCGGAGCGCTGATGAAGGGACTGCCCAGCATCATCGCCCAGGCCACGGGACTGAAGGTCAGCGTGGCCGACGACCCCTTGACGTGCGTCGCCCGGGGAACCGGCGTGTTCCTCGACCACATCGACCAGTGGGGCGGCACGATCGACATCACGGACGAGGACATCTGACCTCGCCGGGCCGAGCCTCGTTGTCCAAGCGGCCGGCTTGGGCGTTACCCGCTGTCGGCTGATGGGTTTTACGTTGTGGAGTCCTCACGTCGAGAGGACGATCCACCTTCGGGGGGGGGGGTCGCCGTGGCACTTGCGCCTTGGCGCGGTGGGCAAAGAC
>Ga0307427_1001645_pt1 | contig 11349 bp, 10 predicted proteins | sample SalMarWE160190MG_FD_202162 | JGI IMG/M metagenome (GOLD analysis project Ga0307427, IMG submission 202162) | Salt marsh sediment microbial communities from the Plum Island Ecosystem LTER, Massachusetts, United States - WE1603-190 | ecosystem: Environmental > Aquatic > Marine > Intertidal zone >... | reverse complement strand
CTATCAGGTCCACTGTTCTATCCCAGAAGGGAAGCTTCCGGCCTAACTCCAGACTTATTGTCTGAGGGCTGGGACCACCATCAACAAGTATGTTCTGATGATCGGGTGTTTGTATCAAGATGGCATGGCTGCAATTTGACCCTTTGGGATAGGTATTACCCCTTCAATAGTTATGCTTTCGCCGTCAATCCAGACTTTGATTTGTAAAGCCTCCAATGCCAGTCGCTTCTCTTCAAAGCCAAGGCCACCAAGATTCGTTTTAATTAACTCGCACGCTTGCTTTATACCCTTTATGCTGATATGAGATTGCTCCCTCTCCTCAATTCTTCTCTCCAACTGCGATGCCTCTTCCTCCAATGCCTTGATCTCCCCACCTAGCGTGGCTATATCGTGTCGGAATTTGTTCTCATCACCAGTGATTTCAAATGCCTTCCACACTCTGGATTTTTCCTTTTCCTTCTTGCCAAGCTCGGCTTTTTTTCTTTCAAGCCTACTCTCTAAGAAGGTACTTTCCTTTGCTTCCCGTTCTCTTTCTTGCAGTTCTGCCAGCACAAGTTCAGGTTGAGATAATATCTTCTCGACTTGCTGCCAAACGGTTTCTTCAAGGTAGTCTGCTAAGTAGGTGCGGTTATCACAGCGGATAGGAGAAACTATCCTTAGACTTCCAGAACAGTGATACCGCCGATATTTGTATTGCTTATTTCCTCGGTGAGCGCTATGCAAGTATCCCCAAAAACTTCTGCCACACTTATGACAATAAATATGCCCATTAAGGAGATATTGATGCTTAGCATTACGTCTTGATAACTCTCTGTTCCTTTGCAGTTGCTTTTGTGCCGCCTCAAATAAGTCCCCATCAATAATAGGTGGTGTTGCGTTTGGAATCTCCAACCATTCCTCTCTTGGCTTCCAAATTCTGCCTGATTTCTTCCTTTTAGCGTTAGCCTTTATCCGATACTTTGGCTCGCCGTAAGTTTGGGTGAAGGCATAAGTTTTTCCACAATACCCGGGATTTCTCAATATACTGCCGACAGTGCTTTCAAGCCAGTAACCCTTACCAGAAGGTGTCGGCACACCTAAATCCCTCAATCTGTAAGTGATAGCATGCGTTGACATACCCTCTTCCACCAGCCATCTAAACATCTGCCTCACCCAATGAGCTTGGCTGTCATTGATGTAACGCACACCTTCACCTACACCCTTACCAGGTAGGTAGTCATATCCATAAAGGCGAGCATGACTACCAGCAGGCAATCTGCCTGACATAGCTCTCATCTTCTTCCCCCTCATCGTCCGTTCTTTTATCTTCTCTCTCTCAATTTGGGCAGCATAACCTTTTACATACCGAATAAGTTGGCCCTCTGGGCTACTATCCAACGGCTCGGTGACAAAAATAAGATTAATGCCTCGCTTCTCGCACTCTTCAGCTATGATCGCTATGTGGATTGGATTTCGGGCAAGCCTGTCAGTAGAATGGCATAGCAGGGCTTGGATTTCCTCCTGCTTTACCAGACTGCGAACGTTGGCAAGCTGTGGACGGTCCAGGTCCGCCCCACTCCAGTCCTCAAGAAAAACGTAATCGTGAGGCACCTCATAGCTAAGTTCGTGAGCCTTGTTACGGCAAGCTTCCTCTTGGCTTTCAAGTGATGTGCCTCCCTCACTTTGTCCCTTAGTTGATACTCTGGCATAGATTGCTGCTTTCATTTCTTCGCCGCCGGTTCTCATTATAAGCCCTAGAAACTATAATGTCAACCCTTACCTTTGCGTATCTTCTGACCAGGCTTCAAACCTGGCCTAGGCCTGTTAGCCATATAATTAGCCAGGGAGTTAGGATCTACAAGCCAGTCCCTAGCAATTTTGCGCCCGTGAATTCTCCCTTTATTAAGCAAAAGCCGGATTTGTGATGTTGAAAGCCCGTATCTTTTGCTCGCCTGCCCAGTGGAAATATAATCTTTCATCATCGGTCGAATATCATCTACCCTAAGCTGGTCAGTCTATTATAACCTGAAATACTATTTCTATCACTCTTCTTTCTACTTTACCAACCCCTCTACTAATTTCTCAGCCTCTTAGCCTTTTCTATTCACCGTGCTCCTTTAGCAGCCTGTATACCTCAGTAGGGCATAGCTCGCCATTCTCTACCTTGCCACAAACCACAACAAAATTCCCCTGCCAGCCTTTCAGCTTCTCTACGGGGTAGGGTTGGGATTGGAATGGTTGCCAAGCTGTTGCTGGGTATTTGGAATCACGATTGAGGGGTAGAATGTTGAACATTTGTAATCTGTCGGGGATTCCACTAAAATCGCTCAAGGTTCCACCCCCTTTATTTCATCGTCATCTTTGGTCTGACCGCAGTGGGTGGCTCTTCCTTCCATCGTCCAAGTTTTGCTCTCACTGCTTCTCTCTTCGCTTTGTACAGGGTGCAAAAGCAGCCGATACACCTGTCCTAGTTTTCTGCGGCTAGCCTCGTTGGCAGGCCCATACTCAATTTTGGTTATGATTAAAGGCCGCCTCGATTTACCTTTCATCCTCAACCTCAACGTCAGGAATGAAAACTGACAGTGCTGTCTTTAGGCGCTGATACTCCAAGCGGTAAAGCATAGCCTCGCCTTCATCCTGGGCCTGTTCAATTTTTGCCTGCCAATCACCAAGAACGCATTGCTTAAAGAAACGAAGAGCATCCGCATTGGTGGTCGTGGCGATGGGCAGGCCCCTCAAACCCTGAGGATACTGAAGTGTTAGGATAGCTTTCGCCATTTTTTTGCCCTCTAATAGTAGGAGCATGCAAAAAGGCAAAAACCGACAAGCAACAACCAAAAAGAGCCCAAAATTTTGGGCTCTTTTTCACATTGAGGGGATGATTTATATGTTATGGGCTTCTAGAAACTTTAATGCCCGCTCGAAATTTCTCTGGACAGTCTCGTATTTCCTCTCATTCTCTTGGCATACCTCTCTAGGGTCTCTCCCTTCCTTATCAGCTAGCAGAAGAAGTTTTACATCCTCCCGTTGCTGTGCTGGTAACTCTTCAAGCCTACCTTCTATGAGCAAGCGCTCCTCCACCCTCTGAAGCTCGTTATCCTCGCTTGCGAGAGCATCCAAAGGCATACCACTATCGGCCTCATGCTGTGATTTCTTTTCCAGACGGCTGTAAGGCCCTGACCTTCCCTCGCCAATGAAGTCTTTTGTAAGCATAGAGCCAACAACCATATTGGCTATCTCTTTCAACTTGCCTTCATCTTGGGATAGCTTTAGAATGGAATTGAGCATATCGCCTAGATTCATGCCTTCAGGCTGCTCAGGCTCCAGGCCAATCATTTGAACAAACTCTTGGGCGAGATGGCGCCGCCGTATTTCGCCTATTTCCAGACTATGGCTGTGGTGACGTAGCTCATATATGGTGCCAGCAAGAGTTTCGCCATAATTCGTGCCCTCGCCAATCCGCTTCGCAAGAAGACTACTGTAGTCCTCACAAACCAGTCCCGATGGCGGGAAAACCTTCTCCAATTCCTCTGGATTGGAGACGATTTCCTCGGTTCTGGCTTCATACTCACGTTCAAGGTCACACCATTTGGGAGGATGAGCCCAGTTTGGCTCATAGCCTCTCGCTTTTGCATCCGCGCACACTTTGTCAAGGGAGAAACGAACCGGAGCACACCTTTTCGCTTCAGCTTGCATAAAAGGCGACAATCTGTCTTTGTACTCCCTTCGTATCTTACGCCGACGACAGCTACTCTCGAGCTCAGCCAAAGCAGCCTTATCTACGCCACCGAAATCTTGCAATAATATGCGCCGCAAGCTTGCCGGTGCGGGATACAACGAGCATGAAAGGTGTGCGCCCCAGTCCTTCCCGAGAACCTGTCCGATAACCCAAGAAAACAAGGGCAGAAACGTATCTACAATTCTATCGTCCGGCGTTTTCACCACTTAATTTTAACATGAGCTAATCGATAGTGTGCAAGAGAATGCATTCATGCTAGAATAGACTTCATGAAAAGGTTGCTTCTTTTTAGCGCTTTCTCCTTGATATTGGCAGGCTTGCTCTTATCGGGAATTTCTGATACCCCCACTTCAACTGCTGACACGAGTGTTGCCACTAGCCAAGTAAACACCAATCTCGGTCAAACCGATAGTGCAAACTCAACGACCGCTACAATTACTATAACTATGCGAACTCCACCTTTGCCCGATGAGTAGCGAACAAAACGCGATATTGTGCAATTAGCTTCAATTCACTGGATACGGAATGGTCCATTTTCTTAGAGCCACTCTGGGTAAACTTCGTATGCGAGAATAATCCGATTATTCTTCTTGTTCAAGAAACTCCAGTAGGCAAGACAACTCTAGTGTCATTTCCCCCGCAATTGCACAGAATAGGCTTTCGTTGGTAGGGAAGGGGGGTAATATTGACCTGAACAAATGGATTTAATGCAGTCAAGTAGATAGGATTCACTGCACCCCTATGCATTCAAACCGTCCCCAGCGACGCCTTGATTGCATCACAAGCGCCCGAAACGACCGATGAATGAAACCCTTGTCTATTGCTTCATCACTTGTCGTTGGCGTTAATATCCGCAGCCGACCACCAACCCCAGCCCCAGTGAAATATCGTTGGTAAAATCGCTGAATCCGACGGTTTCGCTGTCCACGATCTAAAGCTAAATCAGGCGAGCGTGCAGTTATGACATAGTTATCAAGTAAAGGAAAACGTTTCCGGGTATTTGCTTAATGCTACTGCTAACAGTCATTTCATCCCCTTTCCTACAGCACCAGGAAAACCAGCGTCAGACCATTCCCTAAAACGCCGAACAGCTCTTTCTCTTTCTTCTCTAGTCTGTGGTGGCTGCCTACCGTGCTTAGCCATCCAATTATCATAACCTTCAGAAGCTTGATTTAACTTATAAGCTAAATCTGGAGCAAGCTTATCTACACCTTCACCTAACTTGATAGCTTTTTTAACTTCTTCGGTAGCTTTCTCAACTTCATAATTAGCCATACGATAGATATAAGTTTTCATATACCGCATAATTGCTAGGCGTTTATGAATAGAAATGTTCATATCCAAACTTACATCTACAGCCCTTATTAAGAAATCTTTACCTTCGGCGATATCCATAATCAGATTTTAGGACTATATATATATATCAGTCAAGTTTTGCCCCGCTGTTGGCAGGCATTTGGACAGAACAACCACATCGCTTCAATCCCCTCGCTAACCTTAAGCCTAGCTAATCCCTGCAAAAGCCTCTTACTAGGATAATGCCCAATCCACCAGCTAACTCGCTTGGACCAGCTCACCCAACCCCTGAATACCCAATTATATGCCCAATACCGATTAAAGCTTTCTTTCATCAAGTACTTCACCAAGTACCGGGCCCCACCTCTCGCCTTATAGACTGCCCGAATGTCCACCACCTTACTCTGATAAATCGCTTGCCATATAACTGATATCTGCACTTGTTCCATACTCTGAAGGTAATCCCTAGCATAGCGATAAAATCAAAGCTTTGATACCAAAGGCCGAAACAAGCAATTTACATTATCAAATATGGAAACGAGTTGAATGCACTTTCCGATGAACTGCTTAAGCGATATTAAGACTGCTTGCACAATCTGGACTTTTGTTCAGCTATTTCGCACAACAAGTATCACATTTGTAAAGCGTGTAGACTTTTGTTAGGTTTGTTATAGTGTCTCCAAAAGTTGCAAGATGGCATCGTTCAGTTCCACAATCTTCCGTGCTTCTTCTAGACTAGGCTCAATGTTATGGTGGATAAGATTGTTTCGCTTCTCATGCGCTTTAAGCCAATCGCACCACAGTTTATTATCCATATTTGCGATCGACCGCGAGAAGTATTTCTTGAGTAATGTCTTCAGACGGTCTTTTAATCGCCAGTTGTTCCCATCGGTGAGGAGGTTTTCAATCTCAGCGGTGCTCATCCTAGCACTCAGTTTTCTATGATAAAACTGCTCCACATATACCTCAAGCGACGTGAAGCTCTCGATAACTGCCATCTTACCATCGCGTCGGTCCAGTGCTGCCCCCGCATTCAACCTGAGCAACTTGTGAGTCTCTGGGCACAGCCCACTTTCAAGTGCTGATCGGAAGGCATCGATGACTTCACTCGACTTGCTGACAATAGCTGGCCTAATGCCATGCGCCGAGAACGAATAGGGGTGGAACCCGCACTTGTAGGTGAACTTCTCTCCAGTAAACTTCTCTTGTTTCCTGATGCTGCAATCACCGGGGATCCCGATGCGGATATCCTCGATGATGAGATAGGATACACGTTCGATATATCCATCCCCAGTCACAACTCGGTATATGTCAATGATATGGTTGACAATATCAAGACTTCGACTGCAAAGCTCCTCAACGATGTCCCTCTGGTCCTCATTATCCCTCTTGTAGGGATCAAACCCAGTAGGGGTTTCCCAATCGAATTCGATCGTCAAGCGTGCGAACCGAAAGTAGCCTGTCGGGTCTTTGTCGAACTCCACATTGTGTCCTTTAGGACCTTGGGTTAATGGTTCAGGAGCCCCGATCCACTCCGTGGTAATCTCTGCATTGGCCAGATACCGAGTTTTGTCTGGAATCACAAGCTCATCTTTTATATCTGTTGATCCCTCGGCACGATCTGTCCAGACCTTTTCAGGCACAACCCCGATGGGTTCACCAGTTTTTGGATAGGAGAATAGGTATCGGCAAGGAGGGATGTACAGGCAAAAAGGAAGACGAACGACTACTTGGATAACTTCCACTTCTCCTAGGGGTTCACCAGAGACCGAGTAGAAGAGATGGAAACCTCGGATGGACGGTGGTGGTGAACTAACTGAGAAAGGGTTGGTATTCATGGTCGGCCTCTGCGTTTTGTAGACTGATTCATTTGTGGCTTCTTCTGAACTCTAGCTGTGCTAGATTCTAACATCTGCTACAATGCCTTCCAAGCCCAGTGATGGTATATTGACCCTGTAAGAATAACGAATCAGAAAATCTGAAGTAGCTACTCCTCTGAGTGTCTAACCAAACGCCCAAATGTTGCCTCAAGGGTGGCAATCCGGGCAAATGTTGTGCGGACTGTGAATCAACTCAAAAGTGCCCCTTAACTTGGGCTGGCTGTCTCATTTCTGCTGACTTCGTATACACGATCAGATAAATTTATAGGTATTGACATGTCGATAGTCTTATGTTTAAATAATAAACAAGCGCTTGATAAATTTTAGTATCTATTTTCGGCTTAAACTATTTTATATATTACGAAATTTTGTAGGGATGGCATATGGGTCGGCGTCAAAAATCGGTTGATAGGCTCGGACAGATTTTAAGGGTTGCAGCAGCGCTTTTCATTAAAAAGGGTTATTTGAATACGTCGGTACGGGATATTGCGGCCAGATGCCATATGAATGTAGCGACACTCTATTATTATATTGGCTCCAAGCAGAAAATCCTCAGTTTGTTCCAGGAATACACTATGGGCCTGCTGAAAAGTTTTGTTGAAGAAAACAAAGAGGCCTTAGAAGAAATGGAGCCTGAAGAAGCATTGGCCTATGCAATTAAAAGATACCTTGAATGGGTAGATGAATACCAAAATGTGACAGTCTTCTGGTATCAGGAAACAAAGAACCTGACATCCAAACAATTTCAGAGCCTGGCTATGCAGGAAGAATATACTGTACAGGCGTTTCAATCTCTGCTTGAGAGGGGAATCAAAGATGGGAAATTCAGGATCGCTGATACGCGCATTGCTGCCCATAATATCGTGGTGCTGTGCGATATGTGGGCTTTCCGCAGATGGCTTTTGAGAAAGCATTACACGCTGGAGAGATACACAAAACAGCAGACAGAGTTAATACTGGCACAGTCAAGTGGCAGGGTCCCTTAGCTTTAATATGATATAAATGAATGCGAGGTGGGAGGTGATAATACATGAGATTTGAGACAAGTGAGAAATACGTTCTGGGGGAAATGCTGCAAGAGACTGCTCAAAAACGCGGAGACAGCACCTATTTCTGGTTTGAAGGCGGGCAAATAACATATGGTGAAGTCTATGAAAAAGCCTTGCGGGTCGCGACCGGGCTGTCAAAGATGGGGGTGCAAAAAGGCAGTCATGTGGCCATACTTATGGAGAACTGCCCTGAATTTATCTATACATGGTTTGGTCTTGCCCTTTTGGGCGCAATTGAGGCACCTTTAAATCCATTTCACAAGGGAAGTATCCTTGAATACCTTATTAACTATTCTGATGCTGAGATACTTATTATCAGCAACAGCTTTGTGAACGAGATCAAAGCCATTGAGGATAGAGCAAGGAACATCAAGAAGGTGATAATAGAGGGACCTTATGAGCAGGGAGTATTTAAAAGAATAGCGACAGAGCCTTTTATGAGGCTCCTTGAATTCCCTGCAAATCCACCTGAAGTGGAAGTAAAGCACAACGATATCATGGCACTAATGTTCACGTCCGGAACAACCGGACCATCCAAGGGAGCGCTGATAACACACAACCAGGGATTCTTTGTGGCCAGCCAGTATGTTAATTTACTTGGCGTGACAAAGAATGATGTCGGCTATTGCTATATCCCGCTTTTCCATGAGGCACCGCAGTTTGGCCTGGTTCTGGGCGCCATGCTGTATAAAGGGAGTTTCCTTCTGACCAGAGGTTTCAGTGCGGCTGATTTCTGGTCTGACATAAGGAAATATAATTGCACTGTATCTGGGATGTTTGAGGCGGTTATAAAAATACTTTTAATGGCGCCAGAGAAGCCTGATGATAGTGAGAATCCTATGCGGATATTCTCCACGGCTCATGTAACAAGGGAAAGCCAGGAAATCTTTGAAAAACGCTTCGCCGTGAAACTGGTGAACACCTATGGATTGACCGAGGGTGACTGCACGGTGGCTGCAACTTATAAGGACATCAGGCCAGGTTCATTCGGCAAGCCTCGCGGTTACTTCGACGTAAAAATATTCGACTCTATGGACAAAGAGGTCCCACGTGGCAGGGTGGGAGAACTGGTACTTCGCCCTAGGCAGCCGCATATTATGTTTGAAGGTTACTATAAAATGCCAGAAAAGACTCTTGAGGCTTTTCGCAATCTCTGGTGGCATACAGGAGATCTAGCATACCAGGATGATGATGGATATTACTACTTCGTGGGCAGAGAGAAGGACATGATACGCCGCGGTGATGAAAATATCTCGGCACTGGAGGTGGAGAAGGTGGTGGAGTCACATCCGGGTGTGAAGGAATGCGCCGTTGTTGCCGCCCATTCTGACCTGTGGGGCGAAGAGGTTAAAGTCGCTATTGTATGCCGGGAGGGCTGTAAGATAGACCCGGCTGAGATGATCGCTTACTGTGATGAGCGCATGGCTTATTTCATGGTGCCCAGGTATATCGAGTTTATGGCAAGCATACCTCGTACTGGTGCCAGTGGGAGGCCCGTGAAAGAAGAGCTGAAGAATATAACATCATCTACTTGGGACAGGGTTAAAGCAGGCGTTAAGATAAAGCGGGAACTGGAGAAACAGAAAAAAAGCAGCCAATAAAAATGGGGATATAAGATTAACAGGGATATTAACAGAAGGAGGCAGGAACAATATGAAAAGAATCTTGGTGCTTGGGGGTGCAGGCACTATGGGCTCAGAGGTGATCAAGCTGCTACTGGAGAGGAGCGAGGCAAAAGTCATCGTGGCGGATGCAAGTGCGAAAGGACTGAAACGTGTCGAGGCTGAGCATGGCAATAAAGTGGAAACAGCTGGGGTCGACGTCAATAACAGAGAAGCGGTGGTAAAGCTGATGAAAGGCGCCGACATAGCAATCAGCACCGTTGGACCTTTCTATAAGACCGCAGTAGCCATTATCAAGGCAGCCATAGAAGCCAGGTGCAACATGGTGGATATAGATGATGACTTCGATGCAACCAAGGATGCCCTGGAGCTGAATGAGGCTGCCAGGAAGGCTGGCATCACTGCCATCATCGGTATGGGGGCCAGCCCCGGTGTTACGAATCTGATGGCACGCTTGGGTGCCAGTCGCTTGGACAAAGTTGATTCAATAAGGCTGTATTGGGCGGAGAGCGCCATAGACCCCACTGGCCCGGCTGCGATGATGCACTGGTTCCACATCACCGCAGAGAAGGTCCCTGCTTTCATTGATGGAAAATGGGTGGAGGTGCAGGGTTTTACCGAGCCGGAGGTGATTGAGTTCATGCCGCCAGTGGGCAAACTTGAAGTAGTTTATACAGGTCATCCGGAACCGGTTACTCTGCCAAGATATATCAAGGGTGTGAAAAATGTGAGTATCAAGGGTGCCCTGTATCCGCCCAAGATGATGGAGCTTTACCGCATGCTGATAGATACGGGCTTCGGCAGTAATCAGACTTTCACGGTCACAGAGACAGTCTCTATGCCCTTCAGGGAACTGGCAGTGCGGATCTTGAGGTCAATGCCACACTTCGCGCCAGGTTACTTTAAAGATATCCTCGAGGATAGTCTGGGTAAATACGAGGCCTGCGCGGGTACTTTCAAGATCGTGGTGAACGGTAGAAAAGGTGATAAGGATATAACTTATATATACGACCTGATGGCTGATAACGTAGCCCACAGCACTGCATTGCCTGCTGTTATAGCTGCTCTGACTATTCTTGATGGTAAGGTCAAGCAAACAGGGGTCCTGCCACCCGAGGGTGCTCTTGATGCGGGCATGTTATTCGCAGAAATAGCGAGTGAAGCCAAAGCCCGTGAGACGATGGTGGAATCAGCACCATACATAAACGTGAAGTAGTGTTTGAAACAACTGTGACTTTAATCTAAAAGAAGAAATAGACGCAGTACTTGGAGAAAACGTTGCGAAAATCTTTGGTTTTAAAAGCTAAAAAGGAGGGAAAATGGCTATTAAGACTTACGATGAATACTTCAACAGAATCAAGAAGATGAGGAGAAATCTCTACATCGCTGGAGATAAGGTAGGTAGAGATGATGAAAGACTCCAGGGACAGCTTCGTATTTTTCAAGAGACATACGCCCGTGCCAATGACCCAGACTGGGAAGATCTGTGCACTGCGACATCACACTTAACAGGGGAGAAGATAAGCAGGTTCACACATATCCATCAAAGCGTGGATGACTTGCTCAAAAAGCAGATGATGACCAGACTTTTATGCCATAGGGTCGGTGGCTGCATCATGAGGTGCATGGGAATAGATGCTATGAATGCCCTCTCTGTTGTTACTTATGAGATGGACCAGATGCTGGGTACGGATACCAACAAGAACTTCCTGAAGTATCTCCGATATTGGCAGGACAATGATATTAGTGCTAATTGCGCTCAGACTGATACCAAAGGTGACAGG
>Ga0307427_1001642_pt1 | contig 11355 bp, 9 predicted proteins | sample SalMarWE160190MG_FD_202162 | JGI IMG/M metagenome (GOLD analysis project Ga0307427, IMG submission 202162) | Salt marsh sediment microbial communities from the Plum Island Ecosystem LTER, Massachusetts, United States - WE1603-190 | ecosystem: Environmental > Aquatic > Marine > Intertidal zone >... | reverse complement strand
GCGACACAACTCGGCGCGGCCGAGATCCGCTTCGTCCTCTACATGGCGTGCATTGTGGTCTCGATCGCGGCCGGCTACGCGGCGCGGCGGACGGGTTTGCTGAAACCGTCGTGGGCCGCACACGTCATGAGCGCTGCCATCATCGGTTGCGACGCGCCGATCGCGTGCCTGGCGATCTGGCACCTCGCGATCCCGCCCGGCGTCTGGAAGGTGCCGGTCGCTGGGGCGGCCGTCGGCGTAGCCGTGTGCCTCATCGGCCTGGGCGTAGCGCGCCTGGCGCGGATGCGACCGGCCGACGCGGCCGTCTTCGGCCTCCAGGGCGGCATGGGAAACGTCGGATACACGATGGGCGGCAGCCTGTGTTTCGCCCTATGGGGCATGCAGGGCCTGGCGCTGGAACAGATGTACTGCCTCATGTGGGCGTTCTTCTCGTTCCTGTTCTGCTTTCCGCTGGCCCGGCATTACCACGAAGTGGCGTGCGGCCGCCGCGGTCAGACCTCCGACGTCATGTACGCCCTGCGGACCCTCTGGCGAAGCCTCCGCGACGTGCGGAGCCTGCCGCTTTACACCGCGACGCTCGGCCTCACGCTGAACCTGGCCAGCGCGCCGCCCCCCGCAGCCGTCGGGCGGTGGCACGTCGTGGACGCCCTGATGGTCGTGGGGATCATCCTCCAGTTCGGCGGCGTCGGCCTCACGGTCCGGGCCCGGCGGCTGCCGCGCTTCTGGAAAAAGGCCCTCGGCTCGACCGCGTTGAAACTCGTCGCGAGCCCCATCCTGATGGTCGGCGTCGCGATGGCGCTCGGCATGACAGGCACGCCGCTTACCGTCTGCATTCTGCTCGCCGCCATGCCGACCGCCCTGTATTCCGTGCTCATGGCCAACATCTTCGGCCTGAACCGCGACCTGGCAAACGCGACGTTCATCCTGACGCACGCCGTCTGCCTGGCGGCCATCGCCGTGGCCGGCCTGGTCTGGTGGATAGGCGGCCTGGAGAATCCTCTCGTCGGCGGGAGAGGCGGGTTGTGATACTCCTTTCTGCCACGTTTCGTTGACGCCGCAGCCCCTCGTATCGTACAATCAGGGTGCGCCTGACGCCGTTTGAGAGGAGCCTGCTATGGCCGATGAGAACGAAGGCAAATACAAGATCCTGGTCGTGGACGACGACGAAGATGTCGTCACGACCATGAGCCTGGCGCTCGGGGACCTGCACCAGACGGTCCTGACGGCATCCGACGGGATGGCCGCCCTCGAACTGGCCGAACAGCAAGACCCCGACATCCTGGTCCTCGACCTCATGCTGCCCAAGCGCGGCGGGTTCCAGGTGCTCCAGCGTCTCAAAGGCAAGCCCATGATGAAGGGCAAGCGGCCGCTCGTCTGCATGGTGACCGGCAACGAAGGGATGCGGCACCAGACGTTCGCCGAGCAGAACGGCGTGGACGAGTACCTCCGCAAACCGTTCGCCATCAGCAACCTCGTGGAGATCGTCCAGGGCTTCGTGGAGAAACTCGACGCCGGCATCGAGAACGCCAAGTAGAACGGCCGTCACTTGTCATCGGTCATTTGTCGCTTGCGACTCGTAACAGGCATTGCGTTTGCGTGTGGGAGGCGTGAATCATGGTCCATCGCCTGAGCCGACGAACTTTCCTGCATGCGGCCGGCGCGGCGGCGTGCGGCGCGATCGCGCTGCCGGGGTGCGCCTCGGACACGGGCAGTCCCGGCGCGCCGGGATTCCGCGCCCGCCCACATCCGGCCGCCCACGAATGGAAGAACCGGATCGGCCTCGTCACCGGCGGCGACGACCCCGGACGCAACACACGGACCGCCATCGAGAAACTGTGCGGCAAGGACGGCGTCCGGACATTCGTCAAGGCCGGCGACGTCGTCGTCGTCAAACCGAACATCGGATGGGCTCGCGTGCCGGAAATGGGGGCTACCGTGGACCCCGTCGTCGTCGCGACGGTCGTCGGCCTGTGCCTTGAGGCCGGGGCCGCCAAGGTCAAGGTCTTCGACAACTCGGTCGGCACTGACGCCAAGTGCTACCAGTTCAGCGGCATCGAGGCCGCCGCACGCAAGGCCGGGGCCGACGTCTTCCTCTGCGCCCGGCACCGGTTCCGCAAGGTCGCCTTCGACGACCCGCGCTGCAAGCGGCTGACCGAATGGCCCGTTTACGAGGACGTTCTGACGGCCGACGTCCTCGTCAACCTGGCCATCGCCAAGACGCATAACCTGTGCCACGTAACCCTCTGCATGAAGAACCTGATGGGCACGCAGGGCGGCGAGCGCGGCAAGATGCACCAGAAGTTGCACCAGAACCTGGCGGACCTGAACGTGACGATCACGCCGACATTCAACATCCTCGACGCCACGCGCGTCATGGTCGCCGGCGGACCGGGCGGCGGACGCAAGGACCAGGTCGTGCGGGCAAACACGATCGTGTGCGGCACGTCGAGCGTGACGGTCGATTGCTGGGCGGCCGACCCGGTGAACCTGCCGTGGCCCAAGGGTCACCACGACCTGGCGGCCGTCGAGTTTGTTGCCCGCGGCGCGGAAGCGGGACTCGGCACCGCCGACCCGTCGGCGATCGAGGTGTCAGCGTAACGCACGGGCGAACGAAGCAGTTAGCCGCCGCGCTTGCGCGGCGCGTACGTTCCGTTGAGGTCGCCGCCTGATGGCTAAACGCAAGAAGCCTGTCCGGCTGTCGGCACACGCCGCCAGTTACACGACCAAGCGGGGGTTCACCGCCCAAGAGGTCGAGCAGGCCATCCGCGAGGCACCGTGGCAAGAGGCGGAACGGGGCAGGATCGAATGCCGGCTGGACTTCGCGTTCGACGGGACATGGAACGGCCAATCGTATGCGACGAAGCAGGTTCGCCCTGTCTTTGCCGAAGAGGCGAACGAGATCGTCGTCGTGACCGTTTACACGTACTACTTCTGATGGAGCCGATGTCATGAAGATTACATACGATGCGGAGGTGGACGCGCTGAGCATCACCTTCCGCGAGACCACCGTTACCACGAAGGACTTGGGCGACGGCATTGCCGCCGACTTCGATAGCGATGGGGAACTCGTTGGCATCGAAGTGCTGGACGCGGCCAAACGCGTCGGCGGTCGAGATGCGCTCCGCCAAGTCATTCTCGAAGGTATCGGACTCAAGGTCCCGGCCTGAGTTCGGGCCTTCCTCGTGATCGAGGTCGCCGCCTGATGGCTAAACGCAAGAAGCCCCGGCACCCGCTGCACGTTCTGCGCATCATCAGCCAACTCGTTTTCTTCGGCTTGTTCCTCGTGGTGCTCGTCTCGACGGCGCTCGGCACCGCCGTGGCGGCCAGGCCGTGGCTGGCGCACGTTTTCCTGATAACCGACCCGCTTATTCTCGTGGGGATGGTGCTGGCGGGGGCGTTCACGACGGCCCTGTTGGCTGCGCTCGCGGTCGTCGCGCTGTCGCTGATCCTGCCGCGGGCGTACTGCGGGTGGATCTGCCCGCTCGGCACCACGATGGACATCGTGGACAAACTCCTCTTCCGCAAGCGCGACCGGTCGAAGAACATTGCGCCGCGGCTCCGGCAGGTGAAGTACGGCCTGCTCGCCGCCCTGCTCGTGCTGGCCGTCTTCCGGCTTGGCGTGTTCGGATGGTTCGATCCGCTCTGCATCGTGACGCGCTCCTTCGGCGTGGCCGTCTATCCCATGGCCGACCACGTTGCCAAGACGTCCCTGGTGGCAGCGGAAGAAAGCGGCATCGGTGCGGCGGCGGACATCTACGATTGGGCAGCCGAGGCAGGCCTCTTCATCCGCGACGCCAACTTCAAGGAGGGCGCTCGCGGCGTTGGGTACCCCTGGTCGTTCACGTTTGCGGCGCTGCTGGTGGCGATCGTGCTCGCGCAGGCGTATCAGAAACGGTTCTGGTGCCGCAACCTGTGCCCGCTCGGGGCGCTGATGGGGCTCCTCGGTTCGGTCAGTCCGTTCCGCCCGCGCGTCAGTAACGAGTGTGTCTCGTGCGGGGCTTGCCAAAAGGGATGCAAGATGGGGGCGTTCCAGCCCGCCGACGGCCAGGAGCGTTACCGCTGCCTCGTCCAGGAATGTATCTCGTGCTATGCGTGCGAGCGCGAGTTCTGCCCGGTCGATGCGATCCACGTGGGCGCGGCAGCGCCGCGTGTCCGTCCTGCGCCGGGCGTCCTTCCGAGCCGCCGGGCCTTTCTCGGGTCGGCCGCAGGCGGCGCCGTCTTCGCACCGGCGCTGCTGCTGGACCAGCGGACGCGGAACAAGGCGGAGACGAATCCGATGGTCCGCCCGCCGGGCGCCCTGAGGCCGGACACGGAGTTTCTGTCCGCCTGCGTCCGGTGCGGCGAGTGCATGCGTGTCTGCCCGACGAACGCCCTGCACCCGTCCGGCGTGGAGAACGGCGTCGCCGGGCTGTGGACGCCCACATTCGTCTTCAACATCGGTTACTGCGAGTACTTCTGCGGCATCACGAAGGAGGACGTCGAGCAGGGGCGGCTGGACAAACCGGCGAACCTCTGCGGCATGGTCTGCCCGACGGGGGCGATCCGGCAACTGACGCACGCCGAGAAGATCGCCCACAAGATCGGCACCGCCGTCTTCGACCACAGCCGGTGTCTGCCGTGGGCACGCGGCGAGGAGTGCCTGACCTGCGAGGAGCAGTGCCCGCTTCCCGAGAAGGCCATCTCCCACCGCTACGAGGACGTGGTGAACCTCGACTGGCTCGCCATGCCGCAACCCGACCGCCATCGCTACGAGCAGCTCGAGACCAGAGAGTCGCTGACGGCCGACGAGCGGGCCGAACTCGCTCGGATGCCGCCCAAATCGAAACGCATCGCCCGGCCGTACGTCCTCCGCGACCGGTGCATCGGCTGCGGCACGTGTGAGAACGTCTGCCCGCTGGACGGCGCCAGTGGCGTCCGCGTCGAACGGCTCCAGTCGCGCGAGATCCGTGCTGAAGCGCGCCCGGAAGCGACCCGCCGGGGAACCTGACCGGCTGCAACGTGCGCGGCGGGTCTCCCGACCCGCCGCGCCGGGAGCCCAGATTCCGTCCCCGCTTTGCGCGATGGCCTCAGCCTGTTGGGCTCAAGACGGCATCATCGGCCACGTCCAATGCTGAACCATGGTCACCCTTCGGGATGACCATGCCACCCGCCACCGCTGGAGGAGTCCGCCGCCAGTCGCGCTTTCCGGACCGCGGGGTACACCTCGCCGAGGATCAGTGCCGCAACCATCAGGACACCGCCCAGGATCTGCCAGCCCGTCAGGCGGTCGCCGACCAGGAGATAGGCGAAGAGGGCGGCAAAGAGCGGTTCGGTGATGATGATCGTGGCGGCCTGGACCGCGCGGAGCCGCTGCTGGACGTACGTCTGGACGAGGAACGCGGCGGCCGTTGCGATGAGACCCGTCACGAGCAGCGCCGGCCAGACGTCGCCCGGTCCCCATCCCGGCGGCGGCCACGCCACCGGCTCGACCCGCAGCCACGCGACCAGCAACCACGCGACCAGGAAGACGGCTGTGGCGGCCATCAACTGCCCTTGGGCCAGGACAATCGCGTCGTGATGCTTCGCGTGACGGTCGAGCAGCGCGATGTGCAGCCCAAAGCACGCCGCCCCACACAGCGTCAGGGCGTCGCCAAGCGCCACACCGTCGGGCCCGGCGCCCGTCAGCAGCGCGAGCCCCGCCACGCTGATGCCGATGGCGCCCCACAGTGCAGGCCGGGTCCGCACGCCGAACAGGACACGATTGGCCAGAGGCGCGAAGACGATGAACAGGCCCGTAATCAGCCCCGTGTTGGTGGCCGTGGTGTGCCGCAACCCGAACGTCTGGAGCAGATACGCCGCCGCCAGCACCAGGCCGATCGGACCGCCGGCCTTGAGCGTCCGCCACGTGGTCCGCCTGGCGGCAACCAGGCTGATGGCGGCAGAACCGATGATAAAACGCACCGCCAGGAACGACACCACGCCGTAGGTCTCGATGGGCCCTTTCATCAGCGCGAAGGCCCAGCCCCACACCGCGACGATGGCCAGCAGCAGGCAACATGACACGAGACGATTCATGGCGACTCACACCCCGGGCTCGGACCATCGTCAGAGTCACCGGTCATTATGGCGGCGACGGAGCGTTGCGGCAAGCCCGGATGCGTCGGGGCGTGGTGCGGGCATCCGCAAAAAGGTCCTTGCATTGCGTTCCCATTTTCGGTAAAGCATGTTGTTGTTGAAAGCGGTCGTTATCGTCACCAAGGGAAGCCGATTTCTCGGCGCCGCAGGGACGGGAGTGGCCGCCTCCCGTCGCCCACGTGCCGCAAGGAGTTTGTCATGACGCAGAAGCAGGAGATCATCGAGTCGTTTCGAGTTCATCAGAGCGACACCGGGTCCCCGGAAGTCCAAATCGCCCTTCTGACGGAGCGGATCACCCACCTGACGGGGCACCTGAAGACGCACCGCAAGGACCACTCCTCCCGGCGGGGACTCCTGAAGATGGTCGGTCGAAGAGCCAGCCTCCTCAAGTACCTGGCCCGAGAGGATCGCGGTCGGTATCAGGCGGTCATCGAGCGGCTGGGCATTCGCAAGTAACTCTCGGAACTTCGCACAGGAACCGGCCGCCCCACATACGCGGGCGACCGCAGCAATGGCACGTGAGGGAACAGCCTGCTGACGCATCGGACGGCGGTGGGAGCGTGAACGGATAGGTCTTGTCGGCAACGGAAAGGTTGGGAAAGACAATGGCAGTGGTAAAAATTGAACGCGAGATCGCAGGGCGAACACTCAGTATGGAGACGGGCAGAGTCGCCAAGCAGGCGCACGGAAGCGTCGTGGTGCAGTACGGGGATACGGTCGTCCTGGTGGCGGCCACGCGGGCCAAGCCCCGCGAGGGGATCGATTTCTTCCCCCTGACGGTGGAGTACCGCGAAATGACGTACGCCGCCGGCAAGATCCCCGGCGGGTTCTTCAAACGCGAGGGACGGCCATCCACCAAGGAAACCCTGACGTGTCGGATGATCGACCGGCCGCTGCGGCCGCTCTTCCCGGACGGGTACAAGGACGAGGTCCAGGTCGTCGCGCTCGTTCTGTCGGCCGATCAGGAAAACGACCCGGACCTGGTGGCGATGATCGGGGCCAGCGCGGCCCTGAGCATCTCGCAGATCCCGTGGGACGGGCCGCTCGGCGCCGTCCGCATAGGGATCGACGGCGACCGGTTCATCGTGAACCCCACGCACAGCCAGCGCGAGGTGAGTGAGATGGACCTGACCGTGTCCGGGTTTGAGGACTCGATCAACATGATGGAGGTCGGCGCCCGGGAAGTCCCCGAAGAGAAAATCCTTGGCGCTCTCGAGATGGCCCAGGACACCATCCGGGCCATCATCGAGATGCAGCGCGAACTCGTCGAGAAGGCCGGCGCTACGAAGCGGGAGTTTGCCGGCCCGAAAGATGTCTCGGACCTCGAAACGCTCATCGAGAAGGACTTCCTCGGCCGGATCGAGCAGGCCAAACACATCCCCGGCAAGATCGACCGGGCCAGGGCGTGCGATGCCATCAAGGAAGAGGCCATCGAGGCCATCCTCGGCCCCGAAGGGGAAACCGACGAATGGACCGCCGCCGATTTCAAGACCGCATGGTATGGCGTCGAGGACCGCCTCATCCGCAAGATGCTGCTCGCCGGCGAGCGGACCGACGGCCGCACACCCGACCAACTCCGCCCCGTCACGTGCGAGGTCGGCGTTACGCCCAGAACGCACGGGTCGGCGTTGTTCACGCGCGGCGAGACGCAGGCCCTGGTGCACACGACGCTCGGCACGGGGCAGGACCAGCAGATCATCGACGGCCTGCTCGAGGAGTACCGGAAGCAGTTCATGCTGCACTACAACTTCCCGCCGTTCTCGGTGGGCGAGGTGAAGTGGATACGCGGCCCGTCGCGCCGCGACATCGGCCACGGCGCCCTCGCCGAGAAATGTCTCCAGGGCGTCATGCCGTCCGAAGACCAGTTCCCGTACACCATCCGCATCGTCTCGGACATCACGGAGTCGAACGGATCCAGCAGCATGGCGACCGTCTGCGGGGCCACACTCAGCCTGATGGACGCCGGCGTGCCCATCGCGGACCCCGTGGCAGGCGTCTCCATCGGACGCATCTCCGACGGCGACACCGACCTGCTGCTGACCGACATCCAGGGCGAGGAAGACCACGTCGGCGAGATGGACTTCAAGGTGGCCGGCACGCAGAAAGGCATCACGGGCATCCAGTTGGACCTGAAGGTCCGCAGCGTCTCGCTCGAGGTCTGCCGGGTGGCGCTCGCGCGGGCCAGAGAGGTCCGACTGGAGATCCTCCGGACCATGCTCGATGCCATCCCGGCGCCGCGGGAAGAGATCAGCCCGCACGCCCCGCGGCTGCTGCAGATCAAGGTCAATCCGGACAAGATCGGCAAGATCATCGGTCCGGGCGGCAAGATGATCAAGGGCATTGAGGCCGACACCGGCGCACGCGTCGAGGTCCGGGACGACGGCACCGTCACCGTCGCCCACGTGGATGCCGCCCAAGCCAAGCGGGCCATCGAAATCATCGAGGGCCTGACCGCCGAGGTCGAGGTCGGCAGAATCTACACCGGCACGGTCGTCTCGGTGAAAGACTTCGGGGCGTTCATCGAGATCCTCCCCGGACAGGACGGCATGTGCCACGTCTCGGAACTGGCCGACCAGTACGTCAAGAACCCCAGCGACGTCGTCAAAATGGGCGACGTCATCAGGGTCAAGGTCATTAAGGTTGACGATCAGGGCCGGGTCAAACTGTCGCGAAAGGCCGCCCTCAAAGAGGAACCGGAAGGCCAGGCCGTCTCGAAAGAGGAATAGCCGCAGCGTTAGTACTACTACGCTATGTGGCGCTGCCGCGTTAGCCGCCGCGCTTGCGCGGCGAGTCGCCTCCGTCAGCGCGCACCGTCGTGGGCGGCATGGTCGCGCGAACGGCGGTCGTGGCTATGTGAACAGCGTTAGCCGCCGCGCTTGCGCGGCGAGTCGCCTCCGTCAGCGCGCACCGTCGTGGGCGGCATGGTCGCGCGAACAGCGGTCGTGGCTATGCGAACAGCGTTAGCCGCCGCGCTTGCGCGGCGAGTCGCTTTAGGTTAACAGCCAAGTGGAGGCCCGGGTGGATCCCCTACTGGTGTTCGGACTGGGCCTGGCAGTAGGCGTCGTTCTGATCGCAGGCCTCGCCGTGCTGATGGCCAAGCGGGCCGAACGCCGCGCGCGCGACTCCGAACGCCGTGCCCGCGAGGCCGAGCACCTGGCCTACGTCGGCACACTGACGGGCGGCCTCGCGCACGAAATCCGAAACCCCCTGTCCACACTCAACCTGAACCTGCAACTGCTGCGCGAAGACTTGCAGCGTCCTGGCAGCGAGCCCGACGCGCGGCTGCTGCGGAAACTCGACGCCCTCGAACAGGAGGCCGCACGCCTACAGCAGATCCTCGACGATTTCCTGAAACTCGCGGGCAAACAGGAAGTCCGCCTCCAGGTCGGGGCCATCAACCCCGTCGTCGAGGAACTCGTGGAGTTCTATGAGGACCGCCTCGGACGCGCGAACGTCCGGGTGCGGACCAGTTTGGCCGAAGACCTGCCCCACGTGGCGATCGATGCGGCACGGTTGAAGCAGGCACTTTCCAACCTCATCCTGAACGCCGAGGCCGCTATGGCCGACGGCGGGGAACTTATGATCGGCGCCGAGGCCGAACGGCGGGGCGTCCGCCTCCACGTCACCGATACAGGCGCCGGCATCGGCCGGGAGGACCTGGACAGAATCTTCGCACCGTATTATTCTACCCGTCCGGGCGGCACGGGACTGGGGCTGCCGACCGTCCGACGGATCGTCCAGGAACACAAGGGCACGTTGGAGGTTCACAGCGAACCGGGCCGCGGCACGCGGTTTACGATTCATCTCCCCGCCGCCGCCGTGACCGAGGTCACATAACGGCTGCGCCAACCCCATACGGGCACGTAGCGCGACCCGCGTCGCGACAGACTCGGCGTCTAACCGGGCGGCGCGACGCCGCGCAGCGGGTGGGTAATACCATGCCTGACGAAAAGCAAGCAACCGAGCGGGCACGCATCCTCATCGTCGAGGATGACCGTCCGCAGGCCGACGCCATCAACGAGGCGCTCGCCCGCGTCGGCTACGCCTGCGTCGTCGTCACCGAGCCGCGACGCGCCCTCGACCTCCTGGACGACGACGGTTTCGACCTGGTCGTCACGGACCTCGTGATGCACGAGGTTGACGGGATGGAGATCCTCCAGGAAGCCAAGCGCATCGACGCCGCAACCGAGGTCATCGTCGTCACCGGCCACGGGTCCATCGAAACGGCGGTCCAGGCCATGCGCGAGGGCGCCTGGGATTACATCACCAAGCCGCTGAACCTTGGGGAATTGCGCGACCGCGTGGCCAAGGCGCTCGAGCACCGGCGTCTCGTGAGCCGAAACCGGCAACTGACGGCCCAACTCCAGGAGCGTTTCGGGTTCGAGGGCCTCATCGGCACGTCGGCCGGCATGCACCGCGTCATCGAAACGTGCCGCCAGATCGCTCCGACCGACACCACCGTCCTGATCGAGGGCGAGAGTGGAACCGGCAAGGAACTCGTCGCCAAGGCGCTCCACAACAACTCGCCTCGCAGCAACGGCAACTTCGTCGGACTCAACTGTGCCGCACTCAGCGAAGGCATCCTCGAAAGCGAACTCTTCGGACACGAGAAGGGCGCCTTCACCGGCGCCATTGCCAGCCGCAAGGGACGCTTCGAACACGCCGCCGGCGGCACGCTGTTCCTCGATGAGGTCGGCGACATGCCGATGCCGACTCAGATCAAACTCCTCCGGGTCATCGAGGACCGCGAGATTATCCGCGTCGGCTCCAACGAGCCGCGACGGGTGGACGTGCGGCTCGTCAGCGCGAGCAACCGGAACCTGGGCAACCTCGTCAAAGAGGGCTTGTTCCGCGAGGACCTCTACTTCCGCCTGAACGTCGTGCGGATCGTGCTGCCGCCGCTGAGAGAGCGGCGGGAGGACATCCCGCTGCTGACGGACCACTATCTCCACCGCTTGGCCGACGAGCACGCCAGGACCGTCACCGGCATCACGCCCGAGGCCCAGACCGTCCTGAACGCCTACGACTGGCCCGGCAACGTGCGCGAACTGGTCAACGCCCTGGAGACGATGATCGTCCTGGCCCGAAGCGAAACGCTCGACGTCCGGGATATCCCGGCGGAAATCCTTCCGGCGGCCGGCGAAACCGCGGCCGAGCGCCTGACGCCCGGCATGAGTCTTGAAAATGCCGAACGGATCCTCATCAAGCGGACGCTCGACGAAACCGGAGAGAACCGCCAGA
>Ga0307427_1001641_pt1 | contig 11367 bp, 12 predicted proteins | sample SalMarWE160190MG_FD_202162 | JGI IMG/M metagenome (GOLD analysis project Ga0307427, IMG submission 202162) | Salt marsh sediment microbial communities from the Plum Island Ecosystem LTER, Massachusetts, United States - WE1603-190 | ecosystem: Environmental > Aquatic > Marine > Intertidal zone >... | reverse complement strand
TTTCCACACAGCACATACATATGGAGCATGACAATTGTATGGAGATAATAAGTATTAGGGGAAAAGCTAAAGATATTCACAAGTTTTTCAATAAATTACGGGCAACAACCGGCATAAAACAGTGTAACATAATAAAAGCAACTGTTGGTGATAAGATTAAGTGAACTCTATTAACGTAGTTAATAGAGAGAAGTTAGTAGATAGTAGTTGGGAAAAACAAAAATATCCTGTAAATCCTTTTTAAATCTGCGTCCTATTCCCTTTGTGTCTTAGTGTCTTTGTGGCTAATTTTTCTTAAGTAAATTATTTGCTGTTTCTTTTACTGTTTGGTAGATTTCCTTTACCGGCAATCCGGTTTTCTTAGCAAGTTTTTCACAGGATTCGAATTCGGGAGAAATATTTACCAATTTGCCCTTTGAAAAAGCAAGTTTTACTTCTGCTTCACCTACTTTAGTTTTTATTTTTTTTGTTTTTCGCTCTAATTTTCTTCTTTCTATATTATGAATCCGAATACCAATTGTTGTTGTTTCCCTGAAAAGTATATCTGCTACGACATCGACCTTTTTCCTGTCACATAGTATCGATAATTTAAATCCGGGGCGTCCTTTTTTCATTTGAATGGGTGCTCTGAAAACGTCAAGTGCTCCAACTCTTAGAAGTTTTTTCTCGACTGAAGGAAAGAACTCGGGGTTCATATCGTCAATATTTGTTTCGATTAACACTTCATTTTCCGGATATTTTTTTACTTCAGTTCCTAATATTGCTCTTAAGAAATTAGGACTTCCCTTCAATTTTTTAGAACCGAAGCCGATACCGGTATTTTGTATGTTCATTTCGGGCATGGTAAATGAATGGGCAAAATGTTTTATGAATAGTGCTCCGGTAGGAGTTACCAGTTCACTATTGATTCCCGTAGAATAGATGGGAGCCTGACATCTTTTGAGGAGTTCAGTAGTTGCCGGAACAGGGAGAGGCACCCTGCCGTGTTCTATTTCTGTTACGCCCGTTCCAACGTTTATTGCGGAGAAATATATTTTATTTACGTCTAAGAGCGCAACAGCGATTACGCCTCCAAGGATATCGGCTATTGAATCAATAGCGCCAAGCTCGTGAAAATGGATTTTTTCTTTTGATACTCCGTGGATTTTCGCTTCGACTTCCGCGAGTTCTTCGAACATTTTTTTACTTTTTTCTATAATGTCTTTATCGAGTTTAGAGTCTTCCAGCAATTTTTTAATATCTTTTAAATGTCTTTCTTTTATTTCTTTTTTTGATAATTCTACCTTAAATCTTTTGCCGGTGAAACTGCCTCTTTTTTCATCCCATATTTTTATTTTTGCGTGTGGGGGCAGAATGCTTGATATTTTTTTTACAAGTTTTTTCTCTTCAGCGCCTGCGTCAAGAAGAGCTCCGATGAACATATCACCGCTTATTCCTGAGAAACAATCTATATAAAGAATTCTTTTACTTGAGTTATTCATTCTGTTTCCTTTTTACGTATCTTTTTTATAACTGCCGCGGCAAAGAAGCCTGCGCTGTAGCCGTCATCTATATTCATAACGCTGATGCCGGGAGCGCATGAATTTAACATTGTCAATAAGGGAGCTATGCCTTTAAAACTTGCACCGTAGCCAACAGAAGTAGGAACGGCAATTATCGGAGTATCGACAAGCCCTGCAACTACAGAAGGAAGGGCTCCTTCCATTCCTGCGATTACTATAGCAATATCCGCTTCTTTCAGTTTGTTTCTTATATTAAGTACCCTGTGTATTCCGGAAACTCCCACGTCGAATATTGTTTCTACTTTTATTCCCATTGATCTTGCCGTTATTTCGCTCTCTCTTGCTACGGGTATATCCGAAGTTCCGGCGGTGATTATTGTTATCTTTCCGATAGTTTTTTTGGGAAATTTACCGATAAAAACAAGGTTCGATTCAGGATAAATTTTCGCTTCCGGGTAAGTTTTTTTTATTTTTTTAAGTGATTTCTCGGGAACTCTTGTAGCTATGATATTAGAATCATTTTTCATTTTTTCTATGATTCGCATTATCTGTGTGGGCGTTTTATTCTTGCAGTAGATAGCTTCAGGCGCGTCCATTCTGAGTTCTCTATGCGAATCGATTTTTGCGAAACCTAAGTCTATAAAAGGTAAATTTTCAAGAACTGTTAATGCTTCTTTTATACTTTTATTGCCTTTTCTAACTTCTTCAAGTAACTTTCTTATTTTATTTTTATCCATTATATATTTGAGAATTATCTATTTTCATATATTTATATCCATACTTCCGCTTCGATAGCCTTCAATGTCAAGAGTTACGTAGTCATACCCGATTTTTTTGAATTCTGCGACTATGCTTTTTCTATGGGATAGGAGTTTGTCGATATCTTTTTCGGGAACTTCTATCCTTGCTATGTTGCCATGATGTCTAACGCGAAACTGTTTGAAAGTTTTATCTGCCAATAGGTTTTCTGCAGTTTCCACTTTTTTTAAATTCTTTTTTGTAAGTCTTGTTCCGTAAGGAAAACGTGTGGCAAGGCATGTGAAAGAAGGTTTGTTCCAACTTGGCAGATTCATCTTCCTGCTTAATTTTCTTATCTCTTCTTTTGTAAATTCTGCCTCAATTAAAGGACTTTTAACCCTGAGTTCTCTTATCGCTTTAGCTCCGGGACGGTACGTTTCTGAGTCTTCTATGATAGCTCCTTCGACCACCTGATTTATTTTTGCTCTTTTTGCGATTTTCTTTAAACTTGTGAGTATAATTTTTTTACAGATATAACACCGGTCAGTTGGATTCTTGATTAAGTTATTTTCAGAAAGTATTGGAATATCAAGGATTTCCCATTTAGCTCCAATATTGTCAACTATACTTTTTGCTTCCGCAATTTTCTTTTCCGGGATAAGTTCTGATTTTACAGTTACGGCAAGTACGTTATCAAACCCAAGAAAATCTACAGCTGCTTTTAAAAGAAAACTACTGTCGGATCCACCTGAGTAGGCAACGAGAACAGATTTATAATTCTTTAATATTTTCCTTAATTTTTGAATTTTCTTATTTTTTTCTGTAAAAATTTTCAATGATTTCATTTTTATCTCCTGAAATACTTATAATAATTAATATTTCTTCTTTGAATATATTTTATTAATAGTTATTTGTCAATGCTTTATAGAACAATGCAGTTTTTAGAAAGGAAAGTCTTGCGGTGTTTCTTCGTCCTTTTTGCCTTTTTTAAACTGAGGTATTTTTGCTTCCTTATGGACTATATTGGTTTCTACTACTATAGCCTTGTCCGGCGTTGCCGGACAAACATTCTGGCATGCTCCGCATCCGATACAAATTGAAGGTCTTGTCGTGGGTATGAACAATAATCCTTTATATGGTGTCATGGTTACGGCATCGGTTGGGCATATCTCGGCGCAAGCGCCGCAGTTAGTATTATTTTTGTAAACAACACAAAATTCTTTAATGAATTTGACTCTGCCTATCTGGATTTTTTTCTTTTCTTCTTTTGTATGAGGCATTATTGCGTCAGTCGGACACACTTTCAGGCATTCATTGCATTCGTAAGCACAATATCCGCTGTAAAAATCCATATGAGGAAGAAATGCCCCTAGAAGTCCATATTGAAATAAAGAGGGCTGAAGTACGTTTGTAGGACACTTATTTACACACAGATAACATGCAGTACATTTGCTTATATATTTGTCAAGACTAATGCTTCCTGGTGGGGTTGGGGGTGGAAGAGGAGTTTTGTCAGCAGTTTTTTTATTGCGGAGTAATAAATTGATTCCCGAAAAAGTTAAAACACCAAGGAAAGAATAAATGAATTTCCTTCTGGAGAAGCTTTCTTTTTTTTCGGCTTCTATTCTTTTGTTCTTTGCAAATAATTTGTATTTAATTGCAAATTCGGGACATACTTCTAAGCAGTTAAAACATCTGATGCAGGAAGAATTATCTACAACTTTGTCTTTTGAATTTATGCATTCTGCTTTGCAAACGGATGCGCAAATTCCACAAGAGGTGCAGCTGGACTTATCGATTTCTATTCTATATAAGCAGCGGATCGAAAAAATACCGAGGAAAGTACCCAGTGGACAGATAGAATTGCAGTAGAGTCTACCCCTTTTTAAAGATAAATATACGATTATTCCGAAAATTAATATGAAAGGTGTTATACTTAATATATTGATAGTTGAAAAATTCATGATACCAAGCCAGTATATGTCGGCTTTTCTAAGGATTAGTTCACTACTATTATTAATAAGCGCTATAAGAGGTTTTATTATATAGTTTACCAGCTTTCCGAAAAAACTGTACGGATCTAAATAGCCGGTAAGGTAAAGACTTCCAGATATAAGGCTTATAATTAAGAGAGTGAGTATTGTTAAGCGTAATATGGTAAAAGACTTATGATATTTAAATTTAGCTCTTTTCTTTACTGTTTTTTTTGTTCTTATTAAGATATCTTGAAAACAGCCGAGAGGACAGAAGAAAGAACAGTAAATCCTTCCAAATATTGCTGTGGTTATGAGAAATATAACAAGTAAAAATAGTGACAGCAGAAACCCTTCGCTTAGAAAAGAAATTATTAGTGGAATTATTTGAAATTTGACAGGTATGCTCTTAAGTTTTTCCGGAAAGAAGAAAAAAAAAGAAAAAGTTATAAAAATAAAAAATATAACCTCGAGAGTTACTCGTAGAATTTTTAACTTGCCTGCTCTCATTTACAGGTCTATTCTCTTTATATTTACTTCGTCAAGATTGCGGTTTCCTATACCCAGATCGTTTCCGATTTTTATATACGTTATGTTTTCTGCTTCCTCCCCCAGTATTTTTGAGGCGGCAACGTCAAGTGCCACCATGTCCTTACTTAAGAGCTGCATTTTTTTGTTTACTACATCTTCCATGGAACGGGCTCTAGGACCGTTTGTTAATATATTATAGGCATCGACTATAGTGAGATCCGGTTTTCTATATAACGGGAATTCAGCTATACATCGATCGAGATCAGTTCTATGGTAGAAAGACCTATCCCAAACAACTCCCATTAAATTCTTAAATGCGCATGTCATCCTGGTACTTGAATGGTGTTTTAATATCGGAACATTTATGAAAACATCACTTTCCAGTATCAATTCGTGAACTTTGACTTTCTTTAGTGAATGAGCTCCCGGGACTCTTACTTCTTCGTAGTATGATTCTTTATTTGCTTGTACAACGGTTGCCCTAGCTTCTTTTGCCGCCTTTTCAATACCGCTGACATTATAAGTTGTAAAACAATTATCGCATGTATGATCAAACACATAGACTCTTTTCGCTCCCGCACCGAAGCAGTGTTCAATTATTCTCTTCACAAGAGCCGGATTTGTATTGGCAGCCCCTTGGGGATTTGCAGTCCAGCCAATATTTGGTTTTACGACAACTGTTTGCCCCCTGCGTATGAATTTTTTCATTCCGCCCAAAACTTTGATACCTTCGTCGAACATTTCTTCAGGAGTACCGTTTCTTACTGCTACGAGTTCCGGAGGTTTTTTGTTTTTACTATCTTTTTGTGCTGCTGGTAAAGGAGTCGATTTGACAATTGAAGAGATACCCGCGACAGCTGCCAACGAAAAGGCTTTCTTAAAGAAATCTCTTCTATCCATTTTTTACCTCCTGTTTTCATAGGTACCAAGATACCTATATATATAATTAGCTATAATTTTTTATTTGTCAACACCTGTATTGAATTCAAAAATACAAGTTTCTGCCTATAAAAATCAGATGTTCTAAAATTTTTATACTTGACAAGATTTTGGTTTTAGATATTCATAATTTAGGATAATTTTAAAAGTAAGATGCAAATAAAAAAATTGATTGTTGGTCCTTTACAGACAAATTGCTATATTCTCATTGGTGGGGAATATGGGATAATTATAGATCCCGGAGAGGAAGCAGATAAAATATTAGAGGTTGTTTCTGATTTGCGAATAGATTCAATACTTTTAACGCACAATCATTTCGACCATATTGGTGCGCTATTACCGGTGATAGAATCAACTTCGGCAGAAGTAGCAATTCATACTTTGGATAGAATTGATGTTGCTGATAGAGAACTTAAAGATGGAGAAAGGATTCCCTTTGACGGGAAAGAGATTTCAGTTATACATACTCCGGGGCATACTCCCGGTGGTTGTTGTTTCTATTTGGAGGGGTATCTTTTTTCCGGTGATACTTTATTCGCGGGGGGGTGGGGTAATACAATGTTTCCCGGAGGCAGTGAAGAGGCGATTTTTAAGAGTATTAAAGAAAAAATAATGATTCTGCCTGATGAAACTGTTGTTTACCCCGGTCACGGAGAAACGACGACTATCGGAGAAGAAAGATCTTTTTATTTATAAAGGAACGCAAGGAGTTAAGATTTTAAAAGAATTAGAGATAAAATTTGAGAAGCTTTCTGAATTAAAAGAAGTATGGGAGCGAATATTTGAAGTCACAGAAAATCCATCTCCTTTTGTGTCTTAGTGTGATAATAATCTTGGGTTGGGTGTGGAATTTGAAACCTTGAAAATCTGCGTTTATCTGCGTCCAATCCTTTTTGTGTACTGGTGGTTGAATTATTGCTTTTCTTTAATTTCTTTTAACAGTTTTTCAGCATCTTTCTTATCATATAATTCAAAATGTCTTATATCTCGTGATGTTTCAAGTGATAATAATTTGTTGAGAATTTCTTTTGCTTTTTCCGATTCTCCTACATCTCTATAAGTTTTAGCAAGGCGTATATATGATGGGGTGTGAAGAGAATCTTTTTCTATAGCTATTTTAAACTCTTCGATTGCTTTTTTCTTATCCCCTCCGAAGAGTCCCGGAAGAGATTTATAGATTTCTCCGAGAAGCATATGAGCCCCGGCGTGTTCGGGATCGAGTTCGATGACTTTTTGTGCTTCCTTTTTTAAGTCATCTACCATAAAGAGAGAATTTAAAACACCGTTGAGTTTTCCTACCCCGCCTTTGTTTAACGCGAACCAGAAATGGGCTTCAGGGTTATCCGGGTTTCTTTCGATGGCAAATTTTGCCAGTTTTTCTCCTTTTTCGTACCATTCTTTCTTTTGATTTTTATCTTTTAGGAGGGAACCCCTCTCAAAACAGAAATGTGATTTTCTCCAGAGAATCTCATCCATCAAAATTTTCGATTTGATTACAAGAGAATCCAATATTTTTTCAGCTTCATCAAATAGAACAGTGTCTTTGTAACTTTCAAGATATAAGGAATCGGATTTGAGGAGTTGTTTCTTTACGTAAGCTGTATCTGATATTAAAGATAGCAAAATTAATATTAACATTAAATTTTCTCCCTTACTTGTCCGGCTTCAAGGTATCTTCTATATCCAAATTTTAACAATCGACAATTTCCCAATGTATTGATATTGAATATTTTTTCAGCCAGGTACATTAAAATTATATAATATTTTAAGAGGAAGTCAAGTTTAAATTTATTAATTCTACAGCAGTTATAGTACGATTGACTTATTTTAGTAGAGATTGGATGGTATAGCGTAGTCAAAATCAAATCTAATTCTTCTGTAATTTACGTAATTTTTAAAGATAAATTTATAAGGTATAGTTGGTATTGCTCAAAAGACAAATTACATTGTTACCATCGGAAGAAAGTTCCTTAAATAAGTCATATGTTTCCTCTTGACATATTAGTGGAAATATGTAATTTTACTTTAAAGATTATGTTTTTAAATATAAATATTATAAGAGAAGTTAAATTTAAAACGGTTCTTATAATTGGTATTATCTTCGTTGTTTTTATCCTTTTAAAATGCGACAAGAAAGAAAATATTCCTACACAACCAGAAGTTGAAGGAAAAGCAATTAGTATAGATTTCGTAAGTTATAAATTGCAGGGTCATTCTGAGAAAATACCAGTCCCTTCCTCTAAATGTATTTCTTGCAGGGAAGACATTGATACACTTTGGGGAAGGCTAATAAATTGCTCAATTAACGATGTATCTCAGAGTGAAATAGAATTGAATTTCAACTCATTAGGAGATTTGAATGCTTTTATGATCAATGATACTATTTTTGCATTTACTTTTTTAAATCATGCGATTGAACCAGCCTTTTTCCCTGGTCAAAACAATTTAAATGTATCTATTAATGTAGGATATAGAGTAGCCAAGGAATTATGTATTCGTTGGGATCCATTCTCGTTTTACGTCCCAACCCCTTCTTTTGCAGATTCAATCCTTCGGATTTTTCCGATAGCAATTGAGATAGCTTTTCAAAGAAACTTTATAGAAGTCGACTCTGAAAGGGTTTACCTATGGGTAGATGATCCGTTACCTGAGACGGGTTATATTGATTACTCCGATTTTGTTAGTTTAACTAGTGATTCCTCTAGATGGTGGACGCTCTATTATGAGTATTCTCCCGGAGATCTCATTGAAGGAAAATACAAAGTTAGACTACAGCTTCACGATAAATTAGATGTGTACCCGAGGATCTGTAATGAGTCTTACTCTTTTTACGTGGACACAACAGGTCCAGATGTGAGAATAACTCTTCCTGACAGCGGTAGTGTATTTTCGCCTCGGGTGCAAAATTCTATGGCAATAGTCTATGTTCTTAGTGATAACTTGGAAGAATATATTAATAAGCCTAAAGGTGGGTTAGTAAACGTAAAAATAAAGAATCCATCTGAACTTATTGTTTGGGACACAATAATTGGTGCTAATTATTATTCTTGGTACCAGAGAATATATTGGGACTTTTTGGATTTAAATGGAGATACATGCTTAACTAATGGTATGTATAATATTATAGTAGAATGCGAAGATGCGGGAGAAAACTATGGATTTTCAACATTGGAGTTCGAAATTGATGTCAGTCCCCCTTAGTTTACAGTTTTAAACCTCCATAAATCTCCGGAAGTTGTATCTCCAAAGTGATCCCGAGATACAATTTTCCAGGAATACCAGGTATTAGAATCGAGATTTTCAGGCGTAAAACTACTGTCAGATCTTCCTGGCGACACCAGCGGCAAATTTAGAAAGTCTTTACCAAAATATACATCATAAGTAACTACATTACCAGGATCTGGATCGCCTCCATGCCAGGTGATTGTTGCAGAAGTCTCTACGTTTATGGAACTATCGGGAGGGAAAGGGCTGTGTGGCTTATAGGGTGGATTATTTGGGATGTTAATTGTTGCGAACCACCACAGAGGTCCTTCTGTAGAGTCTTCATTATCATATGATATAACTCTCCAGTAATAACGGGTTAGAGGAGCCAGACTATCAAGGTAGTAAGTAGTATCTCGCTGTTTTGAAGAACAAAGTCTTGGATCAGAAAGAGTATCAAAATAAATGTTATATGTGACGGTATCACTGTCCATATCTGCACCACTCCAGCTCAGTGTGATATTTTCTGTATATACGTTAGTGCTTTGGTGCTGAGGAGATGGATTGGAAGGAATATTTGGGGGTTCGTTCTGTGGTTCAGTAGGCCCTTTACAGGTGATAATATGTAAAAAGCATATTATTGTTGGGATTATATAATAAGTCTTAATATATTTTTTAAATTTAGGCCTCCAATATCTTAAGCTGAGAGTATTAGAAGTTCTTTGTCCTTTTTTTATTTTTTTCTTTAAATTATTACTCCTATTTTCTCTAAACAAATTTAACTCCTTTTAAAGATTATAATAAAAATTCCAGATCGGTCAATACTTTTATTTTTACTGCACTCGTTTTTTTCTAATTATAAACTATAGTAATATGGGTAATCTCCTCATATTTTTTCATGAAAGTACTTTTTAATTTGTTTCGCAGGATCCTTTATATTTAGATTTCTTTTTCTGTTTTTACTTAACCTTTGAATTCATCAATCCATGCAAACTCAGCAAAGGATTTTCTTGGTGGTCTTTGTTTTTCGGTTTCTGCTTGATTTTCATTTAATTCGCTTTTTATTTCGTCCGAATGAGTTCCGACGATTATCAGGGTAATAAGTCTCATTTCTGACGGTATATTAAGTATTTCCTTTGCCCTATCCTCATCGAATCCGGCAATCGGATGAGCCACAAGTCCCAGTTCTGTTGCTCTTAATACCAGCATTCCTACTGCTATGCCGGTATCGAACAGGAAGTATTCTCTTTCTTTTACTACGCAATCAAGTTCTTCTTTGCTGAATACTGCTATCATCATTGAGGCATTATAAGCCCATTCGTTGCCTTTGGAAAGTGCGTCCCGCATTTCTATAAGTTTATTATTATCATAAACAAAAACGAAGTTCCACGGTTGTTTATTAAAACATGAACATGAAAGAGATGCGCTTTCCGCAAGGTCTTTTATTAAATCTTCGTTAATTTTGGCAGGATTAAGCGAACGATATGCTCTTCTTTTTTTTATTACTTCTTTTACATCCATTTTATCTTCCTTTGTTTTTTTATTTCTTTTCTTGAACGACCAAACTTACAGTCTTATCCCCGTGTTTATTGCAAATGGCTTTCACCTTTATTACGTCACCCTTTTTGGTTTCAAAGATGAAGTACCCCGCTTTCTGGCTTTCTTTGGTTGTTTGTCGATCAAAGTCTTGAACTATTATCAAATTATCGTTCAAATAAACTTCTACCTTCTTTATGTAGTGGTTTTCGGGAGAAAGTACAGGATGTTGAATTTCTAATTTCAGTATTTTAGTCTCATTGCTGAAATCCATACCGATTTTTGTTGGAGGATGAGCATAACTTTTTAAAAAGAAAACAAGTATTGATAACAAAACAACTTTACATATTCTATTTTTTTTCACTTTTGCCTCCTTTATTTTTTATAAGTAAAAGTATATAACAAGCGATGCGTGAAGTGTCGCGAGTATTATAGTTATTATTGCAATTGTCTTATGTACCTTAAGTTTCCATCTTTTTAGTCCTGAAATTATGCCCAGGATTAAAGAGAAATAAGTCAGGATTCCTAAAGGTATTATTAAATTGGCTAATATATTAATCATTAAATTCATTTTTAAACTTTGATTTATCATTTTCCATTTTGATATTTAATTTTTACATTCTATTTATTTTATCCCAAAGCGACATCAAGTATCATCATGATTGTAAATCCAAGCATGGCTCCCATCGTGGCTATATCTCCGTTTCCTCCGTGTTGGGATTCCGGGATAACTTCTTCGACTACGACAAATATCATGGCTCCGGCAGCAAAAGCCAAAAAGTAAGGGAGTAGACTTTGAGCGGATATTACGAAAATCGCTCCCATAACTCCGGCTACAGGTTCTACAATTCCGGATAATTGTCCAAAATTGAAACTTCTTAGTCGTGAGAGCCCTTCTTTTCGCAGGGGCATTGCTACTGCCATTCCTTCCGGGAAATTTTGGA
>Ga0307427_1001640_pt1 | contig 11374 bp, 8 predicted proteins | sample SalMarWE160190MG_FD_202162 | JGI IMG/M metagenome (GOLD analysis project Ga0307427, IMG submission 202162) | Salt marsh sediment microbial communities from the Plum Island Ecosystem LTER, Massachusetts, United States - WE1603-190 | ecosystem: Environmental > Aquatic > Marine > Intertidal zone >... | reverse complement strand
GGTTACGGGCAAACGACAACGGCCCTTTTAGGTTTTGTGCACCTGGTTTGACCCCACCGCCGTTCAGGCGGTCAACTTTCAGTGAGGTCGTGGATTGTCATTCCGAGCGAGCGAAGCGAGTCGAGGAATCTCGCCGTTGCCGTTTTTGGTTTGGCTGACGACGAGATTCCTTGCGGGCGCCCGGGCTACAGCGCTCCGCTCGCCCACGCGGATCGTTCGTGTCGCTGCCGTGGCCTCTGTCTCGTGAAAAACGCCGCGTGGGTGCACAGCACCCACCCTACGGCTGCCAGGCCCATTCACGGGCCTTCGCCCGAAGGGTATAGGCCAGGGCTTTTAGCCCTGGTCAACGGCGCTGCCACGATTGCCTTTATCCCGGATCAGCAAGCAGCCCGCTTCAGCGGGCTTCTCGTCGCGGGCCGGCTGCCGAGGAATGTGCCAAGAGGAAGCCCGCTGAAGCGGGCTGGAATGGGCAGTAGAAGGGGACAGGAGCCCTCGTGGACCCGGCCCAAAGGGCCGGGCCTATACCCGCTTCGCGGGGACGAAGGCCCGTAAACGGGCCTCATAAGCCCGCGGCCGGGGTTCGCGCCGGTCTACCCGCCTCAGTGGGTCACTGGCCGGTGGCATGGTCATCCCGCCAGGAGAACGTGCCGACTTTGGCAGCGCGGCGGCCTTGGATTCGCGCGGCGTCTCCGTAAGACGCTAAACACATACGGGCGAAGGCATGGCGCCATGGTTACGTCCCGGCGGGGTTGCCGGGGCCGATGTAGGTGTCGGAGCCGCGCGGGGTCTTGGCTTTGGTGGTGGCGGCCGGGTTCTTCGGCGGTGCGGGGGCCTTGGGCTGGTCGTGGTTGGTCTCCTCGGCGGGTTTCCCGGGCTCCTGGGTGTCTTCGGGGGCGTCGGTCTTGTTGGGGAATCTCGCGCTGAGCGGCACGAGGCGACCAGGCCGGTCCGTTCTCCGCAGCGGCGCTGCTGCGAAGGATGCATCGGCCTCGGGCCAGACGATCTCGATGTCGTTGTCCTCGACGAGAGAGCCCTGCGAGCGGGCCAGTTCCGTCAGGGCGAGGTTGAAGTTCAGCAGGGCGAGCAGGTGGTCCCGTTCGGCGGCGGCCACCAGGTCCTGTGCCCGTAGGAGTTCCTCGTTGGTCCGCCGGTCCATGGGTTGAAGTTCCATCCGGACGGTCTCGCCGTGGAGGACCTTCCTGGCGGCGTCGCGGGCTCCGAGGGTGGACTCGACCTCGTCGCGGCCCTGTAGGACGGCCCGGACGGCCAGGCTGACCTCCTGGAGGATCTCGTCGGTGACTCGGTCGGCCTCCAGGAGGGTTTGCTCGAACTCGACGCGGCGTCGCTGGTGTTCGGCCTGGGCGGCGCGGTTTCCGAGGGGCAGTTCAAACTCCAGCCCCGCCACCCACGTGACGGGGTCGGGGAAGTGCTGCGAGTCGAGGCTTGCGCCGAGGTCGTTGCCGAGTCCGTTCAGCGTGTAGCGGAGCAGTGCGTCGAGTTTGGGCAGGCGCAGGCGGTCGGCCACGTCGACGCGGATGCGGTTGACGGCGATGGTGTTGCGGGCGCGCTGGAGTTCCGGCCGCCGCGAGAGGGCACGGGTCATGGCGGCGGTGCGGTCCACGTCCACGACGAAGAACCGCGGTTGCTCGATCGGGGCGACCGCGACCTCGGAATCGATGGGCATGTCGGGCGAGTTCAGGAAGAGTTTGAGACGGTCGGCGCTGTTCTTGGCGCGGTTCTCGGCCCGGACGACTTCGGCTTCGCGGGTGGCGGCGGCCGAGGCGGCCCGGGCCACGTTCAGGTCGTTCGAGACGCCCTGGCCGGCCCGGACCCGTTCGCGGCGGTGGACCTCGCGGGCCATCTCGCGCGCCTCGCGGTACACGCGGGCCGTGTCCAGGTCGAACGTCAGTTGCCAGTAGGCGGCCGTGACGCGCGACACGGTTTCCATGACCTTCTGCCGGAAGTCCTCCAGGGTGACGCCGGCGCTAAGGGTGGCGATGCGGATGCCGGCGCGGCCGACGGGGTCGCCGAATCCCTTGAGGAGCGGCTGGCTGACCTCGGCCGACAGGCGGCTCGTGTACTGCGGGTTGGGCTGGATGAGGCGGCTGTTGGTGTCGAGATAGTTGAGTTCCTGCGTCAGCGAGACGGTCGCGCCGGTGGGAACCCGCTGCGAGATGCCTCCGCTCGCCTTCCAGGTGTCCTCGGTGAGCGCCCCCTCCTGCATCACGCCGGTGTCGAGTTGGCTGGCGATGGGCCGCTTGGAGCGGCCGAACGTGTTCGAGAGGGCCAGGTTCGGGTCGTAGGCAGCGCGGGCCGTCACGAGGTCGGCCTCGGCCAGCAGGGGATCGTATCCGGCGATCTGGATGTTTTGGTTATTCTCGAGGGCGATGCGGACGGCGTCGAAGAGGGTGAGCCGGACCTCGCCCTGTTTGGGCGGCCGGGGCGGCTTGGGCGCGGGCGGCGGGGCCTCGTCCCTGGCACGCTCGGTGGTGGTCGTCATGCGGTCGAGCGCCGTCCGGACAACCTCGCGCTCGCGCACGTTCCAGGACGTGTCGCACCCGCCCGACCCGGCGGCGATGCTTGCGCAAACCCACACCAGCGCAGCGCAGCGAAGTCGAAGACGTGTGGGCACTCGGCTCGTTCCTCCCCCTCTGGGGTACGCTCTCTGCCATTAGAGGTACCGGCAGGCGGAGCGGTTTGCAAGAGATTATCCGGCGGGTCTCCGTGTGGATTCCGCCGGGCGCGGCGAGGAGGGCGAGGACCGCGCGTGTCTGGCACCGTAGAAGGCATTTGACACGTCCTCCCACGTCGCACATAATGCTGCGTCAGTTCGGAACGGTCGGCCGGTTGCCTCGCAGCGGAAGGGGAGGCAGGGTGTCCCGCGCGTCATGCCTTGTGTGCGTTCTTCTGGCGGCTCTGGCGTCCGATCTGTACGCGGCCGAGGCCGATGAGGAGGCGACCGAGGCCTTCGAATCGCTGTACGGCGCCGACATGAAGCGCGTTGCGGCCACGGCCGAGCTGGCCGACGACCTGGCCCTAGCCAAGAAACTCGCCGAGGCCGCGCGGAAACCCACGACCCACGCCGCCTTGGCCGTCGTCCTCTGTGAGAAGGCTCACGACCTCTCGGTCAGGCATCCGGACGGCCTCCGTACCGCCACAGGGGCCCTCGCAACTGCTGCCAAGAAGGCGCCGAAGCGTGCCGTTGAACTCCTCCAGAGATGCGTGGACCTTTGGCAGAAACGCTACGACGCCAGCGGCCGCAAGGACAAGTCAGCGGGCATCATGTTGGTGGTCTGGCTTGAGAATCTCGGGGAGGCCCAAGTCAAAGCCGGCGACACGAAGGCGGCCGAGGCGACATTCCGCCGCGGCCTGGCCCTCGACACGGCCTACCAAAAGCACCTGCGCGCACATCTCGACACCCTGCTGGCCCACAAACTGGCCGAGATCAAGATCAAGGCTCTGGCGGCCGCGCTCGACAAGGCCCCCGACAGCGCCAAGGTCCGCAACGAACTCGTTCGCCTTTGCACGGTTGAACTCGACGACCCGTCCCGAGCCGCCACGTACCTCGGCGACGGCGTTGACGCCGCGTTCGCCAAGTACGTGCCGGCCGCCGCCAGGGGCACGAAGGAAGTGCCGGAAGCCGCCTGCAAGGAACTCGGCGACTGGTACCGCGGCTTGGCCAGCACCGCCTCCACCGGGGCCAAAGATGCCTTGCTTCGACGCGCCCTCGACTACTACAGACGATTCCTGGAACTCCATGACCGCGAGGACGAAGCCCGGGCGCAGGGCGTCCGCCTCCTGAACCAAGTGCACGAGGCTTTGGGCACTACGGTAACCGACCCGTTCACCTCGGCCGCCTCCGTCCCCGCCGGCAAGCCACTGGCCACCGGCAAGTGGATCGACATCCTGGCCATGGTTGACCTCAAGAGGGACTGCACGCAACAGAAGCATGTGACGTCGTGGCAACGGCAGGGCAAGACGCTCGTCTGCCACCAGCCGCCGCGAATCGGCGGCACCTGCATCGCCTTGCCGGTGGCGGTTGACGGCAGTTACGAATTTCAGGTCAAACTCATATTCCGCACCGTGGATGGCAGTTTCACCCTATATCTGCCCGTCGCAGACAAGGCCGTGAGCCTGAGCATGAGGAACCGCTTCGGGACCCGCTTGGAGAACATCAAGGATCACCACCGCAACCATGACATCTCCTACCAGGCCAACCGCGTCTACACGATCGACGCCAGCGTCACGGTGAAAGACAATGATGCAACCGTCGTTGTGCGCCTGGACGGAAGACCTCTCGAGCGCTGGCAGGGCCCGGTGGCTGACCTTTACGCGCAGCGCGGCACGCTCGGGAAGCGCATCGGCTTGGCCCCGTGGCGAAACGCCACCATCTTCGGCTTGGCCCGCCTGCGAATGACCTCCGGCAAGGCCACGGCGATGCGACCGTAGCGCCGGGGTGGTGTTGACGCCTGACGCCGTGTGAAGGGACCGGAACTCACCGGCCCCCGTACGCGTCCCGTCCACGGAAGGGGGGAAGCGATGAGTGCACATCGGTACGCACAGTTGATGGTCGGGGCCGCCTTGTTGGTGCTTGTGGCACCCCTTCTCGCCGACAAGGCCACCGAGGCCAAGATCAAGGCCTTGGCGGCCGCGCTCGACGCGAAACCTGACAATGCCAGGGTTCGCAACGAACTGGTTCGCCTCTGCACCGTTGAGCTTGACGACCCGTCCCGGGCCGCCACCTACCTCGGCGACGGCGTCGATGCCGCGTTCGCCAAATACGTGCCGGCCGCCGCCAAGGGCACCGACCAGGCGCCGGAACTCGCCTGCATGGAACTCGGCGACTGGTACCGGAGCCTCGCTGGCGACGCTTCCCCGAAGGCCAAAGACGCCATGCTCAGGCGCGCTCGCGCGTACTACCAGCGCTTCCTGGATCTCCACGAGGCCGAGAACCTGAAACGGTCCCAGGCCACCCTCGCCCTCGACAAGGTGAACGAGGCGCTGGGCAAAAAGCCTGGCTCGGCTGCCGTCGCACCCGCTGGCAGCAAGCTGCCCACCGGTCAGTGGGTCGACCTCCTGGCCATGGTGGACATCAAGAAAGACTGCATCAGCCCCCAGCCCCGCGGCCTGTGGCAACGGCAAGGGAAGACTCTTGTCTGTCTCCCCCCGCGATTCAGCACCACAGACATTGCGCTACCTGTGGCTGTTGACGGCAGTTACGAACTCCAGGTCAAACTCATCCGCCGCACCGTGGACGGCTTCGTCAGTGTCTTCCTGCCCGTCGGCAGCAGGACCGCCAGAGTGCATCTGGATAACGACAGCATCAGCGGCCTGAGGAAGCCCATCACACGCCGCAGCGATCCCCCCGACGGAATGGGAAAACACCTCTCGTTCGAAGCCAACCGCGTCTACACGGTCGACGTCCGCGTTACGGTGCAGGGCGACGACGTAGAGATCACCGCGAATATCGACGGCAAGCCGTTTGTCCGCTGGCGGTGTCCCCAGACTAAGTTGGGCGGTTCGCTTCAAAGGATGAAGGGCTGTGTAGGCCTGGGCGCCTATCGCAGTACCACCATTTTCGGCATGGCCCGACTGCGGATGATCAAGGGCACGGCCCAGGCCATGCGGCCGTAACGCCGGCCCTTCCGACCGGCAGGCTATCGCCGCTCGGGGGCTTTACCCCATACGTCTTCGAGGATGGCGTAGAGGGTGGGGTCGTGCTCTTTCAACTCGGCGCGGACGAAGGGGTAGAAATCGTTGGTGCCGAAGAAGGCTTCGGTGGCTTCGGCGAAGTATTCCTTGTGGTCTTTCAGGGCGTAGTGGCGCTGGGTCCTTCCGGAGATGTGCAGGACCTTCTCGTACTTGCCGCCCTTGACGGCCTGTTCGTAGACCTTCCTGATGCGGGGGTTGTCGAACCCGAGGACCCGGTCGTGGAAGGCGTGCGAGAGTTCGTGAATCACGACGCACGGCGGGCTTTGCGATCCGCAAGGCGCCGCATCCGTCTCACAGGCTGTGCCCGGCGCGACAAAGCCTTGCCACGTGCGCCGGCCCGCAGCATAATAACGGTCGGCGAAACCGGAAACCAGGGAGCGGCGCGATGAAGACACTTGTTCTGGGATGCGTGGGCGTTGTGCTGGCGGCGGCCGGGCCGATCGCATCGCAGCCTCCGGCGGCGCCGGCCACGGGCATCGAGTGGGTAACCCGGCCCAGCGCTGATCTTATGCTGAAGTTCATCCAGCCCGGCCGCGTTGCCGAGGTGCTCGTCAAAGACGGCGCCCACGTCAAGCCGGGCGACGTGCTGGTGCGGCTGGACGACGAGGCCGAACAGGTCAAACTGAAACAGTTGAAGGCGGTGGCCGACGACATGCTGCACATCGAGGCGTCCGAGGCACAACTCGAGCAGAAACGGGCCGATCTCAAGAAACTCGAATGGGCCGGCAAGGAGGGGGCCGCCACCGAGTGGGAGATCGAACACCAGCGGCTCGAGGTCAAGATCGGCCAGTTGTCGCTCCAGAAGGCCAGGTTTGACCACGAGCGGGCCCAGGAGGACTACAAGCAGGGCAAGGTTCAACTGGCCCGGATGGCCATGAAGAGCCCGGTCGCCGGCTGCGTCGAGTTCGTGTACGTTGAGGCGGGGGAGTCCGTCGAGGCGCTCGGCAACGTTGTCCGCCTCGTCAAGACCAACCCGCTCTGGACCGACGTGCCGGTGCCGCTGACCCGCGCCAGGCGCCTCAAACTGGGCGATACGCTCCAGGTGGTGTTTCCGGAAACGGGAGGGGTGGGCGCTGCGGGCAAGATCGTTCACATTGCCGCGGTGGCCGATGCCGCCGCCGAGACGCTGACGATCCGTGTGGAAGTGCCGAACCCGAAAGGGCGGCCGGCGGGCGAGCGTGTCCGGGTCCTGGTGCCGGGGGTTGGGAAGGTGGCGACGGCGAAGCGGCCGTGACGGGCCGGCCGGGAGGCCCCGCCTTGCATCATTCACGTTGCGCGAACGGGGATCGTTGGCGTATAATGCCGTGGCAGCAGATGGTGCAGGTGGAGGCTGCGGCGGCCCGCGGCGCCGCGCCGTGAGGGGTGACGCTGGGGGCTTTTCTCTTGACGAATCGGCGTGTTCGGGGGATTTTGGTGGTCTGGCATGCGTCCGCGCGGCGCATGGATGCGCGGAGTGACCCATGAAGCAGTGGCCGGAGCAGTTTGGGCGTGGGGCCTGCTGGTTGGCGGCGGGCCTCGCCGCCGTATCCCTCGTCTCCTGCAGGGTTTGCCGTCCGTTGAACTCGGACACGTATGTGGGCCCGGTGCGTGCGCCCGTGGCCGAGCCGTCCGGCGGCAACCTGAAGGTGGCCGGGGCGCTTCCGGGCGGGGCGATCAAGCCGGCCGCGAAGGCCGCTGCCGATGCCGCGAAAGCCGAGCCGGCCGCCCCGACCCCCGCCGCGTCTCCCGTCACCACGAAAGGGCCTTTGGCGATTTCGATCGATCAGGCTGTTGTCATGGCGCTGTCGAACAACCAGGAGTTGGTTGTCGAGCGGCTGACTCCTGAGATTGCCCGGACGTGGGAACCGGAACTGTGGTCGGTGTTCGACCCCCTGCTGACCGGCACGATTGGGTACGAACGCGTCAAGGAAGAGGATCTGCGAAGCCGGGGCCAACAGTTTAACTTCCAGAGCGACGCCATCGTCGGCGAAGCCGCTCTGACAAAACTTTTTCCCACCGGCACCCAGGTGTCCCTTGGTGCGAGCACGGAGGTCGGTGATGTATCGATGCTCGATCAACTCATCCGGTCCCGGGTTGGTCTGACCGTGACCCAGCCGCTCCTCAGAGGCGCGGGGAAGCAGGCCAACCTGGCGGCGGTCCGAGGTGCTCGCATCGCAACGCAGATGTCCGAGTATGAACTGCGTGGGTTTGCCGAGGAACTCCTCGCCCTGGTGGAGGAGACGTACTGGACCTGCCGGCTGGCGAAACGCCACGTCGAGATCTTCATCGATGCCGTCAAGGTGGCGGAGGACCGGGTGGCAGCGACCGAACAGCGGATTGCCGCAGGAACGCTCGGCGAAACGGAGCGCGTGGCGGCCAAAGCGGCTGTGGCTCAACGTGAAGAGGAACTAATTGACGCCAAGAGCGAATATGACACGGCCCACCTGTTGCTGCTGAAGTTGCTGAACTTGCCCGGCGGCGACCTCTGGACCCGCGAACTTAACTTGCTGGATTGGCCCAAGGTACCCAGCGAGCGCTTGGAAGACGTGGACGTTTACGTGCGGACGGCCCTGCGGATGAGACCCGACCTGAACGAGGCCCGGCTTGCGGTCAAGCGGGGCGATCTGGAGGTCGTAAGGACCCGTAACGGTCTGCTGCCCCAGTTGGACCTGTTCGTGACGCTTGGCAAGAGCGGCTATGCCAGGTCGTTCGGCGGCTCGTGGGGAAACTTGGACGGCGACGGGCATGACCTGATGGTCGGCCTGGCGGCCTCGTACCCGGTGCGGAACCGCAGCGCGCGGGCCCAACACACGCGGGCGAGGGTCACCCGACGTCAAGCCGAGCAAGCGGTAAAGAACATGGAGCAACTCGTCCAGTGGGACGTGCGAACGGCCTACGTTGAGGTTAAGCGCGCCACGGACCAGATCGAGGCGGCCAAGGCCGCCCGAGATTTCTTTGAGGCGGTGTGGCGGGCGGAGGAGATAAAACTGCGACTCGGCCGGTCTACCAACCTCCAGGTCGCGAGGGCCGATCGCGACAGGGTACGGAGCCATGTGGCCGTGGCGGAGGCCGCAGCCGATTATCTCAGGGCCCTCGTTAACCTATACCGGCTCACTGGCGATCTGTTAAACCGCCGCGGCATAGAAGCCCCTGGTGCAAAACAGGCTGACCTGGAATCGGCTGGGCGGTGAGGCGGGGCCTTTACGCCCGATATGATGTGGGCCGCCAGCCCCAATACCCCTAGGCCTTGGGGGTGGGTCCGTTCTGTCTGTCCGGTCGGATCCGAATCACTGTTTTCGACCCGAAAAGGCCAATTTGGCCCCGCTCCCGGGCGGCCGTTATCGGACGGCAAATGTTTGCTATTGTGAGCGATATGGCATTGCCAAGACCCGTTTTCCCAGTATAATTCAGTGGTTACCTAATGATGGGGAAAACCGTCGTTGCTGGCGGCGGCGCACAGAACAGTCGCACCGTGGGGGAGAGGTATGGGGCCGGTGCGTTTGCTCTGGTTCGGGTCGTACAATAAGGCTGGGGAGCCTCTCTCGGCGAGAGAGGGTGGGGGCTCTTCCCCAGGGGCATGCTCTTTGGGGGCAAGGGGGCGTTGCCTGCCAAGGCACAGAAGGGCGCGGACGGATGCCTTACACGCATCGACTCCAGGGAAGCCGGTTCGAACTGAAGTTTATCATCCCTGAATCGACTGCGCGCGGGGTCCGGGACTTCGTCCTGAGTTACCTGGAGCCGGACCCACACGCCGACCCGGCCCGAAACTGCGAGTATCCGGTTCACAGCCTCTACCTGGACAGCCCGAACCTGACCCTGTGCCGCGCCACCCTCTGGGGCCTCAAAAACCGGTACAAACTGCGGATCCGTTTCTACGACGAGGCGCCGGAGAGCCCCGCGTTCCTGGAGATCAAGCGGCGCGAGAACGACGTTATCCAGAAGCAGCGTGTGCCGGTGCGGCGGTCTGCGGCGGCCATGATCCTGGGCGGGCATTGGCCCCGGCCGGAAGACGTGATGGACGTGGGCCCGCGGGGCATGTCGGCCCTCTCGGAGTTCACGCGCCTGCGCGACATGATCCAGGCCGACGGAAAGGTGTTCGTCTCCTACATGCGGGAAGCCTACGTCAGCCCGGCTGACGACAGCGTCCGCGTGACGTTCGACCGGCGGGTCCACGCCGTTCGCTACGGCGGTCGCGGATCCCTGGAGATGAACGGGGGCAAGGTTTATCCGAACATCGACGGGGTGGTGCTCGAGATCAAGTTCACGAACCGTTTCCCCGTATGGATGCGCGACTTGGCCCGCAGTTTCGACCTGTACCGGCAGAGCATGGCCAAGTACGTGGCGTGCACGATCGCGCTGCACCCGCCGCAACTCGAACTGCTGGGTCACCGGGACATCACAGAGTGGCGGAATGCGGGGTATCAGGAGGTGGGAGTATGAACGACGTGCTGGAGTTGGTTCTGAGCGGCGACCTCGCCACCACGCTCGGCGGGACCGAGACGGTGGTGCTCGTGGCGTTGCTGTCGTTCGTCATCGGCCACGTCATCGGGTGGGTTTACATGTGGACACACACGACGTTATCGTACTCGAAGATGTTCGTGGCGTCGTTGGTGGTCATGCCGGTGCTGGTGGCCCTGGTGATGACGCTGATGCACGGGAACCTCGTCATCGCCTTCGGCCTGCTCGCGGTGTTCGCCGTCGTCCGGTTCAGGAACGTTCTGAAGGACACGCGCGACACCACGTTTATTCTGTGGTCGATCGTGATGGGCCTGGCGGTGGGGACCCTGCGGTTCAGCACGGCCCTGATCGGCTGCGCCTGCGTGGCGGCGATCTTCCTGTACCTGCGGATGACGTCGTTCGGCAGCCGCCATCGCTATGACGTGATCCTGAACCTGCACTGGACGGGCCCGGGTGCGGCGTCGGCGACATTGAAGTCAGTTCTTCGCCGGCACAGCCTGCAGGCGCACCTGGCGAGCGAGCGGGCTGCGGCCGACGAGGGGATGGACCTCTCGTATCGGCTCCTGCTCCGCGACCCCTCACGCAGCCGCGAACTCCTGGCTGAACTGGAAGCAGCGGACGGCGTCGCGTACGCCTCGCTGAGTCAACGTGAAGTGGACGAATCGGAGATATAGACCGTGTCAAAAGCCCCTCGTATTCGAACGCCGTGGCGTCAGCGATGGCGCCGGATTCGGTTCCAGTTGCTGCCGGTGATCGTCTTTGCGGTCGCCGGCACCGGCGCGTTTTACCTCTGGGGCCGACACGTCGGCCTGCCCAACGCCGTGGGCGAGGTCCATGCCGTCCGGGCCGACGCCGTGAGCCTCATTGCCGGCCGGCTGGTCAAGATGGAAGGGGAGGTGTTCGTCGAAGTCACGAAAGACCAGGTGGTAGCCGAACTCGACCCCGGCCCGTTGAAAGCCATGCGGGCGACCTATGCGGAGGAACAGAAGCAACTGACCGACCAACTGGGTGCTTCCCGCGAGGAGTTCACCCAGCAGTGGGAGGCCCGGCACAAGGCGGAAGTCGCCGAGAAGCGGCGCCTGGAGCAGTCCATCGAACGCCTACGCCAGGATATCCTTGACCGCGAGAACATCGTCGAGACCGACAAGGTCGAACTGGCGCGCAAGGAGATCCAGTTGGAGGCGATCTCGGAGTTGGTCAAGTCGGGTGTGGAAGCGCGGTGGAG
>Ga0307427_1001639_pt1 | contig 11374 bp, 11 predicted proteins | sample SalMarWE160190MG_FD_202162 | JGI IMG/M metagenome (GOLD analysis project Ga0307427, IMG submission 202162) | Salt marsh sediment microbial communities from the Plum Island Ecosystem LTER, Massachusetts, United States - WE1603-190 | ecosystem: Environmental > Aquatic > Marine > Intertidal zone >... | reverse complement strand
TTTTCAAGGAATGTTGAGATTCCAGGTGATATATAGCAGAGGGGTCACACCCGTTACCATACCGAACACGGAAGTTAAGTCCTCTAGCGCCGATGGTACTAGCCTTGCGAGGGGCTGGGAGAGTAGGACATTGCCTGGTTTCTTTTTTGTCACTTGTTATCCAAATAACACGTGATACAAGGCGTGACAATATGCAACAACTGGAACTTCATAAGCCGATATACATAACCAGCCTAACTAGAGATCAAGGCTGCCCTGTTCCAAAGCCAGGAGCCGCTCCTTTAGTGCGAGCCCACCACCAAACCCAACAAGCTTACCATTTTTTCCGATGACCCTGTGGCAAGGAACAATAATAGGAAGTGGATTTGCGCTAACTGCCCCTCCTACCGCGCGAGCTGCACGCGGTCTTCCAATTGCTGCGGCAATACCGCTATAAGAGCAGGTTCTTCCATAAGGAATCTCTAATACTGCGTCCCACACTGACCGTTGAAATGGGGTCCCTTGCATGTACGGCGGAGGACTAAAAGCTCTCCTTTGCCCTGCTAGATATTCACGAAGTTCGTGTAGAATGGGGAAATTGTGATAATCATCGGGCACAACCGTGCTGTGTAACTCGCGACTTAGCTCTGTGAGAGGGGTTCCGCAAAGATCGATGTAACACGTGCCTTCTTGCGAAGAAACAACAACGAACTGCCATCCCTCCCAACAAATCATGCTTGCGTACAATCGTTCCTTCATGGTCATAATAGGCCAATGCCAAATTCGTTCTTTTTCCGATACTTCTTCCTCTCTGCCAGCTGACTGATAGCCCATTTCAGCGAGTACATCACAGGGATATGTCACCTTCCACAAAGTGAAATACATGATAGATTTCAACCCGTGGAAGTGGGCTAGTCTGCCAGCAATCTGTGCAAGCTCCCTGTTTCTCACAGAGGGAAGAGAGAAACTCTACCGGATCCGGAAGTTGCTCCCATACCTGGGGAAGGTAAGTTGATGTCCCAGTAGCGGTAGTGAGAATCACTCCGTCCTTTCCTGGATTAAGTTTCTCGAGTAATTCCTCAGGGTCGTCAAACGCAAGCGGCCTGGGCATGTCGAGAACACTGATCTCAATTCGGATCTTGTCGAGTTCATCGACTCTCACTGGCGAGAACCGCCGATCCACTGTTGCAGCAAGTACAACGTTCCGTAAAACGTTCTTGTACAGTGGCTCATGTGGGCGAAAGTCATCAATGATGCAACCGCGCAAGGCCTCATCCTTTGTCAAGGTAAGAAAACACGCTGCTTGCTTTCTCAGACTTGCAGAGAGGCTGTCTGCGTTGACTACAATCCCCGATTTCCCTGCCAGTTCCTCCTCTAGTTGCCGACGAGCAAGCTGGAGAAGCTGTAACTGCTCCGCATTAGAAAGAAGAATCGATTCACCCTTGCTATGCATTAGCCAACCTCTTCCAAGTAGTACGATCGGAACCAATCCAATAATGATCAAGATTACTAGCCACTTTCGCATCTCACCCCTTTCACAACAAACAATAGAGCCTATCAAGCATGTTGTCAACTAGGGCTAAGGCAACTATAATGTTAAGAGCAAACTGTGCCAGATGCTTTTTTGAACCTGATTCCCGGGTTCCAAGGGAGAATTCGGAAGTTGGAACTCTGGATGATCTTCGTGAGTGGACACTTGGGAGCGTGAAGGCAATCAATTCTTCAAACGGGTTTCTCAATATTGGGACAATGCTCTAGAATTCTAGTCACAACACGCATAGTGCTTAGCATGATACACTCGGCAAAGCAAGCAGGAGGCGCCAACATGAAACTTTACGAGTACGAATTGGGAAAGGCCGCAGACATTCTCGTCCGAGAGCTATTCAAGCTCAAGCAGGGGGAGACGTTTGCCATCACGGCGGATACGGAGAGCGACCCGCGTGTGGTAGATGCGACAGCCAGAGCCGCTTTTGCGGCGGACGCAAAGCCAATGGTGATCTGGCTGGCGTCGCCACTGGGTGTCAGCATGGCGGCCGACCCGATGCTGCCGATCGAATCCCTGACCGGAGCACTGATCGGAGCCGATGCGTGGGTCGAGTTCAATAACCAATGGCTCCTGTATTCGACGCCCTACGAGCGCGTCGTGAAGGAGAATACGAAGCTTCGGTATCTGAATCTCGTGGGCATGGACGCAGACATGATGGTACGCTTAATCGGCCGTGTAGATTATCCGGCACTGACCGAGTTCCTGAAGAAGGTCTACGAACTGACTAAGGCTGCAAAGCACATGCGTTGGACCACTCCTGCGGGAACCGACGTTGAGTTCGACATGTCGACCGATCCCAATTACCTGCTCGGCTGGGATGCCGGTTACGCCGACAAGCCCGGCGTGTTCATGCTCGGTGGCCAAGTCGGTTGGCCGCCCGTTCTGGAATCGATCAACGGGACCATCGTCTTCGACGGCTCGATCTGCCCGCCGTGCGGACGACTCGACGCTCCTGTGCGTTTGACCGTCCGGCAGGGCAAGGTGGTAAAGATTGAGGGAGAGGGGCAAGCGAGGGAGTTTGAGCAGTGGCTCGCAGGCTTCGACGATCCGCGGATGTTCCACATCGCTCACGTGTGTTGGGGCTTCCACCCCGGCGCCAAGCTGACGGGGAACGTCGTGGAAGACGAGCGCGTTTGGGGCGCAACGGAGTGGGGTCTTGGAAATATCGGGTCGTGCGTCATTGCACCCGATGGGGTACCGGCAGCGTCGCACACGGATGGCGTCTGTCTCAATACGTCCGCCTGGCTGGACGGAAAACAGATGCTGGATGAAGGCCGAATCGTCGATAAGGAGCTTGCGGTACTCGCGGCGAGACTGGGAAAAGAATAGTCAGATGTTCGAGCAACAGGCCGGTCGTCTGCACGCTTTCTCTTCTTCGAGAAAGGGGAGGGGCATCGGTGAAGAAGAAGATCCTCTACATCAACTCCCTGCGAGATGACGATCCGCAGGAGATGGATATTCTCACTGGAGTCGTGGATGCCCAGACACAACTTGAGTACCGATCATTGAGGACAGGCCCGGAACATCTGCAGTACAAGACCTATCGCGCAGCCGTCCTGATCCAGCTCGTCTACATGCTCAAACAGGCCGAAAACGAAGGCTTTGATGCGGTTATTGTCGGTTGTTTCCTAGATCCGGGACTCGAGGAAGGCCGAGAGATCACCGAGAACACCCTGGTCGTAGGTCCCGGCGAAGCGTCAACGCACCTGGCAGCAACGCTGGGAAACTCGTTCTCACTCCTTGTCACCCACAGACGATTCAGAGAAGTGGCCAAACAAGCGATTGAAAACGACGGAGCCGAGGTCATCATCCTTGGTTGCACCGGAGCGCACGGTTTCTTCAAACAGTTACAGCAAGACCTAGGAGTCCCTGTCATCGACCCCGGAATCGTTGCGGTGAAGTACGCTGAATTCCCGGCGGAGATCAAGAACCGGTTTGGTTGGAAGTATTCCAAGGTTGGTGCCTACGAGACTCCACCGCGAGAAGAGATACTGGGATGGCAGCTTGGAAAGGTAGATACTTGGTAGTAAGAGAAAAGTACAGAAATCAAGAACTGTGTTGAAATGCTCACTAATAGCGACAGGAGAGGCGTTAGCTTGAGCTCTGAGTGAGTTCTCATGTCAATAAGGGGTGTAACGTGAAGATCTTGATCATTAGTCCTGTTACGACAGAAAAATGGCTCGAAGAAGATAAGAAGTACTTCCAAGAAGTTGCGGAGAGGAATACACAGCTAGAAGTGGTACGGCTAGACAAAGGACCAGTATCAATTGAGACCTTTCACGACGCCGTCTATGCCGGACCTGAGGTCTTGCGGCTGGTTAGAGAAAAACACGATACGGTCGATGCAATCGTGGTCAATTGTTTCGCCGATCCTGCCGTCGATGCCGCGAGAGAGATCACAGGCAAGATCGTTCTCGGTCCGGCCGAGACGTCGATGTCCGTCGCCCTCCACCTGGGAGCCAAGTTTTCCGTCATCTCCGTTCTGCCCAACACACCCTACTGGGTGAGCTGGCAGGCAAGGAAACTGGGCATTGAGTCAAGACTCGCCTCCGCCATCGGTGTCGATGTCCCCGTACTCGAGATTGACGAGACTGCGGAGGTAACAGTGGACGAGATAGTGAAAGCTACGGAACTGGCAATTAAACGGGACGGGGCGGAGGTCATCGTGTTGGGGTGCACTGGGATGGTATCAGTAGCTCAGGCCGTTCGCGAAAGGCTTCCTATACCCGTTGTCGAGCCGGCGGCAACAACGTTGAAGATGGCGGAACTCCTCGTCAAGTTGGGTCTGCATCACCATCGTGGCGGTTTGTATCTGTCAGCTGCTTCTGATAAGATCCAGGGGTACTAAGTAGTCACCGAAGGGAGGTGATAACCGCAAGCGTATAGAACGGCGAAGATCACGTAAACTATAGCAGGGAGGGATGAAAATGGTTGGAAAAATAAGTTGGAAAGCTGTGTTTGGACTTGTTGTGATATTAATCGCTCTTGTTGTCAGTGTCGCCGTTGTGTCGGCGCAAGAGCCCGTGGTTGGCGTTTACGCGAATTCCAGCGAGGTCGTTGTCTTCTGGGATCCCAGTGAAGGGTTCTCCAATGAGGTCATCGTCATGAACGAAGTCTACGAGACGCTGGTGCGCTACGATATCGTTACGGGTGAGTTTACGCCTGTACTGGCGACGAGCTACGAGAGTACGGCTGACGGGCTGACGTGGACCTTCCACTTGAGAGAGGGTGTGAAGTTTCACACTGGTGGAGAGATGGACGCGGAGGCGGTGAAGTTCTCTATCGACCGGACGATCGCTGGCGAGAAGGGGGCTTTCTACATCTGGGATCCGGTCGAGTCGATCGAGGCAAAGGACAAATACACGGTTGTGTTCCATCTCAGCTATCCTGCGGCGATCGACATCGCCGCTTCGGCACCCTACTGTGCGCACATCTTTGACCCGGATTTCTCAGACCGCGACTGGTTCTACGAGGGTAACGATTCGGGAACCGGCCCCTACACCATCGAGAGCAACGAGGGCAACGAAATCGTCATCCTGAAGAAGTTCGATGACTACTGGGGCGGTTGGGAAGGCGAGCACTTCGACAAGGTCTTGTTCCAATGGGTTCCCGAGGAGGGGACAAGACGGCTGATGGTCGAATCCGGTGAGGCCGACTTCTGCCAGCGATTGGCGGCATCCGAACTGGAAGCGCTCAAAGGTGTCCCCGGTGTGGAGATCGTCAGCGTGCCGTCGTTCCAGAGCTTGGTCGCCATGTTCAACACGGCAAAGAGCGCAGACGAACCGATCGGCAATCCACTGGTGCGGAAGGCGCTCTTGTACGCCCTTAACTACGATGGCGTCGTCGAGGGGGTCATGGGCGGTTACGCTCAACAGTCCCGCGGGGTCGTTCCGCTGGGCCTGTGGGGGCACTCGGATCAGGTCAAACAATACACCTTCAGCCCGACCACAGCCAAGCTGCTCCTTGAGCAGGCCGGCTATCCGAGCGGGGGGTTCAAGCTCATGCTGACCTACGTGGCCGGCGACGAGAACGAACGAAGGACCGCCGAACTGTGGAAGTCGGAGCTCGCCAAGCTGGGCGTCGAGCTTGAGATCAGAGGGCTGCCGTGGGAAGCACAGGTCGACCTCGGTAGCGCCGAAGATCCAAACAACCGGCAGGACATCTTCCTCTTCTACTGGTGGCCGGACTTCCCGGATCCCCATTCCTTCTTGAGCCAGATGTTCGAGACCCAACCCCTGTTGTTCAACTTCTCCTACTACAGCAACCCGGTCTACGACGCCCTGATCAACGTGGCAAAGCAAAAGGCCCTGCTAGAAAGAGAGGCAGCTATCGAATTGTACTTGGAAGCACAGAACATTATCATGGAGGATGCCGCTGGGGTCGCGATTTACGACATGAGTTCGCAGCGAGCCAAGCAGACGTCCCTCAAGGGATACGTCGACAACCCCGCCTACTCACATGTCGTGTTCTGGTACAATTGCTACAGGGAGGAGTAATCGGAAGACCATTGGAGCGGGGAGCATTGGTCTCCCCGCTCTCGTTTTCTTAAAAGCTGTTAGGCCGACCAAGAATCCATGACCGCATATGTCGTCCGCCGACTGGGCCTAGCATTGATCGTCGTGTTCGGTGTGTCTGTGTTTGCCTTCCTGTTGACAGTGGTCGTGCCTTCCAACCCGGCAATGCGATGGGTCGGTCCGCATGCGAAACTGGAACAGATTGAAAAGGCGAGAATCGAACTGGGACTGGACAAGCCGGTGCACGTCCGCTACTTCAAGTACATCTCCGCTTTCCTTCGCGGAGATTGGGGCGTCTCGATTCGAACCCACCAACCGGTGTTGCAGGACATCGCGACCTACCTTCCCGCCTCAGTGGAGTTGATCATCTTCGGCATGTTCCTTGGCTTTACTGTCGGGATTCCACTGGGAATCGTATCCGCTGTCCGAGACGGAACGATGGTCGATCACAGCAGTCGCGTGTTCTCACTTGTCGGGGTCGCACTGCCAACGTTCTGGTTGGGGATGATCCTGCAACTCGTGTTCTTCAAACAGCTCGGACTGTTCCCGTTGGCGGGGCGTGTAGCCATGATGACGCGCTTCACCGCACCGATCGAGCACATCACCGGGTTCTACCTCTTCGATTCGTTGATTACCGGGAATTTCACCGCGTTCGGCAGTGCGCTCTCCCACATCGTTTTGCCCGGAATTACGCTGGCGGCCTATCCACTGGGGCTGTCGGCGAGGATGACCCGGGCCACGATGTTGGAGGTCTTAGGGGAGGACTATATCCGAACCGCCAGGGCGTGCGGATTGCGTGAGAGAAGGATTCTCGGGGTGTATGCGCTACGCAATGCCATCGGACCGGTGATTACTGTGGGAGCCCTGACGTTCGCCTATTCGCTTGCGGAGACCTTTCTGATCGAATCGGTCTTCACATGGCCCGGCTTGGGTCAATATGCCTCGAAGGCGATCCTGTCCGTCGATTACCCGGCGATCATGGGCGTGACGCTGCTGGTGGCCTTCACCTATGTGCTGTTGAATCTTCTCGTGGATCTGACCCAGACCTTCTTGGATCCCCGCATCAGGCTCGGTTAGGGATGACTAAGCGACTGCCTCGTACCCTGCGGCTTGCACTGAAGAATCGACTGACCACAATAGGGTCATCCGCTGTCTTCCTGCTTGCCTTAATCGCTTTGTTGGCTCCGCTGATCGTACCTTTTCCTCAAGACACTATCGAGACCCACATTGAGGAAAGGTTTCAGTCACCGAGCACCCGGCATTTCTTCGGCACAGACGAGTTGGGAAGGGATGTCTTCAGCCGGGTCTTGTACGGAACTCGGATCTCGTTGCGGGTCGGAGCCATCGCAATTGGACTCGCCCTGGCTATCGGGGTACCGCTGGGAGTCGTAGCTGGTTACGCTGGCGGAATGCTCGATGAGGTCATAATGCGAATCACGGACGTATTCTTAAGCTTCCCCCCCCTGCTGTTGGCCATGGCTATCTCTTCGTTGTTGGGGCCAAATCTGACCAACGCGATGATCGCTATTGCCATTGCCTGGTGGCCGTGGTACACAAGGCTTTTGCGCAGCGAAGCAATCTCGGTGCGAGAGAGAGACTACGTTCAAGCAGCTAGAGCGATGGGAGCATCGCAAGGGAAGATCGTTTTCAGGCATGTGCTTCCCAACTGCCTGACCCCCATCATCATCCAGGCGTCGATGGATTTTGGCTCGATCATATTAACCTCGGCTGCTCTCAGTTTCTTGGGACTGGGTGCACAACCCCCCACGCCTGAATGGGGGTTGATGGTGAGTACGGGGCGCACGTACTTCCTCACGAATTGGTGGATTGTCACCTTCCCCGGACTGGCCATCTTCACCGCCGTTCTGTCATTCAATCTGGTGGGAGACGGGCTCAGAGAGATCCTTGATCCCAAGATGAGAAGGAAGAGAAAGTGAGCAAAAGGAGGCGTTAGACAATGCAGACGCTAGATCAGCAGCAACTGGAAGACCTGATTCGAGGCTGCACTATACTGGGAACTGGGGGGGGTGGAAGCCCCACCCGGGGACTCCAGCTCATTCGAAGCGACTTGGCGGCCGGTAGGCAGTTCAAATTAGCCGGCCTGGAAGAGGTTCCCGATGACGCACTCGTGGGCTCACCCTACATGTGCGGAAGCGTTTCCCCGGAGGAGAGCGGCGAGACCACAGCTCTAGTTGATGAGGAAATGGAGTGCCTGGTCGCGTTCAGGGCCCTTCAAGGCTATCTGGGGCAAGCGTTCGTTGCCGCCATTGCCAGCGAGATTGGCGGAGGGAACACTGCGGTCGCCCTACGCGTCGCCGCCAGGCAGGGCATCCCAATCATTGACGCCGATCCCGCCGGTCGTTCGGTGCCCGAGTTGCAGCAAACGACGTTTTGCATCAAGGACGTGCCGATCGCTCCGTTGGCCGTAGCGACCGCGAAGGGTGACGTGATAATCGTTAAAGAGGTTTCTGATGATTATCGGGCGGAAGCGATCGCGCGCGCGGTCGCCGTGGTGAGCAACGACCGAGCAGGAGTGACTGACCATCCGATGGTCGGAAAGGCGCTGAAGACGTCGGTGGTTCCGGGAACGCTAACCACTGCGCTTACCATCGGCAAGGCCGTTCGAGAGGCTCGGTCCTCCGGCGCCGATCCGGTGCAAGCAGCGGTCAGCGCAGGCAACGGGTTCTTCTTGTTCGAGGGAGAGGTGGCAAAAACCGATTGGAAGATTGAGGAAGGGTTCACCATTGGTGAATTGACCATCTCCGGCCAAGCGGATGACCGCGGCCATCACTATCGTATTTGGTACAAGAACGAGCACATCGTCTCATGGTACGATGATGAGCCCGATGTGACCGTGCCCGACCTCATCTGCGTACTCGATCCAAAGACTGGGGAGGCGATCACGAACCCTAACTGTAAAAAGGAGAGGGAAGTGGCAATCATTGGCTATCCAGCCCCAGAGTTGTGGCGGTCATCAAAGGGACTGGAACTCTTTGGGCCGAAACACTTCGGGTATGGAATTCCGTACAGACCAATTGAGAAGAACAGTAGGATTAGACAACTTGGTTAGAATACGTCACTATTCTTAACCTGATGGCTGTTTCAAGATGTTGACAGAAGAAAGCACATCTATCCGGTGTATTTATAGAGACAACGGAGGTCCCACGGATCTAACCTAAGCAGAATAAAACAATCTCACAAGACAAGAAGAGGAGTGACGATGAAGTCAAGTAAAGAGGAGATCATCCTTGAAGTTATCAAGGAGCGAAGGAGCATACGGTCATATACCGATGAGAAAGTATCCCGGGAGATGCTCATGACGATCTTAGAAGCGGGGCAATGGGCTCCTACTCCTAGCAATGTACAGTCCTGGCGATTTATCGTGGTTCAGGGGGCTCAACAATTTAGGGCTCTTAAGACCCTTTCCCCTGGTTTTCCCAGAGAAGCAACAACTGCCATTGTAGTGTGTTCAGACCAAAGACGCACAAAAAGCTTTGGAGAGACATTGAGCCCGATCCTCGCCGCTGAAGAAGTGGCTATGGCAGTGCAAAACATGCTACTTATGGCCCATTCTTTGAATCTTGGCTCCTGTGCTGTAGCGTCCTTTTCTGAAGCTGGAATAAAGGAACTATTGGAGCTACCCGATGAAATCTCGCCTATCTTGCTCGTTGCGCTCGGTTTTCCGAACGAGCATCCTATCGCGCCACAGAGGAAAAACGTCTCACAGATAACATCTTGGGAAAGATATCAGGAGGTATAATGGAAAAAGGTGAGTTATTTGATATATGTACTTATATAGCAGCAAGTGCAGAAAAACTAAAGGATGAACCGAAGGATTATGGGCCGTTACGTCTCCTTGAGGTGCTCAGTCAGTTAGCAACACTGGGAGCCACGGAATATGACGACAGCTTCTTAAGAGAGGTTGTCCAGCGAGTAAAAGAAAAACAAGGCCTTGTCATGGCCGACAGAAAGGCATTTTACGATTTCCTTACCCAACTCGTCATCCGGTTCGCAAAGGAAGCAAAGAACAGATAACGTAAAGGAGGCACTACATGGAACGCATCGCCAAGCAGTTTTGTGACATGGTAAGAATCGACAGTGAGTCAGGTGAAGAGGCTCAGTTCATCGACTACTTGAAAGAGCTATTTGAGAAAGAGCTGGGGGCAGACTGTGCGCTAGATGCTTTTGGGAACCTGATTGCCCGGGTTGCGGCGAAAAACTCAGAGAAAACCGAACCAGTTCTATTGTGTTCACATGCCGATACAGTAAAACCCGGAAAAGGCATCGAGCCAATCATCAAAGACGGCGTAATCAGTTCCGCGGGAGATACAGTCCTTGGGGCTGATGATAAAGCTGGAATTGCTGAGATCTTTGAAGCAGTACTTACAGCGAAGCGGCGACCACCAATAGAAATCCTTATCACCCGCAGTGAGGAAATTGGCTTGGTAGGAGCCAAGAACGTTGATTGCTCTATGCTGCAGGCCAAAATGGGGTTTGTCATTGATGGCGACGAGCCTGACACAATAACTATCGGTGGACCATCTCATATGTCAATCGATATCGAGATCATTGGGAAGGCTGCCCATGCCGGGATGGAGCCGGAGAAAGGGATCTCCGCAATTCGCGTTGCCGCTAAGGCTATCACTTCAATGCCCGAAGGGCGTATCGATGAGGAAACCACCGCCAATATAGGGATCATCCAAGGGGGAATAATTCGAAACGGTGTACCGGAGAAAGCCACGATAAAAGCCGAATGTCGCAGTCTTAACCATGATAAGTGCATGCGTCAGGCTGATGTAATGAAAGATGCATTTGAAGAAGCGGCAAATGAGTTTGGAGCAAAGGTTAAGGTAAATCTTGACCTAGAATATGAAGCCTTCCAGGTTCCGGATACGGCACCAGTGGTACAAGTTGCCAAGCAGGTAATAGCTTCTGCTGGCCTTCAGCCAAAAACCGCAGTAATCACTGGAGGAACGGATGCCCTTGTTCTAAGCAGGAGAGGAATCACCTCTGTTGTTCTTGGTTACGGCGGCAAGAAGGAACATTCCAACGAAGAATGGATTGCAATCACCAGTATGGAACAAGCGGCTACAATCATCAGGCACCTCCTTCAAACTCTTGCATAAGGGCTCTGGTTGACGCTAGTTAATTCAAGGTATAGAATAGGAGTATATTCCTCGGTAGCTCAATTGGCAGAGCGCTCGGCTGTTAACCGAATGGTTGTAGGTTCGAGTCCTACCCGGGGAGCCATTCTTTACTTCTTTTCGAACTCCTAAACACCCCCCACAATACCTTCTGCCCCGGCTGACGGTCAGCAATAAATATAGAACCCGCT
>Ga0307427_1001638_pt1 | contig 11375 bp, 20 predicted proteins | sample SalMarWE160190MG_FD_202162 | JGI IMG/M metagenome (GOLD analysis project Ga0307427, IMG submission 202162) | Salt marsh sediment microbial communities from the Plum Island Ecosystem LTER, Massachusetts, United States - WE1603-190 | ecosystem: Environmental > Aquatic > Marine > Intertidal zone >... | reverse complement strand
TAACCCTCATGCAGCAAATGGAAATCACATGACACAAGAAAACGAACTAAATCGAGCCTTGGATAATCCAGACCTTTTGATCATGGCTGGGTCTCGACTGTATGGAACAAGCACCCCAGAGAGCGATCACGATTATCGCGGTTTCGTGGTCCCACCATTCGAATATCTCGCTGGCCTTGGTGGGTTTAAACATCGAATCATCAGAGAACCAGACACGATAATATACTCCCTGCGACGATTCGTTGAACTGCTTATCATGGGAGACCCTATTTGTTACGAAATTCTGTTCGCTCCAGAAACCAACATCATCGAACGTACCGACATAGGTGGTGCTTTGCTTCGCAGCCGTAAACTATTCGCCTGCAAACGATTCGCCCGTCGCATGAGTGGGTATGCACAATCCGAATGGCGCAAAGTGACAGGAACACAACTCGTTCCGGTCAAGCGCACTCCCGATGAAGACGAAGTAGTAGAGATGGATGAAATCATACGCCTGCTCTTCCTACAACATTCCAGAGAGACACGATCAGCCAGACACAAACTAGAAGCGAAACGTAAGGCTCAGATTAAACGCCATGGCTATTGTACGTCCAGTGCGTGTCATACCATCCGGCTCCTGGAACAACTGATAGAACTCATGCAAACAGGCAGGCTTACTTTTCCCCGACCCCAAGCCAAGCGACTCTCGATGATCAAACGCGGGGAGCTAGCGTTCGAGATGGTGACGGAACTGTATGAAGACGCTAAGACAAGAGCGGATCAAGCGGTCGAAAACACTGATCTACCCGCGAATGCACCTATCAAACAAATACGGATCATATATCACGAAATCGTAGCCCACACCATATTTTGTGATCCACGTTTTGTTGACTATGCAGAAGGATACAAAAAACGGTGGGAAAGGTGATAGTATGGCTGACCTAATTGGCCAAAAATTTGGTAAACTAACCGTTATCAAATACGCAGAGAATAATTCACATGGACACAAGAAGTGGCTTTGTTTGTGCGAATGCGGACAGAAAACAGTAGTTTCTACTAGCGATCTCAGAAGTGGTCATACAAAAAGTTGCGGATGCACTAAAACAAAGCACGGACAAAAAATAGGTGGGGAAACATCTCCGACATATATATCGTGGTACCACATGATCGATCGTTGTACTAATCATAATTGTCCAGCATACCACGACTACGGAGGTAGAGGCATTTTTGTTTGCAAAGAATGGCTACGGTTTTCAAATTTTCTAAAAGACATGGGGGAAAGACAGCCCGGTCATCAGATAGACAGAATAGATAACACCAAAGGATATTGCAAAGAAAATTGTAGATGGACAACACCCAAACAGAATAGTCGCAATCGTCGCAGCAATCACACAATAGAATACAATGGAACAACTAAAACGCTGATAGAATGGGCTGAACAAATCAGAATCGCATCCGATACAATCCGATCAAGAATGAATCGTGGATGGAGCATCGAAAAAACTCTCACAACATCATCGCCAAGCAATAAACAATACACTATTGTTCATTGTGGTTGGTGCGGTGAACCATTCGCAAAATTAAACAAAAGAATAACACAAACAGAAAAATTAGGAAAACACCATGCCTGTTCTCGCAAGTGCGCATCCGCGATGGTTAACAACGATCGTCGTTGTGAACCTACGACAATTAATGCAATACATACTCGTCGAGACAAAGAAAAATATCCAGAAAAAACACGTGCAAGATATTTAGTGCGCCAAATGGTGAAATCGGGTAAACTTATTCCATTGACAGAATGCGAGTTTTGTGGGTCTGAGAATCATGTAGAAGCCCATCATCCCGATCATTCTCGGCCGTTTTTTTTGCTGTATCTCTGTAAAGACTGCCACTCGGACGCAGATAATTCTATCGACAAATGGGAAAATCTAGCTACAGATTACTCTGGATGTATAATATAAAAAGATGATATGCTTCTGGCGAAGATAAAAGTCGGCACATAGTTCCTATTGTTCAAACGATCCGAATTCATGTAGATCGCACTTGTGCGGATCAAACTTATGACCGCCATCCTTTATGTATGGTAGACGATAATCTGTCAGATCAATAGGAACAATCTCAAAGTCCGCTTCACAACCATGCACAAAAAGTTTTTCTATCATCATTGTAGTCTTGTTGCAAACAAAAGCAACAAATGCTTCTGCGTTCGCCCCAAGCGATTCTTCCCATCCTGGGATGAGTAAGATACCATTGCATTCGTGTATAATGGCGTGTAAATCTCTAATCATACATGCGGCAAAAGTATTGTTTCCATCGTATTCTGCCGGATTAAAAACAGTGTAGCCCATCTTTCGCAATTTAATCGCAATTGCATTGAACGTATAATAATTCAATTCAGGATATCCTCTCATACCACCAGACAAATAAAAATCATATGCTAATTTTTCATTCGACATTTATGTTCCCCTCCTAATATGTTTCCATCCTTCGCAGAAAATCTATACTGAGTGACATCGTACATGACTGTTCACGGTTAGTCCACCACAATGTTTACCAACCGCCCCTTGACAACAATCACCTTTCGCACAGTCTTGTCTTCAAGCATAGCAATGACCTTCGGCTGAGCGAGGGCCGATTCCTCAATGGAGTCCTCATCTGCGTCCACCGAAGACATGAAGCTAGCCTTAAACTTGCCATTGATCTGCACACCAATCTCAACCACCTTGTCACTAACCAGAGCCTCATCATATCTCGGCCACCCTTCGTCCACCAGTGTCTTCGTGTGTCCCAATCGCCGCCAGAGTTCCTCAGCCAGATGCGGGGTGAATGGCGAGATCAGCAAAACAAACGACTCGATAATCGCCAACGGGCGGCAGTCACGAGGTGTCAGGAAGTTAACAAAATCGAAAATCGCCGCAATCGCGGTATTCAACTTGAGTTGCTCAATATCATCCGTGATCCGTTTGGTCAATTTGTGCATGGCGCGGAGAGTGTCATCGTCCGGTTGATCATAGGTCAGCGCCGGGGATAGCTCATCGGTATTCTCGTCGACCACCAGCCGCCAGATACGCTGACACAGTTTGTACAGCCCAGAAATATCCCGCGTGTTCCAAAGTTTCGACGCTTCGAGCGGACCCATGTACATCTCATACAAACGGAAGGTATCCGCCCCCCATTCTTCAACAACGTCGTCGGGGGTAACTACGTTTTTGAGCGACTTGCTCATCTTGGCTACCACGCGAGTAACCGATTCCTCAGTCTCTTTGAGTACAAACCGGTCTTCACCACGTTCTTCTACCCTATCGAAACCAACGGTGATTCCCCGCTGATCACGATAAGCAAAGCTCTGGATCATGCCCTGGTTGAACAGCTTCTGGAATGGTTCCATCGTGCTAACATGCCCAAGGTCAAAGAGCACCTTGTGCCAAAATCTGGCATAGAGCAGATGAAGTACAGCGTGTTCCGCGCCGCCGACGTATAGATCGATGGGCATCCAATATTTTTCCGCACTGGGATCGCAAAAGTGACATGCGTTATTTGGATCGATGAATCTAAGATAATACCAGCAGGAACCCGCCCACTGCGGCATGGTATTGAGGTCACGACGAAATGATCGCCCATCATGTTTGACTGAGAGCCATTCCTTGGCCCTACCCAACGGCGGTTCTGGAAGCGTCTCGGCACCATCGACTATTCGCGTTGGCTTAAAGTCCATCATTGGCGGAAGTTCAATCGGTAGTTCGGACTCGGGGACAACCACGATCTCACCATCTTCCCCATGAAGAACTGGGAAGGGCTCTCCCCAGTATTTCTGGCGACTGAAAATCCAATCGCGCAACTTATAGTTAACGGCACCACAACCCAGCTTGTTGGCCTCTAACCACTCGGTGATCTTGACCTGGGCCTCGTGTATCGACAACCCATCAATCGTGCAGTGATCTTTAATTGCGACTGCCACAATCGGCAAGTCAAACTTCTTGGCAAACTCGAAGTCCCGAGTATCATAGTATGGCACCGCCATAACAGCACCGGTACCGTAACCCATTAGCACATAGTCCGAAACCCAGATGGAGATCGATTGTCCGCTGACCGTGTTTATGGCATACGCCCCAGTGAATACGCCGGTTTTTTCCTTGGTTTCAGCCATTCTGTCCAGATCAGAGCGAGTCCGTGCAGCAGCTACATAAGCGTCCATCTCCGCACGATGTTCCACCGTCGTAATCTGTTCTACCAGTTCATGCTCGGGAGCGAGCACAATATAAGTCGCCCCGGACAATGTATCCGCCCGAGTGGTATAGATACGAATCGCATCCGGCGCGCTATAATAGTCCCATGTCGCATCCGGGTAATCGTTATGTACAACCCACCCGTTCTTGACACTCCACTTGTGGGCCAACGGAAACAGAGCCTCAGCACCTATGCTCTTACCAATCCAATTCCGCTGCATAATCTTAATGGATTCAGGCCAATCCAGACCCTCCAGATCGGTTAGCAACCGATCCGCGTACTTGGTGATCCGCAACATCCACTGTCGCAGAGACCGCTGAAAAACCGGATGGTTGCCGCGAGCACTTCGCCATTCACCAGTAACTTCCTCGTTAGCCAAAACCGTGCCAAGCGCCGGGCACCAGTTAACCATCACGTCGGCGAGATAAGCCAGGCGATGGCTGTCGATAATACAACGTTTGTCCTCATCGCTCAACTCGCCCCAGACCTTCGATCCGTCGCGCAAGTGGAGTGGGAAATCACTATCACCGCTGCTGTTCATGGATTGTGGATTGATTCGCGGTCGACGCTCCGCACATTCCATCTCCTTAACAAGATCGGCGATCGGACGAGCGCGATCCGCCCTGTCGTCATACCAACTCTCGAACATCTGTGCAAAAATCCACTGCGTAAACTTGTAATATGAAGGATTGCAGGTTGCAATCTCACGATCCCAGTCGTAGCTAAAGCCAAGCATCTGTAGCTGCTCTCGATATCGATCGATGTTTCGTTCCGTGGTCACTGCTGGGTGGACGCCATGCTCGATAGCATATTGCTCGGATGGAAGCCCAAAGGCGTCAAAACCCATGGGATGTAACACGTTGAACCCACGCATCCGCTTGTACCTAGCGATGATGTCCGTCGCGCAGTAACCAACCGGATGGCCGACGTGTAAACCCGCACCGCTCGGGTATGGGAACATGTCGAGAATATAAAACTTGGGCTTGGTCTCGTCGAAATCCGGGTCTCCCGGATTCAACGTACGGAAGGTGCCATGTTCTTCCCAATACTTACGCCACCTGGGCTCAATCGCCGCAGGCTCATACCGCCCCAATTTTCTCTCTATCTTTGTATCATCCATCCGTTCTGCCCACCTGATTCCGCTATATCAACGGTATAACATACTTGCGATCTTACATAGATTGCCCATCCACATCTTTGTCATCATTACAATATCTTATTTATTCACCCAATCTTCTACAATGGTCCCATCCTCATTTGTCATAATGTCCCTCGCCATACCGACGAGACCACGCTGTACACATAGGTCGGCACATCTACGACGACATGCCTCCCAGACAAACTGATACTGGCTCAATACTCGCAGGAAGTCTGCTGGGTCCATTCCATCCCGCAAGAGTTCGTGACACCACTTTGGGCACAGCCTCTATATTAAAAAGTAATTGTGCTAATAGTTCCTGCAATGGATGATGAGGTTTAACAGATATGCTCATTACCTATCTCCATGTACAAATTTGAAACCTGATACAAAAAAGAATCCATCCAAACCCAAACCCTCACCGGACCTTATCGCGGCCAATGAACTTGGGAATCCACCATACTGGAAGTCCATACCCAAGATACTCAACATACGTCCATAAACCAATACGCAAGCCAAGAGCAAAGCCTTTGTCATCTTTTCTGAAATGCTTGAATAACAAATACCTCATCATTACTAACCCTTCAGGGATTTGATAGCCCTAGCAACGGCGATTACTGTATCAGCCGCCAAATTACGTTGTACCTTATCCACACCAAACCCAATTGGCTGTACACCTCTTCATATCGTTATGGAGGCTTTCATACTTGTCTCTAATTCAGACACCGCTACTTTGAGCTGATCGAGCAATTCAGAATTACCAATAGTATCTTCCTCTTTATAAATAGGTGCTTTAATCGCCATATTCACACCTTTTCAAATGTGTTTTCAAGCTAACCGGGAAAAACTGAATATCTTTATCCCATTGAATCATTTTTTCATCTGCCAAACGCACAAAGCATGGCAAACAAATCACACAATCATTCTCCTGGAATGGATTAACTGCCGACCATATCTTCTGCGGCACCTTAAATCCAATAGGATTAACATGATAACAAATCTTACATATTTCTCTGGTTGGCATCACTCTATTATAATCAACAGAACTATAAGTACGGTTAAATATAGATGATTTACACGGATAAATCTCTCCATCAATACCCCTGATTATCCAATCACCATGAATAGCAGTCATTGTACCTTCTAGAGTATTGATCTGCATCACAGTATTATTGAGTGAATCTTTTGCAAACCAGACTTCTCCGGCCTTAATGGCATCTACAATCCATACAGGGTCTTCTGTCTGGTTTACATCGCCAGTCCAACAAAATGCATCAACAACAATAGGCAGTTTCATATATTTCATTAACACAACACCTCACAATCACCATTAAAGCGTCGTATACACTCATCCCATGCGTAGACCGCCATCCAGGCATCAGCCAGCGCGTTATGCTCCATACCTGGGAACTCGCTCTTGGCCCACGCCTGCTTGACCACCTCTTCCTTCACAGCACTGTATGGCTTATTCTGGACCTGGGACAAAGCGAAAAACAGACTGTTGAGATCAATTGATCTATAATGGAATGGCCAGGGGGAATCTCTCCAAATAGAACGAAGCATGGGGAGATCGAAAGACCCCACATTGAATCCAAGAGCATGAATGGTTCCATCAGCAACTTGAAATCGATCGGCCATGCGATTATACAACCATTGTTTGAAATGTATCATAGCCTCTTCAACTGGATAGCTTCGATTGGCGAGAGTATCGTCAGGGCCGGGGGGATTGGTTAGATTGAGCTTGTTGACCTTCATAGCCTCGGGGGTAGTTACGTAAACGGGCCACTCAAGCTGGGCATAGAAAGAATTCGTTTCATCGACTGGTAATCTTGGGCTGTTCGACCAAACAGCGCCAATGGACAATGGCGTATGTTTGCCAGGAATCAGACCACCGGTTTCCAGGTCTAAGGCTAAAATCGGAATGTCACTTATTCTCAACATCATTCTGTCCCTTCCACATATCTTTGATTGCTTTTGGGACCACCATGGTAATAACAAGCTAAACCAGGAACATAACCTGAATACCGTAGTTTACCATCTTTTGTAGGTTCACCATAGGCGGGCGCGTCACAAAATCCTGCTGGTAGTCCATTACACCACATTGGAACAGAACATTTACCGACCCCATCAGTTAATTCCATATGACATTTGCCACATCTACTCATCTACATTATCTCCACAAATCAATGAATGTTCTGTAATCAATCGCTTCATGGCATCAGCAATAGCTTCTCTTACAGTAGGCTTCGCATCATCAAAAGATGTTTCATGTAACCTCAATCCACGTCCGGTAAACGAACCTCGACAAATCCACCCAGACCCGTACCCCTTGGCATTTTTGTCTAACCAATCCAACATTTCTTTATCAGTAGGCTTTATCTCATCAGACATAGTTTTCTCCTATGTGGGTTGTACAAAATCTGGTGCGTGGCTCATAGCCTCTTCCCAAAAATCCTCACCCAAAACCTCGGCCAAATATTCATCAATTTTGTTGTCTTCGGTCTCAGACCCAACCATCGTTTTAATTGCTAAGTTTGCCGCTTGGTCTTTAGGAATACCACATTTAATAACAGCGACAACTTCTTTCCCAGACCCTATCGTGGGTATAGTTGGTATATGTTCTAGTTCTTCCTCATAATAAAACTTTGAAGTTTGTAGCATACTTATGTATACGGTTGATCCAACACAGCAATTATTACATCCTGGATTCATCTGAAAAATATACCAACCACCATTTGGAGCTTGGAGTTTGTATCTTTTACTACAAGCAATACATCCACATTCACCCATTAGTCTATCCCATATATAGCAAGATTGGTAGCTTTTTGTAACAAATCTGACAAAACTTGAGCATCAGCCGAATCCGCAAAATAAACTATAACTTCTTCAAAGTCTTGCGTTGTAACCGTAACCTCGTATAAACCACTATGTTCATTTCGTATTGTTCCAACTGCTCTAATCACATCTCACATCCCTTTGATGCCGGGCCAGTTCCCTAATCAACTCGCAATCCGGCAACTTGAAGCTATGGTTGCAAACATCACACTGCATTTTAGAATCGTCTCCCAACAATACCATCGGCCTCAGCCGCTCTGGCGGAAGTTTGTGGATATGACAGCACTGGGGACACATTTCTAACAATAACAGATCAGGCATCTGGATTGAACTCCCCACGCTCAGCAGTCATCTCACGCTTAATATTATAAAGCCGCGTCACCCGCTTGGCCTTCTTCTTCATACAATCGTCACAGACGACCACCTGTAGGATTTCCTCTACGCCAATAGGTATGGGGTCAAAAACCGTGGACCCGAAATTACCAGTCGCCCGAAAGACCAAGCCGTTGTAAACGGGAGAAATAACCAGGGGATTTTCGTCCACGTCACCTTCAACGATCTTGTTGCAGCACATACAGTTAAACCTTACATACTCTCTCATGTCATTGTCTCCAGGCTAGTAGCCACGGTTGTACCCACATCCAAAATCTGGTTCCAAGAGACGTATCGGAGGAGGTACCGATTTGTCTGTGATCTTCCATAAAGCGATGCCAGACGCCAAAGTGAGAATCCACCCGATCAGAGCCATCCACAGTACCACCTGTAGACCCCTGATGGTTCTTCGTTGTTTCTCGTTGATGGCTTTAGCCTCTTTGAGTTCTTTTCTAATGTTCGAAACCCAGTGCATCTACTCTCTCTCTGATTACTCATCTTTTGTTCGTAATAGTTGTTCCAATTTTCTGATTTCAGCTATCACTAATTCTAAATCTACCAATGGTATCACATCGTACCATGTACAGAATCGTACACTACAAGTTTGTGTTTCCTTGTCGAAATAGATATCTCCGAGATTACTGTTGTAATAGTATGGAATATAATAATAATTAGGTGTTTCTTCCTTGATTGTGATCATCCTGTCTTTCAGTTCGCGTCGGAATCGTTGTATTTCGTCACTTGTAGCTGGACTCTTTGGGGTACCAAGTTTGTGTATCTTCATTTTTTACCTTTCTCTAGACAACCAAAGAGTAGTGCGAAGCTCCCGAGAGCAGCGTTTCGCTGCTATCTTATTATACGTACAACTCACCCGGTCATTCACACTAATTCTCGAAATTCGCCAATTCTTTTTCAACGCCAGCCTGATAATCAAGCAATAGTTCACGAGCTATCCGTACGGCGTCTTCCTTAGCTTTCTGTATTGACTTCCGGTGTTTCCCATACCGTGAGCTTGAGTTGCGATGCATAATAGACACGTTATGACATCTCCTACCTGTCATGTCGCATTTGTATCAGATGGAATAATTTGTATAGTTTCCTTGGGTTCGATTTCTGTAGCAATACTTGAATTGAGCATCGTAATGGTTTCCTGTGCGTCAATAGCATTACCAACTATATCCGCAACATAGGCTCGAATTTTCGATTTGATGTGATCGTCAGTATCATTATCCTTTTTTAGTTTCTCCGCATCAACTTCCAGTTTCAGTAGTACAATTACTTCCATTATTCAACACTCCTACCATTACATTACACTTAATAACACTTGACCCAGGGTCTTAACAAATCGTTCCGCACTACGTTAAGCCTCTTCCGCTCATTTATTCTGTTCCTGCCAGACGACAAAGAGGTCATGAGTGTGCGTAGCTCATGAGAGCAGGCGTAGGCTGCTATCGTATTATACGTGCAACTGCACTCCCTGTTCGACACCCCCCCGATTTTTTTCAGGTGAAGGCATGTCTGATAAAGCGGTTTATTCAGGGGTTGAGAAAGGGGTACCCCCTGTTCAGGATCGTGGACGGTAAAGTGGGTGAATACGAGAAAGAGTGTACACGAAAAGTTGTAGCCCATGGATTTTTGTAGCCTACTATGAATGAACCCCGTTAGGTTATCGGACCCTATCGAGTTATCGGACTTATCCATTTAACGGGCATACCCCTGCCGGCCGAGTTATCGGACGAAACCTAGCTAACCGACCTCGCAGACTATCAGAACATCTTACATAACATACAAGAATATGTTATCAAATGCAAAATTTTCTTTGCAATAATCTTGCTTTCCCAATCAAGATATTTTATATTAGGGTAGATAAGGAAACACAACGCGAAAGGATGAGACAATGGACTATCAAACTTTGAAGCAAGCAGCCGAAAACGCAGTATCGGACGTTGTAGCTTGGGTAGCTAATGACCCAATAAACGGCCTGTACGTTGTGGGTGGAATTGCTGTGCTAGGGGCGATAAACGGAATTCGGCTTAGCTTGAATCGGTGCAAAAATCCGTATAACGGACGTATTTTATAGGAAGACAATGACAATGTTTACTTTTCTCGGACTAAGTGGACTAATGGTTGTTATCGGAATTATAGTGTGTATTCGGATATGGGAAGATATCGGATCAATCCCATAATAAGGAGCGATAATGATTGTAGCAAACGTGGTACACCGAAACAGCACTAGCATATCGGACGCTGTCGACCATATCCTGGCAACCGTACGTCCTAATACGTGTGGAATATTTGTTGTAGAATACGTCCGAGAATACGGCAAGGCATTACTCGTTGAATCAGCAGCGGACGTATATGATCGGACTAGGAGGTAACAATATGGTATACTCGCTCATCACCTATCGGACTACTGATTATCGGTACAAACAATATGCTGTCGTGCCCGGTTTGTACCTATCGGACCTTCTTGATTGGTTGAAGTTATCGGAATCAGCAGAGATTGTTTCTGTGACCGATAACCCTGTGAGGGAATTACCTGGAATATCGGCCTTTCGACCGCCCGAGAACTGGCCGAGTTATCGGACCTGCTCGCTGTGGGCCAATAACAAAGGAGGACACCATGCTGGGTAAAGCAAGACTTGAAGTACCTTTGACCGATAACTCAGATGCTATCCGAGCAGATGGCTTATCGGACGTACTCGCCATGTCCTACGGAAGACTGTTTGCAAGGACATTATCGGAACAAAACGGATTCGCAATCGTAACGTTATCAGACGGACAGGTAAAGACTATCGGACACGATACCCTGCTCGAACGATTG
>Ga0307427_1001636_pt1 | contig 11380 bp, 12 predicted proteins | sample SalMarWE160190MG_FD_202162 | JGI IMG/M metagenome (GOLD analysis project Ga0307427, IMG submission 202162) | Salt marsh sediment microbial communities from the Plum Island Ecosystem LTER, Massachusetts, United States - WE1603-190 | ecosystem: Environmental > Aquatic > Marine > Intertidal zone >... | reverse complement strand
AGCAACGCGAATCGCTGAGATTCCCTTCTCCGGTTCCATTCCAGCATGTGCCGCTTTCCCTTTGATGTTGATGTCGAGTGAGACGTGCGAGGGTCCTCCGATGATCACCGTATCCAGCTCGTCGCCGTCGATGACGAATCCTTTCTTCGCTTGAACCATCGAGAGATCGAGGTTCTTGGAACCGAGGAGACCAATCTCCTCGCTGCGAGTAATCACGACCTCCACTGGAGGCCGCCTCTTTACTGTTCTCACTGCCTCGAGAACCGCGGCGATACCGGCCTTGTCGTCGGCACCGAGGATCGTCTCCCCGGCGGAGCGGATCACCCCGTCCTCGATCACCGGCTTGATCCCTTTCCCCGGCTTCACTGTGTCGGCATGAGCACCGAGGAGAATCGGTTCGGTCTTCTCCGATCCTTTTGCAGGGACGTGGGCGATCAGGTTCCCGTAGGCGTCGAGTCCACAGCGTGCTTCAAGCTCCTTTTCTAAGAGGTCCTTAAGGTAGTCAATGAACCGTTCTTCCTCGCCCGACTCGCTGTCTATCTTTACCATATCGCAAAACAGATCAACAATGTTCCCCATGCTAGTCTCCTCCTTTCCTATGTCATTCTTCTCTTCGCTTCCTTGGTAATCTTGATGATCAATTGCTCGAGGAAGCGATAGAATGCCTCTTTATCAGTCATTACTAGGTCTTGCTTCTCGTTTAACTCTTCGGCTATTTCTCTCAAGAAGGCGTCGCGATACTCCGCCGCCGTGAGCATTGCCAGCCGCCTGAGTACCTCGAGCAAGCGTAACGGACCATAGTCCTTGGGCTCATCCTTCAGTCCTTGCGCACTTACCGCTATATAGGCACATAGATCGAACAACTCGTCCTTATTCATCTATCCCTCCCGATATAGTTCCCACGAGGTTATCCGCGACAGTTGCTTCCTCTGGGGCGCAACAGGTTGCTTCCTTGGAAAGCCCAAAGCAACAAGGAGGATGGGATGGATGTAAGCGGGTAGTTGTAGCAATTCCTTGATCCCTGTTTGGGAAAAGGAGGCTACAACACAGGAGCCAAGCCCTAGGGAACAAGAGACGAGCAACATGTTCTGCACCGCCATAGCGGCCTCTTCGGCAACGAGAATTCGCTGAAATGACTTCCCAAAGCTCTGTGTGTCTCCTTGGTCTGAGCAGAGCGCAATGGCAGCGGTCGCCTCCACAGGGAAGCCAGGGGAGAGAGTTTTCAACGTCCTAAGCTGCTTAGGCTCTTGCACGACGATGAACCGCCAGGATTGAACATTGCTGGGAGTAGGGGCCCATTGGCCTGCCTCTAGCAACTTCATAAGGATCTCCCGCGGTACCTCTTCGTCCTTGTATGAGCGGACGCTCCTCCTCTTCTTTACAACGTCAAGCACGATATCCGCTTCACTTGCTGCTATTATCCCTCCTTTCCATCTGGGTCAGGTTAATCTCCTGTTACTCTCGATCTCCTTATATTGAAGCTCGTACCCGAAGTGTTTCGGTCCGAAGAGTTGCAGGCCCTTTGGTGATCGCCACATCTCGGGGGCGGGGTAACCGATGACCGTCACCTCTATGCCTTGTTTGCAATTCGGATTAGTGATCGCCTCACCCGTGTTTGGATTAAGGACACAGATGAGATCAGGAACAGTTACATCGGGCTCATCATCAAACCAGGAAACGATGTGTTCATTCTTGTACCAGATCCTGTATTGATGGCCGTGGTTATCCACCTGGCCGGAGATGAACAACTCGCCAATGGTGAATCCTTCCTCAATTTTCCAGCTTGCTTGGGTCACCACTCCTTTAAACAGGAAATACCCATTGCCTGCCGTGACCGCTGCTTGCACTGGGTCGGCGCCGGAGGAACGAGCCACACGAACGGCTTCGCCGATGGCCAGGGCCTTGGACAGTGTCCCTGGAACGACCGACGTTCTCAGGGCCTTTCCGCTCATCGGATGGTCAGTCACCCCGGCCCGGTTATCGCTCACTACCGCGATGGCGCGGACGATCGCTTCGGCGCGGAAATCATCGGAAACCTCTTTTACAATAAGCATGTCCCCCTTCGCGGTGGCCACTGCCAGCGGAGCGATCGGCACGTCCTTGATGTAGAACGTCGTGTGCTGAAGCTCGGGCACCGAACGACCGGCAGGATCAGCATCGACGATCGGGATGCCGCACTTCGTCGCCACGGATAAAGCGACGGCTGTGTTCCCACCCCCGATCTCAGTAGCTACGACCGCAAAAAACTGTTGTCCCAAATAGTCCTCGAGGGCCTTGAAGGCAACCAGACACTCCATCTCCATATCGTTGTGTGATTTGGTTTGACCTGTCTGTTCCGGGGTAACGCTGCCGCACATGTAGGGTGAGGCAACCAATGCGTCATCGGGGACTTCCTCAAGTCCGATCAATTTGAATTCTCTGCCGGCCTCCAAGTCGCTTTGAATGAGCTGGAGCCCTCGTTTGGAACTCCCGCCTCCTCCTGTACCCAGAATAGTGCAGCCGCAAATCAAGTCTTCTAGTTGCTGTTGGTCCAAAGTCTGCATCGATCTTTCCTCCTTTTTCCTATCTTCTTGCCCTTCTCATCTTGGGGTCAAGAATCTCCCTCAAGCCATCCCCGACTAGGTTGAACGACAAGACAGTAACAAAGATCGCCAACCCGGGGAAGGTGACAATCCACCAATTGGTGAGGAAGAACGTACGGCCTGTGCTTACCATCAATCCCCATTCGGGCGTGGGCGGTTGAGCCCCAAGCCCCAAAAAACTGAGGGCAGCCGAAGTCAAGATGATCGAGCCAAAATCCATCGATGCCTGGATGATGATCGGGGTCAGACAGTTTGGAAGCACATGTTTAAACACGATTTTCCCCCGTGATGCACCCATCGCTTTGGCTGCCTGGACGTAATCCCTTTCACGAACCGAAATTGCTTCACTGCGCAAAAGCCTCGTATACCACGGCCACCAAGCAATGGCGATTGCGATCATCGCGTTGGTCAGGTTTGGACCCAACAGGGTAGATATGGCCATCGCCAACAACAGCGGGGGAAAGCTCAGGAAAACATCCGTTATTCTCATGATCACCTCATCGAGGGCACCGCCGGCGTAACCGGCCACGACTCCCAGCGGCACTCCGATGAGAAGCGCAATCCCAATCGCAATCACTCCGACCTGCAATGAGATCCGGGTCCCGGTCAGCACCCGGCTGAAGACGTCCCTTCCCAACTCGTCGGTTCCAAAGAAATATTTTAAACTGGGCGAGTGAAACCTATCCTTAATATGTGTCTCAACAGTATCGTGAGGAAAAGGCACGATCAGTGGAGCCAACAAAGCGATTATGACCAGTAGGAAGACAACGGATAACCCTATTGTAGTCAGTCGATTTTTTAGTGCAAGCCGAAGGGTACGAGGCAATCGCTTGGACATCCCTAACCGAGCCTAATGCGTGGATCCAAGAAAGCCTGCGTGAGGTCAACAAGGAGATTCAAGACGACATAGGTGAAGGCGATCAGTAGCGTCACACCCATGATCGCCGGGTAATCGACGGACAGGATCGCCTTTGAGGCATATTGTCCCAAGCCCGGCCAGGTGAACACGGACTCGATGAGAAAGGTTTCCACCAACGAATAGGCAAATGTTAGGGCTCCCACAGTGATCACCGGTCCGATGGCGTTTCGCAGGGCGTACACGCTGAGAATTCTCCTCTCACGGAATCCGCACGCCCTGGCCGTTCTGATGTAGTCCTCTCCCAAGACCTCCAACATCGTCGCCCGCGTCATCCGCGCCGACAGCCCCAAGGGATAGGCCGCCAGTGTGATCCCTGGTAGAACGATGTGGGACAGCGCGCTGCCAAACGCGGTGAAATTGCCGGTAATCAACGAATCGAAGAGGTAGAACCCGGTGATGTGCTCGATCGGTGCGGTGAAGCGCGTCATCATGGCAACACGCCCCGCCAACGGGAACAAGCCGAGCTGTTTGAAGAACACGAGCTGCAGGATCATTCCCAACCAGAACGTCGGCAGTGCGACCCCCATGATCGAAAACACGCGACTGCCGTGATCCACCATCGTCCCGTCGCGGACAGCCGAGGCAATCCCCAAAGGGATCCCGGCGACAAAGCCGAGTAGCATACCGAAGATAATCAGTTCCAGGGAGGCGGGAAGATAGGTCGCAATATCCTTCAGCACCGGTTGATGGGTGCGAATCGAGACCCCCCAATCACCGCGAAGGAAGCTGGTAATGTATTTGAAATAGCGGATGTGTACCGGCTTGTCCAATCCCAGTTCGATTTTGGCCTTTTCAATCTGCTCCAGTTTTGCGTGCGGTCCCACCCATCGCATTGCCGGGTTGGAGGGGACGATCACTGTCAACAGGAACGTGAACACAGACACGCCGAACATGACGACTAAGGCCAGTCCCAATCGACGAATGATGTACGCGGTCATGAATTCCCGGTCGTTTCTCTAATAACTGATAAAAACGAGCGGGGAGTGATGCTCCCCGCTCTGACTGCTCTACTGTTACTCCTCCCGGTAGCAATCGTACCAGAAGACGACGTGCGTGTAGGCAGGGTTGTCGACATATCCCTTGAGGGACGTCCGCTTCGCCCGCATCGAACTCATGTCGTAGATCGCGACCCCGGCAGCATCTGCCATGAGCATATTCTGTGCCTCGACGTACATGTCGGTGGCCGCTTGTCTGTCAAACAGCGCCTTTTCCTTTGCGGCGTTGATCAGGGCATCGAAAACCGGGTTGCTGTAATAGGAGAAGTTGAACAGGATAGGCTGAGTCTCGAACATCGCGCTCAAGAAGGAATGTGGATCAGCGTAGTCCGGCCACCAGTAGAACAGGAAGATGTCCTGTCGATCATTCGGATCCGCGGCGGCACCCAGATCGATCTGCGCCTCCCACGGCATCCCTCTGATCTCCAGCTCAACGCCCAGCTTGGCGAGTTCCGCCTTCCACAGCTCGGCGGTCCTTCGTTCGTTCTCGTCGCCGGCCACGTAGGTCAGCACGACCTTGAACCCTCCGTCCGGATAGCCGGCCTGTTCGAGGAGCACCTTGGCCGTTTCGGGACTGAAGGTGTACTGCTTCACCTTGTCTGAGTACCCCCACAACCCAAACGGCACAACGCCGCGAGACTGCCGTGCATAGCCGCCCATGACTCCCTCAATCACGTCATCGTAGGGAAGTGCATACGACAGCGCTTTTCGCACCAGCGGATTGCCGGTCGGTTCGTCTGCGCTCTTTGCCGTGTTTAACAGGGCGAGCAGGTTCTGGAACGACGGCACACTGACGATTTCCACACCGGGAACGCCTCGAAGCGCTTCCAGCCCGGACGCCGCAAGTCGATTGGTGAAGTCGGCCTCACCGGATTCGACCATAAGCCGTCGCGTCCCCTCCTCAGGAACCCATTGGAACACGACCTTGTCGAAGTGTTTGCCTTCCCAGCCTCCCCAGTAATTATCGAACTTCTTCAGGATGACCAGCGTATTGCCTTCGTTGCTCTCGATGGTGTAGGGACCGGTTCCCGAATCGTTGCCTTCGTAGAACCAATCACGGTCAGAGAAATCCGGGTCGAATATGTGCGCGCAGTAGGCCGCCGAAGCGGCGATGTCGAGCGGCGCAGGATAGCTGAGATGGAACACGACCGTGTACTTGTCCTTCGCTTCGATCGACTCTACTGAATCCCAGATGTAGAAAGCCCCTTTTTCGCCGGCGATGGTCCGGTCGATGGAGAATTTAACTGCCTCTGCGTCCATCTCTCCGCCGGTGTGGAACTTCACACCCTTTCTCAAGTTGAACGTCCACGTCAGTCCATCCGCCGAGCTCTCGTAGCTTGTCGCCAGTACAGGCGTGAACTCACCCGTAACCGAATCGTAGCGCACGAGGGTCTCGTACAGGTTGTTCATCACGATGACTTCATTGGAGAAGCCTTCACTGGGATCCCAGTAGACCACGACCTCGCTGGAATTCACATAGACCCCGACTTGAGGCTCCGCCGCTGAGACGATGGTGACGCAGGCAAGAAGGATGGACAGCAACACGGACAACCCTACAACACCATGCCAACTCACTCTACCGTTCTTTTGAAGCATCAGCATCCCTCCTTTTTAAATATTTAACCAATATTCCTCCCGCTTTTGCTTCTGCCATCACCTCCCTTTCGGGTTACTTCTGGTAGTTGTTCAATACCCTTCAATTTTGTCATAACAGGCGGTGAGATACAAACCGCCACGATGGTGCCGCAACCCCAATCTTATGAAAAGCTCCGCCATCTTGAAGGTCACCGCCGCAGGCTCGATCACGGGGACACAAAGTTGCTTTCGAACACGCTCTGCCAAGGCGGCCATTCCGGTACAACCAAGGACGATGACCTCTGCACCGTCTATCTTAACGGCCTGCTTCGCTGCTTTGACGATCTGGGCGGCAGTTTCTTCAAGATCCTTCTCTAGGCCCAGTACTGGAATATCAATACCGATGGCGGAGGCAAGCCTTGACTGGATGCCAAGCTTCGTTGCCTGCCACCTCACCCAGGGGGCCGTATTGGGCAGAATGGAGATTACGGAAAACTTCGCCCCGAGATGGAGGGCAACAGACATCGATGTCTCCGCGGGTCCGAGGACGACCTTGTCGGTGATCTCCCTGGCGGCATCCACAGCCGGGTCCGCAAAGCAGTTGATCATGATTGCATCCACTTCTTCGTGCATCGTTCTGACCAACCGCAGGATGTCCGGGCCGGCGTAAACGGTATCGTGAAACGTCTCGATTGACGTCGGCCCTTGCTCGATTCCTGCTACATCGACTTGGGTTCCCGGATCGGCGAGTCGTCGGAAGTATTCCGCATCGCCTGCTAGCAGTTCTTGACTCACGACAGGACTGATGACCAAGATCTTCATGGGGTGCTCCTTAGTGCACGCATTCACTCAGGGTGAAAGCCAATACCGATCGGACCAGGATGACCGGTGTTCTTGTTGTTTTACTTACCTGTTTTTTCATCTCCAGATCGTAGCCAAAGCAGTCCATAACGACGAGAGCCACCTTTCCCGCCAACCGGTTGGCCTCATGTGTGATCGCTTCGGAACTGCCATACGGGGAAGCAGCCACTGCGATCGCCGGAAATCCTAAGCGCCGATAAGCTTGCGCAATGGCCTCCACCTGTTTTTCTGCGGGTACCATCACTCCCAGCTGCCCCTCAATCGTTATCGAGGAAAGCACCCCCGACAGAAGTCTTGCCGGGAGAATCAACGGCGCCGCGGAGCGAAACGGTGGAAACTCGTCGGAACACAGCAGAGCAATGATCTCGGCACCTTCGTCGTTCAGCTGCGCAATTGCCCGCTGCACCCTCGGGATGATGAGCTGCTTATCCACCGCAACCTCCGTGCCATTCTGCAGCCTGGTGATGAGGAGATCCTTTTCGTCCTTTGGCGCAAGGCGTTCGATGTCATCGGCAGTCAGGCTATCGAGCGCGCCCTTCTCCAGGAACGTGACGTCATGCGAATTGTTAGCACCGCAAACGAGTCTACTGATCTCCGGAACCACATCGGTTCTCGGAGACTGGCCGATCGTCACTACCCCGATTGTCCTCATGTTGGTTCTCTCAATTACCGCGTGGGGATGCGAAAGCATTGCTTGCTTTGCGCAAGCCGCATATCGATCAAATCCTCACAAAGCTTCAGCGCCGCAATTCCGGGAACAACAACCGGAACGCCTAATGCTGAGATTTCTTCAGTCAGGACAAGGATACTGCCGCAACCAAGTACGATCACATCAGCCCCATCTTGTTCCACGGCTTTTTTGGCCTCCTCGAGGAGTTTTTTTGCTTGCGCGTCCGTTCCCGTTTGCAGTTCCAAAATCGGAATCGCCACTGAGCGCACCGAGGCGCATTTGTCCGAAAACCCATAGAGTCTCACCAAGTCCTTGATGTCAGTGAACGTGCAATCCGGGGGCCCTGCACTGATGACGGAGAATTTGCTTCCGAGCAGAGAAGCGATGTGAAAGCTCGCCTCGCTGAGCCCAACAACAGGGATATCTAGGCGTTCTTTCGCGGCCCGTAATCCCGGGTCGTCAAAACAATAATCGATTACCCCGTTGTACCCATCTTGCTCGGCCCTCTCCGCCTCACGAACGAAGAACGCCGCGGCCCAGACTTCGTCATAACAACACTCGACCGCCTTTGGACCCTCTTTGATGTTTACGACATCAATCTGCGTATTCGCGTCCTTATAGTCCTCGAGTAGGTTCTTCACAGGTTGGTTCCATGCATCGGTGGAGACTGGAACCACAACTCTAATCCTCTTCTCCCTCACTTCGTTCTTCACACACGCCCCTTTCCTGCCATTCCCATAGCTTCGCCCCTTCAAGCTGCCACTTCAAAATCTCTTCTTTGGGCGGAGTTTCATAGGCACCAATCTTGCTGTGCTTCCAACCAAATCGGTTCTTGATCTCCACCAAGAATTCGGCGTACTTCACCGCGGCGATTCCCGGATCAATAACGGGTACCCCCAAGCCTTGTTGTAACCGTTTGTAGAAACCGTGTGCTCCTGTGCAACCCAGGATGATGACTTCGGCCCTATCGTTTTCAATCGCTTCTTTGCTGGCTTCTCTGAGCCTCCTGATTGTGGTCGCTTTGTCCCGTTGGAGCTCCAGGACTCCCGTATCGATGGACTTGAACGAAGCGAGCTTGTCCTTCAACCCGTACTTCATGAGATTGGCTGCCATCTCGGATATGGCATTCTTATGGGTCACCAGAACTGAGAACCTGTTACCTAAGGTAGCGGCAAGGTGCGTCGATGCCTCACCGGGACCTATGATGAGAGTCCGTTCGGCTATTTCTCTACCTTCCTCCACACTGGGGTCCAAGAAGCAACCCACAATAACCGCATCAAAGCCTTCGTTCTCGGCTTGTTTGATCATGGCCAGAAGTTGCATCAGGATGGCGGCGCGATAGAACTTGTACTGAAGATGTTCAGGGCCTGTTCCCAAGGAGCGATACTCAAGCCGCGTCGTTGTGTCCACAGTTTGTGTGAGAATCGCCATCTCCTGCGGATCGTCATCCCGGACGGGGTTGATATAGAGGATCCTCTTCTCCATAGCGAGACCTTCTATTCCGCTCCGGGGAAAAAGTTCAACCCATAGAGGTTTTGCACGATCATCGGCCTAGGCCTTCCCCAGCTTCGCTGCGAGTACCGCAAGCTCTTCATCGACGACGCGCCCTTCATCGAGCATCTGTTTTCCGTCCAGCCAGGCGGACGTATTGAGACAGACGCCGTCCGTGTGGGATGCCGCTGGTACCCCGTCGGGCGCAATCACGCAAGACCCGATATTGCCGAGGCCCCACTCGGTTGCGCCCCAAACGCGCTCGTCTTCCACGACGTTCCCCGTCAGCTTAGCACCGGGATGAAAGCCCCAACACACATGTGCGACGTGGAACATCCGCGGATCATCGAAGCCCGCGAGCCACTGTTCAAACTCCCTTGCTTGCCCCTCTCCCTCGATCTTTACCACCTTGCCCTGCTTGACGGTCAGACGGACAGGAGCGTCCAGTTGTCCGCACGGAGGGCTGATCGAGCCGTCGAAGACGATGATCCCGTTGATCGATTCCAAGACGGGCGGCCAACCGACTTGACCACCAAGCATGAACACGCCAGGCTTGTCGGCATAGCCGGCATCCCAGCCGAGCAGGTAATTGGGATCAGAGGACATGTCGAATTCCACGTCGGTTCCCACAGGAGTGGTCCAACGTATGTGCTTGGCGGCCTTGGTCAGTTCGTAGACCTTCTTCAGGAACTCAGTCAGTGCCGGATAATCCACACGACCGATTAGGCGTACCATCATGTCCACATCCATGCCCACGAGGTTCAGATACCGAAGTTTCGTATTCTCCTTCACGACGCGCTCGTAGGGCGTCGAATACAGCAGCCATTGGTTGTTGAACTCGACCCACGCATCGGCCCCTATCAGTGCTCCGGTCAGGGATTCGATGGGCAGCATCGGGTCGGCCGCCATTCCAACACCCAAAGGCGATGCGAGCCAGATCACCATCGGCTTTGCATCCGCCGCGAAAGCAGCTCGGGCCGTTGCATCTACCACGCGCGGAGCGCTCTCTGTATCCGCCGTGATGACAAATGTCTCTCCTGGTTTGAGCTTGAATAGCTCTCGGACGAGAATGTCGGCCGCTCTTCCTAATTCGTATTCGTAGAGGGACATCTTCGTAGGAACCTCCTTAACTTAATCGGGTTTCGCCTAGTCGTCCGCTGTGTGTCGGGAGTGCTTGCTAAATGGCATTTCGCGGTCTTTCGCATCCACCAGCCATTTCTGCGCACCCCATCTGACCGGACTCGCCTCTTCCTGCTAGCAATACTATAGTCAGTAGAGTCCGGTGGAATCAAGTAGACCCGTCTACTCTTTAGCAAAGGAGAAATCCTCAAACAATCTAGACGACCAGCTTATTTCACGCTATCGCAATCCTTACCATGTTCTAGTCCGACTTCCAATCGGCCTCGGATTGCTCGCAATAGCGATACCGCGTATCGTTTCCCAAAAGGAGGGTCGCGATGAATCAACAATTGTTTGTCGGAGTACTTTTCGCGTTCGTCCTCTTGCTCGCCTTGAGCGGTGCGCTGCAGCGTGGGGACAATGGAGCGGCGACTGAGCCGATCTCCTTTGAGCCTATAGTCCTTTCTGAGGAGGATCAACACGAGCTGCTGCGACTCGCCCGGCGGCACCTCGAAGCAGTGCTCAGCGGCGGGTCCCCCATGGTTGTTGATTCTTCTCACGTTTCCGAGCGTCTCAATCAACACGCCGCGTGCTTTGTCAGTTTGTTCAAAGGGGAACAACTTCGGGGCTGTATGATCGACGACTTCCAGTCTCACGAGCCGCTCGTCAAAAATGTGCGGCGAAACGCTGTACTCGCTGCCACCGGTGATGAACGTTTCTCACCGGTTACGATAGGGGAACTTGATGCCATCCGCATCGAGATCAGCGTGCTTGATGTTCCACAAGTGCTCAAGTTTGAGGGCCCTGACGATCTGCTCGAGAAACTTCACCCAGGAGCAGATGGAGTGATCCTCACCACGGAGGCTGCTCTGTCAACCTATCTACCCCATATATGGGAAGCCTATCCCGACCCAGCGAAGTTTCTTTCTCATCTATGTGAAAAGCAGGGAGCAGCCGCTGATTGCTGGAAAAGGAATCCGCTTCCGCAAATCGAAATCTATCACGTACTTCACTTTAAGGAAGGAGAGTCTCCACATTGACCTTCCTGCCTCAACTCATTACGCTGTAACTACCGAGAGAGGGAGGGTAGGCCTTTGACGAGACGACTGTACGGGAGTGTGATCTGTTGGGAAGGGTGGCAGTTCGCTGTCCTTTCTTCGGCGGTGGG
>Ga0307427_1001632_pt1 | contig 11382 bp, 9 predicted proteins | sample SalMarWE160190MG_FD_202162 | JGI IMG/M metagenome (GOLD analysis project Ga0307427, IMG submission 202162) | Salt marsh sediment microbial communities from the Plum Island Ecosystem LTER, Massachusetts, United States - WE1603-190 | ecosystem: Environmental > Aquatic > Marine > Intertidal zone >... | reverse complement strand
CGCCGACCAGCCCGAAAAATCGCGGATCGGCCATCGCCAGCCAGTCCTTGATGGGCGGCAGATCCTTGTCCTTGAGAACGGTCTTGTTGTAGATAAGGCCGAACGTCGAGACGGCTGCGCCGTACCAGTTGAACTGGGGATCGTACAACGGCTGGCCCGCTACCTCTTTGGGGATGGCCGACAGGACCTCGTCCGGCAACCGGTACGGCTCGAGCATCCCGAGTTGCTTCATTTGCTCGAGAATCATCCCGCCGCCGAAGACAACGTCCACGTCGTACCGGCCGGCGTGGAACTTGTCCTGGAGACGCTTGAGCACACGCGTCCCGCCGCCGCCCGGATCGGGCCACGCCATGTCCACGTTGCGGCCGGTCCGCTGCTTGTACCACGTCCGGAAGCCTTCGGTGAACTCCGCGATGATCTCCTCGCTGTGGGCGCTGAAGATGACGAGCGTGTCGATGTCGGCCGCAGGCTCGGAGCCGCCGCAGCCGCCGAGCAGGAGCGCGGCCCAGAGTGGCGCGACTGCGGCTAAGTGTCTCACGTGCGACCTCCTGAACACGGGTCACGTCGCGCGCCGCGCAATCGCGGCGGCTAACTCGTCTGTGCCGAAACCGCGGCATTTTCCTCGGCATACACCCGAATCGCCTCGGGCGGAATGAACAGCCGCGCCCGCTCGCCTGCTCCGACCGGCGGCAGGTCGGCAGGTCGGCCCGAGACGACCACCTCGTGCGGTCCGAGCCGGACCCTCGCCTGCTCCGTCTCGCCCTGGAAGGTGCGCGAGAGAACCTCGACGTCGAAAACGTTTTCCTGCGGCGCGGCGCCGACGGTCGGCAGCAGACGCAAGTCTTCCGGCCGCACGCTGATCGTCACGCCCTGCCCCACGTCCGTCTCCGGCGGCACACGGTCCGCCAGCAGGTTGCCGAATGCGGTGCCGATCTCGACGGCGCCTGCCTGGCGGCCAGCGAGTTCCCCTTCCAGGAGGTTCGTGGCTCCGAGGAACCCCGCGACCCACGCGGTAGGCGGGTCTTGATAGAGGCCGCGCGGCGTGCCGAGGGCAACGACCCGTCCCTCGCGGACGACCGCCAGTCGGTCGGCCATCGAGAGCGCCTCATCCTGGTCGTGGGTCACGTACACGCTGGTGACGCGATGGGCGCGCTGCATGCGGCGGATCTCGGTCCGCATCTGGAGCCGGAGTTTCGCGTCGAGGTTCGAGAGCGGTTCGTCCAGGAGCAGATAGTCCGGTTCTATCGCGAGCGCCCGCGCCAGCGCCACCCGCTGCTGCTGGCCGCCGGACAACTGCGTCGGCTTTCGGCGAGCAAACGCCGCCATCTGAACGACGCCCAGCACCTCCATCGCCTGCCGTCGCCGCTCGCTGCGCCCCACCCCGCGTACCCCCAGCCCAAACGCCACGTTTTCGAGTACAGACATGTGCGGCCACAGGGCGTAGTTCTGAAACACCATGCCGCAGTTGCGGCGATGGGGAGGGCGGGCGGTGACGTCTGCGTCGCCGAAGAACACCCGTCCGCCGTCCGGCTTGTAGAACCCCGCGACGACCCGCAGCAGCGTCGTCTTGCCGCAACCCGACGGGCCGAGCAGAAAGAACAACTCCCCCGGCTCGACCACCAGCGACACGTCGTCCACAGCCACGACCTGCCCGAATCGCTTCGTGACGTGTTCCAGCCGCAGCGGGATCATGGGCACCCTCTCCGCCCGTGAGTGTACCAGCCGAGCGTCGCCGGGTGTGACTCTTTTTCCCGGCGCGAAACCCAGCAAAAAGGTTCCAGGAACCTTTTCCCCGAAGGGCCCGGAGGGTGCTACGCAGAAAAGGATCCTGGAACCTTTTTGCCTCTGGAACCTTTTTGCCTCACTCGCGCCGGGCATGGTAACGAAAACGGTAGACCGCGGCACGCCGTGTCGCGATAATCAAGATGTTCGGAAACGGGCGCCGATACCCATGCCTCCACGACCGAAAACCCTGGACGTCTGGACGTACGAGATCCCGATGCGGATCCGCTTCGAACACGCCCGCGCGGGACGCGACACCAGTACCGGCATCCTCGTTCGCATCATGCTCGACGACGGCACCGCCGGCTGGGGCGAGGGTATCCCGCGCGACTACGTAACCGGCGAGACGCTCGCCGGCGCCGTCCGCGTCATCCGGACCGAGTACGGCGAGCGGCTGGCCGACGACGCCCCGCTCGCCACGGTGCCGGTCGAGTCGGGCGGCGTCGTGCACAACGCCGCCTGGTGCGCGTGCGAACTGGCTTACCTCGACGCCGTCGGCAAGTCGCAGCGGCGGCGGGTGGCAGACATGCTCGCCGGGCAACTGGGCCTGAAGCCCCGCCGTCTCCTGAGGCGTATCAGCGGCGTCCTGTCGGCCGGTCCAGTCGAGAAGACGCGGCGCGACCTGCGGCTGATGCGCCTTCTGTCGCTGCGCGATTACAAACTGAAGGTCGGCGTCGACGCCAACCAGGACGAGGCCAACCTCTCGGAGGTCAACCGCCAGTTGGGCCGCGGCCTGAAGCGCCGCCGCGGCCCCACACGCCGCACCCTCCGCGTGGACGCCAACGGCGCGTGGAATCTGGAGGAAGCCGTCCGGCACGCCGAGATGCTCGCTCGCTTCAATGTCATCGCGGTCGAGCAGCCCCTGGCGAAGGGCCAGGAGGCGGCGCTGGCGGAACTCAGGCGCCGCACCCCCGTTCCCATCATGCTCGACGAATCGCTCCTGACCCTGGCGGGGGCGGAGCGGCTGGTCGGCGGCGGGCAGGTGGACCTGTTCAACATCCGCGTCTCGAAGAACGGCGGGCTGGTGCAGAGCCTGCGGCTGGCAGGGCTTGCGCACCGGTCGGGCCTGGATTTCCAACTCGGCTGTATGGTCGGGGAGACCGGGATCCTGACGGCCGCCGGGCGCATCTTTCTGGAACTCGTCGGCCGCCGCGTCCGGTTCTCGGAGGGGTCGTACGGGCGGTTCCTCCTCAGGTCGGACATCACGCGCGAGCGCCTCTCGTTCGGGTACGGCGGTTTCGTGCGGGCCATGACCGGCCCGGGTCTGGGCGTCCACGTGCCGATGCGCAAAGTCCGCAGCGTCGCCCGCCGCGCCCTGCGATTGGAGTACTCGTGATGGCGAAGCGGAGCCGTCGCAAGAAGCCGCAGCCGCCGAAATTCCCCCGGCGCCGATGGTCGCCCGGCCAGGCCGAGCGGGCCGAAACACCCAAGAAGGGCGGCCCCTACGATCGGGCACGCCAACACCGACGGACCGGGAAGAACGTCGAGAAATCACAAGAGCAAGAGTAAGCCGATTTACTCGTCGTTCGGCTGCTGATCGGCGGGCAAGATGTCTTCGTCGAGGCGCCCGAGCACGCGGAGGGCTTCCATGGCGGCTCGCTGCTCTGCGGCCTTCTTGCTGGGCCCCCAGGCGCTGGGGTACCGGCGGCCCCGGATCACGACGGCCACCTCGAATGCCTTGGCGTGGTCGGGACCTTTCTCGTCGAGCACTTCGTAACCGGGCGTTGCGCCCACGTCGTGCTGGGCGTGCTGCTGGAGCAGGGACTTGTAGTTGAGTTGGTGTTCACCGGCCATGACGCGGTCGATTTCCTCGCTCATGTGAGCGAGGACGAACCGCCTGGTCTCGTCCAGGCCGCCGTCCAGATACATCGCCCCGATGACAGCCTCGTATGCGCAGGCCGCCAGACTCGCCGGCAGGCTGGGCGATTCCATGATGCCTTTGCCGAGGCTGAGGTGTTGGACGAGGCCGAGCCGCTCCGCCACACGACCGCACGTCTCGCGACTGACCACCACGCTCTTGATACGCGTCAGTTCGCCTTCCAGAAACTCGGGGAACCGGCCGTAAAGTTCTTCGCAGATGATGAGGCCCAGAATGGCGTCGCCGAGGAATTCGAGCCGCTCGTTCGACGCCAAGCGGTGCGAGGCGACGCTCGCGTGGGTCAGCGAACTCCGGAGCAAGTCGAGACTGTTGAAACGGTACTCCAGGATCGTCTGGACGGCTTCGAGCGAATCGGGATGGCTCAACGTGCGTGGGCTCCTTCTCAGGACGCCGGCTGAATACGGTAGCGGTTGGCCCCCATTCTAAATCTCCCGGGCGGACGGTCAATTGAAAAGGGTACCTGTTTAGCGTGCTCTCGAAGCGATGTCATTTCGACCGAGCCCTCGCCAAAGGCGAGGGCAAGCGGAGAAATCTCGTCGTCCGGACACGGATAACGGCGAGATTCCTCGACTCGCCCTCCTGCGGCGGGCAGGCTTCGCTTGCTCGGAATGACACGCTAAACACGTACCGAAAAGGCTTGACCGCGCCGAAGGGCTCGCCGACACTTGACCTGCCGTGACGGAGAACTCCGCACATCGAGGGCCGAAGCGCATCAGCCGCAGGGCCAGGATCGCCCTGATGGTCGCCGCGGGCGGCGTGGTGGCTGTGGCGATCCTTGCCCTCGTCTCCTTCAAGGGGACACCCGAGGTCTACCGCCGCACGGCGGACATGGGCCCCGACCCGGCGGCCGTCGCGCGGTTCAACGAGCACGTCATCAATCAGGTCGGAAACGTCCTGCTGGACAAGAGCGGCCGCACGCGGCTGGATCTTGTGGTGACCGAGGAGATGGTCAACGCGCGTATCGCGCGGTTCCTGGCCGACCTGGCCGCCTCAGGCAAGCCCGTCTCGCCGGTCCTTCGGCGGTTGCGGGTTGGCTTTGAGCCGACGGAACTCGTCCTCGCGACGGAGGTGGGCAGCGGCATGACGAGCGCCGTCGTTTCGCAGCACCTTCGTCTGTCGGCCGACACGGAGGGCAGGCTCTGTGTTGAGCCGGCCGGTACGGACGTCGGGTGGGCGCCGGTGCCGAAAGGCGCCCTCGATTACGTGCGGCGGGCGGTTGCGGCGGCCCTGGCTCGCCGCGAGGCCCGGGGCGCCGACGAGACAACCCTCCAACTCTGGCGCTCGATCCTCGACGGCCTGGACGGCAAGCCGATTCCGCTCGGCAAAGGGAAACGCCGCATCGTCCTCGAAAGCATCGAGTTGGAGCGCGGCGTCCTGCGGATGAAGGGTTACCGTAGCAAAGCGAAGAGGAAGTGAGTCTTAGAGCGTTTTAAGATTGGGTAGTGCGCGTCGGGCACGCTACTGGCCGTCCTCGTTTTCGTCGCCGGTGTGGGCCTTGACGCGGGCGACGGCCACGAGATGGTCGTCTTCGTTGAGCCGGATGATGCGGATGCCCTGTGTGGCGCGCCCGATGGGGCGGATGCTCTTGGCATCGACGCCGATCCGCATGATCTGGCCCGCCTGGGTGATGAGCATCAGGTCGTCGCCGTCGCGGACGGTCATCATCGCGACGACCTTGCCGTTGCGCTTCGTCGTCCTGATGTTGATGATGCCCTGTCCGCCGCGGCCCGTCGTCCGGTACTCGTCGAAGCCGGTCCGTTTGCCGTACCCATTTTCGCAGACCGTCAGGAGCGTTGCGTTCAGATTCACAAGCGCCATGCCGACGACGGCGTCGCCGTCGCCGAGTCGGATTCCGCGCACTCCCCTTGCGGCGCGGCCTATGCTGCGGACCTTGCTCTCGGGGAACCGTATGGCCTTGCCGTCTCGCGTGCCGAGGACGATTTCGTCGTCGCCGCTTGAGATGTCAACCTGAATGAGGTTGTCGTCGCGGTCGAGCCGGATGGCGATAATGCCGCCGCGCTTCGGGCGGCTGAAGGCCTTCAAGGCGGTCTTCTTGATCGTGCCCCCCTCCGTGACAAAGACGACCTGACGCTTCTCATCGAACTCACGCACCGGGATAAACCCGGCGACGGCCTCGTTCTGCCGCAGTTGCAGCACGTTGACGATGGCGCGGCCCTTTGCCTGGCGGGACATCTGCGGGATGTCGTAAACCTTCAGCCAATGACACTGTCCCAGATTTGTGAAGAAGAGGATGTAATCGTGGGTGGAGGCGACGAAGAGGTCCTCGATGAAGTCGCCTTCCTTCTTGGTGGAGCCGATGATGCCCTTGCCACCTCGTCCCTGCCGGCGATAACTCGTCACGGGCAGCCGTTTGATGTAGCCGGCGTGGCTGATGATGACGACGCAGTTTTCCTCGGCGATGAGGTCTTCGAGGTCGAACTCCTCGGCCTCGCCGACGATCTCGGTCCGTCGGTCGTCGCCGTACTTCTCTTTCATCTCGTGGAGGTCTTCGGCGATGATGTTCAGCACCAGCCGCTCGTCGCGCAGGATGCCCTCGTACTCCTCGACGAGTTCGCGGACCTTGACCCACTCGTCGCGGAGTTTCTCGACCTCCAGACCCGTCAACTGCTGCAGGCGCATCCCGAGGATGGCGTCGGCCTGGGTGCCCGACAGGTGCATGGCCTCTTTGGTGGCCGCCAGGAGCATCTTGTTCGCCCGGTCGGTCTGCTTGCCCGGAAGGTTGGTGATGCGGAACGTCCAGGCCTTTTTCATGAGCCGCTGCTTGGCGGTCGGCACGTCGGGGCTCTTGCGGATGATAGCGATGATCTCGTCGATGTTCGCCACGGCGTAGAGCAGGCCGAAGAGCACGTGTTCGCGCGCCCGGGCCTTCTTCAGAAGAAAGACCGTCCGTCGGCGGATGACCTCGATGCGGTGGTTCTTGTAGGCCACCAGCAGGTCCTTGAGGTTCATCGTTCGCGGGCGGCCCTTGTCGAGGGCAATGGTGATGATCGAAAAGGTCGTCTGCAACTGCGTGTGCTTGTAAAGTTGGTTGACGACGACGCGGTCGTCTTCGCCGCGCCTGAGTTCGATGACCAGCCGCATCCCCTCCCGGTCGGATTCGTCGCGGATGTCGGAGATGCCGGTGATCGTGCCGCGCTTGACACAGTCGGCGATGCGTTCGATGATGCGCGTCTTGATCTGGCCGTAGGGGATCTCCGTGACGACGATCTGCGACTTCCCGCCGCGCGTCTCCTCGCCGTGGGCGCGGGCACGGACGGTGATGGCGCCGCGACCGGTGCGGTACCCGTCCTCGATGCCTTTGCGTCCGCAGATGAGTCCGCCGGTGGGGAAGTCGGGTCCCTGGACGATCTTCATCAGGTCCTGGAGGTTGATGTTGGGGTTATCGACGAGGGCGATGGCGGCGTCGCAGATCTCGCCGAGGTTGTGCGGCGGGATGCTGGTGGCCATGCCGACGGCGATGCCGCTCGATCCGTTGCACAGCAGGTTGGGGAACTTGCCCGGCAGGACGGTCGGCTCCTGGCGCGTCTCGTCGTAGTTGGGCTGGAAATCGACGGTGTCCTTTTCGATGTCCTCGATCATCTCGGTGGACATCTGCGTCAGCCGCGCCTCGGTGTATCGCATGGCGGCGGGGGGATCGCCGTCGATGGAGCCGAAATTGCCCTGGCCTTCAATCAGCGGGGAACGCATGGAGAACAACTGAGCCATGCGGACCAGGGTGGGGTAGACGACGGCTTCGCCGTGCGGGTGGTAGTTGCCGGACGTGTCGCCTGCGATCTTGGCGCACTTGCGGAACCGGCTGCGCGGGCCGAGGCCGAGGTCGTTCATCGCCACGAGGATTCGCCGCTGGCTGGGCTTCAGGCCGTCTCGGGCGTCGGGCAGTGCGCGGCTGACGATGACGCTCATGGCGTAAGTCAGATAGGCGTCCTTCATCTCCTCTTCGATGAAGAGTTCCTGGATGTTCTCCTGCTCGTTGAGTTGACTCACTGAGGGAGTTCCTCCGGTCGAGCGATGCTGCCGCAAGTCCTTTTTTCAGCGGCACTTACGAAAAAACGCCCATGCCCGTTCCCGACCTCGCAATGGTAACGCAACGCGGTCGATTTGACAACGAAAATCGCCCCCCGAAAAGGGCAAAAAAACAGACGGTTCTCGCCCCGGGCGCGGACGACGTAACTAGCCGCGCAGCGTCAGCGAGCGGATGTTGACCCCGAGGCCGAGGGTCCCTAACATAGGCGCCATGAAGATCGCACTGGCGCAACTGAACCCGACGGTCGGCGACATCGACGGCAACGCCCGCCGCATCCTCGACGCCTACGCGCGGGCCGCTCGCGCCGGCGCCGACGCGGTCGTCACGCCGGAACTGTCGCTCGTGGGCTATCCGCCGAGGGACCTGCTTCTGAAACCGCGGTTCATCGCCGACAACCTGGCCGCCCTTGAGCGGTTGGCGGGTGAGGTCGGGCCGACCGCGCTTCTGGTCGGCTACGTGGACCGGACCGGTCGCGAGCGCGGCCTGCCGCTCTACAACGCCGCCGCCCTGATGGCCGACGGCCGCGTCCTCGCCCGCACGTACAAGAGGCTCCTGCCGACCTACGACGTGTTCGACGAGATGCGGTACTTCGAGCCCGGCGACGAGCCGGCCGTCGTCGAGTGGGGCGGGTCGAAGTTGGGCCTGTCGGTTTGCGAGGACATCTGGACGCAGGATTCCGCCGGCCTCTCCGCGCGGCTGTATCACGGCAACCCCATGGCCGACCTTGTGGAAGCGGGGGCCGATGTTCTCATCAACATGTCCGCCTCGCCGTTCGTCACGGGCAAGTTCGCCCAGCGGGCCGCACTCGTCCGGGCCCAGGCCCTGCGGTACGGGAGGCCGGTCGTGTACGTCAACCAGGTGGGCGGCAACGACGAGTTGATCTTCGACGGCGCCAGTTTCGCCGTCAGCGCCGCCGGCGAGGTGGTGGCGCAACTGAAGGCCTTCGAGGAGGACCTCGCTCTGGCGGACCTGGCGGACGGCGGGCCGCGCGCCGAGATGGCCGAACTGCCGGCCGACGTCGAAGCCCTGCGGACGGCTCTCGCTCTCGGCCTGCGCGATTACATGCGCAAGACCGGCTTCAAAGATGCCGTGGTAGGCCTTTCGGGCGGCATCGATTCGAGCCTTGTGGCCTATCTTGCCGCGGAGGCGGCCGGCGCGGAGCACGTGCTCGGCGTCGCCATGCCCAGCCGCTACTCCAGCAACCACAGCATCGAGGACGCCCGCGCGATCGCCTCCGGTCTGGGCGCCCGCTTCCTCACGATCCCCATCGACGGACCGCACACGGCCTTCGAAGACGTTCTGGCCGAGGCCTTCGCCGGCCGCGAGCCCGACGTCACGGAAGAGAACCTCCAGGCCCGCGTGCGCGGCACGATCCTGATGGGCCTGTCGAACAAGTTCGGGTACCTGGTCCTGGCAACCGGCAACAAGAGCGAGGTCAGCGTCGGCTACTGCACGCTGTACGGCGACATGGTGGGCGGCCTGGCCGTCATCGGCGACGTGCCCAAGACGCTCGTCTACGCCCTGTGCCGGCACATCAACGAGACGGATCCGCGGTCGCCGATCCCGGAGCGCGTCCTCACGAAAGCGCCGTCGGCCGAACTGCGGCCGGGCCAGAAAGACGAGGACTCCCTGCCGCCGTACGACGTCCTGGATCCCATCCTCGATCTGTACGTCCGCGACGAACGGTCGTATGACGAGATCGTGGCGGCGGGGTTCGATCCGGCGACCGTCTCCCGGGTCATCCACCTGGTGGACCGCAACGAGTACAAGCGGAAGCAGGCGGCGCCCGTGCTCAAGGTCACCAGCCGCGCCTTCGGCTTCGGCCGCCGCATGCCCATCGCCCAACGCTACGAGCCGAAGAATCGCCACTAGCGCGGCGGGCGCGGAGACCCGCCGCCCACGGGAATCGGACGCTTGCGGATGGCAGATCCCGAAACGGCATCCAGCCCCCACACCGCTTTCTGGCACCAGATGAAGGCTTCCCTGCCGCGCAACGTCATCGTCCTGGGCATCGTCTCGTTCCTGACGGACGCCTCCAGCGAGATGATCGTGTGGACGGTGCCGTTTTACATCGCCCTGCTGGGCGGCGGGGCCGTGTGGGTCGGCATCGTCGAGGGCCTGAGGGAGAGCCTGTCGAGCCTGCTGAAACTGGCGAGCGGGTGGTTCTCCGACCGTGTCGGCAGGCGCAAAACGCTTGTCGCCGTCGGCTACGCCGTCTCAACGGTCGCCAAGCCGATCCTGGCCCTGGCGGCCGCACCGTGGCACGTGCTGGGGCTCTTGGGCATCGAGCGGGTGGGCAAGGGCGTGCGGACGGCCCCGCGCGACGCCCTCATCGCCGGCGCCGTCAGTGAAGAGAACCGTGGCAAGGCGTTCTCGTTCCACCGCATGATGGACCACGGCGGTGCGGTGCTCGGCCTGCTGGTCGGCACGGTGCTGGTGGCGTACCTCTTCGAGCGTTTCCAGGCAGCCGGTGACCGTCAGCCGATTGACGTTTTCCGGTTCATGTACCTGGTGGCGGCGATTCCGGCGGCGCTGGCGGTGGTGGCGGTCATCGCGAGTGTCCGCGAGAGGGCCGGCGAGGGGAAGCAAGGCGTCGCCCTCGGCCTGAAGGGCGGCTACGACCGCCGGTTCTGGGTCTTCCTTGCGGCGCTGCTCGTTTTCGCCCTCGGCAATTCGTCCGACATGTTCCTGTTGGTCCGGGCGGGCGAAATCCTGGGGTATAACGTCGTCCTGTCGGAGGCCGAGCGTGCCCGGATGGCAGCCAGTTGGTCGTTCCCCTGGCAACTGCCGCTCATGTTCCTCGTGCTGTCTCTGGCGAAGATGATCTTCAGCCTGCCGGGCGGCATCGTGGCCGACCGGATAGGCCGCGCGAAGACCCTTGCCATCGGGTGGGCCATCTACGCCGCCGTGTACGTCCTCTTCGGTTTCGCAACCGACGCCTGGCAGGCGTGGACGCTGTTCGTCGCGTACGGCGTGTTCTACGGTTTCACGGAAGGCGTTGAGAAGGCGGTGGTGGCGGACTTGGCGCGACCGGAGGTTCGCGGGGCGGCGTACGGTCTGTACGCCTTCGCGGACGGCATCGCGAAACTGCCGGCCAGTTTGCTCCTCGGGCTCCTGTACCAGTATTTCGGGCCGGCCGTCGCCTTCGGTGTCGGCGGCGCGTGCGCGGGCCTGGCGTCTCTGATGCTGATCGTGCTGCTCGGAGCCGGCCCGAAGCGCGCAACGCGCGGGGCCTAGATGAGAGCCCCCTTCTCGTTAGCGCCGATTCTTTTTCTAGGTTCCGTTCGCTCTTCGCGGTATAATGGATGGGCCTGAGGTTCCGGAGGCGCACCATGATCCAGTGCAAGGACTGCGAACTCGGCGAGGTGGACGACAAGGGCAACGTCCAACTGAAGTGCAACCCGTTCACCAACATCAAGGAACCGGAGTGCCTGCTGAAGTGGCAACTGCTGCGGCTGGACCTGATGACGCGGGCCTACATGGCGACCATCGCCGAGTATAAGAAGATCGCCCCGATTCAGGAAAAACTCTATCGCCGCATGAGCCGCGAGATGGACGAGATGGACGACGCCGATAGTTGGAAACACGACGAGGATGACGACGAGGACGAATCCCCGCCGCTTGACGACAGGCTCTGAGAGCCAAAGGAGACGAGTATGTGCGAGGAATGTGGTTA
>Ga0307427_1001631_pt1 | contig 11385 bp, 8 predicted proteins | sample SalMarWE160190MG_FD_202162 | JGI IMG/M metagenome (GOLD analysis project Ga0307427, IMG submission 202162) | Salt marsh sediment microbial communities from the Plum Island Ecosystem LTER, Massachusetts, United States - WE1603-190 | ecosystem: Environmental > Aquatic > Marine > Intertidal zone >... | reverse complement strand
GCCAGCGCGTGGCCGACAGCCTCACCGGCGCCGCCGCAGCCGCAGGACGGGCGGAACTGACGGACCTCGAGCGGGCACTGGCCGCCGCCGCCGATGCCGTCCGCGAGGGAGACCCGAAGGCGGGCGAAGCCCTCGACCGTCTGGCTGCCGCGCTGACCGACGCGCTCGGCGAGAAAGGCTCGGGTGGCGTCGCGGCGGTGGTAGCGGCCGTCGGCCAGGCCCGGCGGACGCTCGGCCTGCCGCGATCGGTCCCGCCGGCGGTGGCCGAGGCTGTCGCAGGTCGCGCCGCGCGGCCGGTCGAGGATCAGCCGGCGACCGCTGCCTCAAACGGGGTAGGCGCCGCGGTGGGGATAAGCGGCGCCCGTTTTCCCGCCGACGTGCGGCCGGAAGATCGCGAGGTCGTGCGGCGGTACTTCGGCGGATGAGTAGGCGGTAGGTGGTTAGCCGCCGCGCTTGCGCGGCGCGTTCACCGAAACAGCGCCGACCCGACGCGCACGATCGTGGCGCCTTCCTCGACGGCTACCTCGTAGTCCTGGGTCATGCCCATCGAGAGTTCCGTGAGGGGGTGCGGCAGGTCGGCCTGGCGGTTGAGCGTCTCCATCAACTCCCTGAGTTCCACGAACAGCGGCCGCACGGTCTCGGCATCGTCCACGAACGGGGGCATCGTCATCAGGCCCGCCAGGTCGATTCCCTCCAGCGCGGCGACCTGCGAAGCGATTGCGGGGGCGTCGGCGGGCGTGACGCCAGCCTTGGCCTCCTCGCCGCTCGTGTTCACCTCCAGCAGGCACGTGGCCCGCACGCCCCCGGCCCGGGCACGCTTGCTGATGGCCTCGGCCAGCCGCAGCGAGTCCACGCTGTGGATCATCGTGCACGTCGGGACGACATACTTGACCTTGTTCCGTTGCAGGCGGCCGATCATGTGCCAGCGGACGCCCGTGTCGGCGAGTTCGGCGGCCCGGTCGCGGATCTGCTGTGCCCGGTTCTCCCCGATGTCCTTCTGCCCGGCTTCGGCAAGAACGCGGATCGTCTCAGGTGCCACCGTCTTCGTGACGGCCACGAGGCGGACGTCACGTGCCCCGCGGCCGCTCCGCGCCGCGGCCTCCGCGATGCGGTCGCGGACCTCTCGCAGGTTCGCCAGGACGCGTTCAGGTTGAAGGTCGGTCATGGTGCGGCACCTGCCGGCGAGACTCACCGGCTGTAGAGGCCGGTCAGTTTGGCTTCGGCCAGGATGTGTCCTTCGATGGCGGCAAGGAGGGCCTGTTTGTCGGCGCCGGGGGCGAGTTCCAGTGTCTGGTCCAGGGCGTAGAGCGCAAAGTGGTAGTGGTGGACGCCGTGGCCGGGCGGCGGCATCGGGCCGCCGTAGCCGATCTTCGGCCAACTGTTGTTGCCCTGGCAGGCGCCGCCGAGGTCCGTGACCGTCTCGGTCGCAGGCACGCCTTCGGGCAGGTTCCGCCGGTCGGCGGGGATGTTCCAGATGAGCCAGTGGTCCCACGTGCCGGCGGGTGCGTCCGGGTCGTCGCAGATGAGGGCCAGGCTCCTGGCGCCTTCCGGCGGGTCGGCCCACTCCAGCGGCGGCGACGAGTCGGCGCCCTCGCCGGTGTACTGTTTCGGGATGCGGTCACCGCCGGCAAACGCCGGGCTGGTCAGCGTAAAGGTCATGACGGTCTCCTTCGGCTTCTGCTTGCATGCGGTCGGGGCCGGCGTGACGGCCGCGAGGCCGATGGCCAACAGGACGCGGGGCAGCACGCGGGAAGCCGTCGCGGTCGTGGTTGCCTCCTTCAGTCTTTATGATGCGCCTACAGCCGCGATGCTGCAAGGGCAAAGGCCCGAGCCACACCCGTGGCCTCTTTCGCCTGGTGTGCTCAGCCGGAGGGGATCTCGTCCAGAGTCTGGACCCGTTGCGGGGCGCGCTTGGCTGTCGTCTCCCGAAACGCACCCGTTTCTTCCTCGATGCGCCGGGTCGCGAGGGATGCGTACTGCTCGGACAACTCCGTGCCGACCCACCGTCGCCCGTGCCGCGCGGCCGCCACCAGCGTCGTGCCGCTGCCGGCGAAGGGGTCGAGAACCACGTCGTCCGGATTCGAGCAGGCCAGGACGATCCGCGCGAGCAGCGCCACCGGCATCTGGCACGGGTGCCAGCCCACCCGTTCCTTGAACGTGCCGCACACGCGCGAGAACGTCCAGACGTCGTCGGGTAGTTTGCCCTTCGGATTGGCCCGCTTGTCGTTGTACTTGAGTTGGCGGTCCGACGGGACGCGGACGGCGTCGGCGTTGAATGTGAACGCTCCGGGGTCCTTGACGAAGTAGAACAGGTGGGTGTGGCCGCGGTTGAACTTGCCTTTGCAGTTCTGGCCGAACGTGTACCGCCAGATGACCCAGTTCCGCAGCGTGGCCCGCGGCCGCATCATCACGCGGACCTCGGCGGCGTATGCGTCGCCGATGGCGATCCAGAACGAGCCGGTCGGCGTGAGGACACGAAGGCACTGATCCAGCCATCGGCGGGTCCACTTCACGTACTCGGGTGGTGCAATGTTATCATGGTACGTATCGTATTTGTATCCGATGTTGAACGGCGGGTCGGCGAACACGAGGTCCACGCAGCCCTCGGGCCACGTGGGCAGGATTTCCAGGAGGTCGCCTTGAACGATCGTCCCGACCGGCGGGAGGTCGGCCATTCGCGTTATCCCCAACGGGTTGCGGCCCGAGGGCGGCGCTGCCCTACGCCAGAGTTCTTTACAACTCCGACGCTGAGATTATAATGGCCTCCACCGTGGGTGCAACTCAGAATTTGCTCTCGGCGGGTGGCATGGCCACACGCCTCTGCGTGGCCATGTTTCTTGACTGCGGCTGAAGGGATTGATGGCTGATGCGTAAGTCGTTCTCCTTGATCCTCTCGGTTGGCCTCGTTGTGGTTCTCCTGACGTGGCCTCCCTGCGCACGGGCCGCCGAGCCGACCGCGGCCGTCGAAGCGCTTCGCGCTCGTATCGAGGAGATCCTCGCCGGCGCCGGACTCGCGGAGACGGTCGTTGCGGTCCATGCCGTTGCGCTGGCGGCACCGCCGGACCATGTTCGAAACGACGTGCTCTACAGCCTGCGGCCGGACGTGCCGCTCATCCCGGCGAGCACGATGAAACTGGTGACGACGGCCGCCTGTTTCGACCGCCTGGGTCCCGGCTGGCGCATCCGGACGCACGTCGGCCGCATCCCCTCGCGCAAGGTGAAAGGCAAGTGGGACCTGGCGGTCATCGGCGGCGGCGACCCGAACTTCTCCGGACGGTTCTACGGCGGCGACACACTCGGCGCGTTCCGCAAATGGGCCGAGGTCCTCAAAGGGCGCGGCGTGACGGCCGTCGAGCGGGTCATCCTCGACGACACGCTCTTTGACACGGTGCTGGTGCATCCGAGTTGGCCGGCGAATCAGCGCGCCGAGTGGTACGAGGCCCCCGCCGGCGCCCTGTCGATCAACGACAACTGTCTGAACGTTCACGTAGCGCCGGGCAAGGTGGGCGGGCCCGCCCGCGTGTGGGTCGAGCCCCCTGGGGGCATCGCACGCGTCACGGGCAGGATCCTGACGGTTGCCGACCGGAAGGCCCACCGGTTCAGCCTCGAGCGGGTGGTGGACGAGCGGGGCCTGGCGATCCGGGTAGGCGGCCGCTATTGGAGCAAGGCGTCTGCGGCGGTCGAGTTCCGCACGCTCGACGATCCGACTCGCGTCTTCGGCCTTGCCCTCGTGCATGCTCTCCGCGCCTCCGGCATCGAGGTGGCCGGGCCGGTGGTGCGGGCGCGGCTGGCGGCCCCGGACGGGGCTGCGCGAAAGGATTTCGTCTGCGATTTGGTTCACGCCTCCCGCTTGGACGCCACCGTCGCCGTTGCCAACAAACGGAGCCAGGGGATGTACGCCGAGTGTCTGCTGAAACTGCTCGGCGCGTACGGCCTCACGCCGCACGTCACCACGCTGTTGCCGCCGCGGCAAGGGTCGTGGCAGAGCGGGGCCGACGAGGTCCGCCGCTGGCTCTCGGAGCGCGGCGTGCCGAACGCCGGGTGCGTCTTCGATGACGGGTCGGGCCTGTCGCGGGAGAATCGGCTCACGGCCTTCACCGTGACGCACCTTCTGGGGCTGATGCACCGGCTGCACGGGCCGCGGTGGGTCCAGACGCTGTCCGTAGCCGGCCGCGACGGCAGCCTCCACAAACGGATGCGCGGCACCGCCGCCGAGGGACGCGTGTACGGAAAAACCGGCTACATCCGCGGCGTCACCGCCCTGTCGGGGTACGTGTATGCCGCCGGCGGCCGGGTCATCGCGTACTCGATCCTGATGAATAACCTTCCCTCGGGTTCCCTCTGGAAAGCGCGCCTGGCGCAGGACAAAATCTGCCTGCGTTTGGTTGACATGTAGGCCGGGGCGTGCCCCGGCGAGGGTTCGTGCCGTCAGGCACGATTGCGCTGTAGCCACGTGGCGCGAGCCCGTGGAAGGCGGGAGCGAGACAGTCTGCGTGAGGAGCCCCGGCGGGGCGATTGAGGCTTCAGGCGCCCCGCTGGGGCTCGGGGGCTTGGGCTGCCGCTCTTGCCCCCGGACTGGCGTCCGGGGCTACAGCGCAGCCGCCCCTAGCGGGGCTGACGGCAACGGCGGGATTCCTCCCCTGGCTGGGCGCCGTGGCGACCGCACTCGCCACGGCACGCCGGCGCTCGGTCGGAATGAGAGATCAACGGCGCGCGATCCCTGTCGGATGCTTCTCCAGAAACTCGGCTTGATGCGTGCGGCCGGTCGAGTCTTTTAGGGTTGCCGGGCCGGAGAGGGGGGTCTAATATCGGTGGTGCGCCGTTCGGGGGTGGCATGGCCACGCTTGCGTGGCCATGGCGCACACCGGACCAAGGGATGTTCATGGCCACACAAGCGTGGCCATGCCACCCTGCCGGCGGCACGACGCCATGCGACGGAAGGGGCATCGATGTCCGACGTGCGGGCGGACGTTCTGGCGATCGGCTCTCTGGCGGCGAACGCCTACTGGGACGAGAAGACGCCCGTCCGCCGCGAGTACGCCACCGCCACGCTTGTGCGGTCGGATGACGTGGTTCTGGTCGTGGACCCCGGCTGGCCGGCGGACGTGCTGCGTGCGGCCTTGTACTATCGGGTGGGCCTGGAAGCGGCGGCCGTCACGCACGTGTTCCTGACGCATTTCGATCCGGCGCACTTCGGCGGCATCGGCGTCTTCGCCGGCGCCGTCTGGTCGATGTACGAGGAGGAGATCCGCTGGGCCGAGGCCGAGGCCCCCGCCGGCGACGCGGGATGCGAGGTCCTTGAGCAAATCGAGGCGGCCCCTGAGAAGTTCGCGCCGGGGGTGGACCTGTTCCCGACGTTCGGCCACACCCCGGGCCATGCGTCGCTGCTCGTGTATACGCCCATCCAGAGCCTGATCGTCGCAGGCGACGCCGTGCTGACGCGCGATCACTTCGAGCACGGAGACCTCGGCGAGGGGCAGTGGGACCTCGAGAAGGCGAAAGAATCGTTCCAGGACGTGCTCGAGATCGCCGACCTCATCGTGCCGGGCCACGACAACCTGTTCGTGTGCCGCGCGCCCGGCGGGCTGCTGTAGAAACAATGAAGAATGACGAAATCAGAATGACGAATAAAGGTCAGAGCGACAATGACGGGGGTGGCATGGCCACGCTTGCGTGGCCATGTGCGCGAATCTGGAACATGGTCACGCAACGGCGCGTGACCATGCCACCCAGGAATGCCACCCTGACAGGCTTCCGGTAGCGATGGCGTTGCGGGAGGGCCGCCCATGTTAAATGTCCTGGCCGAATTCCCCCTGCACCTGCTGGCCATGGCGCTGCTGTTGGGGGCGTCGGGCTTCTTCTCCGGCGCCGAGACGGCGATGTTCAACCTTACGCGGGACCAACTGCGCCGCTTCGGCGTTTCACGAAGTCCGTTTCGGCGTGTCACTGCGCGGCTGATGGACGAGCCGCGGCGGGTGCTGGTGACCGTTCTGGCCGGCAACATGACGGTGAACGTGGCGTTCTTCGTCATGGGTGTGATGCTGATGCAGAAGGTGGGCGTGCGGCACCCGGACACGGCGGGGACGTGGCGGTTCATCATCGGGACGCTCACACCGCTGCTGGTCATCGTCTTCGGCGAGGTCACGCCCAAGAGCGTGGCGGCGACGATGCCGGGCCGGTTGGCCCCGGTGGCCGGTCTGCCGCTCATGGTCCTGGGGTACCTTGTGCTCCCGGTTCGTCTCCTGCTCGGCTACGCGATCGTTGTGCCGCTCGCGCGTCTGATTACGGGCGGCCGCAGAGACGAGCGCGGCTTCGTGACGACCGACGAACTCCAGGCCATCGTCGAGGTGGCCGAAAACGATGGCACCGTCTCCGGCGCCGAGAGCGACATGCTCGCCGACATCCTCGAACTTGGCGAGATGAAGGTCCGTGAAGTCATGACGCCGCGCGTCGAGATCGTCGGCTGCGACGTCCGCGCCCACACACGCGACGTCCTGCCTGTCTTCAAGCGGTCGATGAAGACCAAGATCCTCGTGTACGAAGGGCGGATGGACAACGTCGTCGGCGTGGTGTACGCGAAGACGGCGTTCCTGAACCCCGCCGTGCCGCTCGCCGACCTGGTCCGGCCGGTCCGTTACGTGCCGGAAACCAAGACGGTCGAGAGTTTGCTGAAGACGTTCCGGGCGCGGCGGATTCAGTTCGCCGTTGTGGTGGACGAGTACGGCGGCCTGGCGGGCCTTGTGACGCTGGAAGATTGCCTGGAGGAGATCGTCGGCGAGATCGAAGACGAGACGGACGTTCCCGCCGCCGAGCCCGTCCGGCGGCTCGCACCTTCGCACTACCTCCTGGCCGGGAACCTCTCGATCCGCAGTTGGGAGGACCTGTTTGACATGGACCTTCCGGAGGGCGGCGGCCGGTACTCGACCGTGGCGGGGTTCGTGACCAGTTTGCTGGGGCGGTTGCCAAAGCGCGGTGACACGGCCCGCTGGAGGAACCTCGAGTTCTGTGTGGACGAGGTCCGCCGCCGGCGCGTGACGCGCGTTCGCTTGCGTCTGCTGCCCGGAAAGGGCGCTGTAAGGCATCCGTCTGAAAAGAATACGGGAACGTATGTCCGAAGTCAGGACCCGTTCCGGGGAGAAGCCGCGGACGACGCCGCCTCCGAGGCGGAAGGTGACGAATGATGGACGCCGTGCGTGAACTGTTCGATCCGTGGGGCCTTTATCTGCTGGCCCTGGTCGGCCTGGCCGTCGCCGCCATAGCCAACGGTATGGAGACGGGCCTGTACCGTCTGAACCGGATTCGTCTCCGCCTCAGGGGCGAGCAGGATGACTCACGCGCCAGGACGCTGCTCGCGCTTCTGAAAGACCTGCGCGGGATGATCATCGTCTGCCTCATCGGATACAACGGCGGTGTGTACGTGACGACGGTTGTGGTGACGACGCTCGTGGCGGCGTCGGGCTGGGTCGAAACGGACGTTGGCAAGGAGGTCATCGCCACGGCCATCCTGACGCCGATTCTCTTTGTCTTCGCGGACGTCACGCCCAAGAGCATCTTCGCGCTCGAGGCGGACCGATGGACCTATCCGTTGGCCCATCCGATGCGGTGGGCTTATGCCCTGCTGCGGGGCATCGGCCTGGTGCCGGCGCTCAAGGGCGTCAGCGACTTGGTGCTGTGGATCGCCAAGACCTGCGGCGCCGAGGGCGCCAACCCGTTCACGCCGCGCGAGCGGCTCCGGGCCGTCATCCGCGAGGGTGTGGCCGAGGGCGTCATCACCGGGTACCAGGACGAACTGGTGGAGAAGGTCCTGGGGCTTCGCGAGCAGCCCGTCCGGGGCGTGATGATTCCAATGAGGAACGTGGCGGCGGTTCCGGCAAACGTCAGCCGGCAGCGGTTCAGGGTGGAACTGGGCCGGCACTCGTACACGCGACTGCCCGTCTATGAGAAGCACAGGGACAACGTTGTCGGCATCGTTCGCATCAACGACGTGCTGGCCGAGAGCGAGGAAGCGTTCGACCTCTCGTGCGCCATGAACCGCGAGGTCGTCACGGTGCCGCCCGAGATGACGGTCAGCGCGGCGATGTTCCGGATGCGAGGGGCCCGGGCGGCGATGGCTGTGGTCCAGGGCCCCAAGGGCCGGGCCGTTGGCATCATCACGATCAAGGACCTCGTTGAGGAAATCGTCGGCGAACTGGCCGAATGGTAGCCGCGCAGGATGGGGCGAGGCGCTGGCGGTGGCACACCCTGCCGCCCCGGGGAAAGCACGGCGCCCGGCCCCCCCATCCAAGATTGTGGCAATTTTTTCTGGCGGGCTGGCGATGGCCTCTGTCACCCCGAGCGAGCGCAGCGAGCCGAGGGGTCTCGCCGCTGGCTGTTTCGGACGGCGAGATTTCTCCGCTCGGCCGTACGGCCTCGGTCGAAATGACAGGCCCGCCCACCCCTGGGCACAACGGCCATGCCAGAAATTGTTGCCCCATCCCCATCCAAGGCCACCACTGTTTTTGCTTTCTCCCCATTCGGCGCCGCGCTATAATCCGGTTTCTTATTTCTGAGGAGAGCGTTTGATGTGGAGACGATGGGCGGCGGGACTGCTGGTGGGGGTGCTGTTGTTGTGCGCCCTGCCGGCGTCCGGCGGATCGGCCCCGGTCGCGAAGCCAGTTGGAACGGCGACCCCGGCTCGGCCTGTTGACGAAGAAGGCGCCGGCCTGGCCTGGGAACTCCCGCCCGAGGCCATGCAGGTGCTGAACCTGACGGGTCTTCAACTTCGTGTCCTCGGCCGCATGTTTCGCCAGTATGCCTATGAGACGCCGCCACCGGCGAAGGCCGACGCGACGTTCGGCGTCAAGGTCGGTCCGACGGTACCTGGCGGCTTGTACCGGATGGGTTCCGACGGTGACCTTCCCGCGCGGCTGGCTGTGACCGTCCGCTCGACCGACGCGCCGTCGGCCATTGGCCTGCGCTACCTGGCCCAGGATTTCTACGGGCGCAAGGTGGCGTCCGGCACGTTGCCGCCCGTCTATCCCGACAAGTTCGGCATGGCCGTGGCCGACCTCGTTATCAAGGAACTGTCGGCCTTCGGTTATTACCACGTCCTGGTCACGGCAACCCGCGGGGGGCGTAGCGTCATGGGGTCGTGCGGCATTGTGGTCGTGCATCCGCTGCCCGAAGGGCCTGACCCGAAGAGCCCGTTTGGCTTGACCATCCCTCCGGGGAAGATGGCGGCCGACGTGCCGCAAATCTGCCACCGCCTCGGCGTCAGGCATCTGGCGTTCGACTGGACCGGTGACGAGGCGGCCGCCCGCGCTGCGGGCAAGGCGGGCCTGGTTCCGACGGCCATCGTTCGGTTGGAGATTCCTGAGGGCAGCGCGGCCCCGGCCTCGCGTCCACCCGGCCCGTATGGGGACGGCTTTGCTTCGTCGATAAGCGATGCGATTGCGCAGCGTGTCGAGACGGTGGCCGACTGGCAGATCGGCCGCTCGCCTCATCGGGTCGCCCGTGGCGACCGGCCGGTTTTCGGCCCAGGCGCGTCGGCCGACTCCGCCGCCTCGTATCGGCGGGTGATCTCGGGCCTGATTGAGGCGGTCCGGCGGCGGGAAACCCCGGCACGGCTGTGGGTGGCGGCCTCACCCGACGCCCTGGCCGACCTTCTCACGGAAGGGCCCGTCCTGGCGGGCGCCGACGGTGTCAGCCTATATGTCGATGCGGACGCGCGTGAGGCGAACCTCCGGAGCGGCGCCTACCGACGGTCGCTCGATTACGGCATTCAAGTGGCCCGGCGAATGGGCGTCGAGCGGGCCGTCGTCGGCGCCGGCGACGACCCGTCGGCCTACTCGCCGCAACGACAGGCGTGGAAACTGGTGACCCGCCACGCCGTCTCGTTGGCGGCGGGGGCCGAGCGCGTTTACGTCTCGTGGGGGCGCGGGCTGCCCACGCCCGTCTCGTCGGCTGCCGCTTATGTCTGGATGACGCATCTGCTGGACGGGGCAACCTACGAAGGCGATGCCTGGGACGACGTGCCGCTGATCGAGGCACACGTGTTCTCGGGACCTGAACGGCGTGCGGCTATGGTCTGGTCATGGGTCGGGGCCGACCCGCAGGCTCCGGATCGTGGTCTGCTGATCTTTGACGACGGCCTGGGACTGGAGGCGCTGGACGTGGTCGGTCAGCCCGCGGGCATCTGGAAGGGCAAACAACTGGTCGTCCCGTTTGGCGAGGCGCCCGTTTACCTCGTCAGCGGAGAACTCAGCGTCGGCCGGATGCGCCAGCGCCTTCGCAAGGCGAGGATCCTGGGCGTGCTTCCCGCCACGGTTCGCGTCGAAAGCATCATCCGCGGCCGCATTCCGGGCAAGGTGAACGTGACCCTCTGGGTTCAGAGCCACCGACCGTACAAGCAGGAGGCGGTTGCGGGGCTGCTGTTGCCGGCGGGCTGGCGGGCCAGGCAGGGCAAACGCCGGTTCCCGCTCGAAGCGGGCCAGGCACGCGAGGTCACCTTCGAGTGTGACGTGTCCGCCGACGCCGGTCGCGGACCGTATGCGATTGAGGCCGTCGCTTCGCTTGGCGAGGACTACGTCCGGTGCAAGCAGAACGTCTGGCCGGCGCAAGCGGTCGAGCGGACGATCGAGGTCGGCTACGGCTTGTCGGACTGGGAGGGCATCGATCCGGTCGTTCTGGAGGATGCCGGCGGCGACGTCTGGGCGGAGGTCCGGACGGCCTGGGACAAGGAGTTCTTCTACTTCTCCGCCGCCGTCCGGCGCAAGCGCGCTACGTTTAAGGCGGGTGCCCACGCCTTCGGGGGCGATGCCGTCCAACTGGCGTGGGGCCTTTCAAGGCGGGCCGACGACGACTTCGGGCACAAAACGAAAGACTGGGCCTTGCCGGCCGGCGCGTTTCGCGATACGGATCATCTGATGGCCCTGACGTTCGGCCGGGACGGGGCCGCCGTGGTTCGACTTCGCGCCCCGCGCGTCACCCTCCGGACGCACCGGCCGGGCAACCAGGACGATTGGTACGGCCCGGTCCAAGGGGCCGTGGCCAACATCGTACGCGATCAGGCCATCGGGTACACGCTGTTCGAGGCGGCGGTCCCGATGAAGGAACTGGCGCCGCTGAAGGGCGAGCGCGGCCGGATCTTCCGGTTCGGCTTCCGCGTCGGCAACGGCGACGGCCGACCTCTGGAATGGTCCCGGACGGCGGGGGTGCCCGACTTCCTCGCCAACCCGTGCAGTTTCCTGCCCACGTCGCTGGCCGACGGTTTGCCGTGCCAGACCTGGTGGGGAATGACGGGAAGGAAATGACGTGCGTGTTTAGGGTGTCATTCCGAGCGAGTCCCGGCGCGCCGGGATCGCCGTTATCCGTGTCCGGACGACGAGATTTCTCCGCTCGGCCTTA
>Ga0307427_1001630_pt1 | contig 11388 bp, 7 predicted proteins | sample SalMarWE160190MG_FD_202162 | JGI IMG/M metagenome (GOLD analysis project Ga0307427, IMG submission 202162) | Salt marsh sediment microbial communities from the Plum Island Ecosystem LTER, Massachusetts, United States - WE1603-190 | ecosystem: Environmental > Aquatic > Marine > Intertidal zone >... | reverse complement strand
CTCAAAGCCGGCGTTCCTGACCAGATTCCGGGGACTCTCGACGAGCCTGGCGTAATCGCCGCCGTCGCCCGGCGCCGGCTTCCCCTGCGCGACGTACACGTGATACGTGCACCGGGCGCGGGCCGGCGTCTCGCCCTCAAACAGCAGCATGTCGTCCACGACATAGTGCGGGACGGGCTTCGCGCCGCCGCTGACGGCAATCGACATCGCATGCAGGCGGCCGCGCAGCCGCGACGCCAACGGCGCAAGGTCCGTGCACACCAGGGCGGTCTTCCCGGGCCGGTCCGAGAGATTCATCACGCGGACGGGCACACGGTGGTCGCGCCGGACCTCGCCGTCGCGCCAGGCGGCGCCGGGGCCGACCTCGCGCAGGCTCAGCCGTTCGGCGGCAGAGGCCTTGGCGCTAAGGCGCGGCGGGTCAAGACACTCCAGTTGCACGTCGTCGAACCACACCGTTCCGGTGCCGCGCAGGACGGTCCCGACGTCGGCGCGGTCGGCGTCCGCCGGTACGGTGAACTCGGTGCGGACCTCCTTCCAGTCATAGGTGCCGCCGCCGGCCATCAACATCGGCGACGCGACGAACGGCCCCCTGCCCTTGCGCACGTGGATGTACCATCCGGCGTTTCCCTTAACCGCCTCGGCCCGGACCCACGCCCGCATAACGTACCGGGCCCCGCCGGTGATATGGATGCCCTGGCAGCGGGTGGCGATCCAGGTCGGCTCGGCCCCGTCGGCGACCACCGTCTTCAGGCACCGCTTGCCCGAGTGCGGATGCTCACTCACCCAGAACGTGCGGTGCTGCGGGTCCGGAGCGTCGTGACGCCAGAGCGTGGGCGTGTTGCCGGCGCCGTCCTCGAGGCCGCCGTTTCGGAGACCGGGGCCGGCATCGAGGACATCGGGCACGCGCCACGCCGACGGGTTCTCGAAGTACACGTAATAGGCCGCCTTCGCCCCGGCTGCACACTCGACCGGAATCGTCAGTGTGCCGCCGGGCGGAATCGGGCCCCGCGTGACGGCACTGCCGGCGGGCGACCGGATATCGTAAAGCATCTCGGCGCCGGTCGCATCGCACACGCGGACCGCTTCGGCCGCCGCACCGGCAAGGTCGGCCCGGCCGTCAGCCCTTCCGACGCCGACCGTGACGGGCAGACCTTGTGCGTCGCGGTCCATCGCGTTGGTGACCTCGATCCGGATGCGGCTGCGCCAGTACCCGCCGCCGGGCAGATACAACGGGTGATGCCACTCGGCGGCCACACCGGCGGCGGCCAGCAGCATCACGATCGCCCCGACAAACGGGCTTCTCATGGCAAGCCCTGCCCTTTCGGTTCCACGACCGGGACTTCGAGCAGCGGCGTCGGGGCGAACTCGCTCGTCAGGTACAGCGTCTTGCCGTCCCGGCCGTAGCAGATGGACTCGCCCTGGTTGCGGCGAGGCATGGTGAGTTTGCGCGGCGGGCGGGCGAAGGCGGCGGACCACGGCTCCTTCGGCCCACGGGTGAACTCGTAGGCATCGACGTACGACAGGACGACGGCCCGGCGGCCGTCGGGCGACATGTCCATCGCTACCGCCGGCGACATCTTGATCTCGGCAACCCGCTTGGCCACCAGCGGTTCGGCCGGGCGGGTCTTGCCGCGCGGCCAGGGCACCTCGTACACACCGCACTTCAGCCCCTCCTTGCTGACCAGGTAGATCGTGCCGCGCGCCGAATCGATGGCCACGGCCTCGCAGTCGCGCGGGCCGTCGGCGTATGTGAAGTCGATCCGCTGACCGACGCCGACCTTGTCGTTGATCGGCTGCTCCTTCGTTCCGACGGGCGGCTCCGGCACGACGTACAGCATGCACGTCTTCCGCGACCAGAGGTTATCGCCGATGTCGGCGATGACCAGCAGGCTCTTGCCGCCCACCTGCACCGACGCCATGTCTTCCCAGTCGCGTGCCCCGGCCCCCGTGACCGTGTAGGTGGCCAGGTGGTCGCCTTGGGAGTTGAAGGCATAGAGGCGCGGCCCGCCGCCCGAGTCGTTGTGCGTCCAGAAGACGCCGCCCTTCAGGCGGCTGCAGGCCAGGCCGCTGCTCTCGCACACCTCCTGGTTCGCCAGCGTCGCGACCTTGCGTGATTTGCCGTAGCGGATGGGTTCGGCAATGCTCGAATCCGCCTTGGGCGCAGCAGAGACGCAAGGAACCGCGAGGCAGGCAAGAGCCGGAAGAAGAAAAATGAAACTCGACCTGCAGCGCCACCTCATAGGCATCTCCCGGAGACTTCAAGGAACGGGCGGCCTCTGAGCGTACCGTCGCGGCCCGCCCCCCGCAATAGGGTTGTGCTGCCAAGCGGAGCGGTGCGACGCCGACCAACAGGTATGACGCAAGTCGTGCGCGGTGGGTCTCCGCACCCACCGCGCCCAGACGCAGGTGAGCGCGGCGGGTACCCGTTCGACAGGCTCAGGGCAGGCTCCGACCCGCCGCGCTCAGGCGTGAAGGAACTTGTCTCGCCCCGCTTCGCCGTCAGCCGCCCAGCCACTCGTCCAGGTGCGCGGCCACGAAGTCGTCGTCCACCAGATGCGGATACGCGCGGATGACGCGGTCGATCTCGTCGGCCTGCCCGGGCGAGAGCGTTTCGCTCGCGTCGAAGCACCACGTCCCCTCGAACAGTCCCTGCCGGCGGAGCACCTCGTGGACACCCGGCAGGCAGCCGGCGAAGCCGCCCGCGGCATCGAAGACGGCGGCGTTGGCGTCGGTGACCTCGACGGCCAGGCGAAGCATCTCGAGCGGAATGGCGTCGCCCGCCTCAACCACATCGTGGCAGCGCTGGAGTTGCTCCACCGCCTTCGCCGTCCAGACGCCCCAGTGCCCGAGCAGGCCGCCGACGATCCGCCGCTCGACCGTGCCGCCGCCGACCTCGAACCGAAACGGCGTCAGCAAATCCGTGATGATGCTGTCGTCGTTGCCCGTGTAGAGGGCGATGTCGTCGCGGCCGGCCTCGGCCACGGCGCGGACCACGTCGATCGTCCGGTACCGGTCGAAGGGGGCGATCTTGACCGCCACGACGGCCTCGATCTCGGCAAACCGCCGCCAGAAACCGTACGGCAGTTCGCAGCCGCCCACGGCAGGCTGAAGGTAGAACCCGATGACCGGGATCACGTCGGCCACGGCGCAGCAGTGGCCGATGAGTTCGTCCTCGCCGGCGCCGGCCAGGGCCCCCAGGCTCACGAGGCCGGCGTGGTAGCCCAGGTCGCGCGCGAGGGTCGCTTCGATGACGGCGCGGTGGGTCCGTCCGCACACGCCGGCGATGTGGACGAGCGGCGCCGTGGCGCGGGCCATCTCGTCGGCAGCCAGTTCGAGGACGGGACGAAGCAGGTCATGCTCCGGGTCGCGGATGGCAAACTGCGTGGCGTGGACGCCGACGGCCACACCGCCAACGCCGGCGGCCATGTAGTACCGAAGCAGCGCCCGCTGCCGCCGTTCGTCGAAACGGCGCTCGGCCGTCAGGGCCAGCGGGCACGCGGGGATGACGACGCCGCGGTCGAGGACATCGCGCCATTCGATTTGTTCGGCCATCGCGAGTACCTCGCAGGGAACGTGCCCCGCCGCTTCCGCGGCGGGCTCGGACCCGCTCCGTCGCTGCTAGAACTTGCCGTCTTGCACCTCGAAATGGGTTGGTTTGCCGAGGGTCGGCCCGCCGCGGCGAATCCAGTCGGCCGTCCATTCGATGATGCGCTCCAGCGGCACGCGCGGCGGGCCGAACCGGCCATTCGCCTCGGAGGCATCGCTCAGGTACGCGCGGCCGCTGTCGGCCCCCGTGAACGTGACCGGCTTCTCGAAGAGGCGGCCGAAGGTTTCGGCCACCTCGCGGATCGAGATCGTCTCGGGGCCCGTCACGTTGAGCACCTTCGGCGGGCTCGTGGCCAGGGCGAGGCTCCGCAGCACCCAGTCGCACGCATCGCCCTGCCAGATGACGTTGGCCCAGGCCGTGGTCAGGTCCGCAGGCTCGCCGCGCCATATCCTGGTGGCCACGTCCACGAGGACACCGTAGCGCATCTCGACGGCGTAGTTGAGGCGCAGGTGCACCACCTTCGCGTCCGTCGCCCCGGAGACGTAGTCGAAGACGCGCTCGCGGCCGAGGCAACTCATGCTGTACTCGCCGACGGGATCGGGGGGCGTCTGTTCGGTGGCGCCGCCTGTGGCAACATCCATCAGCGGATAGACACACCCGGTCGAGAACACCGCCACCCGCGACCCGGTGAACGTGCGGGCCACGTGGTACGGTACGAGGACGTTGGCGGCCCAGGTGGCCGGCTCGTCGCCGGCGGACCCGAACTTGCGGCCGGCCATGAAGACGATGCTCCGGGCACGGGGCAGACGCTCGACGGCGGCCGGGTCGAGCAGGTCGCAGACAATCGTGCGGACGCCCTCGGCCTCCGGCATGTCAAACGGCCGCCGGCCAACGGCGATGATCTCTTTACGGACGCCGGCCTGCTGAACCGCGCGGCAAGCCATACGCACGAGCGTCGGCCCTATCTTGCCGCCGGCGCCGAGGACCATCAGATCGCCGTCCAGTTCACCGGCGAACTCCACCAACGCCGGCGACGGGCGGCTGAGAATCTCGTCAAGTTGCGCCTCGTCGCGGATGGTGTGCGGCAGTCCGTCCATGCGCTGTCCCGTCATGCGTGTGTGGTGCGCGGCGGGTGCGGAGACCCGCCGCGCACGAGTCAGTACGTCAGAAGCGCCGGATGATCTCGGCGTACACGTCAACTGCCTTCACGACTTGGTCGAGGTCGACCGACTCGTCGGCCGTGTGGGCCTGGCCGCCGGACCCCGGCCCGAACAGGATGCACGGGATGCCCGCCTCCTTGAAGATGCCCGAGTTGGCCGTCCACGGGACGGCCTTGAACTCGGCCCGGCCGAGGGTGGCCTCGCAGGCGGCGGCGACGAGACTCGCCACGGGTCCGTCGCGGTCCTCCACGAAGGCGGGGTACCAGGCCAGTTCCTCCAGGTCGTACTGGAACTCGGGATCGGCGGCGGCAATGGTCTCCAGGTGGCGGACGAACTGCTTGCGGATCTCGCGGGGCGCTTCGTCCGGCAGCGTCCGGCGGTCAACCTCGATCTCGCACCGGTCGGGCACGACGTTCACCTGTTCGCCGCCGCGGATGACACCCACACTGACCGTCGGCGGGCCGAGGATCGGATGGCGGATGCGGCCGAGTTCCTCGGCCAACGGTCCCTCGATGGTCTGGACGACGCGGGCCATCTTGGCGATGGCGCTCACGCCCCGCGACGGGTCGCTGCTGTGTGCGGCCCGGCCTTTCGTAACGATGCGGCACCGGTACCCGCCGCGCGTCGCGTGGACGACCGCGAGGCCCGTCGGTTCGCCGACGATGGCGGCGTCGGGGCGGAACCCGCCGTCCACGAGATGCCGCGCGCCCGTGCCGCCCACCTCCTCGTCGCCGGTGGAGACGAACCAGAGCGTTGCGGGGGGGCCGCCTTCGTCGAGGACGCGGCGGATCGCCAGCAGCATGGCCGCCATCGCCGCCTTGCAGTCGCAACTGCCGCGACCGTACAGCCGCCCGTCTCGGACGACCGGCTCGAAGGGCGGAATCGTCATGCCCTCGACCGCGACGGTGTCGGCGTGGGCCTCCAGCATGAGCGTGCGGTCGGGGTCGGCGCCGTTGAAGCAGGCGAGGAAATTGAAACGGCCGGGAGCAAACTCGACCGTCTCCGTCCGAGCGCCCCAGGCCGAGAGGATCTCCGTCAACAGGGCCGCCATCGCCCCTTCGCCGAAAGGCGGTTCGACACACGCACCGTCCGGCGGGTCCACACTCGCCCGCGCCACCAGACGCGAGAGCAACTCGACGACATCGTCGGCCGTGGATGCCATGACCGCAAGGGTAGCAGGCGAGCCGCGGGTGTCAACGGCAAACGCTCGGCTCTACAACGAGAGCACGTATTCGACGAGATCGCGAATCTCGTCCTGGGTGAGCGAACCTATGTCGCCGTGCTGCTTGCCGTGCTTGCCCTTGGTGATCACCTCCTTGATCGTGGCGTATCGGCCGTCGTGCAGGTATGGGGCGGTCCGCCAGGTCTCGGTCAGGGCGGGTGTGTCGAACTCCGCACGGTAGTCGCAGGGGCTTTTCGAGGCCACGTCGTAGGTTCGCAGGTCGGTGTAGAGCGGGGCCGGATGGCACTTGGCGCAGCCGACCTTGTCGCTGAAGAAGAGCCTCTTGCCTCGCTGGGCGGCTGGGCCAAGCCGACCGTTTACGAGGTACGGACTGGGTACCGGCCGGAGCGACTTGAGGTATTCGTCAATCGCCGCAGCATCCTCTTTGGGGCATTCGGCAAACAGGATGTGCCTGATGCCGGCGCGGACGGCTGCCTCGGCCGACGGCCGCACGCCTGCGGCCATCGCCGGCGGGGTCTTATGGGCAAGGAGCATGCTCTTGGTGTTCTTGAGATTGCCCATCCCGTCGTTAAGCAGGTCCCAGTTCAGTGCGTCGGTCCGGGCATCCGGATGGCAACTGGCACAACTCTGCCAGTGCTCGAAACAGAGACCGGCGTCGTTGAAGAGCATCTCGCCGCGTCGCCGGGCGGTCGGCTGCGGCCTGGGGCCCAGCGCGATCGTGCCGGCCGCGCCGCCCCCGCCGGCCTCCAGCGAAACCACGGTCAACGTATCGGTGAAGTATTCGGCAACGTAGGCCTTCGAGCCGACGACGGTCACGGCGCGGGGCCCCTTGCCGTTGAGACTGATTCGCCTCCGCAGCCCTTCCAGGAACGTCAGGTCGTTGGACACATCGGCGGCGGTGCCCAAGGTGTAAAGACGGCGGTCCTCGTAGTCGGCGGCGTTGCCTTTCCCCGCCAGGCCGGCGCGGTAGCGGCGAAAGTAGTCCAATATTTCGTTGCGGTCGTCGTAGACGACCTCGCCCGCGCTGGTCGCGTCGGGCTCCGTCGGCATCGCAAGCAGTTTTTTCAAGAGGGCGGGCGCGTCGATGACGCTCACCTCGTGGGTGCCGGCGTGTGTCACGCAAATCGATTGAGAGTCGGCGGTGCAGGCGACGCCCCATGGATTGGCCGCACCCCTGTCCATGTCGTCGAGCAAGACGGTGCCGATCAATCTGGGTTCCGCCGTGTCGATGACGCTGAGGGCGTTGGCGTTCATCCAGCCGTACCCCACCTGCGTCGTGGGCAACTCGTAACGGGCCACCAGATGCGTGGCGTAAGCGTACCTGCCATCCGGCGAGGCGCACACCCCCCGCAGGCCGGTGGCCCCGTTCGGAAGGCGAACGGTGGCTGTCCGGTGCGTCTTCGTATCGACAACCATCACCCCCGCCGCCACGGGGTAGGCGTCGGCGGGACCGGCCGACAGGTGGTTGATCACCAGAACCGACCTGCCGCCGGGCGCAACGGCTGCGGCAACCGGCTCGCGCTCCGCCGGCACTCGCAGCACCGTCCTGTTCGTCGCGAGGTCTATGACGGAGACGTCGTTGTCGAACCGGTTGCATACGTACAGCCGCTTTCCGTCGGGGCTGACGGCCGGGCCAAGCGCCGTGTGGCCGCACGGGATGCGCGCGGTCACCTCGCCCGACGCGGCGTCCATGGCAAGGACCGTGCTTTGCGGGGCGGCGCAGGTGACGTAGAGTCTGCCCCCGTCGGGGCTTAGCGCCACGCCGCTTGGCTCAGCAGGCATGCGGATGGACCGGATGACCTTGCGGCTGTCGAGATCGACGAAGGCTACCTGCCTGCCATCGGCATGGGCAACGTAGAGCGTCCTACCGTCTTTCGATGCCGTCAGGGCACAGGGACCCAGGAGGTCCCCGGCCTTCCCGGCGTCGGCCGTCGCGGCAAGCACGCTGCTGCACGCGCCGACCAGCCAGAGCCACGTCCGGAGGCGGTTGATTGTAAGCCGGGCCGCTTTCATCTCGTGTGACCTGGAATCCCACGCCCGTTGGGCGCGATCGCGGATAAGGGGCTCTGCCCCTCAACAAGGCCGACCGGGCTGGGGTTGCTCCGTCAGGATAGTCAACACTGCAAGCCCGTCAGCCAATCCACCAAGTTACCACACACCATCTGGCGCCGCCAGTATCCTCTGGTCCGCGTTCGCAAGGGCGCGTAACAGCGTGGGGCGCGGACTGGACACGTGCCCTACGCCCCCCGTAGGATGGAGCCGTCCAAGCCCGCCCAATAAGGGGGAAATCATGCGACGGTTCACGTTAGTCCGCCGATGCGTTTCCGTGCTCCTGGTCGTCGGGCTCTCCCTGGCCGCCCGAGAGCCGGCCCTGGCCGTCGATGTCGAGGTCCGGAGCCTCTCCGAGAAGCCCCTGGCGAACGTGCCGGTGACCTTCGGCCAGGTCTTCAAGAAAGGCGAGATCGCCGACGGCATCGTGGCACGGCTTGGCGGGAAGCCGGCCGCTCTCCAGACCGACGTCAAGCGACTCCACGACGACCGTTCGGTCCGCTTCGCCGTCATCTCAGCGCGGCTGCCGGAGGTGCCGCCGCACGGCAAGGTAACGCTCTCGCTGGTGAACGGTATGCTGCGGCCGGCGACGCCGGCGGCCGTCTCGCAGGCGGACCTCCTGAAGACCGATTTCGACGCCGTCGTCACGCTCACCTTCCCCGACGAGGCGGTCCGCCAGGCGAGCGCCCGCAAGATGCTCGAGAAGGCGGGCGAGAACGCCGAGAGATGGCTCCACGGCCCCGTTGCGACGGAGTGGCTCCTGTCGGGTCCGCCGACCGACCCGCAGGGCAAGGCCGACGAGGACCTGCACGTCCAGTTCCAGGTCCGCGCCTTCGCCGGATGCCGCCGCGCCCGTGTCAGCGTGGTCGTCGAGAACTGCTGGGACACCTGGGCCGGGAACATCCGATACGACGCGTCCGTGACGGTAGGCGGCAAAGCGGTCTTCTCGGCGAAGGCGGTGGACCACCGGCGGCTGTCGCGATGGCGGAAGGTCGTCTGGTGGGGCGACGGCCGGCCGCCGGTCCACGTCGTCCACGACCTGCCGTACCTGTCCTCGACCGGCGCCCTGCCGCGTTACGACACCTCGCTGCCGGAGGTCGAGCAGACGTGGGAGCAGAAGAAGTACATCCGCATGGAAGGCCCGGATTTCCGGATCATGGGCCGCGGTGCCCTGACGGCGTACATGCCGTCGACGGGCGGGCGGCCGGAGATCGCCCCCTACCCCAAGTGGACGGTCCTCTACCTGCTCTCGATGCGGCCGCGCGAGAAGACCCTCGCCCTGGCCGGCGGCGACCTGGCCGCTTCGTGGCCGGTGCACGTGCGGGCGCGGAAAACGGGTCGCGTCATGACGATTGACGAGCGGCCGCAGTTCTGGCTCAATGGGCGCGGCAAAGACAAACCCGCCTGGAAGGGGGACCGCCATCCGCCCGGCCCCAACTACGTGAAACTCACCGCCGACATGGCCCACCAGCCGTCGCTCGCCTACGTGCCGTACCTCGTGACGGGCGACTTCTACTACCTGGAAGAGGCGTGGTTCTGGGCGAATTACTGCCTCTTGAACACCTGGCCGCACCCCAGGCGGGGGGCCGACGGCATCCTCTCGGGCCAGATACGCGGCAACGCGTGGTCGCTGCGGAACCTGGCCGACGCGTGCTGGATCACGCCGGAGGGCCGGCCCGAGGCGGCGTACTTCGATAAGAAGATCCGTAACAACCTGGCCGACCGCATCCGCCGCATGCTCGGCCCGCCCGAGTACAACAAGATGGGATTCTGGGGCATCCGCTCCACCCAGAACGCCCGCATCCAGAATCCGGCCAACCCCGACTGGATGGTCATCGCCCCGTGGGAACACGATTATCTCATGTGGAGCCTGCATCACCTTGTGGAACTCGGCTGGACGGAGGCGGGGCGCGCCCGCGACTTCCTACTGCGGTGGCGCGTCGGGGCGCTGACCAACGCGCAGGACTTCAATCCCCTGCTGGCGACGCCGTACCGGTTCGTCGTGGGCGAGCAATGCCCCGACGGCGAGGTCACCTTCTACGAAGACTGGAAACGCCTGGGCCGCGAGAACGCCCGGCTCTCCAAGCCCGACCTGCCGAACTACGGATGCAGTTACGCCTACTCAGCCCGCGCGGCGTGCGTGTGCGGGACAGACGCCGGCTTCCCGAAGGCGGCCGCGGCCGCGGCAGTCCTCGAAGCCAACCTGCCGGATTTCAAGAACGTGATGGCCAAGAACCCCATCTGGGCCATCCTTCCCGGCGGGGCCGCGGCGAAGTAGGGCCCGCCGCTCCTGCTCGGCGCTGCGTTCGGCCAACGGTCGGGCACACGGCCACGCAAGCGTGGCCATGCCACCCGGCCTATCGCGTTTTCAGCCCGCGTGGTGGCGCGGTGGTTCTCCTGAACCACCGCGCGTTGGCCCCGGAGACGCCGAGCGCGGCGGGTATGCAGACTCGCCGCGCTACGATCCGATTTGAAAACGCTCTATCCGCCGCGGGGCTTTCGCGCGGTGGCGGCGCGCTGCTCGGGCGTCAGGATGACGTTTTCGATGGCCCAGCGCAGTTTGCCGTCGATGGCGGACTTGACCTTCTTGGCGGCCTTGTCGTCGGCATCGCCCTCGACGGCGCTGAGTTCCTTCCAGGCTGCCCCGCAAGCGGCCTTGACCTTGGCGGTCTGCTCGTCGGTCAGTTCCACCTTCCTGAACCGCTTCATGACGTTTTGATACAGCAGGAACGCCTGCCACTTGGCCTTCTGCTCGGCGGTGAGGACGGTGAGCATGGCGGCATCGGCGTCGGCCGTGGCCGCAGCGCGCTCGGCGTTGAGGGCCCTCATGGCGGCGCCGGCCTTCTTCTTGGCGTCGGCGTCACCGCCGGACCTGGCAGCCTGCACGGCGTCCTCGGCGGTCTTGACTTTCTCGGCGTTGGCCTTGCTCCACGCCGCCAGGGCGTCGTCCTTGGCCTTCACCTTGACCTTGAGGGCCGTCTGCTGGTCGTCGGTCAGTTTGCACTCGCCGACCATGAGATCATACTGGCTCTGCTCCGGCTCCTTGCCCCGCCCTCTCCTGCCGCCTCTCTCGCCGGCCTCGACGGACACAGCAATCAGCACGGCCAAGGCCACACCGAGTGTGAACCACCTGAGACCTTTCATCGCTGACTCCTCCCTCGGCCCTGCCGTTTCACGCGCCGTCTTCGTCCTGGGCCGTCCGGCACGAAGACCGTGCCGCGGCCGTTGCGCCCATGCGGACGCCGGCCACTCGGCTGACAGTCAGAAGCATAACGTACCACCGGCCACGGCATTGCGTCAATGGGCTGCGCGGCGGCGCCGACTGCGCTGATCGGGTAGGCAGGGGCGATTGCTCGCCCCCGCCTCCCACACCACCGTACATACGGGTCCGTATACGGCGGTTCACACGGAGCGCGTGAGGCGTCGGTGCTCATCGAGGAGGCTCACGA
>Ga0307427_1001629_pt1 | contig 11389 bp, 7 predicted proteins | sample SalMarWE160190MG_FD_202162 | JGI IMG/M metagenome (GOLD analysis project Ga0307427, IMG submission 202162) | Salt marsh sediment microbial communities from the Plum Island Ecosystem LTER, Massachusetts, United States - WE1603-190 | ecosystem: Environmental > Aquatic > Marine > Intertidal zone >... | reverse complement strand
CCCCTCGCCGGCCGTCTTGAACGCGTCCAGCCGGAGCGACTCGCCCGCGCCCAGCGATCGCAGTTGTGCGACGATCTTCGGGTCATCCTGGTAGGGATACGCGGCGGGCGCAGACGGGCCGGCCGGCACCGCTGCACAAACCATCAGGACGTGGCAGCCCATGCCCACAAGAGTCAGGAGTTGCCGAGACGGATTCGGTGCCATCGGCGACGGCCTCGATCCAGGTTTACAGCGTCCACCCCTCGCGGTACGTGTAACGGAGCAGGGCATCGGCCTTTTCGTTGTTCGCAATCTTCATGGCGATGGGGTCGAACTCGAGCGTTCCGTCGAACTGGGTGGCCACGTTGCCGAGCATGAGGAACTCGTTGAGCGCCGAGGCGTAATCGAAGTTCGCCCAGGCCGGCTTGCCGCCCCGACACGCCAGGAACCAGTCCATCTCGTGCCCGCGCGAGCGGTCCACCGTCTTCGGCCGGTCCGTCTCAACGCCCTTGAACCGGTCGGCGGGGACGAGGGTGAAGGTCATGTTGTGGCCGGTCGAGTGGATGGTTCCCTTGGCGCCGACGATGAGGGCGCCGGCATAGGGGAACGGCCGCTTGCCTTCGGGGTCCGGCTTCTCGCCCATCAACTGCCAGAGCCGGTCGCGGGAGTCCGGCGCGCTGCCGTTATACCACGTGAACGTGACGGGCGGGAACTCGGCCCGGGCCGGTATCTGCCACGTGATAATCTCCCACTTGGGGAACGACAGCCGGTTGATGGCCGGGACCTCGGCCGAGACGCTTACGCGCGGCGTCGCGCCGCCGGCGGGCTCGGTCAACCAGAGTTCGTAGACCTTCAGGGCCATGAAGGCGAGGTTGGCGGTGTGGGAGGCCCAGTTGCCGAGTTGGCACGTGCCGAAGTCGCGCCACAGGTTCCGCTTCATCCAGTCGGGATGGTAGGGGCGCTGGGCGGCCGGGCCGAGCCAGAGGTTCCAGTTGAGGCCGTCGGGGACGGGCGGCGTGCCTTCGGGCGGTTTCTGCCGGTCGGCCCCGCCGCCGGTATTCCAGATATGGACTTCTTTGACCTGGCCGATGGCGCCGTCGCGGATGAGTTCAAGGGACCGGCGGAACCGGCCGCCGGCCGTGCCCTGGTTGCCCATCGACGTGGCGACCTTGTGGGTGCGTGCGAGTTGGCGCAGCGCGCGGCTTTCGTGGAGGGTCCGGGTGAGCGGCTTCTCGCAGAAGACGTGCTTGCCGGCCTTGATGGCGGCGGCCGAGATGACGGCGTGGGTGTGATCGGGTGTGGCGCAGACGACGGCGTCGAGACCGCCGCCCATCGCGTCGAGCATCTTGCGGAAATCGGCGAAGGTCTTCGGTTTCGCATCCAGCAGGCGCTTGTACTCGCGGGCGGCCCGCCGCTCCCAGTCGTGCTGGGAGGTCTCGAACTTGGCGGCCAGGTCGGCCCAGCGTTTGAGGGCTCCGGCCACCTTCCCGTCATTGATGTCGCACAGGGCGACGACGTTCTCCATCTTCGGGATCGTGTCGACGAACCAGCGGCCTCGCCCGCCCACGCCGACCAGCGCGACGTTCAGCCTGTCGTTGGCCCGGGCGCTTGTGGCCGAGCGCGCCTCGGCCAGGATGACCAGCCCCGCAGCGCCGGCGGCAGCCTTCAGAAACGAACGGCGGTTGACGTGTCCCGGCATGGTTCCGCTCCTGTCCGGTTGTGGATGCCTTGCGCCCGAAAGGCGCCGGACCAAGGCGATTGTGGGCCGGTGCGGCGGCCGTGTCAACGACTTCCGCCGGCAGGCGTCACGCCACAGAGATCGCCACCTCCGCCCAAGTTCCTTCCACCGCCCCACCCGAAACGGAGAGGTTCCCGCCCTTGCCCCGCGCCGGGGAACCTGCTACGCTGTCGCCCCGTTTGGACGGGGGTAGGGAGACCGGATGTGCCGCAACACCATACCGACGCACGGGCCGTCATCTTCGACGTCGACGGCGTGCTCCTCGATAGTTACCGCGCCCACTTCGAGGCGTGGCGGGCCATGGGACGCGAACTCGGACGGGACCTGACCGAACAGCGCTTCGCCGCATCCTTCGGACGACGCAACGCCGAACTCATGCACGACCTCTGGGACGGGGCCGTGCCCGAAGACCGGTACGACTGGTGGGGCGACTGGAAAGAGGCCGCGTACCGCGAGATCCTGATGCGCGATTTCCCCGCCATGGACGGGGCGGCCGACCTGATCGACGCCTTGAAGGCGGCGGGGTTCCGCCTGGCGGTCGGTTCGTCCGGCCCGCCCGAGAACGTGGCGGCGGCGCTGGAGGGCCTCGGCCGCGAGAACGCCTTCGACGCCAGGGTGGACGGCTCGGAAGTGACGCGAGGCAAGCCGCATCCGGAGGTCTTCGAGAAGGCGGCCGCGAAACTGGGCATCGAGCCGGCGCGCTGCGCCGTAGTCGAGGATGCTCCGGCAGGCGTCGAGGCCGCTGAACGGGCCGGCATGACGCCCATCGGCCTGACGGGCACCGCCCCGCGCGACCGGCTCAGCGAACACGCCGCCCTCGTCGTCGATTCGCTGCGCGAACTCTCGCCCCGGCGCATCGCCGCGTTGATCGACTACAGGCGGTGACCCATGATCAAGAACCTTGTGGCGTTCGTGTGGCTGTGTTGCGCTGTCGCTTCCACGGCGGTCGCAGAGGACCCGAGAGAGCGGGACTACCACGTTCCGGCGCTGAATCCGAAGCACACGAGCAAGCCCAAGGTAACGGGCTGGGCCAGGCAGCGTGTCGAGGAGAGCCTCAACCGCGGCATGGTGGCCGTGCCGAGCGAGGACGGCCGGGTTTACCTGGGTTGGCGGCTGCTCAAGACCGATCCCCGGGGGGCGGCCTTCAACGTGTACCGCTCTGTCGAGGGGAGGAATGCGGTCAAGTTGAACCAGGAGCCCGTGGTCGTCACGACCGACTTCCTGGACGCGCAGCCGGCCCGGGGGCGCAAGAGTGCCTACTGGGTCAGGCCGGTCGTGGGGGGCACAGAACTGGAGCCGTCACAGAAGGCGCTGCTGAAGGCCGACGCCGGCGGCCGGACGTACCACTCGTCCATCGAGTTCCAGGGCTCGTACAGGCCTCAGCGGATCGGCGTTGCCGACTTGGATGGCGACGGCGCGTATGACTTCGTCATCAAGCAGCCGAGCCGGGGCATCGATCCGGCCGGCAGCCCCAATCGCGACGGCCTCACCTACAAGTTGGAGGCGTATCTGGCCGACGGCACGTTCCTGTGGCGCAAGGACCTGGGCCCGGGCATCGAGCCGGGCATCTGGTATTCACCGTTCGTGGTGTACGATTTCGATGGCGACGGCAAGGCCGAAGTGACCGTCAAGACCGGCCCCGAGGACGCCCGCGACTCGGGCGGCCGCGTCCGCAAGGGACCGGAGTGGGTCTCAATTCTGGACGGCCTGACCGGCAAGGAACTCACGCGCGCCGACTGGCCGCCGCGCGACCCACGCCTGGGCGACTACAACCGCATCAACCGCAACCAGATGGGCATGGCCTACCTGGACGGGGCGACCCCGTGCCTGCTGGTGGCCCGCGGCACGTACAAACTGATGGTGCTCGACGCCTACCAGTACCACCGCGGCAATCTGGAGCGGCTGTGGCACTGGGAAGGCGACGACGAGACGCCCATCATCCGCAGCCAGGGAACGCACGGCATGCACTCGGCCGACGTCGACGGCGACGGACGCGATGAGGTCGTCCTGGGCTCCGTCGTGGTGGACGACAACGGCACGGCCCTGTGGTCGACCGGCTACGGGCATCCCGACAAGTGCTTTGTGACGGACGTGGATCCCCTGCGCCCCGGCCTGGAGATCTTCTACGCCATCGAGCCGTGGCATGACGACGGCATGGGCGTCTGCCTGGTCGAGGCCGCGACCGGCAAGGCCATCTGGAGCATCGGCCATCGCACTTATCACGTGGGCGACGGCATGGTCGCCGACATCGACCCGTCGCTTCCCGGCCTGGAATGCTTCGCGACCGAGGACTCCAAGGGCGGATCGAGGGATCGCTATCTGTTCTCCGCCGGCGGCAAGCGGCTCGGCACGCGGGACGACGTCCCCGGCCCGAGGAACTGGATCTTCTGGGACGGGGATCTCTTGCGGGAAACCTTCGGCCGCGGCGGGCGAGGCAGGTCCACCTCGATCGTCAAGTACAAGGGCCCGACCCTCACGGCCGGCATCGACGGGAGCATCGTGATGATGGCCGACATCCTCGGCGACTGGCGCGAGGAACTCATCACCGCCCTGCCGGGCGAACTGCGCATCTACACGACGACCATCCCGGCGAAGGACCGGCGCGTCTGCCTGATGCAGGACCCGGTCTATCGCGCGGGCGTGGCCCACCGGTCCATGGGCTACGAGCAATCGCCGGTGACCGGTACCTACCTCGGCGTCAGCCCCGCCGATTCGGCCGGGGCGGAGCCTGTCATTCAGCGGGTCGGACCATGACACGCGGGGGCTGCACCCCGCTTGTCCTTGCAGCACGAGCGGCGTGCCCTTGCGTCCTTCGCGGACGGTGGTAAGATTCCTGGCACCAACAGGTTGGCCACAGCCGGGGGATGCCCATAGGAGCCGGACATGAGCCACGGATTAAACCGACGCAGTTTCCTGGTCCACACTGCCGGCGGGCTCGCGGTGGGGATGGCGTCCGCGAAGGCGTGTGCCTCTGTCGCCAAGGGCGCTTCGAAGCAGCGGCTGAACATCATGTGGATCATCTCCGAGGATACGGGCCCCGAGTTCGGCTGTTACGGGTACCCGCTCGTGCACACGCCGAACGTGGACCGCTTGGCGCGCGAGGGCGCCGTCTACACGAACGCCTTCACGGCGGCGCCCGTCTGCTCCGCCAGCCGGTCGGGATTCATGACGGGCATGTACCAGACGTCGATCGGTGCGCACCACCACCGCAGCCATCGCGGCGACGGGTTCGGCCTGCCCGAGGGCGTTCACGTCTTCACGACGTACCTGCGCGACGCCGGATACCGGAACGTCATCCCCGCCGCCGGCAAGACCGACTGGAACTTCACGCCCCACGTCAAGCCCTACGACTCGAAGAGTTGGGACGACCTGAAGACGCATCAGCCGTTCTTCGCCCAAGTCCAGTTCTCCGAAACGCACCGCAACTTCAAGCAGTGCAAGGAACACCCCGTTGATCCCGCCAAGGTCACGCTGCCGCCCTACTACCCCGACCACCCCGTGGCGCGGAAAGACTGGGCCATGTACCTGGAGACGATCAACGTGCTGGACGCCAAGATCGGCCAGGTCCTCGCGCGGCTCGACGACTACGGCCTGGCCGAGAACACGATCGTCTTCTACTTCGGCGACCACGGCCGGGCGCACGTGCGCGGCAAGCAGTGGCTGTACGACGGGGGCATCCACATTCCGCTGGTCATCCGGTGGCCGGGCCGCATCAAGCCCGGGACGGTGACCGATGAACTGGTCAGTGCGATCGACTTTGCGCCCACGTGCCTGCACCTGGCGGGCATCGACCCGCCCAAGCACATGGAGGGCCGCGTCTTTCTCGGCCCCAGCCGCGCCCAGCCGCGCGACTGCATCGTGGCCGCTCGCGACCGCTGCGACGAGACCGTCGATCGCATCCGATGCGTCCGCGACAAGCGGTTCAAGTACATCCGCAACTTCATGCCCGAGCGGCCGTACACGCAGCCGAACCGGTACAAAGCGCGGCAGTACCCGATGCTCGCCCTGCTCAAGGAACTGCACGCCGAAGGCAAACTCACGCCCGAACAGGCGCTCTTCATGGCCGACCGGCGACCCGAGGAGGAACTCTACGACATCCAGGCCGACCCGTGGGAGGTCAGGAACCTCGCCGCCTCCGCCAAGCACGCCGACGTGCTCAAGACAATGCGCGGGCGGCTGGAGACGTGGATCAAGCAAACCGGCGACAAGGGCCAGTTCCCCGAAAAACCCGAAGCGAAAAAACCGAAGAAGCCAAAGGGCGGCAAAGGCAAACGCGCAGAAAAGGCCGACGCCTGACACGACGACGCCATTTCACGCGGTGGGGCCAAGCAGGTGAGCGCGGTGGGGCCAGGCAACTGAGCGCGGTGGAGACAGGCAGTGAGCGCGGTGGGTCTCCGGACCCACCGCGCGTTAAAGCCCATTTTCGCCGTTGCGCGGCGGGTACGGAGACCCGCCGCGCGGGAAGTGGCGAAGACACCCGCCGCGCCAAGGCACCGCATCCAACGCAACCAGTGGCGGGAGAACAACATGGGCAACCAGAAGGCCGCCAAGGCGCCGTCGGGCAGGTGGGGACTTCTGTTGGTGCTCGGCCCGTCGCTCGTCTGGTGCGGCGAGTACATCGGGTCGGGCGAGGTCATCATCGCCACGCGGACCGGGGCCCTGCTGGGTCCGGCGGTCATGTGGGCCATCGTCCTGGGCATCTTTCTGAAATACTGGATCGGCCTGTGCGGCGCACGGTACGCCGTCGCGACCGGCGAGGGCATGATCGACTGCTTCAGCCGCGCGCCCGGGCCGAAGAACTGGCTCGTCTGGGTCGTCTTTCTCGGTCAGGTCCCGTCGGCCATCTGCGCGGTGGGCGGCCTGGCGGTGGCGGCGGCGACCTTCCTGGGGGCCCTCTTCCCACTCGATGACTACACCCGCATGATCGGGCTCGGCGACCACACCCGCATGATCTGGGTCGTGGTCGTGACGCTCTTCGCGTTCACGGTCGCCTGGACGGGCCGGTTCAAGATCCTGAAGCACGTGATGGCGCTGCTGGTCACGGTGATCGTGGTGGGTGTCCTGTACGTGGCGCTGCACAGTCTGCCGGCGGTGCGCGAACTGCTCGTCGGGCTGTTCGGGTTCCAGGTGCCGGAGGTGCCAGCGTGGGCCCGCGCGGCCGACGCGACGATCGGCACGGCCTGGAGCGAGATCCTGCCGCTCATCGGTTGGTCGGCGGGAGGCTTCGCCAGCCAGGTCTGGTACACCTACTGGGTCCTCGGCGCGGGGTACGGGATGGCCCGGAAACGCCCGTTGGGTATGCCGGCCGATGAAGCGCGCCTCGCCGCCCTGACGACGGAGGAAGCGCAAAGCGTCAAGTCGTGGACCCGCGTCGTGGCGTGGGACGCCACGGTGGCGCTGGTCATCGGGGTCGTCGTGACGACGGCGTTCCTGGTGGCCGGTTCGGGCGTGCTGCGGCCGCAACGGCTCATCCCCAGCGGACCCGGCGTGGCGCTGGAACTGTCGCGGCTGTTCTCCGAACGGTGGAGCCACGTGGGCGGCGTACTGTTCATCGCGGCGGGGGCGGCGGCCATGATCAGCACGCAACTCGGCCAACTCGCCGGATGGCCGCGCCTACTGGCCGACTGCTGCCGCAACGTCTGGCGCCGCTTCGGGCGCATCCAACCCAAGAAGCAGTTCCGCATCTTCCTGTGCCTGTTCCTGGTGACGAACCTGGCAGTCTGCTACGTGGCAGGCACCAAGCCGGTGGCCCTCGTGAAGGTGGGAGCGATCTTCGACGGCCTGCTCCTGGTGCCCCTCCAGGCGCTGGCCGTCGTGTACGGGCTGTTCGTCGTGCAGAAGAAACTGCTCTCGCCGGCGGCGTGGGCGATCCTGCGACCGCGATGGTACCATGCGGCGGGGCTGGTGGTGGCGTTCCTCGTCTTCGGCTACTTCTGCGTCTTCCAGGTGCCGCAGGTGCTTCAGCAGATGTTCGGCGGGTAGTGCCCGCGGCCCGACGAGAATCCTGCGCGGTAGGTCTCCGCACCCACCGGGTCTTATCGCCACGACCCGTTGGCGGGGGTCAAAGACGGCTGATGTCTGTCTTGGGCAACGCCTGCCGCAGTTCCTTCAGGCCAGCGTCCGTGATCTTGGTGCCGGTGAGATCGAGCTCCCGCAAGCCCTTGAGTTCCTTGAGGTCCTTCAGGCCGGCGTCCGTGATCGCGGTGCCGAACAGGCCGAGCGTCTGCAGGCCCTTCAGTTTCTTCAGGTCCTTCAGGCCGGCGTCCGTGATCCCGCTGCCCGCAAGGTAGAGCCCCTGCAGGTCCTTGAGTTCCTTCAGTTCCTTCAGGCCGGCGTCCGTGACCTTGCTGTTGATGAGAGCGAGAAACTGCAGGCCCTTGAGTTCCTTCAGTTCCTTCAGGCCGGCGTCCGTGACCTTGGTATGGTCGAGGCGAAGCGTATGCAGGCCCTTGAGTTCCTTGAGGTCCTTCAGGCCCGCGTCCGTGATCTTCGTCCACCCAAGGTCGAGCGTCTGCAGGCCCTTGAGTTCCTTGAGTTCCTTGAGGCCGGCGTCCGTGATCTGGGTGTACCCAAGGTTGAGCCACTCCAGGCCCTTGAGTTCCTTGAGGTCCTTCAGGCCGGCGTCCGTGATCTGGGTGCGCCAGAGACGGAGCGCCTGCAGGCCCTTGAGTTCCTTGAGGTGCTTCAGATTGACGTCCGTGACCTTGGTGAACGTAAAATCGAGCGGCGCCGGGCCGTCGAGTTCCTTGAGGTCCTTCAGGCCCAGGCCGAGGTCAACATAGACGACTGGCCGGCCAGGGAGATTCTCGTCCCTCTCTACGGTGCCGCCCAGCTCGAGGATCGCGTTGACGGCCTTTGCTTCCCGAACCGCCTGCGTCTGGCCGCAGCCGGCAAGGCCCACCGCCAGCGACAGCAGCAAGGCAATGCGGCGCATCATGGTCCGGCCTCCAAGAAGGAACCTGCTTCACGGCCTAACCGCGGCGCAAACGCCGACACGCTCATACATTTGGATTCTACCGGTTCCGGGGGCGTACCGCAAGGTTCGGGGGAGTCCAGGGGTCACGGCACGGAAGCGACGCTGCCCGAGGAGGTGCCGAAGGCGGCGTGATGATGCGGGTAGCGCTCATCTCCGTGGCGGGTACTCCAGACCCGCCGCGCGGCAGGTGAAGCGATGTGCCAAGCCGGGTGGCACGGCTGGCTTGTCCAGCCGTGTCGGGACAGGGCTCACATTGCGCGGACGCCGACGCGCCGGCCCCTGCGGCTCGACTCCATCGCGGCGAAGACCATCGCCAGGCTCTTGATGTTGTCGTGGCACTCGCACTGGGGCGTGCGGCCGGTCTTGAGGAACCGCAGCATCTCGGCCAGGGCTCCATGCATGGCGGTCTTGGTGACGGGTGACATCGCCATCCGCACGGGCTTCAGCGGCCGGTTGAAGCCCGTCGTGCCCGCGACGACCTGCCCGCGCGGCTCGCCGTCGCGCTCGTAAAGCAGCGTGCCGCGCTCGCCGATGATCCGCCAGTCGCCGTTCCACGAGGTGTGGCACCCTTCGGCGCACCACGACCCGCGGTAGGCGAAGCGCACGCCGCCGGTCATCTCGAACAGGCAGTTGGCCGCCACGTCGCCGGCGTACCACGAGCCGCAGGGGTCGAATTCCTCGGCGTAGACGCGCACCGGATCGACGCCGCCGATCATCCGGGCCATGTCGAAATGGTGGATCGCCATGTCGAGGATGAGGGGACTCTCCATCTCGTCGCGGAATCCGCCGAAGTGGGCGCCGAGGAAGAAGTCGCAGTTCAGCGTCGTGAGCGTCCCGATCCGCCCGGCCGCCACCGTGCGCGCGAGCGCGTCGTGCTTCGGGTCCCACCGCCGCGACTGGCTGACCATGTAGAGGCGGCCGGCGGCCTCGCTTGCGCGGACCATGCGGCGGGCCTCGGCCATAGTGGACGCCATCGGCTTCTCGCCCACGACGTGAAGGCCTGCTTTCAGGGCGGCGCAGGTGACGGCGCAGTGGGCGTCGGGGGTGGTCAGGTCCACGAGGAAATCGGCCTCCCGCTCGCGCAGCGTCCGCTCCAGGTCGTCCGAGACGGCGGCCTTGAGTTGGTGCTTTTCGACCTGCGCTTCGGCGCGCTCGGCCACGAGGTCCACGACGGCGACCACGTCCACCTTCTCGGCCTTCAGGGGCCGCAGCCAGGCGTCCGAGATGCCGCCGGCTCCGACGACGATGGCGCGGGGTCCGGGCATGGTGGTGCCCTTTCGCAAACAAGCACGCCGGCCGGCGGCGCGCGGCGAGTAAACTCGCCGGCTAAATAGGGTTACTTGCCCATGTCGCGCAGCGCCTGAAAGCGCTTCTCGACGGCCTCGAGGCAGTACGCCACGGCCGGAAGGCGAATGCAAGCGATTTCCGGCCCGGCCCGTAACCCCGGCGGTACCCTCTCGGGGAGCACCCTCGGGCGCCTTTTGTGTGGCGGCACCCACGCGCCCTGTCTATCATGGCCGATGTTTACGCGGAGGGAGAAAGGGCATGATCATACCCGGTTTCGTCCCCTACCGGCGCCGCGAGTACTGCAAGGACATCCGGTGCCCGATCCAGCGGCAACTCGACCGGTGCGACGAGGGGTCCGACGAGTACGACGAGGTCCGCGCCGTCTGCAAAACGAAGTGCATCCACACGACCTACGAGTTCCATCACTGGCTCATCGAACACGGCTACGAGGTCGTCCGGCCGGAGTAGAGTCCAAAGTTCAAAGGTGGGCTTGGCCCCGCGCACCGAACGCGAGTGACCCCTGAGCACCGCTTACGTGCGCGGCGAGTCAGTTGCCTCTATTCTCGTTGACCCAGCCTTGGCCGTGGGTATCATCGTGAGGCCATGACCGATATTCCCGAGACCCAACGCGCCGCCGTCTACTACCGAAACGCCGACGTGCGGATCGAAGAGCGGCCGGTACCCGAGATCGGACCGGGTGAACTGCTCGTCCGTGTCCGGGCGTCGGGCATCTGCGGCAGCGACGTCCTCGAGTGGTACCGCATGAAGAAGGCCCCCATCGTCCTCGGGCACGAGGTGGCCGGCGAGATCGTCGCGGTGGGCGACGGCGTCACGCGGTACACGCCGGGAGAGCGGATCGCCTTCAACCATCACGTGCCGTGCAACACGTGCCACTGGTGCCTCTCGGGCAAGCACACGGCGTGCGAGACGCTGCACACGACGCACTTCGACCCGGGCGGGTTCTGCGAGTACGTCCGGGTGCCGCCGCTCCAGGTGGACCGCGGCATCTACCCGCTGCCGGACGGCGTGACTTTCGAGGAAGGGTCGTTCGCCGAACCGCTGGCGTGCGTCGTGCGCGGGCAGCGGTCGGTGAACCTGAAGCCGGGCCAATCGGTGGCGGTCCTGGGCGCAGGCATCTCGGGCGTGCTGCACATCGCGCTGGCCAAGGCGCTGGGGGCCGGGCGGATCGTCGCGACCGACATCACGCCGCACCGGATGGCCTTTGCGAAACAGTTCGGCGCCGACGCCGTCTGCGACGCCCGCGACGACGTGCCGGCCTTCATCCGCGACGCCCTCGGCCGGCCGGCCGACCTGGTGATCGTTTGCGCGGGGGCCCTGGCGGCCTTCGAGCAGGCGCTGGCGTCGGTGGACCGCGGCGGGACGGTCCTGTGTTTCGCGACGACCGACCC
>Ga0307427_1001628_pt1 | contig 11395 bp, 8 predicted proteins | sample SalMarWE160190MG_FD_202162 | JGI IMG/M metagenome (GOLD analysis project Ga0307427, IMG submission 202162) | Salt marsh sediment microbial communities from the Plum Island Ecosystem LTER, Massachusetts, United States - WE1603-190 | ecosystem: Environmental > Aquatic > Marine > Intertidal zone >... | reverse complement strand
GGTCGCCGGAGGGCGAAAGGAACGCCATGTCCCGACTTACGATTTATATTCTTGCCCTTGGTGCGTGTCTGGTTGCCTCCCTTCCAGCCGCGGCGGCGCTCTTCTCGGACGATTTCGAGGACGAGTCCGACGGAGATGCGCTCAACTCCGCCGATTGGAGAGTGCTCGCATCCACTTCCGAGGTCTCGGTCAATGTCCTGACGGTGAGTGCAGACAACTGGGCCGCATTCAAGTTCACGGGCAGTGCCGCCAACACCGACACCGGCAGGGCCTGGACCCAGAGCACGTGGTGCATCGACAACGACGGCCCGCTCACCTGGAAGATCGACTTTCAGATGGCCGCCGCAACCCGGAGCACCACGGTCGTGCCGTTCGTCTTCGACACCGATTGGAACGACGATTCGGCCGACGATAACAAGTATTACAAAGACACCGACGTCTGCGTGACGGTTATCTATGCAGACAGCGGGGCCCTGGCTAACATCTACCTTGACGGCGTCGCGTGGGGCACGTTCAGGGATAGCAGCAGCAACCTGTTTGCGCCCGACCCGAGCGACAACACGATCTACGCCCTGGCCATGACGCTCAACGACACGAAAGCGATGGGTGAGATCAGAGAGCGCGACGACGCGGGCGCCACGATCTATACCGCGGAGGTCGCCCACGGCCTGACGCTGAGTACGCCCGGCCACTTCGGTATGCAGGTACACAATCTTAACGGGGCGGACGCGAAAACCATCCAGTATGACAACGTTCTGCTGATGCCCGAACCGGCAACGGCCGCGCTGATAGGCCTTGGCGGACTCCTCGTGGGCGTGGCCCGCCGGCGGGCGGCGTAGTCGATTTCTCGCGCACAAAAACGCGCGTGCAGGGCAGGGTGCCCCGCACGCGTTCGTTTTGGCCGTCGGGCGGTCCTTAATTCGCGCGGGCGTTCTGCTCTGTGGAGGCGCCGGCTGCGACGGGCTCGGCATCCCGCATGATCTCGAGGAAGAGTTTGACCAGGTTGGGGTCGAACTGTTTGTCGGCGTTGATTTCGATCTCTGCCAGGGCCTCGGCGGAGGTCATGGCGCCGCGATACGGACGGTCGGAGGTCATCGCGTCGTAGGCGTCCACGATGGCCAGGATGCGTGCGCCAATTGGGATCTCGTCTCCCTTCAGTCCGTTGGGGTAGCCCTGACCGTCGTATCGCTCGTGGTGGCTGAGGATGATGCGGCGTGCGCCGTCGAGAAAGGTGAGGTGCCGGACGATCTTGGCGCCGCGTTCGCAATGCATCCGCATGAGGGCGAACTCTTCGGGGTCGAGGCGTCCGGGCTTGTCGATCACCCATTCCGGGACGGCGATCTTTCCGATGTCGTGCAGCGCCGCCGCCCGCGCGACCTCCGTGAGTTCGTTTCCTTTCAGGCCGGCGGTCGTCGCGAGGCGGAGCGCCAGTTCCATGACGCGGTCGGTGTGGCCGCGCGTGTAGTTGTCCTTGGCCTCGACGGTTTCCATGAGGCTGGCCATGGTGTTGACGTAATGCTGCTCGATGGCCTCGCGGTCTTTGAGTCCGCCGATGGTGACTGCGGCTGCATCGGCGATGAAACTCATCAGCATTCGTTCGTCGCGGGCGAAGGGCCGGCCGTCCTCGCGTCCGACCACCCCGATGACGCCCAAGGGCGTTTCGCCCCAGACGAGCGGCACGAGTATCTGGGGCATCGGGATCGGCCCGGCCGGTTGCACGCCTGGTGGCAAGTCGGCTTCGGACTGGGCCGCGACGGGCCGGCGGTGCTTCAGAACCCACGAGGCCAGGCTTCCGTGCGCATCAAACACCAGGCCCTCGGCCAGGGAGGGGATGCGCCCTTCGACGGCGCGGACGTGAAGTTTATCGCCCTCGAGCAGGATGACGGCGACCCCGATGGCGTCCATCTGCTCGTGGACGAATGTCGCTGCCGCCGACAGGACGTTCGCCAGGCTGTGGGTGGCGCTGACCACGCGGATAAACTCGAACTGGGCCATCAGGCGGTGCCGCAGCGCGTCGCCGCTGACCTTCAGATGGTACTCCCGGAGGAGTCGCCGGATGGTCGTGACGAAGTCGGCCGACTGCTTGATGGGTTTCGAGAAGTATTTGTCGAGGGCGCCCTCGTTGATGGCCTGGATGGCGGCATCGAGACCGGCGTGGCCGGTCAGGAGCACCCGCTGGCAATGAGGACGGGCGCGCTTGATGCGTGTCAGCAGTTCGATGCCCTTCATCTCGGGCATCACCTGGTCGCTGAGAACGACCGCGAGTCGGTCTCCCTCGATCTGGCGGACGATCTCGAGCGCTTCGTGCGGAGAGGTGCTGAACTCAAAGTCGAGCGCAAATCGTGGAAAGGCCTCTTCGATCCGCGGCGGCAGGAACTGCTCGAGGCTTCGCAGGAACTCCGGATCGTCGTCCACGCAGAGGAAGGTGTATTCGGTCTGCTGAAGCGCGGCGGAGCGCAGTTCGTTCTTCAGCACGGCGACCAGTTCCGCGGGCGGCGCACCGAGCGAGTGGACCTGGTCCGACGTCGCCCCAGTGAGCGAGGGATACCCGAGCACCGACGAGCGGTCCGGCACCAGGAAGAACAGCGAGAGGCTGCCCTGTAAACTCATGAGGGAGCGCATCGGCCCTTTCGGCAGTTGGTCCGGTTCGTCGCAGGCGAGTACGACGGCGTGGTGCCTCCCGGTGTCGATCGTCGCCAGAAGGTATTCGAGGTCCTCGATGGTTTCGACGTTCCATCCCTCGGCATGCATGGCAGCCAGCAGGTGGTTGCAATCGGGGTTGCCGATGCGTGCGACGATGGTCTGGATGTCCTTGCGCCGGTCCATCGTGGGTTATCCCTCTGGGTGGCCTCGGTCTGGCTCCCCGTCGGCGGTTGCGGCGCCCACGCCTGCGGGCTCCTCGGCCGGTACGCCGGTGGGCAGGGGCAGTGTGACCTCGAAAGATACGCCGTCGGGGTCGTTCCAGGTTCGGATCGTCCCGTCGCAACGCCGGAGTATGCCCGTGCAGATGCCCAGTCCGAGTCCTGTTCCTTTCCCCACGGGCTTGGTGGTGAAGAAGGGATCGAAGATCTTTTCGCTCACCTGGTCGGGGATGGGGCTGCCGCTGTTGGAAATCCTGACGCGGACCCTGCCGTCTTCGACGGACGTGACGATGTCGATATGTCCCGTTTCGTTCGGGTGTGCTTCTTCGATGGCATCGCAGGCGTTGTTGAGCAGATTGGTCCAGACCTGCGAGATGTCCACGCCGCATCGGACGGGCGGCAGGTTCTTCGCATAGTCCGTCCGGACGCTGGCGGCGTGCTTGATGCGATTCTGGAGGATGGCCAGGGTGTTGTCGATCGTTTCGTTGATATCCGCCTCGATGAATCCGTCCTCTTCACCCCGCGTGTGGAGGCGCAGCGCGTGGACGATGCGGCCGATCTTTTCGGCGCTGGCATGTGTGATGCCCGCTGCGCAGATCATGGCCTCCAGTCGTTCAAGCAAGGTGAGCACGGGTTCGTGCGACAGGTGCTCGAGCAGCGCCTCGTCCACCTCGCCGTTGTCCAGGGCGCACTTGACGATTATCGAGGCCAATCGCCGGGACTCGGGGTATCCCCGTGCCCGGAGTTCCCGTCCGAGCCCGCGCCGGCGCGAACGCGTGGTCGCGTCGCTGGGTTGAAGTCCTCCGGCGAGCACCTGGGGTACGACCTCGGCGAGCCAGTCCCGGGTTTGGGGCGGCAGGTCTCTGGTGCGTGATGCGGCGTCCACGATGGTTTGGAGGTGGTGGTGGATGTCGGTGGCGACGTTCAGGATGGCTGCGGTGGGCGTGTTGATTTCGTGGGCGACGCCGGCCGCCAACCGGCCAAGCATCCGCATCTTCTCCGCTTGAATGAGTTCGGACTGTGTCTGCCGGAGTTGGTTGTTGGTCTCGACGAGTTCGGCGGTGCGTTCCTTGACCCTCTGTTCGAGTTGCTGGCTGTAGGCGAGGATTTGGCGGCGCTGTTTCGCCAACTGGTCGGTCATGTGGTTGAAACTGTCGGCCAAGGTCCGAAGTTCATCACGCCGGGGCCCGACTTCGACGGGCGTGCTGAAGTCGCCTGCTGCGATGCGCTTGGTCCCGTTCACGAGTTCCTGGACCGGCGCCACCAGCCGCCGCGCGAACACCAGCAGAACGTTCAGGCAGATGGCGAGCATGGCCGCCGTGACCAGGAACCCCGCCATCTGTTCCTTGGCGACCTTGGCCTTGACCTTCTGGTAGGACCGCACGGCGACGACCATGCCTGGGACTGCCGTGGCGGGTGGACGGTCGTCCCTTTTGGCGCTCAACGGCAAGACGATCGGGAACATGAACTTGTAGTGTTCCGTCCTCGCCGGATCTGCCGGGCCCACCGCCTGGACCGTCGGCTCGTGGACCGGCGGCACACGCGCCGGAACCGCGATGCTGTCTTTGGGCCAGGTCTTGGCGGTCAGGAGGTCGCCGGCGGCCGTATAGAACGCGACGTAAGCGAGATCCTCATCTTCGGGGGTCCTGAGCAACTCGGCGACACGCTCCAGGTCGGTGCAGTCGCGCGCGGCGAAGGCGTCTCGCGCCGAGTACGCGATGTTACGGACATGGCTTCGCCCCGTGCACATGAACTGCTCATGTTGGGTCTCTGCTGCACGGGTCCAGTCGACCAGTCCGCGGACACCCGCCTCAAGCACCAGTAGCGACGTCAATGTCAGGAGCAACTTGTCGCAGAGCGTTAGCCGCCGTACAGACATAGGCTTCCCCCAAGGTGCCTACCTTGGCCGTCTTAACACCACCTGACTTGTAATCGGAAACACATCCCTCTCGGCTTGAGGATTAAAACTACAACGCCACTTTCGGGCGTGGCAACGATTTCCGGCATGGGACGATTTCGTGCGGCTTGGCCGTAGCGCCGGGGTTTATCCCCGGCGCATCCTGGCCGGCGCCGCCGCCAATCCCGATACATCGGGACCGGGCATAAAGCCCGGCGCTACAACCGCCTGTCCCGATGTATCGGGACCAGAAATCCTTGCTACAGCGCCACTTACCGCGATTCCGCGCGGCGGGCATTCCTGCCCGCCGCGCGAGAGGGCTTGTGCAGTCCCCCTCAGAGCGGTTTCTTGCGCGGTTTGGCGTATCAAACGGGAACGGCCCCGTTTGATCCCCAAAGTAGGCCTGACGGGCGGTTTTTCGGATAGGCTCTGAGTGGCGCTGTAGTGTTAATGTATTACCGCCGATGGGGTATGGCGTCTGCGCTACGCGTACCGGAATCGCGGTTCCTGCGTTGGAATCGAGAGTTCTCGACCGGGCTTGCTACCCGGAGGGGGGCCGGTGTTGCCGCATATCAGCAGAGGTACGTGTTTAGCGTGTCATTCCGAGCGAGCGAAGCGAGTCGAGGAATCTCGCCGTTATCCGTGTCCGGACGACGAGATTTCTCCGCTCGCCCTCGCCTTTGGCGAGGGCTCGGTCGAAATGACATCGCTTCGAGAGCACGCTAAACAGGTATCAGCAGAGGAATACGGCAGTTGGGCGCAAGATTCCGGGCGGGATGCCGAGAAACGGCGATCCTGCCCTGAAAAGCGGTGCCGAGGGCGATATCCCGATGACCGTTGGCCCATGGCACAAGGCTCGGAATTGCTAAAGGCAGGCGGCTTCCAATGCCGAATTAGCGGAAGCCACGGAGTAAAGCACTGTTAGGCTGGGGGGGGCGCTCTGGTGTCCCCCTGCGTGGTACTAGCGCACCTGCGGCAGGCACCTTCCCCTAAGGTGCGAAGACGTGAGTCTGCCGCACGAGAAATCCGAGCAGGTCGATCCGGCCGACGGCCCACCGTCTGCGCAGGTCGAGGAAGGCGCCCGGGGCGCCCCGGCCGCTGTGGCCGAGAACGATCCGGCTGCCACCGAAGAACTGATCTCGCAACTCGGTCTGGAACCGGAGATGGTGGCCGGCCACGTCCTTGACCCGGTGGTCGTCCACCTTCTGCCGGAAGGCCTGGTCCGCGAACATCTGGCCATCCCCGTCTGTCTGAACGACGGGGTGCTGGTTTTGGCGACCTGTTGTGACCCCGACCTCGCCCTGGTTGACCAGATCGAACTCGTGACGGGCCACCGCGTGGAGCCCGTCCAGGCGAGCGAGAAGGAAATCCGGCGGACGATCGAACGCTACTTCTCCGTCGACCGCAGTTTCGAGGAAGGTCTCAGCGACGTGGCCGGCGGCGAGAAGGGCGACGCTGCGGGGCGTGTCATCTCCCTGAACGAGCGGCTCGGAACCCGGCGCGACGCGCCGGCCGTACGCCTGGTTGATTCCATCCTCCGAGGAGCCGCACGACGCGGCGCCAGCGATATTCACATCGAGCCCCTCGAGAAGGAACTCCTCGTCCGATACCGCATCGACGGCGTGCTGCACGACATGATGCGCGTGCCCAATAACATCCAGGAAGAGGTGGTCTCGCGCGTCAAGTTGATCTCGGCGCTCGACATCACCGAGCACCGCGCGCCGCAGGACGGCCGCATCAGCATTCGCATGGAGTCCTCTGAGTTCGACATGCGTGTCTCGACGCTGTTGACGGTCGACGGCGAGAAGATCGCGATCCGGCTGCTGAACAAGTCGTCCGGCGGCCTGAGCCTCCGCGAGTTGGGCATGCCCGACGAGCAGCGAGAACTGTTCGCCAAGATCATCGCCCGGCCTTACGGCATGGTTCTGCTGGCGGGGCCGACCGGCAGCGGCAAGACCACCACGCTCTACGCGGCGCTCCGGGAGGTTGACCGCGAGCACCTCAACGTCACGACCATCGAGGACCCCGTCGAATACTCCTTCGACCTCGTGAACCAGATCCAGGTCAACCCGGCGGTGGGGTTGACGTTTGCGGGGTCGCTCCGGACGGTGCTGCGGCAGGACCCGGACATCATCATGGTCGGCGAGATCCGCGACACCGAAACCGCGCGCCTTGCGATCCAGGCCGCCATGACGGGGCACCTCGTGTTCTCGACGCTGCACGCGAACGATGCCCCGAGCGTCATGGACCGCCTCAAGGACCTGGGCGTCCAGCCGTTCCTGATGGCCTCGACCCTGGCAGCGGCGATCTCGCAGCGACTGGTGAGGCGGGTTTGCCCGGAGTGCGCCGAGACCTACCTGCCACCCGAGGAACTCGTGGCCGGAACCGGCCTGGAAGGCGTTGACCTCAAGCACGGTCGCGGATGCGACATGTGCATGGACACGGGATACCGCGGACGCATGGGCATGTTCGAGATCCTTCCCGTGAACGAGGCTATTCGCGAGGCGTTCCTGCAGGGCGCCTCCAGCGATGCTCTGAAGACACTGGGCCGCGAGACCGGCATGATCGCCATGCGGGATTCCGCCATCGAGGCCGTCCGCAACGGCCACACGACCATCGAGGAACTTCGCCGCATTCTGCCTCCTGAGGATATTGAATTGTGAGCACCGACGTCCTGGAAAAACCTAAACCTGCCGGGCCGACCGCCCGAAAGAAACCGGGGTCCGGACCGGCTGCGCGCGGCGGCGGGCCGCCCAAGGCCTCCAAGGGCGGCGGCTTCCCTTGGAAGTCTCGCGTCAGCGAAGGCGCCCTGGTGCCGCTATGCCAGCACCTTGCGGCCCTGGTGGGCAGCGGAATCAGCCTGACGGAATGCCTGAGGACGTTCGCTGAGGAGACGCCGCCTGGCACGCTCCGCGGGGTCCTGGCCGACATCATCAACGACATTGAGGCGGGACGCAAACTCTCCGTAGCCCTTGAGCGGCACCCGGAGCATTTCTCGCCGTATTTCCGGGCCTCGGTCTGGGCCGGCGAGGAAAGCGGCCAGATGCCCGAAACCCTCGACCGCCTCGCCCGCTACCTCGAGAACAAGCAGGAGACGAGGCAGAAGATCCGCAATGCGTTCGCGTACCCGATTACGCTGATCGTGGTCATCGTCGGCGTCGTCTCGTTCCTGCTGCTCTACGTGATTCCGGTCTTCTCGGGTGTGTACCAGCGGATGGGCGTGGGCCTGCCGCTGCCGACGCAGGTGCTGGTGGATTTCAGCCACCTGCTCGTTACGTCGCCGTGGGTGCTGGCCCTGCCGGTTGGCGGCTTCGTCGGGCTGGTCCTCTGGATCCGGAAGAGCCCAGTCGGACGGTTGTGGTTCGACCGGTGGAAGGTCCGTATTCCGATCGTCGGGCCGCTACTCAAGAAGATGGTTCTCTACCGCTTCATGCGTTCCTTCGGCGAGATCATGGGCGCGGGCATCCTGGTCCTGAAGGCGCTGGACCTGGCGGGACGGGTCACCGGCAACGAGGCCTTCATCCAGGCGCTGGGTCCGGTGCGGGCGGACATTCAGCGCGGCACGGGTCTGACGGAGCCGCTGCGGCGGACGGGCTGGTTCTCCCCCTCGCTCCTTCAGGTGATCTCGAGCGGCGAGCAGTCCGGACGCGTGCCCGAGTTGCTCGGCCGCGCTGCCGATATCCTGAGCCGCGACGTCGACCTGACGCTGAAGCGCGTCGTCGGACGGATCGAACCGCTGCTGACGGTCGCCATGGCCCTCATCGTCGGGCTCGTCCTGTTGGCCGTGTATCTGCCGATGTTCGACGTCATGCAGCACGTGGGCAAGTGACGGTTCGCCCTTGGCCGCGCAACGTGCGCCGGCGGGGGATGCACATAGGGGCATGGAGTTGAAAGGAGTTGTCTGATGTCCAGGAAGAGAGGTTTTACGCTGATTGAGCTGTTGCTGGTGGTCGTCATCCTGGGGCTCTTGGCCGCCGTGGCCATCCCCCGGCTGGCTGCTTCTGGGAGTGACGCGAAGAAGAATACCTGCAAGGCCAACATCGCGCTCATCAACTCCCAGATCGAACTGTGGTCCGTCAGCCACGACGGGGTGTATCCGGCCGACGCGAGCGCGTTCGGCACGAATATCCTGAACAATACGGATATCTTCCCCGACGGCCCGCCGGTCTGTGGTTACGGCACCCCCTACACCTACGACCCGAGCACCAAGCGCGTCGAACCGCATAGCCATTAACGGTGCGCGGGCACGGTCAATGGCGGACCACCAGTAGCCGTCCTGGCGTCGGATTGAGGGCGGAGGCTCGTGTTTTGGTACGTAAAGAGGCGGCGTGCCCCGGCCAAGTGGGGTACGCACCCAGGCAAACTGGTCGCATTTGAAGGAGGAGGCATTATGCCACGGCATAGGAATAAGGGCTTTACCCTGATTGAGTTGCTGCTGGTGGTGGTCATACTCGGACTCTTGGCCGCCGTGGCCATTCCGAGGCTGGCCGCCTCTGCGAGTGATGCCAAGAAGAATACCTGCAAGGCCAACATCGCGCTCATCAACTCCCAGATCGAACTGTGGGCCGTCAACCACGACGGGGTGTATCCGGCCGACGCAAGCGCGTTCGGCACGAACGTCCTGAACAACACGGATGTCTTCCCCGACGGCCCGCCGGTCTGTGGTTACGGCACCCCCTACACCTACGACCCGAGTACCAAGCGCGTCGAGCCGCACAGCCACTAACCGCGCGAGGGCGCGGCCGGCGGACCAGGCAAGACGGATGACCGCGTCTGACGGGTCGAATCAGGTGCCGGGGGAAAGATCGGTGTGCGGAATGTACGGCCGTCGCGAGAGCGTCGCGGACAGTGTGAGCAGGATGGCGCGGGCGCGCCCGCGCTGGCGGCGTGCTCCGGCCGGCGTCACGCTGATTGAGTTGCTGGCCGTGGTGGTGATGCTCGGCCTGCTGGCGGCGGTTGCGCTGCCCCGGCTGGCCGAGGCGAACCTCTGGATGGCCGAGGGACAGGCCGCCGCCTGCAAGTGTGCCGCCACGCTCCGCCTGGCACGGCGCATGGCCGTCGAGAACGCCGCCGACAACACGCTGGGGTACGTGCTCGTGTGCACGAGCACAACGTATCGCATTCTCGATCCTATGGCCGGCGGTTTCGGCGAGTGGATTGCCCTCCCCCACGGGTGGCAGTTTGACAGGAGCAACTACATCGTGCTGCTCGACCCTTACGGTGGCGCCCGACCGGCAGTTGGGCTGCCGGACGACGTCGTTATCCGCAAGGGCGCCCACCAGTGGATTATCCACTTTGAGCCGGCCACCGGGTACGTGTGGTACGAGCGGGGCGAGGAGAGTTAGGTGCGCTACACAAGCCGACATCGCAGGGGCCTGACACTGATGGAACTTCTCTTGGCGGCGGCGTTGCTGGCCGCGTGTGCGGTGCCCATCGTCGAGGCCACGACCCATGCCCTGGACCTCTCGTATCAGATCGAGACGCGGACCAAGGCCACCCTGCTCGCGCAGCACGAGATGGAGGCCGCCATGGCCATTGCGGCAGAGGACTTCGACCAGACCATCGCGAAGGACTCCGAGGACCTGGGCGGCGGCTTCCTCGTTACGATCTCGGGCGTCCGCACCGGCCTGCGCAAGACCTTTACCGTCGAGGTCGGCCGCGATGCAAACGGGAACTCGCAACTCGACGCCGACGAAGTCCTTGTCGCTTTTGTGACGCGCGTTGCGGACATGACGACCTACTAGCAAGGTGGTGGTAACCGTGGTGATGGCAACGCGCTTTGCGCGGCGGGTCTCCCGACCTGCCGCGCTGGACGGGGCCGGAAAGCGGGCTCGACTCACGGTGGGTGAGGACACCCACCGCGCGAAGACGTGGGGGCAACGATGACTGACGCGCCAATCCGAAGGCCGTGCGGCCGGTGCGGGTGGACGCTTTTGGAGTGTCTGCTCGCCCTGGCCATTATGGCCACCGTCTTTGCGGCGGTCGTGCCGCTCCTGCATTCCGAGACGATGGCGCTCAATACGGCCCGCCCGATGATCCTCAAGGCCCAGGAGGCGCGGTACGCCCTGGCCCGCGTCACGGCGGCCCTGCGGCAGGCACGGGCCGTGATGGAGGTCACGGACGGCGGAGGACCCGACGCTGCAATGAATTTCGTCGCCGGCGACGGCACGCTCACGACGTTCCAGCGAGACGCCGCCTCGAACGAAGTGCGGTACGGCCCGGCCGGATCGGAGGCCGTCCTCGCGAAGAACTGCACCGGCATTGCCATCACGTGTTACGCCGCCGACGCCCAGACACTGGGCTCGGGGAGCCTGGCAAAGACCGCCGGTGTCTCTATCGCCGTGACCGTGGCGGACGCGGCGGGCAACAGCGGGCCGACGACCCTGACCACCCTCGCCGCCCTTGCCCGCACCAGGCCCACCGTCCTCATCAACGAGATCATGTACAAGCCGCTCGGCAGTTACGGCGCCAAAGACAAACACCAATGGGTCGAACTCCACAACCCGACCCCCGACGCCATCGACGTGCGGGACTGGCTTCTCTGGACCAAGGACCAGAACGACCCCGATGTTATCGGCCCGGATGCCTACCACGGCACGGGCGCCACCGTCATTCCGCCCGGCGGCTATGCGGTCGT
>Ga0307427_1001627_pt1 | contig 11407 bp, 15 predicted proteins | sample SalMarWE160190MG_FD_202162 | JGI IMG/M metagenome (GOLD analysis project Ga0307427, IMG submission 202162) | Salt marsh sediment microbial communities from the Plum Island Ecosystem LTER, Massachusetts, United States - WE1603-190 | ecosystem: Environmental > Aquatic > Marine > Intertidal zone >... | reverse complement strand
AAAAAAAAAATAACATTTGATTCCATAGTTGATCATGCACTCGGGGTAATGGGAATAAAAAAAGATAATTTCTATTCAATGACTTGGGGTGAATACGGAAGATTAGCTAAAGGCTATGAACATAGGGAACTGGAAAAATGGAGACACACGAGGGCATTGATCAGTGCATGGTCCAGTAAAGACATGAGAATGGTTATGGAACTACCAGGTGATTTTGATAATCTTGAAGTCGATACTTTGGAACACAAAAAAGAAATATTGCATAAGTTAAATGCCTATAAAGCATGGGGAGGGGATAAACTTAAAAACTGATGGCACGAGATAAAGACATAAGGGTTAATATTAACGCTGACAATAAAAAGCTTAAAAAAGGACTTAAGGATAGTCAGCGTCATATTAATAATTTTGGTAAGTCGGTTAAGAAGATCGGTGGTATCATTGCTGCTGCTTTTGCTGTGCAGAAGATAACCAAGTTTGCATCCGAGACGATGAAGCTATATGACGTACAGGCTAAGGCTGAACAGAGCTTGCTTGTTGCGTTGAAAGGGCGTAAATCAGCACAACAGAATTTAATTAGGCAGGCTCAAGAATTACAAAAGGTTACTTTGTTTGGCGATGAGGAAACGATACAGGCACAGGCATTGATCGCTGCTTTTGTAAAAGAAGAAAAACATATTAAAAAAATTATCCCCCTTGTTCAGGATTTGGCTACCGCTAAAGGAATGCAATTAAATGTTGCTGCCGATCTTGTGGCTAAGACATTAGGGTCATCAACAAATGCATTATCAAGATATGGTATTCAGGTTGAGGGAGCAGTAGGAAGTACCGAGAGGCTTGAATCATTAGTCAACGGATTAAGTAAAGCATTTGAAGGACAGGCAAAGGCAGCGGCAAAAGTAGGTACAGGGCCTTTACAAATATTAAAAAACCAATGGAGTGACATTAAAGAGGGAATAGGCGAAGGACTCGCCCCTATAGTGACAAAGGTATTCGATGTAATAATCCGGGGTGCTAAAAAAGCTGTTAAATTATTCTCAAAAGGAAAAATTAAAATAGCAGAATATACTAACGAATGGATAAGGCTATACAATAAGTCACAATTTTTCCGAATTAACGTAGAATTTATTGCCCTTATCTTAAAATCACTTTTTAGTACTGGTAAGATTGTTATTCAATTTTTAATTAATGGTTTCGCGGCACTTGGAAAAACAGTTGGTTATGTTTTTAATCCGAAAAATTGGAAGAAAGGTTTTCTTGCCGGGCTTGAAACTACATTAAACGACGCTAATCAGGTAATCTTACAAAAGATAAAGATAACAGCAACTGATTTAGGTAAGGCGTGGAAGGATAGTATCGCACGGGCAGCAAAAGGTGAGATAGAGCTGATAGATATTGATGCTCTAAGAAAACAAGGTGAAGAAGCAGGCAAGGCTATTGAACAAGGTATATCGGGAGGCATGTCTGGTGGCAAAAGGAAAGCTGAAACATTACCTTCGATATCTGGTAAGTCAGGTGTTATATCACAAGATTTAACCGATAATGTTGAACCGGCACTAAAAAAAGCCGCTGAGAATGCTGGTAATGTTCTTGGTGAAGCCGCCGGTAGTAAACTTAATCAGGTAGCATACGGGCTGGCTAATGCTTTCCGTTCACTTCAAGAAGGAGATATGAAAGGTGCGCTTGGAGGTATATTTGGATCACTAAGCATGTTTCTACCACCACCGTTGAACATGATAGCACAATTACTCGGTCAGATGATTCCTTCATTCGCACAAGGGGGAGAGGTTCGAGGGCCGACATTGGCAATGATAGGAGACAATCCCGGTAAACGGGAAATGATAGTACCTTCTGAGATGTACGGGAAGATGGGCGGTACATTATCAACAAAACTTATGGATGATCATATACTTATTACTTATAATCGAGCTAACGATAGAAGAAACAAGCTAACATAATGGCATACGGTAAGATATATACGATAGATATTGCGCAGACCTTTTTAAATAAAGCTGTGTCATGCGAGATATATAAAGACGGCTATTCTGGAAGTTCTACGACACTTACTGGTTCAGGCGATCCGCTGAGGTTGCAATTCCTATCTTCTGAACGTGACAATCCTTATGCTCCTATACATGGGAGTAACCTGACAATAGAAGTGATGTCCAAGACCGTTGATGCTTATATTGATTTTGCGAAGTTTTTAGAACGTGAATACCTTGCTATCTTGAAAGTGGATACATCCGAGATATGGAGAGGGTTTTTATTGCCGGGAGAATATTCGCAGATGCATTGTAATTATCCTTATCATTTCAAGCTAAAAGCATCCGATGGGTTGGGATTATTGAAAAATATTGATTATAAACGCGAAATTAGGTATAGACGCAAAGTTAGGGGATCTTGCAAATGGTACTACGGGAAGACAACACTTATGATTATTCTTTACCGGGTATTACAATATACATGGCATAATCTTCAACTACGTGAGAATTTTAATGTATATGAGGAGAATATGGATTCGACACCTTATGATACACCATTAAATCAGGCTTATCTTGATGACATATTCGCCTGGAACGACGGTGATTATCTTAATTGTTACGAGGTTTTGGAGGGCATATTAAAAGGGTTAAATGCTCGTATCTACCAATGGGGGGGGTACTGGTATATAGAGAGGATCCCGGAGCTTACAGCAGGTTATTACAGGCGTACATATAACGCGGGTTTTACTTATATGAATACCGTTTTTATTTATAATAAACATATATCCAAACCGATCGTATCTCATACAGCAGCTAACGTTGCGCGGGCTTCGTTGAACAGGTTCTGGACAGGTGTTTTTCGCGAGTACAAAGATGCCGCGCGGGAGGTCAATATAACCCACGACAGGGGTAAGATTGACAACTTGGTTAATTCACAGTGGACAAAATACACATGGCTTGAAGATAATGAACTACCCGACGGATGGGAGATCGGGTTGCAGGATTCATCATATACAGATGATGGATTAAGGATCAGGAGCGCAGCACCGGCATATCAAAATACCAGTGCTGATTTTAGCCTTGGTGACCTTGCTCTGGAAAGATTCCGGCAAATTGATGTCTATACTCTTGAACTAAGAGGGGATATATATTTCCCAAAAGTGACAGGCGAAAATCTTATCGGTGGAACATTTTTAATCGAATTTATAAGGGTATACAGCAGCGGGGGAGTCATGTATTTCGATCCTGACGAAAAATACTGGACAACGACACGTACAGCAGCTTATGCGTTTAGTAAAAGTAATGATGATAGCCCCGTTGGCACGGAGCTGGGTGAATCATTCAACGAAACAATAGGAATAACAAGAACAATCAAAACGACAGATACTGAACCATCCGGAACGAAAGATTATAGGGTGAGATTGTTTCAGCTGACATGTACCAGCGTTGTAGGATACAAGCATGTTAACATTCCCGATGATGGAATAAAATTAACACAGACAATCAATAGGATGACGGATTCAGGGGAATACTCGGTCATTAATACGACGAATAATAATAAGATATATTCCCTTGATGCGATGTTCGGCGATTCGATACCAGCCTTACCGTCACGTGAGGGGTATACTGTTAATTATAATATTAGTGAATTACCATACCGTAATATTTTACTTTACAAGTCAGGTGATGATTATTTCACAACAAAAAGATGGGCGAGAAGGGGACGGACAGAAGGAAAGGAGATCCTTGAAATAATTCTTAATGAATTGGCGGAATACTATTCAAAGCCAAATTACAAACTACGGGGCATATTAATGGCGCACCTTGAATTTGGTAAGCTATTTGAAATGAATAATATCTATTATATTATTGATGAAGCGACATATTCGCTCAAACATGATACATGGGATGTTAATTTAATCGAATTATACAGAAGTGAAGATTATATCTTACTTGAAGATGGTGATATAATGGATACTGAAACACCCGAACATATAGAAAAGGAATAACATAAATAAACAGAAAAATGAAAAACGTACTTATTTTTTTAGGATTAGCCATCACGATGGTAGCACGCGGACAGGCACTTATAGTCTATGATAGTGTAGATGTAGGATCATTAACAGGAACGGGGTATGACACAGCAATTGTTTATGATCATGTCGAACATGGATTATATGGCAGTTTTTATGTCCAGTTTGATTATTCAGACCTTGATGGCAATACAGATTCGTTGGCACTTGGTGAATCTGCCTTTGATTATGCCCCGGATATTTATTCTTCTTTGGCAGAAACGGTATTGCCTTATACATTAGACGTGACTACGAATGAAAAGTATATCAACGGGGGGAATAACCCTGGAACTTATGCAACAGTGAGTTTTGAGATAACAGATGCATCGAGCGATTCGCGGTACTTCTGGATACTGTTATCTAATGGGGGAAGCACGACATCAGGAAGATATATTAAATATAAAATAATGAAATGAAACGATTAGTTATAATTTTTATAGGGGTTGTCATTACCATTGGTTTGGTAGCGCAGAGCACTAAAGTATCTAGACTTACGGAAGACACGGGATTTGAAAAAACAGATATATTCTATTCGATAGATCAAGGGGTGACATCTAAAAAGATGACTGGTGAAACAATGCTTATTCCACTTACTGATACGGCAGATATATTGCGTATAATGATAGGGGATAGTACGTCACAACTTCGATCAGAGATTGGAGGTGAAGGTACATGGTCAAGAAGTGCAGAATATTCTTTTATCTACCCAACACAAGTTACAGATAAGGTAATAATCGGATCACAAGGTTTTGATGATTATAGCATGGACTTCACAGTTGTTGGGAGTGGATTATTCACAGGAAATTTACATTTCACAAACGCTTCTGATTATGTATGTATCGGTACTTCGGGAATGTACGACGGTCACTTGACATTCAAGGATGTTTACAATAGATCCACGACATTATCAGATTTGCTTAATCAAGAATCATATTGGGACTTATCCGGTACAGAACTTTCACCAGCATCGGATAATTATACGCTTAATATTGGCGGGGGATTAGGTTCATCTGGTACATATTCATTTCAGGTTCAAGGCGGTAGCGTATTGTTTTACGAAGACTTACAACTTAATGGAAGGTTAGAACTTGGAGGACAGTTATTTTTTGGGGCTCTTTCATCACCAGAGATCAATTATATTGGTGGATTGTATCATAGCTCTGTTGATAGCACATTAAAATTTTATAACACTTCGTGGCGTACATTCATGATGTCAGGCGATAATGATTTTGATCTCGGAGTTGATTCAATATATGCTGACGAGGGGACAATTGATACATTATACACTAACACGTTGTCTACAACCATGGCTGATATTGATACTATTCATACTGATGAATTATTCATAAGAGATACTGCAAGTCTGACATGGCTTAATAGTCATATTGAGACAGGGCAATATTATCCCATATCTGGTACTCCAGCGGCACAGGAAGTGTTATACATGAAAGATGGTGATTCATTAACAACAAGTTCGGATTTTTATTATAATGGTTCGGCATTGGTAGTTACAGGGGATTCTTATGATTATAATTTTAATTCTGATAGATTTTGTAGAAATGGAACAAAAAAAAGTATCACAATCGGAAATCAAAATAATCAAGGTCATTCTAATACTATATGGATAGGTGAAGGTAGTTCTACTAACAATGTAACAAGAGAAAATGCAGTTATTATCGGATCATTAACCATGGGAGCAGCACCAATAACAGGTTCAGTAGTAATTGGCAGTAATATAAAACCGACGGTTGCAAGTAGTGATGTTGATAATAGTGTAGTGATTGGTGATGATGCACTTAGTGATTCGGGTAGTATTGATAAGTCTGTATTTATCGGTAGAAATGCAGGAGGCAATGCAGCATCATTAACCACACGTACTGGAAATGTATTTATCGGTTATAATGCTGGGAATGATGATACATATGCAACTGCTAATGATCAACTTATTATTGAAAATAGTAATGCTGGTAGAGAGGGTGCTTTAATATGGGGAGATTTTGATAAAGATAGTTTACAATTAAATGCTTGGGTGAAAGTTAGAAGCCTTTCTTTATATAACGCTTCTATATCAGATATTTATATAGATGGTTATCATATTATTAGAATGTATGAAGGGTCGTTGACTGACGATGCCCCTATACTGCCAGAAATAGCATCAATAATAGGAAGTCCTGTAGATGTGCCAGAAGATGTTATTTTTGAAATTTTGGATACAGATGGTACGGGGAAAATTTATGAAGTGTATTCTGATGGAACTGATTGGTATTATTTACCTGGTAGAGCTCCTACTAAAGCAGAAGAGGAGTCACCATTATAATATAAATTATAAATCATGATAAAGAAACTAATATACATATTACTTTTTATACCGGCTATTGTTGTTGGACAGTCAACTTATTTATTTAGGGGCAAGGCGGGAAGGTTAAACTATACCCCCAGGCTAAATGGTAACGGGGTGGACAATATTACAACGTTTGGGGTGATGGTACATTTATTTATGTAGCATGTGAAGATGCAGGATTGAGATCATACAAATTATCAACAACAGAAGTAGAATCCCCACCCCAATAAAATCTATATAAAAATGAAAAAACCTATTTTTCTTTTGACAAACAGTGGCCACGGAGGTATGGTGAGAGACAACACCCCCGATAAACAACAGCTTGCTAACATTTTAGAGTTTGATCAGTTGATTTACGAGTTTGTTGATGACAATAATCCTGAATGGGTAAGATAGACAAAATAGGGCGTATAGAGGCGGAATTAAGTTATACATTCCTGCACGAGAGGGACGTAGAAGCAGAGAAGAAAGCCTTACAAAAATGGCATGAAGAATGGAAACGAAAAAATCAAATCCAATGAAAGAAAAAAACATTGAAAAAATATTGATCTTAATAGCGTTAATTATGCTATTTGCTTTATTCCTACCTGTTCTTTGTTGGGGACAGGTGTACAGCCTTGACCGTGTGGACAGCATGGTAATAGGTGGTGGTGTTTATACAGTTGATCCCGATGTGGTGTACTACGATGCTACGGATACAATCGCAGAATTACAATCCGAACAGGGTGATCCGGTGGACAACGTAAGTATAACCTTTCAAGTCAACACCGGTGGTGAGGTGTACATTGATTACGGGGATGGTGAAGGGGCGCAGCAGATAACGGCTGATGGTAATGATCAGGTATTAACATCTAATTATTCAACGGTAAGTACCACTTATGATATACAGATTTTCGGTGATCTGGATTCGATAACTAAGTTTGAGGTTCTGGAAAAGTATGTGACGCTTGGTAATTTTGCTGATAATATTAAGTTGATGACAGGGCTGGATTATTTGTCTCTGAGATATTGTGAAGGTGATGCATATGCAGAAGAAGGAGATATACCACAGGGGATGACTAATTCATTATACCTAATGGATATGTCAGAAATGACAGCAACATTTACAGATGATGCTATTCCTGATGGATTGACAGTGCATTTATATTTGTATAATCTCCCAAAAATGACAGCAACATTTACAGATGATGCTATTCCTGATGGATTGACAGGGCATTTATATTTGCGTGATCTACCAGAAATGACAGCAACATTTACAGATGATGCTATCCCGGATGGATTGACAGATATTTTATATTTGTATAATCTCCCAAAAATGACAGCAACATTTACAGATGATGCTATTCCTGATGGATTGACAGTGCATTTATATTTGTATAATCTCCCAAAAATGACAGCAACATTTACAGATGATGCTATTCCTGATGGATTGACAGGGCATTTATATTTGCGTGATCTACCAGAAATGACAGCAACATTTACAGATGATGCTATCCCGGATGGATTGACAGATATTTTATATTTAAGAGATAATGCAAAATTAACCGCGACCTTCGACATGACAGATATACCTGATCTTAGTACCCTATTAAATATAAGTTATAATCACAACGTAAACATATCTTATACAACAGGAACTTTACCTGCATGGTCAACATTAGATATAACCCTTAACGATTGTAATCTAACGACAACAGAGCTGGATGCGTTTCTCAATCAGTATGCCATTGATGCGGGTACAGGAGAGGCTACACTTGACTTTTCAGGTGCAACAAGATCAGAGGATAGTGATGATGCCGTTATTACTTTGAAAGGTAAACAAAAAACAATAATAACCACAGCAGGAACGGAGGCACCATGAGAAGATTGATAATTATATTATTAGCAGTATGCGGGATAACGCGGGCACAGACAGACGTAACTGTAAGAAATAAGTTTGCTATTGTCCGGGGAGATAGCATACTTGTGTCTGGATTCTGGGAAGCGGCACGTATAGAAACCCCCGCCACGGTCGAGGTGTACGATAACTTGTCAATGATGGATGAATCAGACTTTGATCCTTTGCCCGAAAGCGGGTGGATTGAAGAAGGTAAGTTATATGCATACGGTGATGAAGTAGTCTATTGCCGGCAGGGACATGAGAGAACGATATACACCCCGGAGCAGACGCCGGCGTTGTTTAGTTTTTTCCGGGAACAGGTCCAGGATACACTTGCATGGATAAGAGGTGAGATAGTAGAAGTTGACTGGTTAAGAAAATACGAAGGAGTAACATATAAGTGCATTCAGCAGCACATGACACAACAGGTATGGGAGCCTGATCAGGTTCTTGGTGTTCTGTGGGTTGAGGTAAGCACAGGGATGGATTGTGATACAGCAGAAGAATGGGATTCGAATCAACATTGGTCGACATATGAGATTGGTGACTTACGTACGAATGATGGTAAATTGTGGAGAGTAATTAATGTTGGCTATACATATTATGAGCCGTCTGGGACGTATGGTCATTATGGATGGGAATTTGTAATGGATTGCGAATGAAAACAACACTAATAATATTAACCGTTTTATTACCCATTACCTTTGCTTTTCACGATGCAATGAACGACAGAGGAAAAGAAAGAACTAAGGGGTGCATAAAAATAATAATGGTCATTCTGGCATGTGGGTGTTTATACATAGCTCAACGATGGAGATTTGATATAATCCAATACGCCTGGGGATTGCTATTCCTTTCAGGAGGTACTTTTAATATAACTTACAACCTTGCAAAAGGTAATAAGTGGTACTATGTTGGCACTGGTACGGAATATGATAGATGGATTGCGAGAATAAGTAAATGGTGGAGATTACCATTATATATATGTTCCATCGCGGGAGGGATATTCCTGATTGTAAAATTATGAACATTTTTAAAAATGACTATTTCAGATTGGATTTTACTAGCAAGCATAGCAATAGCACAGATAACAGGATTAATTGGAACTTATGTATATGTCAGGGTAAAATTGAAGGAATTGGAAGCAAATATAATTAATATGCAAAAAGATATTAAAAACAATAGGCAGGATTTTCATATTCATGAGCAGCTGAATGAACACATGTTTGAAAAATTAGATACTAAGCTGGATAAAAAAATAGATAACATCTATGCTGCAATCAACGAAGTGAAATCAATATTGATGAAAAAATGAAAGAACTTTTTGACAGGTGTATAAAGGTGATCCTGAAAAACGAAGGCGGATATGCCAATCATCCCGCGGATCCGGGAGGGGAAACGAAGTATGGCATAACGAAGCGGTATTTCCCGGATGAAGACATTAAGAATCTGACTAAGAAAAGAGCCATAGACATCTATTATCGTCGTTACTGGCTACCTATGGGATTGTGGCGGTTATGTAATGAAAACATCATATTACAGATATTTGATTTCGGAGTGAATGCCGGCAAATACAGAGCAACAAAAACAGCCCAGCGGGTTGCAAAAGTAAAAGAAGACGGTATTTTCGGGCGGGTAACTGCTCATGCTATCAATAACTATCAGGGTGATTATTTAAAAAATTATAAACATGCCCGGAAAATATATTATGAATGGTTGGCTAATCAGGACCCGCGCAAAGAGGTCTTTTTGGAAGGCTGGCTAAAAAGAATCAAACACACGAAATTATGAAAGAATGGTTTATAACAGCGTTAATCTTTATACTGCTCAGGGTACTTGAGGCAGCAGTAAAGAGGTGGAATAAACGAGCAGCAGAGACAGTACAAAAATGGGATGACAAAGTATCACGAGTAATACTCGATATAATTGCAGCAATTAAACATATTTTTAACTTAAAACGAAAGTCATGACATTATTATTGTTAGAAAAACACGTAGATTGGGGAGTTGAAAAGATCGACAACCTGATCAAAGGAGGAGTAATCGTCGAAGCCTTAGACGGCCCGGCAGCGAGAATTACCCTGAACCAGTTGAATAAGTATGCATCACCGTATGTTCCCGATGATTTGAAAAAGGAAATACAGGATATACTTGATGCAGTTATCATTGGCGATACAAAAGAAATGGCAGCCGAAGCGGTTGATTTGCTCGAACATATCGTTAATACAAGACTTGTAAACATCAAACCTACGGCAAACGAGATTATTATTGCATTATTGAGCTTGGTAAAAGCTGCTTTAGACGCACTTTTAGAAGATAAATAGTCGCGGTTTGCTTGTTTTGAAGACCCGGTTCTGATTCGTCAGGCCGGGTTTTTTGGTGATCTATATCACCGATAACAGGTGACAACTATCATTAAAAAAAAGTAACAAAATACTTGCATAGTACGTATAATTAACGTACATTTACAATGAAGATTAATAATTAATTTTTTATATAAACTAAAACCATTCCAATGAAAGAAAAAAACATTGAAAAAATATTGATCTTAATAGCGTTAATTATGCTATTTGCTTTATTCCTACCTGTTCTTTGTTGGGGACAGGTGTACAGCCTTGACCGTGTGGACAGCATGGTAATAGGTGGTGGTGTTTATACAGTTGATCCCGATGTGGTGTACTACGATGCTACGGATACAATTGCCGAACTACAATCCGAACAGGGTGATCCGGTGGACAACGTAAGTATAACCTTTCAAGTCAATACCGGAAATCATGAAAACAGAAAGCAAAATCAAATCAAAAGGTTATAAGGTATCATATAACATGGGATACCGTAACGGCGTACAGGTTATAACATCTGTAACAGCCCGAAAGGGTATGACAACATTAACGGATGATAACATAACAAAATTGTACAATAGAATTAAAGGTTAACCCACTTTGGAACAGAGGCCCGGTTCGATTCCGGGCGTGGGTTCTGAGTTTATTAACCACAAAAACAAAAAAACATCATGAAAAAAATAAAAGTATTAAACAGTGATTTAACAAGTCCTTTTCAAGGTTTCAAGTATGAAATAGGGAAAAAATATACCTGTAAAAATTTTGATACCGATAAAACAAAAGATTGTGCAGCGG
>Ga0307427_1001625_pt1 | contig 11426 bp, 10 predicted proteins | sample SalMarWE160190MG_FD_202162 | JGI IMG/M metagenome (GOLD analysis project Ga0307427, IMG submission 202162) | Salt marsh sediment microbial communities from the Plum Island Ecosystem LTER, Massachusetts, United States - WE1603-190 | ecosystem: Environmental > Aquatic > Marine > Intertidal zone >... | reverse complement strand
CTGGTTCTGGCTGCAACGTGCGTACTGGCCTCCTGCGGATGCGCGGGGAGCCATTCGGCCATCACCCCGCTCAAGAAGGCCGACCGCATCGTCTTCCTGGGCGACTCGATCACCGCCGGCGCCGGCGGCAAGACGGGCTTCATCACGCTCATCCAGAGCGAGTTGGACGCCCGGCACAAGGACCTGGAGGTCGCGACGGTCAACGCCGGCATCAGCGGTCACAAGGTGCCGAACCTCCAGGCCCGGCTCGACAAGGACGTGATCGCCAAGAAGCCGACCATCGTTTTCATCTACATCGGCATCAACGACGTCTGGCACTGGCGGAAGAAACCCGACGGCACCATGTCCGGCGGCACGCCCAAGGACAAGTACGAGGCGGGCCTCAAGGACCTCATCGCCCGGATCCGCGCCGCCGGCGCCCGCGTCATCCTGTGCACGCCCACCACCATCGGCGAAAAGAGCGACGGCTCGAACGAGCGCGACCCCATGCTCGAGGACTATTCGGCCATCAGCCGCAACGTCGCCAAGGCAACCGGCACCCAGATGCTCGACCTGAGGAAGGCCTTCATCAGTTACTTGAAGGCCCACAACCCCGAGCAGAAGGATCGCGGCATCCTGACGCGCGACGGTGTCCACCTGAACCCGCAGGGCAATCGCCTGGTGGCCGATGAGATGCTCGGGGCGCTGGGCGTGAAGGCGGCGCAGTAGTCGAACCACAGGGCGCGCCGCTCGCGGTCCGGCCGGCCGCCTACTTCGGCCGCGTCACAAGGTACCACATCGTCTTGTGCGCGGGCGAGAGTCTGAGCGTGGGCGCGCCGTCGCTGTCTTTCTGGAGCGCAACCGTGGCCTTCGGCGTGCCGTCGGGCGCGAGGGCGTGGCACGTCCAGCGGCCCGCCGGCACCGTGACGCGGCCTTCGACCGGTTCGATGAGGACGGGCGCGGTGCCCCAGTTGCGTCCGACGGTCCGGCGGTCGGAGGAAAACTGCATGCCGGTGTTCTCGCACCGTCCGCAGGCGGTCACGAGGATAGCCTTGGCCCCATCGAGCGGTCCGCCGTCGAGGGAGACAAGCGTGACGGCGGCAAAGGCGGGGGCCGCCACCTCGACGCCTGCGCCCCTGGCGTGTCGGGTCCCGCCGGCGTGGGTGACGAGTACCCGCGCGCCCGGTCCGGATGCGGCAAACGTGCCGCGCTTCGCGTCGTTGACCTCCCACTCCAGTTCCGGTTCGACCTCGACGTCGCTGTCGACGGCGCCGCTGTGCCCCTCGATCGTCACCGCCAGCCTCGCGCCCAACAGGTGCTGCCACGACATCGGCATCCGCTCGCCGAGTGCGGCGAACAGGTCGCGGTCGTGCTTGAGGTGAAGGCGGGTGATCGCATCGACCGCCTTGCCTTCGTCTCCGCCGAGACTCAGGCTGTAGGTCCGCCTGAGCGGCGGCACCGCGCCCCAGCGGAAGATGGCCGCACCCGCCTGCATGAACGCCCACTTCGACGGGTTTGAGTCGATGTCGAAATACGAGTGGAGGCACCCGACGTCGGCGTCGGCCGTGCGGTGGCTGTAGGTGAACAGCCAGATGCCATCCCAGTCCTGTGCGGCGGCGAAGGCGGCCAGCAACGGCACGCACTCGGCCTGGTAATCGAGCGGCGCGGGATGGTTGTACTCGCTGACCGTGTACGGTTTGCCTTCGAGTTGCTGGGCCGCCAGGCGCCGAAGCGTCGAACGGTCGGGCTGGTCGGTCATCGCCACCTGGTTGATGCGCCAGTCGCCGGGGTCCCACGGGCGCCCGGGGAAGTGCGGATGCTGCCAGTAGGCGTGCCCGTCGATGAAGTCCATCCCGCCCTGACCGTACAGGCCGCACGGGCCGAAGACGATGGTGCCGGTCACGAGCGCCTTCGACCCGATCTCCTCCTTGACGAACCGGCGCATCTCGTCAAAGTAGGCCCGCTCGGTCTCGGCGAGGAACCTCATGCGGTCACAGGCCCGGACCGCGACTTCGCTCGGCGCAAAGAGGGCGATGTTGCCGGCTTCGATCGATTCACCGTCCCGCAGACCCTCCCGGCCGCCGGGGCACAGGCTCACGTCCGAAAGTTCCACCGGCACGGGGCTGCCGCTGAAGGCGAACGCGAGGCGAGCCTGCTGGTTGTCCTCCTTCGCGACGAACCCGGCCCGGAACACCTGCCAGTCGGACGTGAGGTTGACGTCGGCCGAAAGCCCCAGGTTGTGCCAGGGCTCGGCGTCCTGACTAACCGAATAGCCGAGCCGCCGCGGCTTGTCGGCACGCCCGCGAAACCGCACGGTGTAATACCGGCCGCCCTTCAGCACGAGCGGCCGCTGCTTGAACGACATGTGCCAACTCGTGGCGTCGGCCTTCTCAATCGCCATCCGAATCGCCTTCGGGTTGTCGGGGGGACGGACGACCTTGAACCGGCACCCGTCGTGCGCTTCGGTGGTCCAGTGCCTGGCGGCAGGGTCGGTCACCTTGGGCATCGTGAAGTCGGTGTCGGCCAGCAGGTTGTCGCCGAGGGGTTCGGCGCCCTTGGCCCAGGCGGCCCGCACGCCCTGGGTGCTGCCGTAGCGGCCCTTGAGCCACCGGCAGAACCGGCCCCGGAGAATCGTCGCATAATGCTCGGGAAGCGTCCGCAGGTCGCGGGCGGCGCTCCACATGAACAGGCTGTCTTCGTTCGTGATCTCGACGAACGCCACCGCCGGGTCGTCGGCATAGCGCACCTTGCGGACCTTGCTGACGCGGGTCAGCAGGTCGCGGGCGTACCGCTTCTGCGCCTCGACCAGTGCCGGCGTGAAGATGCCGACGATCTTGTCGTACCGGGTGTTGGATTCGGGCATGCCGAGGGCGCGGCTGGCCTCGCGGCCGACGTGCAGGTTAAGATTCGACCGGATGCCGTGCCGGGCAAGTTGGTCGAGAAACACATCGAGACGGTCGAGGGCCTCCGGGTGCAACGTCGTGGCGTCCTTCGGGTCCAGGATGCCGCGCGGCCACCGGGATGTGTCCATGTGATGAAACCGGACGCTGTTGACGCCTGCGGCGGCCATGCGTGCGGCGATCCGCTTGGCGTCCTTCGGATCGGGGAAACACGCGCCGAAACACAGGTTCACGCCCCAGATCTTGACCCGCTTGTCGCCGACCGCGAAGTGGCCCGCCTTGACGGTGATCCACTCGGCGTCGGTCGGCACGGAATCGTGCGGCAGGGCGATGGCCGACTTCGGGTTCGGCATCATGGGGATGACGAAGGGCGCCATATCGGCGGCCATCGCGCCGGCACTTGCCGCAACAAGCGTCAACAGGGCACACAGGATTCGCATCGCACACGCTCCTCCTCGGTTCCGCAGCACAATGGCACGCCCGCGCCGGAGCCGCAACCAAATTTCCACCTGCTCCCGGGCCCTGACACTACAACGCCACTTCGCCATTTCGCGCGGCATCGACGTCAGTGAACTCCAGGCGCGGCTGAAAGGGATGGGAGGTTGCCTGCCGAACGCCGAGGGATGATGGTCCCGTCCAGGGCGTCTCTTACGCCTTTGCTTGTCCGCCCTCCAGAGCGCGCCAGAGTCGGCCAATGGGGCTCTTCGACTTAGCCAGTCTGCGTCGGATGCGCTGCCGAATCTGCTTATCGGTCAATGCACGCCATTCGCGCGCCTGTTCAGTCTGAATCCTGTTCTTCAGGACGACGCAGTCGAATCGCTTCGCCGTCTTCATCTAGACCACCTCCTTGGGGGAACGAATCTCGAGGGGCGAATAACCCTCCTGCAGGTTGACGGCGTTGAACCCCCGGATCTTGTCCCAGTGAACGATGTGCTTGAAGTTCCAACTCACAAGCAAGTCGGCGTACGAAACCGTCGCCAACGCGATATGGTGGGCATCGGCCGCCTGCCGCCGACCGACAATGCCCGCCCTCAGGTAGGCGTCGCGCAAGCGGGCCGACTCTTCTGTGCTCGAGACAACTTCGAAGCACTCCGGAGGAAGGTCCGATAGGACCTCCTGAATCTCGGGCGCCGCGCGCGCCAGCTCAGCAGCCAGCAAATCTGACAGGAGGAGGAGCACACGACCCTCCCGTGCTGCACCAAGAAGCGCCCGGCTCTCTTCGGCGAACTCGTCGTCGAAGCACCCTCCAATCACTGAGGTGTCGGCGTATATGCGCGTCTGCTTCACGTTCGCGATTCCCTTCGAAAGCGATTATACCACATCCCGCACGCGGGGCAACTGCTGCAAATGGTTGGGGCGGCACGTGCGTCCGTCCGCACGCTCCACGGATCAGACCGGCACGTGCTGCAACCGTTTCGTTTTGCCGCGCACCCAGCGCCCCAGCGCCCGCGGCACGAACCAGCGAAGGAACGCCCGGTACGTGCTTTCGCCCGTCTGGATGCGCAGGTACCGCCGCAGCACGTCGAGGTCCGAGGCCCCGGCGCGCACGAGCAGCGACGGCCAGCGACGCACCGCTCGCACCAGGAGACGGGCGCCTCGAAGGTCGCGGTCGAACGCCTGGCGGCACCGCCGGTCGTAGACGGCGAGGGAGGCGGCCGAGAAGCCGCACCGGGCATCCGCACCGAGCACCGCCTCCGCCGCCAACTGACCCGACCGGATGGCCTGGGCCATGCCCTCCCCGGTGAACGGGTCGGCCAGTCCGGCGGCGTCTCCCGCCACGAGCAGGCGGTCGGCGCAGCGTGTGCCTCGCACCCCGCCGCAAGGGATGAAGTGCCCGCGGACGCTCACCCCGTCGAGGCTCAACCCGCACCGGCGTGCGAATTGCCGAAGGGTTTCCCTCGGCCTGCGCACCGCCGACGCCGCCCCTGCCAGGCCGACCGAGGCGTACCGACCGTGATGAAACACCCAGCCCCATCCCCATTCGGCGGCCCCGTGATAGATGTCGAGCAGCCCTCCCTGCTCCGCCTGCGCGTCCGGCCGCGCGACCGGCACGTCGGCCGCCATGCAGAACAGCCGGTCGACGGGGGCGGCGACGGCGCCGCCGAAGCGCGCATTCGCTCCCTCGCACGCAACGGCACAGGTCACGGTGAAGCGGCCTTCGGGTGTGGCCAGGACGATCTCGCCGGGATGCGTCTCGACGGCCGTCACCCGCTGCCAAAGGACGCGGGCACCGGCCTCCTCGGCCTTCGAGACGAGGAACTGATCGAAACGGGCCCGCGTCACCAGGACCGCGATGCGCCGGTCTAGCCGCGCCTCAACGGATCGCTCGCCGACGTGGGCCCGGACGCCGAAGACCTCACCGTCGATGAGCGAGTCGGGCAGACGGAAGTCGAGATGCGCCAGGCCCCTGGCCGACAGCGCCCCGCCGCACGGTTTCGGCCGCGGCATGGGCCGGCGTTCGAAGAGCAGGACCGATGCGCCGGCCGCCGCCAGACGCCGGGCGGCCGAGGCGCCGGCCGGACCCCCTCCGATAACCGCGTAGTCGGCGCGTTCGATCATGCCGGATGCGATGGTTGGCGACTTCGACAGAGCCCTACGCGCGTTCGAGGTACTCGCCCGTGCGGGTGTCGACCCGGATACGGGTGCCGTTATCGACAAACGGCGGCACCTTGATACGAGCGCCGCCTTCGCACCGCGCCTCCTTCGACTGGTTGGTGGCGGTGGCGCCTTTGAGGGACGGCGGGGTGTCCGCGACGAGGAGTTCCACGGTGAACGGGAGTTCGCACGTCACGGGTTTGCCGTCCATGCGGCCGAGGGTGACCTCGAGGTTCGGCGTCAGGTACACCGACCCGTCGCCGACGAGATCGAGGGGCACGCGGACCTCCTCGTAGGTCTGCATGTCCATGAAGACGTGGGCGTCGGCCTCGGAGTACAAGTAATTGACGGATTTGCGTTCGATGATGGCCTGCTCGAACTCCTCCTCGGTGCGGAACCGGTCTTCGACGACCTGTCCGGTCTTCAGGTTCTTCAGGCGCACCGCCTGGAGGGCTCGCCCCTTTCCCTTGGCCACCTTGTTGTTGCCCTGGACGATCCAGATGGCGTCTTTCCAGATGACGCCCTGGCCGGACCGGACGTCGATTGCTTTGATCGGCATGGCGTTAGAGTCTCCCGTCTCTGGTCACGTCCCAGCAAGCGCTTAGTGGCTGTTGCATCACTCCCTCTCCCTTGATGGGAGAGGGTAGGGTGAGGGTGACAAGCCCCGAAGCAGCCCCCTTATCCCCCTCACCCTACCCTCTCCCGCCAGGGGAGAGGGGGTCGAAACAACCTTTTCGCACAGCCCAAGCGGTTCTTCGGTCCGCGGCGGGGGCTGTAATCCTACAACGCTGTGAGACCTTTCAGCAAGGCCGCCCGTCGGCCGGGGGAAAAGCGGGTCAGGGCCACTTGGCGGTCAAACCGGGGCCGTTTCCGGTTTGACCAGCCAAGAGGCCGTTTGAACGTCTTCGGCACCAAGAAAGCCAAACCATTCAAGGCCAAACCGAACGGCTGGTTTGGCATTGAATATGGCCCTGACCCGCTTTTCCCCCGGCCGAGCAACAACCGGGCAGACGCGCAGGTAGCGTAGTAGTACTGACTTTAGCGGGAACGACGGGCCAGGTCAATGTCAAATGGGGCGAGGATGGTGCGCCGGCAACATTGCGGACACAGAAGGGCTGCGGCTGATGAGGTCACTTCGACGCGGAGACCTTGACCAGCAGGCACATCACCTTGCCGGCCTTCAGGTTCGGCCCCGTCGTCACGCCCAGGAGGACGGTCTTGTCGAGCGGGATGCGCACCGAGCCGCGCAGGGTATGGAAGTCGATCTCGGGGTAGCCCAACTCGGCCTCCTTCGGCTCCGTCATGCCTTTGGTCATGGCCAGGTCCGGCATGGACCTGTAGTTCACACGGACATGGCTGTTCACGTAACCGCGATAGTCAAGCAGCAACGTTCTACCATCCCCCGCCAACTGCGGGCGTACCTCCAACAGGGCTCCGGTGAGGATGCGACCTTGAAGCGCGGCGAAGCCAATCCAGGGTTCCGAACAGATCGGCTCGGTATCAGACACATAATCCCGCAGGTTGCCCGCGGCAAGGAAGGTCGCCTGGCGGTCGGCGCAGGTCGTGGCTGCACGGTATAGCAAACGGCCGCCAGCACGAACAAGGGCCTGCGACGTCAGTTCGGCGGGAATACGCCTCGCCTCCTTCTTCCCCAAGAGGGCCTCGACCTGGCCATCATCCACCTCTACCCACTTGGCGTGAACGGTGATGGCCGGCCGTTCAACGTCCGAGACCGCCCGGATAGCCCTCAGGAGTGCCGTGATCTGCTTGTGACCCTCGGCCGTCTGCGTCACCATCAGCACCGCCGTGTTGCCGTACGCGAACGCCATCAGCACGCCCGGGCCGCCGTCATGCTGCCAAGGCGCCACGTCCTGATGGCCAAGGTTGTTGACCACGTGGCGCACGGTCTTTGCGAGTTGCGTCAGTCCCTGGGACGGGTTGGTCCACCGCTGGCCGGTGTTGACCAACCCGCCCGCTGCTGCCCAACCCGGGCGGTCGGGGGGCTGCCAGAGTGTGGGCATCTCGGCATCCCTCATCCGCCAGTCGCGCTGGGCGAAGAGGTCGTCCACGCGGTAGATGCGGCGCGACAGCGCCCATCCACGTGCTTCAGGCGATTGAGAAGTACTCCACCGCTGCGCCCCGCAGACACTCAGCGCCGACACCACCAGGACGATCGGCATAAGCAGACGCAGCCGCATCACGGGTGTGCCCCCTTACTTCGACTTCGACACCTCGACGAGGAGGGCATACACCTTGCCTTCCTGAAGTTTCGGCCCCGTCGTCAAGCCCAGAAGAATCGTCTTGTCGAAGGGGATGCGGACGGAACCGCGCAACGTCTGAAAGTCCACTTCCGGAAGGTCCACGTCCACCTTCATCGGCTCTCCGGCGCCGCCCAGCCGCGCAAAGTGCGGCAGCGGCCGCCGCTCGATGCGGCCGCCGTGATTCACGTACGAGCGGTAATCGAGCAGTACGGTGTCCTTGCGCTGGCTGACCATCGGATGCACCTCAAGCAAGGCACCGACCAGCATGGCCCCGATGGTCGGATCAACCCCCGCAGCATCCTCGGCGAGCACCGGCTCGGCGTCGGCCAGGAACGTCTTGAGTTTTCCCGCGGCAAGAAAGACCTTCATGCGGTCGAAGGTGGTGGTGGCTGCGCGGTAGACAGTTCGCCCTCCTGCCTTCTCCAAGTCGGCGGCGCTCACCTGCATGGGTACGGGGCGTTTGGGATCGCGGCCGAGGAGGTCGGCTGCCTTCACCTCGTCGACCTCGATCCATCGGGCATGGATCGTGAGCATGGGGCCGCCGACTTCGGAGTCTTCGCGCAGCGCCTCAAGCAGTTCCTCGATCCGCTCGTGGCCGTGTGGCGTCTGCGTGACGATCAGCATCTGGGCCCTGTTGAAAACCATGTACTCAATGGCAGCAGGGCCGCCCTCGTCCCGCCACGGCGCCACCCTCGGGTCGAACTCGTTATTGACGGCACGCTGGACGATGTCCACGTATTCCTGCCAGCCGATGGAACTTTCCTCAGGCTCGTTCCCTCCGAACAAGTTGCCGAACCCGCCGCCCGACGTGTCGTAATACGGCCGCTGTAAGTCGAGGATGTCAGGAAGATGGAGCGACCGCGCACTCCAATCGCGCTGGAGAAATAAGTCTTCAATGCGATAGGTGCGGACGGGCAGTTCCTCGGCCTTCTTCGCCTCCTTCTCCCCCGCGCGGCCGGGGCCGGTGACGAGGAAAGCGAACCCGGCGAGAATCGCCGGCAGCAGAATCCATCCGAATCGACGTGCATGCCTCATGGCGTGCCCCCTTCGTCTCTGGCGGGATGCGTTTGGGGAGATTGCTATCCCGTTATCGGACCACATCCATGATACCGCGCCGGGAAGCGATGCAACAGTATTTCCGTCGGGGAAGCGGGCGCATACCCATCGAGCACTGGCTGACAAGCAGCCAGTGGCACCCCCGGAATGAACTTGACGCAAACCGGGGCGTGTGTATAATACACACAGGATGAACAGCCGCCAGGTCATCAAGAGGCTCAAGGCCGAGGGGTGGGTGCACGTGCGGACGAAGGGGAGTCACTGGCAGTTCAAGCACACCGACAGGCCCGGCCTGGTGACCGCGGAGCACCCGAAGAAGGACTTCCCCGCGGCTACGCTGCGGGCCATCGCGAAACAGGCAGGATGGAGCAAGCCATGAATTACCCGGTCGTCATCCACAAGGACAAGAACTCGGACTACGGCGTGACCGTGCCGGGCCTGCCGGGATGCTTCAGCGCAGGCAGCACGATCGACGAGGCCGTCGCCATGGCCCGCGAGGCCATCGAACTGCACCTTGAAGGCCTGATTGAGGACGGGCAGCCTGTCCCCGAGCCGGGCCGCATCGAAGACTACCGGACGCGCCGCGCGTACCGAGGCGGCACCTGGGCCGTCGTGTCGGTCGATCCCGCCGATTTGCGCGTGAAGGCGAAGCGCGTGAACATCACCATGCCCGAACGCATCCTCGGCGCCGTGGACCGGTTTGCCGAGGCAGAGAGCGAGACACGCTCCGGGCTGCTCGTCAAGGCCGCCACCGAGTACATGGCCCGGGCGGCGTCGCGGTCCGAACGGGCTTCGGGCCGGTCACGTTCGCGCGGCGGGCGTCGCGCCCCCAAGAGGCGTGGGCGCTGAGACAGAAAGAGGGCGAGGCGGGGAGGTACGCCGGCTAATCCTACAACGCTACTTCGCCTTTTTGTCCGCCTGGTGGCCTTCCCAGGCCACCAGGAACAGCCATAAACTGCGTTCGCGGCGGCCTCGGAAGGCCGCCGCGCGGAACACGTTCTTGTGTAGCGATGACTCGCGCGGCGGGCAATCTTGCCCACCGCGCTTTGGCGGCTTCATGCGCGGCGGGCAGGATTGCCCGCCGCGCAAGGTACAGACCTGCCGCGCCAATCATGTCGAACCGCTTACTCGTCGCCCGTCTCGCGGTCGATGAGGTCGCCGAAGCGTTTGTTGATGGCAAGCGCCGGGTCGAGCGGCACGTCAACCGGTTGGCAGTCGGGGGGAATCGAGATCGTCGGTCTGGGTTCAATCTTCTTCCCCTCGAACTGGGGCAGCCAGGCCCGCTGCGCTTCGAGCATCTCGCTGCACATGTCGCGGACCTCTTTGAGCGTCAGGACGGCGCCGGTGAGCGGGTCGAGGGCGGCGGCGTGGACGACGTGCTCGGTGTCGCCCGTCAGGGCCGCCTCGGCCGCAAGAATCTGGACCTGGACGTTCGTCATGCAGCAGGCGGCCAGTTGCGGAGGCAGGGCGCCGATGCGCGTCGGATGATAGCCCGTGGCGTCGGCGAACGTCGGCACCTCCACGCAGCACCCGTCCGGAAGGTTCGTGATGTACCCGTCGTTTCGGACGTTGCCCATGAAGCCGAACGGCTTGCCCGTGGTGACGGCTTCCATGATGTACGAGCAGTACTCAACGCTGCGAGACTCGATCTTGGGGTCCTCGAACTCGAGCGGGTCGTGCTTGGCGTACTTGGCGGCCAGGGCCTTCGAGTACTTGTAGTAGGCGCCGCTCTCGCCGCCGAAGGCCGGCTCGTCGCAGTACAGGTCCAGGGCCTTCTGATTCTTGCGGAACCAGGGCAGGTACTCCGACAGGTGCCCGGTCGACTCGGTCATGAAGTAGCCGAAGTGGCGGAACACCTCGCCGCGCACCTTCTCGTTCTTGTAATACTCGGGTTTCTCGAAGACCTCGCGCAGGTGCGGATACAGGTCGCGGCCTTTATGCTGGAGCGTCAGAAACCAATCCATGTGATTGACGCCACCACATACGAAGGTGATCTCCTCCTTCGGCACGCCGCAGTACCCGGCCAGCAGGTCGAGCGTCGTCTGGACGCCGTGGCACAGGCCGACGAAGGGCACGTCGGTCGCCTTGCCGAGGGCCAAGCAGTTGGCCGCCATCGGGTTGGCGTATTGCAGCATGACGGCCCCGGGCTTGGCCACCTCGTCCATGTCGCGGGCGACCTTCATGAGTTCGGGCATGACCCGCAGGCACCGGAACAGGCCGCCCGGGCCGAGCGAGTCGCCGATGCACTGGTCCACGCCGTATTTCAGCGGCACCTCGTAATCGACGGCGTAGGCGTCGTAGCCGCCGATCTGAAAGATGACGACCACGAAGTCGGCGTCGGTGATGGCCTCCCGCCGGTCGAGCGTGGCCGAGACCGTGCCCGGCACGCTGTTCTCTTTGAGCATGCGTTCGGCGAAATTCTTCATGCGCTCCAGTTTGGGCATGGTGCGGCTCATCAGGGCGAACTCGCTGCCATGGAGGGCGGGCGTGGCCATGATGTCGCTCATCAGGGTCTTCGTGAACACAACGCTGCCGGCGCCGATGAAGGCAATCTTCTTCGACATGGTAAGCCTCCTCCTCGATTGGGACGTCACGCACGATAAGAACGTGCCCCCGACCCTTCGGCTGCGCTCAG
>Ga0307427_1001623_pt1 | contig 11435 bp, 24 predicted proteins | sample SalMarWE160190MG_FD_202162 | JGI IMG/M metagenome (GOLD analysis project Ga0307427, IMG submission 202162) | Salt marsh sediment microbial communities from the Plum Island Ecosystem LTER, Massachusetts, United States - WE1603-190 | ecosystem: Environmental > Aquatic > Marine > Intertidal zone >... | reverse complement strand
TTCGCTCCTTCTGCAAGTATTTGGACAAAACGACTTACGAACAAACAGCAGGATGGGACCTTTTTGGCCTCCCTGCCACCGGTCCCATCCTGCCTGAACGGGAAAACCTAAAAGAAGACGACCTCGTTACTTGCCAGTCTGAATATCGAAGGTTTGCTCGTCAATGGCATCAAGCAGCTCGACGATCTCGGCATATTTTCGCCCGGCAAGCAAACGCAATATCAATCTGGTCAGCTCACGTATCTTAACGGCATGTTCTGCTGGTGACATTATCATTTCTCCTTATCCGGGACCTGCTGGTCCTTTTCCAGAGCCTCGGCGATCCGTGTCTGCTGGGAAGCCTGGTCAAGCTCCGAGATGGCACCAATCCCCTCAAAGATCGTAGTCAAAGTTCTTGCATCCATCGCACTGCATCCTGCAAAAACCAACAGCAATAGGCATGTAATTAGCAGCTTCTTAATCATTTATCTCACCTCCTCACATTCCCAATTCTCAATTCTCAATTCTGATACGTCATTACGCACTCTACTTAGCGCTATCATGAACTATAATCAATACCAGTGCAACCAAACTAATCACGAATGCGGCTATGGCCATAACTTAGTCCTCCTTACCTACGAACCTTAGCTATAAAGTCCCGCTCTATCTTACCGGCCGGCAGAAAGCCGTTGTCGATAAGTGATTCGTCATTGCCACATTGGCTGCAGATATAGGTCTTGTTGTCACGGTGGCTCACGACATTAAAGACATCTTCATCTGCCATCGTCATCAAATGACATCTAGGACACTGCTTCATTGTTACGCCTCCTTAACATAACCCCCATAATGTCTCTTGCTTCGCTTCTTTTCTGAGACCTTGTATTTGACAATGTCAAATTGTACCAAGCGGGCACAAGGAAACTGGTAAGAGCGAATACGGCCGCTTTCCATACCATGTACCTTGTTGATGTCACCGGCGAGCACTACCTCACCGTCACATCGAATCCTTATCTCCCACTTAGTCTCAGTCATGCCGGCTTGACCTCCATGCTGAATCGGGCCTTTGGTGCGATGCCGTGCTTGGTAATGGTAAAGACCTTGTCTTTGTAGCCGGGCTGCTCTAAGTAAGGGAGCAACTGAGCCACCAGGGTCTTACCGGTAATGTCCCAATAGTAGGGGAAGAACGCCTTGGTCATTGGCGGCACCAGCACCCGCAGGGCCGTCACTACCTTGCCGGTCGGCTTGTGCGGCGGATAGATAGTGACATTACCGGTTTGCCAGCCGGTGATTCGCAGCTCGCGGGTTTCTCCGTCGGTCAGCTCGAATATCTCATACGGGCCGGCCAGTTCCTTTGCTTGCTCTGCCATTTTTTTTCTCCTGTTATCTACCCCCCCTTGAAAATTGGCGGCGTCGATCAGCATCAAAAATTAACATACGGTTAAATAACTCTCTCATAATTACGGTAATCTAATTCCACTCGGGACCCGAGATAGAGGAGCTCGGCGTTCAAGACAGAGGAGCTCGGCGCTCACGTGGGTACAGTATTTTCAAGTAGTCGTCTATCCACGATGGATGAAAATAAACAACCTTGATTCCCTTTTCCCGTGCAATGTGAACGATGACAGGGTCCTCGAGGGCATAAAGCAGCATTTTCTCAACTTTTCTGCCCTTGTACTCCGCAAACTCCGGTGTCTTGGGGAGTAGGTGCTCATATAGTTCAAGTTGACTGATGTCACCGGGGTTGGGACGTATCGCCGCTTCGATCAGAATAAGCCGGTCAGGTAAAAATACGATGGCATCAGCCCACCGCCTCCACACCCCCAGGGCCCGCAGCTCTCCGCCGGACAGCAGCTCCGGTTTTAAGGCCGGCGATATCGAACCCAACCTCACCCTGGTCTTGGTAGGATACTGCGAGTAATGCTTGGCCAGGAACTCGGATACCATCCGCATCTCCCTGGCCTGCCATTGTCGCTTTTCTTGTGCCATGTCACCTCGTAAAATAAGCTAAGCCAGGGTAGTGCATGAGGTACCTGGCTGCTCGTCCATCAGGTACACTCTAATATCGACGAGCCGCCCTGGTCTTAGCAAAATAGAATTTTAACTTAAAATTCTATTTATGTCAACAAGAATATCCTGAAAAGTAAAAAAAATTTACCGACTATCTAACTTTAGCAGCTAAAAGCAGTTAAGGTGCCTTTGGCAGCACGGCCGTAAAGGATTCTCACCAGGTAAGTATTGACTTTTGGCAGGGCCGGTTGTAATCAAGAGCTTTGTCATTCGCACGCCCGACCCTGGGAAGCTGGACACGTGCTCAGGGCCGGGCGGTCCTCCTTTCCAGGGAGAGGCTTACAAGAAAGGAGTGTGCTTTATGGCTAACCAATCCAAATCAGACTTCCTGGGACTCAACGACTTTGAGAAACAGTTCGCAAAGAACCTGGACCGTCTCGAGACGGACCCCGATTATGCCAAGGACCTCGTCGCTGAGCACGTGGGCAATCCCATTACACTGGGCCCCTTGGTGATCGCCCCCGAGGAGTGGGCGGAGAAGCAGGTTAAACGGGCCGCTGCCGCCGCTTCCGAGTGGGAGAAAAATGTCCTCCGTCCAAGACGCGACCCGCTCAAGGCCGCCATCGCCGCGGCACCCAAACGGGCCGAAAAGGTCCGCGAATCGCTCGATAAGAAGAAATGGGAAAAGGCCATGGCCAAGGTCGATGAGGACATGATGTACGCGGTGATTCGCAAGCGAGGTGCAACCGCCTTTAGGTCCGGCGTCGAGGATAGAAAAGAAAAGGTCCTGGCCCGGGCCAAGGAGCTTCAGCCCATGGTGGCAGCCCTGAAGGCAACCATTCAGGCGATGCCGGATGTCACCGATGCCGACCGTGAGAAAAGAATGCTGGCAGGCAGGCGGGGTATGATCGCAATCGGCGAGAAAAGACTCGGCGTCTAAACAAGTTTAGATGTCACTGTGTAATGAAAACCCAATTCAGGCCCGGCCGGCACAGGCCTTGCTCCCTTGTAACCGGCCGGGCCGCGAGAAAAGGAGTTTATTATGAATTACAGACATGCGGAAGTCCTGGCAAACGAGGACCTGGGGCCGTCAGGGACTAAGATTATCGACATAAACCTGACCGATGTTATTTCTCGGATGACACTGACATTTTTGCCGGTAGGTGGTTCAGTGACACCTGCTGCACATCCTGCTGCAAGCATACCTAAGCTGGAGATCATCGACGGTTCTGATGTCATCTACGATTTAAGCGGTTACGAGGGACATGCTCTAAATATTTTCGAGGCACCCTCTCCCGTAATCACCTGGCTTTACTGGGCGATAGGTGGCACTCCCAGAATTGTTATTAACATGGACTTTGGCAGATACCTCTGGGACGAGCTGCTGGCCTTCGACCCCAAGAAGTTCACCAACCCTCAGCTAAAGCTCACATGGAACGAAGCTACTTGGGACGCATCATGCGACTCTCATGGCTTCCAGATACACGCTCACGTCTTTGACGAAAAGTCGGTTAGCCCGGTGGGCTTCCTGATGAACAAAGAGATAAAGAGTTTTGTGGGAACATCTGGCGGTTATGAATATACGGACCTGCCCTTAGACTACCCCTTGAGAAAATTGGTAGTGCAGGGCTGGAGAGCCGGCCACAACACAAGGAACGTCATTACCGATATCAAGCTGTCCGAGGACAACGACAAGAAGGTGCCTATCGACGGGAATATTTACAACATGAACAGCTTCTTGCAGCCGATGGTCGGACAGTGTGAGGACGTACATCACGTTACTATCGGCCTCGTTGGCAAATGGATATTTGTCACACCGGGTGACACTTACGAGGTACAGGTACAGCCTGAAGATCAGACATACGCAAACCTGGCCGCCGGCATAAGCGGAAATAAGGTACAGCTTCAATCCGAAACAGGAGACGCAAATGTCCTGGTCCACGTAAAGGGCAGAGACCCTCACAACTGTATCTGCATTCCTTTTGGAAAGCAGGATGTTGTCGAGGACTGGTACGATGTAACCAAGCTCGGAAACTTGAAGCTGCGGATCAAGGGCGGCGACGGAGCTGCCAGCGGCCAAACTAATATCGCCACACAGCAGCTTCGTAGGTACTAACGTGACCGGAGAATGTCATGGAGATGCCTAAGTCGATATTGCTGCATCCTGCGCACGCTCAATGTTTTACGAGTTCGAGGATAGTACACAAAGGCCCTTGTCTTATCACGGGTTTTTCCGTAACCGGTGACGGTGCCGCCGGCGGTGCGAAGCTCTACGACGGCGAAAACAATCTGGGCGTGCTCAAGGCGTACGTCAGGGTTATTAACGGTACGACATTCGAGTGGGAGATGACGCACCCGGTGGACTTCGACAAGGGCATCTACGTAGAGATTAACGTAGCAGGTACCACTTACGTCACTATATGCTACATCCCCGAGTCATGGAAAGAATTTATATGAGATTTTATAATGACCGAAAGGGTAGTGACAATCCCGATGATAGCCCACTCGGAGTACACCGACAGCAGCCAGCTCATCCACTCCGGACCGTGCATCGTCAAGAACGTCCACTGCTCTTATGGTGTCGCGGGCAGCGGCACGGCCAAGGTCTATGACGGGCTCAATAACAATGGGCAGCTCAAGGCAAAGATAATAACATTCGCTACCAGCAGCAGCGAATGGAACCCTGGCGATGGGACCGACTTCGATTACGGTATCTATGTCGAGCTCGACGCAAATATAGCCGTCACCGTGACATACATACCGGAGTCTCGAAAGGCTTTTATATAGTCCGGGGGGCCGCAAGATGATCTTTACCACTGATATCACGACCTCGAACGAATATACGAAGGCCCGACCGAAGCGCACCGTCCTCAATGTCACCAAGGGCCTTATCTATAAGGTCGAGTTTTATTTCCCGTCCGGGCCAAGCGGTCTGATGGGCATCGCGGTATTCGACGGTTTGTTCCAGGTGTGGCCCTCGACGGTGGGTGACTTCTTCAACTCCGATGGCGAGACGATTCGCTTCGACGATATGTACCTCAAGGATTCGGCACCCTTCGAGTTTCAATGCTATACCTACAACGAAGATGACAGATACGATCACAGGTGCAGCGTAAGGGTCGGCCTGGTATCTTCCGAGGTCTTCATGGCCAGGTTCATGCCGACTAAGAGCTACGACTACCTGGCTGAACTTTTGGAAAAGATGGCCGCCGAAAAGGCAGAGCTTCAACTTGTGCAAGCCGAGCTAATCAAAGAGACGCCCTTCGAGTGGCTGACCAGACAGGAGCTTTAGATGGCCAGTGGCCTTCCAGATTATTATCGGTCCGTTCGGCCGATATACGGTGCTCTCAAGACCGCCGAGGTCTTTGGTGTCGTGCTGCCTTCTGTGGTATCGAGCCTAATCGCCAAGACAGGTAAGGGGATCATACTGGGCGGCTTCGTGGCCCTCGACTATACATCGAGCCAGAAAAACTCCGGGATCATCCTGGCCGTTGACGGTGCCGTGATTGCGGGCTATTCGTTCGCGTTTCTCTACGCCCATAAAATCAACCGGAGTGGCCCGACCCTGATGTACCAGCTCGGCTATAATGACGGCCTGTACAAGTACTCATCGGGCATCTCGGAGAACATTACGTTTGACTCGTCCTTCGAGGTTGGCTACTATGAGCAGCACGCAACTACGCCGAGCGTTTACTGCAGCATGAACTACGCGTTGATTACTTAGTTTTGAGTTATGAGTTATGAGTTTTGAGTTATGGTGACATGGCAAAAGACAAGTTAGATTATATCCAGGAGGTGGCACAAGCGGACGAGGCCGAACTGAAGGCAACGGTGAGCCAGGCCGAAAAGGACCGAACCATACAAGAGCCCCTCTCTGTCGATGACGGCGGCGGCTCTTTAACCGTCGATGGCGCTGTCAGTGCAGAGGTGGTACAAGATACGGCGGCGGATCTCAATTGCACCAACACGCCGGACGGTACGACCGCCCAGCCGGTGATTCAAAAGGCCGGCGTAAGAGGTATCTGGCCGGCGGCCAACGCTGAACGGGTCAACCTTCGCGGAGTCAAGGATGGTGTCGGCTCGATTTTTGTGTATACGGTTCCAGCCAACAAGAAGCTTTTTATCGCAGGCATGAATTATAACACACGCAACAATATTGCTCAGATAACCAAGATGCAGCTCCACGTACTAGATGCAGGTGACAACTTCAAATACGATATTTGCTGCCATTTGTATGCTATTGCCGGTCATCAAAACACCCCCTCGACTTTCATTCCGGCCCTGGAAGTGGACGCTGGATGGTACATCATTTTTACAAACGACAATGCTAATACATATACCTGGCTCAATTTATTTTGCTGGCTGGAGGACGCGTAAATGAAGACACGTGGTGACATTATTCAGCTTATCGGCCTGGTCGTTGTCGGCGTCGGGACCGGTATCGAATTGGCGTTGAAGGCCGACATCGGCCTGATTATAATAACCATAGGAAGTGTCTGCTTCGCAGTGGGCACAAAATTGAAAGGCAGGTGACAAAATGAACAAGTGGTGGCTGAATCTAATCAACATAGTAATGCAGTCTATCTCCGGACCGATGAGAGAGCAGATAGTCGCATCGGTCAATGAGTGGGAGCTCAAGGCAAAGGAGACCGAGAGCCCCTTCGACGATGTCCTGGTGGGCGTGGTCAAGTGGCTTTTGGTCATCGAGTAAACAGTATTCTCAGGAGTAATTATGGCAACGTTTAAGGTTCTTGACGTAAGGAAGATACCGTCTCCCGATAACGCCCGTGTGGGCAAGATGGACAACCTGGTGACATACCAGCTCGACCCGTTTAGGACGTACATGGTGAGAATCCCCAAGGAGCTCATCGAGGAGGCCGATATCACCGAGGCGGTAAAGAAAGACTTAGAGGCAATAGAAAGATTCACCGGTAAGGAGTTCGCATTGTGATTAGAAACTTGTTAAGTAAATTTTTATGGTATCTCGCTTTGGCCTTAGTCCTGTTCGTGGAGTATTGTGACCGGCACAACATACGTATACCATACCGACAGTTCTTCTTTGACGTGATGCTCGGTCTAAATGAGACTTCAATACGGCTGGAGCCTTAGCAGAGAGCTTACAAGCAGAGGGTTAAAAATGGCAATCGAACCAATCAAACTAACGCCCGAGGATGAAAGGTCACTCAAGGAGCTAGGTCCCGACATCGAAGCGCTCGAGAAAGAGATCGCCCGGGCAGAAAGGGCGGGCCTTGATGTCACCACTCTCAAAGCAGACCTTGCAAAGGCAAAGACTCTACGCGAAGGTATCCTCCGTGAGTACGCGACTTGAGAAAGTGAGCCAGCACATCTCCCGTGACATAAGGAGTCGCGGATTCGGCATGCTGCGTAAGGGAGTAGAGGCATTCGTCGGTACTGTGAATCTCTGGGCGGAAAGGCAGATGAGATAATGCCGGCAGCGGTAGTAGCCATTGGTTTTGCCATCGGTCAGACAGCCATGGCTGTATACAATATAGCCACGCTCATTGCCTCTACCGTTGGCAAGGCAGTCGCAGGGATAGTCAATACCATAGGCCCGATAGTGGGGGCCATCGGCAACAACCTGGCAGGTATAGCCGAGGGTCTGGGTAAGTTAATTGGCGGGGTCACGGGTCTCATAGGCGGGGACCTTCTAAAGGGTCTTACCGACATCGCCGGCAATATAGGCGAGACCGTGAAGTCACTCAGCGCCGGCCTTACCAAGGCCATCGAGGGTATAACCTTACCGGTGACAAAGACAGTCGAGACAACAACGCGGTACTGCCATCGTTTCATTACAAGTATTGTCGAGGTAATCGACGAACCAGCCACCGCCATCCTGAGCCCCATCAAAGCGACCCTGGTCGGCGTAAAGAACGTAGTTGACGCGATTAAAGCACCTATCGACGCATTGTTAGCCCCTGTCGTTGCCATCCGCGAGACCATCCGGTCCATTTACGACTTGAAGATCTTAGCGGACATCATTACCGGGCACGGCAGGATCGCACAGCTAGTCGGTCCCATCGCCGAGGGAAAATCCGTAGAGACCGCTCAGGCAATTATCGAGCTGTCCAGAAGTATCGCCGAGACCACGATAACCACCATGGACAAGGTCAACACCGAGTCCCGATTGATGGCTGCCAGTATCGATGCCTTCGATGAGCGTATAAAGACCAGTGTCAAGGAAATGATGGAGCTGACTAAGGCAGAGGTATTAGCTATGACGACACCTAAGCTGACAACCCTGGGTGCCCACCAGACAAAAGTCATTAGTGTAGTTGCCAAATTAAGCCGGCACATCGAAGACGAGGCCTGGTTCGCCGCCATGTTATTCAGGAGCTTACCGTAAATGGCTTATACCGATTACTTACCGGAATGGGATGACTTGTGGGCAAAGGCCGACATGTCACCGGAGAAGTTCTTTCGATTGGCAGTAAAGGCCAAAAGATTAGACATCTTAGACTACGAGCGAGAGGTAGCTGCCCTGGGAATGGAGCCGGACATCACCTGGTATTTGTTGGAACCGGAGCTGGAGATCCCCTACCCGGAGATCCCGCCGGCCTATGTCGAGCCCGGCGAGCCGGCCGGCCCGCCGCCGCCCCTTTATCTGGAGAGTAAAATTGCCAGCTACTTCCGTGACGCCTTTCGCGAGGTCTTAGTGTCACTGTGGCAGTGGACGATCAATAAGCTCAAGGACCTGATCGACCTGGTGGTCGGTACCCTGGGACCGGTATTGAATAATGCCTGGGAATTCACCAGGGCAAAGTTTGAGGAATCCGGCCGCACCGTTTACGATTATGCACAGAAGATGTTTGAAGGTCACTCGGAACTCGTGCCGGATGATGCCCCGCCGCTGGCATTAAAGCTGTATGGGTTCGCCATGGGTGCCGGCATGGCCGCCCACGGTGCCGCCCTTGCCACCGAGCTATTGCATCCCCTGAAGCGAATCGGTCTTCACACGACCGCCGCGGCCATCGGTGACTTCGCAGGCTTCGGCCGCATCTGCGGGGCTACTATGGGGACCCTGGTGAATAAAGTGCTCGGTCAGCTTATGACCTACAACGTCCAGGACCGCTGCCGGCCCATCCAGCCTAATGACATGCAGCTACAAATCATGGCGGTCAAGCCTGACATCAGCATCGAGAAGTTCCGCAAGGGCATGGCTTACATGGGTTACTCGGAGGACTGGATCAATGCCATACAAAAGACCATGTATCACGAGCCGAGGTACTTCGAGCTAAAGATGATGTCCGAGGACGAGGCGGCAACCGACGAGTGGCTTCGCAAGAAAAGCCGGCGGGCCGGGTTTACCGAGGAGGATACGGACGTAATGGTAAGAAGTTACGTCAAGCAGGCGGCACGCACCCAGCGGGGTGACTTTTACAAACAGGGATTCTATATGTACAAAGAAGGTTACGTCACCAAGGAAAGATTCGAGCAAATGATCGATGACCTGGAGCTGCGGCCGGAGGCCAAGACCTTCGGCACCATGGCGGCGGAGCTGGCATATCTAAACGACTACACTAAGGACATGATCTCGCTTTACACAGACAGCTTCTTGAAGGACCTCATCGATGACGACGAGCTCCTCGTCTCCTTACTGTCACTCGGTATGACACCCCAGAGGGCCTGGCTCTTGACGGCCAAGGCCAGGGTCCGCAAGAGGCCCAAGCCGGCCAGAGTCTCGACCAAGGCCGCCGAGAAGGCTGCCAGTGACATGCGGAAAAAGCACGTAACGCTCTACATCACTCAGTACCGCAAGGACCTGATAACTGCCGATAGACTCCTGGAGTCCTTGCTTGCTATTGGTCTGGAACTGGATCTTGCCCTGGTGACGGTCTCTCTTGAGTCGGCGAAGAAGGGCGTTCTGGTTCCGACTGCGTGAGCTTAACCAGCCTCCGCTCTATATTTTCAAGGTTTACTCTCAATGAAACAAAGTGATACCCGATATCCGACTCTAAGATTCCGATATCCCTAACAATTTGCTTCGATCTGACAACCTCTCTGCCAAGTTCTGCCATTTCTTTGCCATCTATCTCCATAATTAGTCCTTCCGTGAGCAACACGTACCCTACAATCGATTTTCTCAGGGTCATTAGGGGTAAACTACCCTGTTTTCCCGTCTGGGGCCTCTACGGGCCTCCTACGAACCCTGTTTTTGGCCTAAAATCGCCGTTTCCCCTTATCCAGTAAGGATTTACGTCTTTTTAGCTTCGATTTCGAGCAGATGTATCTTGCGCAGGAAGTCCTGAACCTCTGGTTTGTGCGAGTCCTCGGCATTGGAGACATCTCTAATCATGCTCTCCAAGAAAGCCCCGACGTCATACCCCGCAGCCTTGATTTTGTCCGGTGTAATGGGAAATGTCACCTTGGCTTCATAATGGTCAAATACTTCTTTTACGGTACTCATGTCACTATCTCCTTAATTATACTAAACGAACAACCTAAATTGCTTGGGCGGGGTCTCGAACGTCCACTGCTCAAGACGCTCTGGACAGTCACCGGCAGCAGCGGCCCTGACGATCTCCTCGGCGTTCTTAATCGCCTGATTCAAACCCACCCCGTGATTCTTTCCACCGCAGCAGCAGCGGCACCTCTTTGTCTTGGCATCGTAGCACCTGGAGTCACAGCGTCCGGTCTGGCCTGCCGAGTTGAACGCCTTCAAGATAATCATCGAAGGTCCTCCTCTTTGATGTCATCATCCTCGATACCCCATTTTAAGTTAACGACAATAACATATATCTTCCAGAGATATTTCTTCCAGACCCCTATTCGTTTTTTGCCCTTTGCCTTTAGAATCTCCCGACAATAGTCCATAATCTCCTCGATTTGCTGTTCTGCTCTCATGTCAATGTCACTCCAAACCTAACCATGTAACCCGATTTATATACCCTTATCAATAAAGGTCTTACGATAGAGGCCTAAGGAAAACTACTACGACGTCCGGATTTGCGTTAAAATAGGTAGTTTGACCCCTGTTTGTCCTTAAAATTGTCTCGAAATCGAACATACCCCCTGTTCGATTTGGGGTCTTGTCAATAAAGGACTTATGAAACAAGTAACAATGACCAGGGTCTAATACTACTATATTCATACTTCTTTTAAATATTAATACTTGCATCAGTCGCTTCGCTCCTTCTGCAAGTATTTGGACAAAACGACTTACGAACAAACAGCAGGATGGGACCTTTTTGGCCTCCCTGCCACCGGTCCCATCCTGCCTGAACGGGAAAACCTAAAAGAAGACGACCTCGTCAAAGGTGCGTTGTCATTTCTCCTTATCCGGGACCTGCTGGTCCTTTTCCAGGGCCTCGGCGATCCGTGTCTGCTGGGAAGCCTGGTCAAGCTCCGAGATGGCACCAATCCCCTCAAAGATCGTAGTCAAAGTTCTTGCATCCATCGCACTGCATCCTGCAAAAACCAACAGCAATAGG